>Ga0210408_10006395_pt1 | contig 10183 bp, 6 predicted proteins | sample IncBWH4MmetaG_FD_155471 | JGI IMG/M metagenome (GOLD analysis project Ga0210408, IMG submission 155471) | Forest soil microbial communities from Barre Woods Harvard Forest LTER site, Petersham, Massachusetts, United States - Inc-BW-H-4-M | ecosystem: Environmental > Terrestrial > Soil >...
TGGCCAACCTGCTACTCGCTGACCTGCGCAAGCACGTCAAGGTACTGGAGCACCACCCGCAGACGCAGCCGCCGCCGGAGATCCAGCACATGCGCGAGTCGTTCAAGCACTGAGCCCGCCGGAACGCTGAGCGTACTGGTCAGGACGAGGTCAGCCAGCGCAGAACGGATCTGAGCCGGGGGCTCCTGCTGGTCGTCCACGGGTGATCCTCGTCGTTGGTCCACGCGTAGGCGGGCAGGCCGTCCTGGACGAATCCGAGCAGCCGGGGCTCGTCGAGGTCCGCGGCCGCGAAGGCGTACAGGGCCTGGAGCCGCGGCAGCATCACGCCGTAGTCGATCAGGCGGCCGGCGTAGTTCTCCAGGGCCAGGATCTCGCTCAGGGTGAAGCCGTCGAGCGGATACCTGTTCGGCAGGATGTTGTGCAGCGACAGGAACAGGTCGGCCCCGCGCCAGCGCGGATCGCCGAGCAACCGGCTGACGGCGCGCACCCGTCCCAGCGCGAGCTTCGGCCTGGCGACCAAGGCGTGTGCGTAGAGCACCCGGCTCAGGGCAACGTTCATGAAGAAGCGCTCCACCGGAAGCTCGGCCACGCTGAGCGCCTGGTGCTCGATGTACCCCGCGACGATGCTGGCGTTGTGGGCCCGGTACCAGGTCACCGCGCTCGGCCGCTGGAGGAAGCCGGACCAGTGCGAGACCGACGGCCGGCTCACTGGCCCGGGCCTGCCTGCCAGCAGCCGGTCCGCCTCCCACGCGTCCCGCAGCAGGCCCTCGTTGACCGCGCGCCACCACTGGCTCCCCGGCCGGGGGGCGTCCGCGGAGGCCAGCAGGCCCCGGCGGAGCTGCCACCGCATGAAGGCCAGCTCGGCCCGGCGGTAGGACCGGATCGGGACGCAACCGGGCCGGTCATCGTAGAAACGGCTCGCCAGACCGAGGCGGCGAGCCGGATCGTCGCGGACCGCCGCCACCATGCTGAGCGCCTCTGCCGCCGCATCACCAGACATCGCGAGATAGCTTGACATCCTCCCCGCCCGAAAGGACGGGGATTCCTTCCCTCACGGGTCGGGCGTCCTGTTTCACTGGGGCCAGCCGCCGGTTGCGGATCATCCCGCACACGTTCAGGTCCTCGACAGCGATCACGTCGTTCTCGCGAACCAGGCGCGTGCTGATCTTGTGCAGGAAGTCGCGGCGCGCATCAGCCACCCTGGCATGCACCCTGGCGACCTTGATAGTCCGTTTTGCATAGTTCGCTGACCCGCGCTGGCATCGCGCGAGCCTACGCTGCCATCGCTTTAGCTGCCGCTCATGCCGTTCCCAGTTCCTCGGATGCGGGACCTTCTCACCCGTCGACAGTACGGCGAAGTGAGTCAGGCCCACGTCTACACCGACGCTCTGACCGGTGGCCGGACACGGTTCAGGGTCGAGAGCGTCGACGTGGAATGTCACGAACCACCGACCGGCCGAGTCACGGGCCATGGTCACCGACGTCGGGTCAACGTCGGCCGGGTTCACGTCCGGCCAAGACCAGACAAACCTAAGCGGAGCGCTCATCTTAGCCAGGTACAGCGCGCCGTCCTTCATTCTGAAGGCCGCCCGGGTGTAGGTGGCCGACTGCCGGGAGCCCCGGGATTTGAACCTCGGATACCTGGCACGCTTTTCCCAGAACGCGGTGGACGCGGCCTGCTGGTGGCGGAGCGCCTGCTGCAAGGGCACTGCCGACACCTCGTTCAGGAACTTCAGGTCAGGGTCGCGTTTCATGGCGGTCAGCGCCCGGTCGGTCTCGGCGTAGCTGGTGCCTTTGCCCTCGGCGCGCCAGCGGGTGCGCCGAGCCGCCAGGGTGCGGTTCCACACCACGCGGACGCAGCCGAACGTACGCGACAGCATGGCCTGCTGCGCCTCGTCGGGGTATGCCCGGCACTTACGCCGTCCTCACTCTCATAGAGTACCAGATTACTTATTAAGAATCGAATTTATATACTAATATAGTATGTCATTTTCATCCCCGCCCTGAAGGACGAGGCTTCACGGCATAGGTACGGTAACTGGGGGGAACCGGCAGGCAAAGGAGCTGACGATGACGGTGCTGCGCAGCTACGTGGGCGGGGCATGGGCCGAACCGGCGGACGAAGGCCGCCCGGTGCTCGACGCGGTGACCGGCGAGGAAGTCGCCCGGGTGTCGTCGGCCGGCATCGACATGGCGGCAGCGCTAGACTACGGCCGGTCGTCCGGCGGCCCGGCGCTGCGCGAGCTGACCTTCCACCAGCGGGCGGCGCTGCTCAAGTCGCTCGGGCAGCTGCTGCGCGAGCATCGCCAGGAGCTCTACACGCTGTCCGCCCGCACCGGCGCGACCCTCGGGGACTCCAAGTTCGACATCGACGGCGGCATCGGCGTGCTACTCAGCTACGCCAGCCGGGCCAAGCGCGAGCTGCCCAACGACACGATCCTCGCCGAAGGCGCCGTCGAGCCGCTGGGCAAGGGCGGGACCTTCGTCGGCCAGCACATACTCACCCCGCTGCACGGGGTCGCGGTCCAGATCAACGCGTTCAACTTCCCGGTCTGGGGGCCGCTGGAGAAGTTCGCCCCGGCGTTCATCGCCGGGGTGCCGACCCTGGTCAAGCCGGCCACCCAGACCGCGTACCTGACGGCCCGCCTGATCGAGCTGATCGTCGGCTCCGGGCTGCTGCCCGACGGCGCCATCCAGCTGGTCTGCGGCAGCATCGGCGGCCTGTTCGACCATCTCGGCGAGCAGGACCTGGTGGCGTTCACCGGGTCGGCGGCCACCGCCCGGCAGCTGCGCGCTCACCCGGCCATTGTCGGGCGGTCGATCCGGTTCAACGCCGAAGCGGACTCGCTGAACTGCTCGATCCTCGGTCCCGAGGCCGGGCCGGGCACGCCGGAGTTCGACCTGTACATCAGGCAGCTGGTCAACGAGATGACGGTCAAGGCCGGCCAGAAGTGCACCGCGATCCGGCGAGCCCTGGTCCCGGCCGCGCTGGCGGACCAGGTGGCGGAGGCGGCGAGGGACCGGCTGGCCAAGGTCGTGGTGGGCAACCCCGCCGCCGAAGGCGTCCGGATGGGGGCGCTGGCCGGCCTGGAGCAGCGCGAGGAGGTACGCCGTTCGGTCAAGGCCCTGCTGTCGGCCGGCCGGATCGTGTCCGGCGACCCGGACCACGTGGACGTGGTCGGGGCCAGTGCCGAGCGCGGCGCGTTCATGGCGCCGCTGCTGTTGCAGGCCGACGACGCGGACCGCTCCGAGCCGCATCAGGTGGAGGCGTTCGGGCCGGTCAGCACCATCATCGGCTATCAGGACACCGCTGGCGTGATCGAGCTCGCGGCCCGCGGCCGCGGCAGCCTGGCCGGCTCGATCGTCACCGCCGACGCTGCCTTCGCCCGCGACGTGGTGCTCGGCCTGGCACCCTGGCACGGGCGGATCCTCGTGCTGGACCGCGAGGACGGGGCCGAGTCCACCGGCCACGGGTCGCCGCTGCCCATGCTGGTGCACGGCGGACCTGGACGGGCCGGCGGCGGGGAGGAGATGGGCGGCGTCCGCGGCGTGCTGCACCACATGCAGCGCACGGCGGTACAGGCCAGCCCCCGGGTGCTGTCGGCCGTCACGCGCCGCTGGATCCCGGGTACCGAACGGTCCGCCGATGGCGGCCACCCCTTCCGCAAGTCGCTCGCCGACCTGCGCGTCGGAGACGCGGTGGTCGCCGGGCCGCGCCGGGTCACCCTGGCCGACATCGAGCACTTCGCCGAGTTCACCGGGGACACCTTCTACGCGCACATGGACGATGAGGCCGCGCGGGCCAACCCGTTCTTCGACGGCCGGGTGGCGCACGGCTACCTGATCGTCTCCTTCGCGGCCGGGCTATTCGTCCAGCCCGATCCCGGTCCCGTGCTGGCCAACTACGGCCTGGAGAACCTGCGTTTCCTCACGCCGGTCTACCCGGGAGACGAGCTGACCGTCACGCTGACCTGCAAGCAGATCATCCCGCGTGAGGACGCCGGACACGGAGAGGTGCGCTGGGACGCCGACGTGACCAACCAGGACGGCAAGTCGGTGGCCACCTATGACGTACTGACGCTGGTGGCGAAGGAGTGGCCCCCGGCCTAAACGTTACGGCGGTCAGCGTAGCGGGCCGAAGAAGGCCTGCAGGTCCGCCGCCAGCTGGTCCGGGGCTTCCATGGCCGGGAAGTGCCTGCCGCGCGGGAACTCGGTCCAGTGCGCGCCGGCCGGGGCGGGGACCAGCTTGCGGATCGTCTCGTCGGCCCCGAAGATCGCGAACCCCTGTGGAACGGCGGGCGGCGCGCCCCAGTCGGAGGAGTGGGCCTGCTCGTACAGGGTGTGCGCGGCGGTAGCGCCGGAGCCGGTGAACCAGTACAGGCTGACGGTGGTGAGCAGCTGGTCTTGGTCGACCGGCAGATCGGTCCACTCGTGCACCTTCTCGGCTATCCAAGCGAGCTGCAGCAAGGGTGAATCGGCCAGGCCATAACCGATGGTCTGCGGCCGGCTGTTCTGAATGGCCAGGTAGCCAGAGCCTTCCTGGCTGAACGCGTCCATCCGTTCCAGGATCAGCTTGTCGACCGGGTCGTTCTCGTCGAGCCGACCTGCCATCCCGGGCAGGAAGGTGGCGACGTTGGCGGCCGTCAGCGGATCGGTCACCACGTGCACTCCGATGACGTGCTCGCCATCGAGGCCCGCGACCATACCGGAAACGCCGGCTCCGATGTCGCCGCCGTGTACGCCGTATCGTTCGTAGCCGAGCCGGCGCATCAGCTCGATCCAGGCGCGCGCGGTCCGGCCCATGGACCAGCCGGCCGCGCTCAGCGGAGTCGAGAAGGCATACCCGGGCAGGGACGGCGCGATGACGTGGAAAGCCTGGCCCGCGGCCGGGTTGACCAGCGGCTCGATCAGGTACATGAACTCGGCGACGGAGCTCGGGAAGCCGTGGGTGATCAGCAGCGGTTTGGCGTCAGGCCGGCCGGACCGGACGTGCAGGAAATGGATACGCTGCCCGTCGATCTCGTTAATGAACTGCGGCCATGAGTTGAGCCGCGCCTCGGCGGAGCGCCAGTCATACCGCGTTCGCCAGTACCCGGCCAGCTCCTTCAGGTAGCCGAGCGGAACGCCGCGGGTCCATCCGACGCCGGGCAGCTCGCCGGGCCAGCGGGCGCTGGCGAGCCGGTGGCGCAGGTAGTCGGCATCGGCCTGGCCTATCTCGATGCGGAACGGCCGGATGTCCTCGCTCATCTGCTCTCCTTGTCGGCGGACCTGGTGCCTGAGAACAACGCTAGGCATAATTGCGGAAAGGCTCTTTCCTAGAGCGGACCCAGGATCGAGAAATGCTGGAAACGTCGGCGCGCTTGCTGCGCCTGCTATCGCTGTTCCAGGCACGGCGCGACTGGAACAGCGCCGAGCTCGCCACCCGGCTCGACGTCACCACCCGTACCATCCGCAACGACATAGCCCGGTTGCGCGCGCTCGGCTATCCGGTCGAGGCACGCCCCGGCGTAGCCGGCGGCTACCGGCTCGGGCCGGGGAGTACCCTGCCCCCGCTGCTGCTCGACGACGAAGAGACGGTGGCGGTCGCGGTCGGGCTGCGCACCGCCGCGAACGGCTCGGTGGCCGGAATCGAGGAGGCCTCGGTGCGGGCGCTGGCCAAGCTGCAGCAGGTGCTTCCGTCGCGGCTGCGCCACCGGGTCAGCGCCTTCACTGCGTCAGCGCTGCCCGTGCCATCGCGCGGGCCGCAGGTGGACCCGGACGTACTGACCCTCATCGCGAGCGCCTGCCGGGACCGCGAGCGACTCCGGTTCGACTACCGGAGCCATTCCGGGACGGCCAGCCGACGCTCAGTGGAACCGTACCGCCTGGTGAACGACCGGCGGCGCTGGTACCTCGTGGCCTGGGACGTGGACCGGGAGGCCTGGCGCACCTTCCGGGTCGACCGGATCGAGCCGCGTCCGCCGGCCGGCCCGCGCTTCACTCCTCGCGCGCTGCCGCCCGACCGGGAGATCGCCGCGGACGTGGCCCGCGGAGCCAGCGAGGCGACCTGGCGATACCGGGCCCGGGTGATCGTGCACGCGCCGGCCGCATACGTGCGGAACCGGCTGCCGATCCCGGTGGAAGTGGAGCCTCTCGGAGATGACAGGTGCGCGTTCGAGCCAGGCTCGGACCATCCGGAGATGCTCGCCCTGTACCTGGGCATGCTGGGGGCGGACTTCGCGATCGTGGAGTCGCCGGAACTCGTGGCCGCGCTGGCGACGCTGGCCCGGCGCTATGACCGCGCCGTCAAGGCCAGCCGCCCAGGCGCCTTATGGTGCGGCCAGGGCCAGGCCGAGCGCGACCGCGTAGCGGTGCCCGAGCGGCCCGCCGGGGCAGGTGCCGCCGACGTCGCCGCGGCCCACGGCCACGCCGTCCGGCAGCGAGCGGGCCAGCACGCCGAGCAGTTCCTCATCGCCGGCCGGGCCGCCGACCACGAGGACCTGTGCCGGGTCCTGGCCGAGCGTGCGCACCGCCCGCCGGAAGTTCGCCGCCAGCACGGCCTGCTTGAGCCGCAGCCGGATGGCCCGCCATTCTCCCGGGCCGTGGTGCCGGTCGAACGGCAGCCAGCCGCCCGGGCCTTCCACCGCGAGCATGCCCGCCGCCGAGGCGGGCGCGGGCACGTCCAGGAAGCCGCGCCGACCGTCCTCACCCTCGAACCGCTGCCCGCCGTCCACCCGCACGCACGGCCCGCGCTTGACCCAGTCGGCGGACGCGCGCGGGATGCCGAGCATTTCCGCCACCGCGGCGGTGAGCAACTCGCCCCCGCCGGCGGCCACCACGCTGCGCCCGGATCCGATGACGTCGATCGTGCCGGCCCCTAGGTCGACCACGACCGCGTCGTCGCGGCCGCCCGGTGTGGTGAGGGCGCCGAGCCGGGCCGCGGCCGGCTCGCTGACCGGCCCATGGACCGGGACCCCGAGCAGCTCGCCCAGCACGGACGCGGCGTCCTCGTCGCCCGTGCGGCTCAGCGAGGCGACCAGGACCGCCCGGCCGGTGCTGCCCGGCCGGGCGGTGGCCGCCTCGGCCGCGGCGGCCAGGTCCACCGCGAACAGGTCGTCGACCTCGCTGGCGACGGCACCTGTGCCGTACGCCTGTATGGCACCGACCGGCCAGCCCGCTAGCCGCGGGCATGCGGCTCGCAGCGTAAGACGGCCCTCCCCCGCGGCCAGCACCCACGGTTCGGCCGGGGTCTCGGGCACGCCGGGCGCCTCGGGCAGCAGGCCGACCACGGCGTTGGCCTGATCGGCCAGCATCCGGCTCAGTGCGGCCGTGTCACCCGCCTCGGCATCATCCAGCGGGTCCAGGCCGAAGCGGGCGCCGAGGGCGACCGGGTCGGCCAGCACCCGCAGGGTGTGCCCGGGCGGGCGTACCTCGACCGCGAGCAGCCGGCACGCGGCGGCCGCGTCCGCGTCGACCTGGTCGATGACCGGCAGGCCGCCGGCGAGCCGGTTCGCCACCAGCACGCCCTCGTCACCGGCCACCAGCACCGCGCCGATCCTGGTCCCGGCCGCGAGCAAGGCCCGCACCCGCGCCGCGGCCGCTTCGTAGCGCAGGCCGGCAGGGACGATGGCCACGACCTCGACGTCGCGTGGCGCCGCGTCGCCCGGCGCCGCATCACCGAGCCGAAACGGCGGCCCCACGCACACGCCCGTCCCGCCGGGAGTGGGCACACCCGCGGCCAGCACGCGCAGCCTGCCAGTCGGTCCGGCGGTATCGGGCACGGTCACCACGGCTGTGTCCACCGCCCGCAGCAGCGCGATCCTCGCCTCGCCGACCGTAAGGCCGAGCTGGCGTTCCAGCCGCCGGACCAGCGCGGTGGCGCCGCGCAGCGAGCCCGGCGAGCCCTTTCGGCCGCGGGTCGGCACCCGGCCAGCGCCCAGGATCTTGCCGCTGGCCACCAGCACGACCTCGGTCGTGGCGTTCCCGACGTCGACCCCGGCGATGACCGTCACCCCGCGACCTCCCTAGGCGGAAAGGCCGCGGCGGGCGTAGACGTCCGCCGCCTCGGTCAGCAGCGCCGCGCAGCGGGGCAGCCCTCTGGTGTCGAGCGATGCGGCCAGCTCGGTCAGCTGCGCGGGCGTGGACCGGCCCGGCCGCAGCGCCTCGTATATGGCCAGCACCTCGTCATCGGGCAGCCGGGTCAGCTCGGCCGCGCGGCGCAGGTTCTCGGCCAGCTGCGGGTTGCCGTGCTGTTCCGCCACCACCGCCTGCCGCTCCAGGGTCTCCGGGTGAATCCGGAGGTCGGCCAAGCCAACCTCGCCCGTCCGCACTGCTTCCAGGGTTAGCCCGTCTACAGGCTTTCCCGACAACGCCCGGATCGGTACCTCGTCAGTCACACCGCTCACCCCCGTACCAGACACAGGCCGGATCCAACCGCCACGATGTCACATCGTGGCGGTCCTGACCGCCACGATGTGACATTGTCGCGGTTCCCGGGCGCGATCCGAGGGTGCGTGTGATACCAGAGGTGCTGGTGGTGCCAGAGGTGCTGGTGGTGCCAGAGGTGCGAAAAGCGGGCGCGGCTCGGGGAGCGGGCGCGGCGTGGAGGGAGCAGGGCTGAGTCACGTAAGTCCCTCCAGGCTGAGCTCTTCGGGGGGCGCGCCGGGAACCATACGGCGGCGTTCGAGTTCCATCAGGGCGATCACCGTGGTGTGGTAGCGAGCCTCGATCGCCTCGTCGGAGTACGGGTTCCTGGCCGGGTTGGGCGTCCCGCCCTTGGCGTGCCGCGCGGCGTTGGCGCCGAGCAGCCGGTACAGCGCCGGCGTCACCGACGGCGCCACCGAGTACAGCTCCAGGTTCGCCAGCGGCGCCAGGTCCCGCCGGTGGATCAGCGCGGTGCCCTTGCCCTGCAGGCCGATGCCGATCCCTGACCCGGCCAGCCGGGCCGCGGCCAGGCCGATCCGGCCCAGGTCGACGGTATCGCCGAAGCGGACCACCCGGCCGACGCAGCCCTCTTCCTCCAGGCCCGCCAGCATCTCTCGCAGCACGTCAGTCACGACCAGCCCGGACAGGCAGCGCCACACGTCCCGGCCGACGGCCGGCGAGACGCCGATGACCACGTCGCGCGGCCCCTGCCCGGGCCGGGCCGGGCCACAAACGGAAAGCAGGGGCACCGAGAACCGCGCCTGCTCGGCCCGGAGGTCGGCGACGCCACGAGCCTGGCGGATGGCGTCGATCTCGGCCTGCCGGGACGGCGAGGGCTCGTAGCCGGTGCCCGGACCCGCGTAGTCGTTCGGGTCGGTGACCAGGGACAGCACGTGCAGCTGCTCGTCGAAGATGGCGGACGTCTGCAGGTAGTCACCGGACAGCCGGGCCCGGGCGAAGGCCATGGTCCGTTCGGCCTCATGAACATAGCCGCATTCGTCCAGGGCGGCCACGATGTCCACCACCGTCAGCCCGCGCTGGCGGATGGCCTGAGCCGCGACCAGCACGGCGAGCGTGTCGGTCTCGCCCAGGTCCTTGGACCCGGCCGCGTCCACCGCCAGCTCCACGTGCTCGTCGGTGAAATCGGCCAGGCCGAGGTGGGCGTAGACGGCCCGGCAGGCCTCCGCGGCCTCGCGGCGCACAGCCCCGAGCCGGGCCGCGTCGACCGTGCGCAGGCCGCCGTCGATCCCCCAGTCCCGCTGCATGGCCAGGAAGTCGTCGATGTCCTCGGCGTTGAAGTTGCTCGGGCCGAACATGTTGTCGTAGCGCTGGATCGACCCGAACCCGCTGAACACGAAGTCCGAGCCGGCCAGCGCGATCGGCAGCGTACGCGAGGTGCGGCGCATGTCCGACTCGCTCATCAGCGCGTCGTTGCCCGAGCAGGACTCCAGGTTGCGCATCATCGCCATGACGTTCTCACTCATCAGCTCGCGCAGCCCGCCGGGCACCGCCGCGGCCACGCTGGCCCCGTCGATCCCGCCGTTCTGGACGCCCTGGGCGCCGATGGCCCGGGCCAGGGCGACGCAGCGCGCCTCGAGGTACAGCATGGACTTGCCCTCGGCCCCGGCCATCAGGACCTCGGCGCCGGCCCCGGAGGAGACCCGCATCTTCATGCCGCGCGATGCGTAGGCCGAGGTGAGGAAGGCCTTGGACCACGGGGTGTCGTCGCCGTCGGTGAACACCTGCTCGGTGCCGTACAGCGAGACGGTCTCGGCGTAGG
>Ga0210408_10006396_pt1 | contig 10183 bp, 7 predicted proteins | sample IncBWH4MmetaG_FD_155471 | JGI IMG/M metagenome (GOLD analysis project Ga0210408, IMG submission 155471) | Forest soil microbial communities from Barre Woods Harvard Forest LTER site, Petersham, Massachusetts, United States - Inc-BW-H-4-M | ecosystem: Environmental > Terrestrial > Soil >...
CTCGGCGGCACGACTGACGACGTGATCGTACGCGCCGAGGAAGCATGCCTCCTTGTCGGCGCCGAACAGGTCATAGAACGTCTGTCGCGAGACGCCCGCAAGTGCGGATATGGCCTTGATCGTCGTCGCCTGATATCCACGTGTCGCGGCGATCTCGACCATCGCCTCGTAGAGACGCGTGCGCTGATGCTGAACGACCTGGTCGCGGCTGAGGCCATTTCGCCCGCGGACCCCGGGGGGCAGCTTGTGATATCGCCGCCCGGTCCGGACGGGCTGCGCGTCGGTCAACGCCGGCGGCATCTAGGTTCGACTTCCGCTGACAACTGTCTGCACATCACGGGCGGAGCGTACCTAAATGCGGGGAACATGTCGAGTGTTCAAGGGAGCGGCGAGGGCAAAGACTCGGGTGGACATGTCCACCCGGCCGCCGATCACCTTTGCCCAGACGCACACGCGCTGATCCCCTTTCGCGCAAACTCGGCAAAGCGATGCGCGCGACCCGCGAAGGCCGCGGCGAGACGCTCGATCAGGTTGCCAACCGCATCCCTCGGATGGACGCCAAGTACCTCGGCGAGATCGAGCGAGGCTGGCACTCGCCGACCATCCCGACCGCCAAGCGGATCGCCGATTCGCTCGGCGTCAGCCTCTCGAAATTATTTAAGGGCCTCTGAGCAACCGCGTTCGGGCGGCGCAGGTCGCCGTCGACGTGCTCCGCGCAAGAGCGCCGTCACAGATTCACGCTTCGCGGATCTATAGAGGCTGACACGACCTGGCTGTGAACAACCCAGGTCACACCGACATGAGGGAGATGAAACGTTGTCGCGGCGTTTGGGCACTGACGACGTGGGAATCAGCGATGCCAATGGACGGGCCACGACGGTGGTCGCGCACGCGAACCGCGCCTTCCGCGTCTTCGGCGCCGCCCCGCTGGCGCGACTCGGGCACGGGCTCCGGGTCGGCGGGGCTCCGAACCGATGCTCGGTCTCAACCGTATTCGCGCGACCGGGGCGTATTCTTTCGCGACGATGGTGGATCCCGCTGGTCGGAATAGCACCAGCCATGTGAATCGGATAGTTGTCAGCTGGTGACTCGGAGCGTGACGTTCCGAAGGTCTCGACTTGGGTCAAGCGACCTCGGCGTACTGATCCGGTCACGGTCGTCGCCCAAGGCTTTTGCGGACTTCTACGAGCAGATGGCCCCGAGCGTGCTGCGCTTCTTCGCACGGCAGACGCGTGACAGTCAAGCGGCATTCGACCTCACGGCGGAGACGTTCTCGAAAGCGTTCGAAAAGCGCGAGGACTTTCGCGGCGTGAGCGATCAGCAGGCCGCGGCGTGGCTGTGGAGCATCGCGCGACACCAGCTCGCGCGCTATCGGCGATCGCGTTCGGTTGAAATGTCAGCTCTGTCCCGTCTCGGCCTGCAGCCCCCGGCGCCGAGCGAAGACGAGCTGCGGCGCGTCGAGCGGCTGATCGCAATTGAAGACATCCGCAGGCACATCCGAGTCGCGCTGGATACCCTGCCACCAGAGCAGCAGCAGGTGATCAAGTTGCGCTTTGTGGACGAGCTCAGCAACCAAGAGATTGCGGAAAGGCTGGCGGTCTCGCACGAGGTCGTCCGTGCGCGCACGTCTCGAGCGTTGCGTGCGCTCGGCGCAAACGAGCAACTACTGGCCGCGATCGAGACATTCGAAGGGTGAGCGCTCGAGCCCCCGACCCCTGGCGCCTGCCGGCAATCGAGCGGTTCGGCGGGCAGTTGCGCAGGCTCGAGAATGCCGCAAGCACGCCCTTGAAGATTCCGCGAGCCAGGGTCTCGCGACTCGCCATCCTCCTCTTCGGCGGCGGAATCGCCGCCGCCTTGATCTGCATCTTTCTGATCCTCACGACCGGCCGGATCGCCGAAGCGCGAAACGCGGTCGACGAGGCTCCAGGCGCCGCCGAAAGGTCTCGGACCGTGCGATTCGAGTCAGTGCGCACGATCACCCTCGACGATCACGTTCGAGCGGCCGAGCGGGCCAGCGCAGCATTTGTGCTTGAGCCTTGATCCGCCGCAGTCGGCTTGGGGCAGGCGGTCGGGCATGGCGAGCAGCCCGAACTCGGCACTACAAGTGTGCCCTGAGGCGATTATGCGTATAAACGACTATACTGATATTCATGATCTACCGAACTCCTCCCACGACCAAAACGCTCGCGCGTCAGCTGGCCGAGCTCGACGAGCTGCGTACGCGTCTCGGAGATCGGGCTGCTGTTGCCGGCCGTTGGCTCGGGAGCCTGCGCCGTCAGTGGCGCGCTTCCTCGGCGGAGAGCTCGATCGAGATCGAGGGCTTTCATGTGCCGGCGAACGAGACGCTGGCAGTGGCGAGCGGCAACGCGCCGCCGGACCCTGAGGACGAAGACCGCATGGCGCTGTCGTGCTACGCGCGCGCAATGGATCACGTGGGCGTGATGTCCGATGATCCTGCATTCCGTTGGGTCGAGCGCGTCGTGCTCGACCTGCACTTCGACGCTTGCTACTTCCAGAAGAACAAGGACCCGGGCCAATATCGCCGGGGAGCGATTGAGGTGACCAGCCCGATGGGCGGGCCTCCGGCATACGTCGGACCACCGTACGAGGAGGTGTCGACGCTGATGGCGGAGGTCATCGGATGGCTCGATCACGGCGACGTCGACGCGCACGTCGCCATCCGCGCCGCGATGGCCCACCTGCACCTGGTCTCCGTGCATCCGTTTCGCGATGGCAACGGCCGCATCTCGCGCATCCTGCAGTCGCTGGTGCTCGGCCGGGAGGGGCTCCTTGCACCCGAGTTCGTCTCGATCGAGGAGTACCTCGGGCGCAACACCGATGCTTACTACGCCACCCTTCAGAAGGTGCAGGGCGGCAGCTACCAACCAGACCGCGACGCTGCTCCTTGGGTCCAGTTCTGCGTCCGGGCTCACCTCGAGCAGGCGCGCCGAAGGCTTGAGCAGCTCGCCCAGGCGGGGAGGCGCTGGTCCTTCCTCGAGGAGCTCGTCCAGCAACGCAATTGGCCCGATCGGCTCGTCATCGCCCTCGAGCAGAGCCTGTTTCACGGGGTCGACCGTGCCTCCTACGCAGCTGAAGCCGACGTCTCGGCGCCGACAGCCAGCAACGACTTCAGGCGCCTGCTGGACGCTGGGCTCGTCGCCCAGCAGGGCAAGGGCCGCGCCACGCGCTACCTCGCGAGCGAGGGCCTTCGCGGCGACCTCCGCATTCATCTCGATGCCGCACGGTCGCGCTCGGCCGAGGCAGAGTTCTGAGGACCATCGGCTCCAGAGTGATGCCGAGCGAACTGAAGCCGGGCCCCGCGTCAGCTCACGGGTCTGCGGAGCTGTACGCGTCGTCCTCGCCGCGCAGGTCGCGATAGCGGCGATCGAAGAGCTCTATCACGGCGGTCACGTCCGAAGGTCCCTCGAGGAGGTGGCTCACAGAGCCCGGCGTCGAATCGGCCGGTTCGGCGTCGCCATGTTCGACGAGCTCGTCGTGCTCCGGAAGCGAGAAGTGCAGCTCCACCACGCCACGGTCACGGTCGAGCACGCCGAGCTCAAGCCGCTCGTAGAGGACAAGGGCAATGTCCTCAGAACGCCGGTCGATGCTCACGCCGGGCCAGGTGCCAAGCTCGTTGGCGATCTCATCGACGAGCGCGGCCGGATGTGGCACGCCCCCATGGTAGCCGGTCCCTAGCCCTCGGCGGCCCTGGCGTCGTGGTTCGCGTGACGCGCAAGTCCCGTCCGTGTAAGGGAGTGCAGCGCCCCTCCGGCGTCGCTCCGCTCGGCGCCCCGCCGTCTCGATCGGCACGGCGGATGACCTCCTCGGGTCACATCACGACCAGCCTCAGAAACGCGCGCTTACCGTGTCTGAGCCGAAGCTGAGCACATTTGTGCGCCGTTGCGCAGGATCTGACGCGCTGCGCCTGCGTGCTCGCGCGGCCGGCGCTGCGCCGTCGGCTCGGAGCCGTCAGCCGTCGAACACTCGTCCAGGCAAACGCAAGCGGCGCCACGACTAAGCCGGGGCCGAGACAGGACCGGAAAATCGCCCGCCAAGTGGCGAAAAGGCCGGTGCCGGAGCGTCTCCGATCAAAGACGAGCGCCCCGGCACCGATCAACGAAAACCCGCACCGATCCGAGGATCGGGGAGCCCCAGAAGCTTAGCCCAACGCTTGCCCTTGCAGGGAGTTCGCGACGCTCGGGACAGATCGCGCCTGCGTGAAAAGCGGAACTCGGCGTTCGACGGTGGGTCGTCTTGTGGACGCTCTAGAAACGGTCCGCTATTTTGGCGCTTGACAAGATCCACGGCGATCTGGTAGACAAGCCCGTGCAGTCCAGTTCGCAGGATTCGAGCGGTAGAGCAGATCGGCAGCGAAGCGACCCTCCGATCCAAGACGAGAGCCTCCGACGGCCGGTCAACGAAAACCCGAAGAAGGAGAGGTTCGCAACAAATGACACGTCTACGAACACTCGGGCTGGCCTTTGTCGCCGCGTTTGCGTTCAGCGCGGTCGCCTCGGCGTCGGCCTTGGCGGTTAGTCCCAATTGGGAAAAGGAGGAAGGCAAAGCCTTCTCCATCTTCACGGCAGCGACGAAAGTCAAATCGAAAACGCCGGCAGGCAAACCGCTGATGCTCACCGACAAGAAAGGTGGCGTCTTCGGCGAATCGGTGACCCTCGAATGCGAAGGCACCGATGAAGGCACCATTGGCCCCGAAAAAAACGACGAAATCACTGCAGCCACGGCGACGAGCTGTAAAACGGCTCCGGGATCAGGGTCGTGCGGTTCCCCCAGTACGGAACCGGTCAACTTGCCGTGGAAAACGGAACTGTTCCTATCAGGGGCAGAAATTCAGGACAAACTCACGGCCACTACCAAATCACCGGGCTGGAAGGTGATCTGCAACGGCTTCGTTGAAGACACCTGTGAAGCAACCGCCAACCTCAAGATGAAAAACAACTCTCCGAACGTGGAAGCGGAATTCGTCGAAAAAGAAACCGCGACTTGCACGCGCGGCGGGGCAAAAGCCGGAACCGTCTCAGGCATCGACATCACCGAAAGTCCGGGTGGTGCGATCGAAGCGATACGGGTGAACTAGACGCGGCGACGTCTGGGGGCACTCTCAAGTAGGAGCCACCGGTAAACATCGAGGGAGACGCCGTGTCGAGTACGGCGTCTCCCTCCCAACGGGAGCAGGGGCTAGGAAGGAGCGCAATGGCTGGCAATACGCAGCAGGTGGCCTGTAGCGGCCGAGGGCGTCTCCGGACGTACGACGAGCTTTCGTGGACGAGGGCATCCATAAGCTTGCGCGCGGTTGCGCTCGGACTGGCGAGCACGGTGGCCCTCATGATGATGGGCGCGCCGTCTGCCGCTGCTACGGGTGGCTGCGCGAACGAATCGCTCCGGCTGCAGCAGGGTGACGCGGGTCTTCCCGACTGCCGCGCCTACGAGCTGGTGACACCTGCCGATAAGGGCGCGGCCCAGGACATGTTTGCCGGCGGCGCATTCAGCTTGGCGCTTGCCGCGAGCGACGGGGAACGGCTCGCGCTGAAGACGCCCGCGGCGCTCGGGGGAAACCCAGGCTCCGGCTCAGGTGAAAATGGGGGGGAAGTGCACACGTACGTCTTCTCGCGGTCGCCTGCGGGTTGGCGGATGGCCTCTGTTTATCCGCCAGATTCCGGGCAGACCGGCTACCGAGCTGGACTCTTTACGCGAGATCTCTCCCTTGTCGGGCTCGACGCTGCGACGTATGTGAACTTCTTCTCGCACGTACCTATGCAAGCCTTCGAAATCGGGGCGCCAGGAGGCCCCTATAAGACGATCGCAAGCGCGTCGATCAACGACGCGCTGGTTCGGGCCAACAAGCGCGACGAACTGATAGGAGCCTCTCTCGATTTCAGCCGAGTTTTCCTCGCTTCGACAGACCACGGCCTGACCGGAGCGGGCACGGGCACCGACGAAGGCGCGTATGACCTTTACGAATGGCATGGAGGGCAGCTGCGACTCGTCAACGTCATGACGAACGGATCGCTGGTCAGTGCGTGCGGCGCGACCCTCGGTTACGGGGTGAACACTGGCGGCGATCATGCCCACGGCGCGGTGTCCAGTGACGGTGGGAAGGTCTTCTTCACGAGCCCAGACCCGAACCCTGCTGCGCTTGGGGACCCAGGCTGCGAAGAACCGACGCGCCTATATGTGCGCCTGAACGCCCGTGAAACGGTCGAGGCGTCAGCGCCCGAATCGGGAGTCGTCGATTCTACCGGGTTCCACAGCGTTGAATATCAGGGGGCGTCCGTGGACGGCGGGAAGGTCTTCTTCACCACCACCAGCCAGCTGACGGCAGACGACACGACACACGCGAACGAGCTCTATGAGTACAACACCGTCACGCGCACTCTCACGCGCGTCTCACGCGGCGTCTCCGGGCACGCCGAAGGCAGCGTCACTGAACATGGGGTCACGGTGTCTGAAGACGGCTCGACCGTCTACTTCGAAGCGGCCGGACAGCTGACTCCCGAAGCGGCGGCCAATCCGGAAGGACTGAACAATCTCTACCGATACAACACCGAAACCGGCGCCACGCACTACATCGCAACGGTCGGGCACGCCGCCTACGCCGGGGGATACGCTCCGACAGAGGCCACGGCCGCCGGTCGATTCTTCCTGTTCGATACCACGAAGCTGGTGGGCGGGTATGACTCGAGCACTCCGGAAGGCTTGGCCGACGAGCTCTACCGCTACGACGACAGCAATGGCAGTCTCACGTGCGTCTCGTGTGCGCCTGGGAACGCACAGGCAAAAGGGAGCGCCTCGCTTCCCACGGCCGTTGTCGAGCTCATCGGCACGCCGAACCTGACGCCTCAGCTTCTCCCGATGTCCCAAGACGGCAGGTACGTCTTCTTTGAGACCAATGAAGAGCTGGTGCCGCAGGACACCAACGGAACCGGGGGGCTCGGCGTCGAAAGGACCTCGCCACATACCGATGTGTACGAGTGGGAGCGAGAAGGTGCCGGTGGCTGCACCCAGTCCTCTGGGTGCGTGCACTTGATCTCGTCTGGCACGGATCATGCCCCGTCGCTGCTCCTCGGTGCGAGTGCGGACGGCAGCAACGTCTTCTTCTCGTCGCACTCGCAGCTCGCGCCGCAGGACACTGACGAAGTCGGCGACGTCTATGACGCGCGCGTCGGCGGCGGCTTTGCGTTTCCCCCGCGGCCCGTGCAGTGCTCCGGCGATGCTTGCCAGGACGCGCCCGCAACCTCTCCGGTTTTCACAGAAGCCGCAAGCACGCTGTTCTCCGGGCCGGGGAACCTCAGCCCGGACGCGGGCGATCAGGTCATCCACGAGAAGAAGGGCAAGGCCAAGCGGCACAGGAAGAAGAGGAAATACAAGCGAGCGAAGACGACCACCAAGAGCCGGTCCGACCGGCCAAGGCGCTGAGGCAGGAGAGACGGGATATGCGACGCACACCGATGAGGACCGTTCTAACGGGCACCGCCGCGATTGTTGTCTGCATGGCGCTCGCGCCGGCCGCGCACGCGGAACTCGCGATCGAACCGGGAAGCTTCACAGTTACGACGACCAATACCTTGGCTGGGGCACATCCCGACCTGACGACGAGCTTCGGCTTCACCAAGGACAGCAGTGGCAGCACCGAGGGCAACCTGCGAAACCTCGAAGTCGATCTGCCGGTCGGGTTGGCCGGTTACGCCACGGCGACGCCGACGTGCACCCAAGCCCAGCTGCTGACAGGACACTTCGGCAGCTGTCCGGTTGATTCGCAAGTCGGAACCGTCGCAATAACGCTCAATGCCTTCGGCTCTCCCGTTGCGCTCACCCTTCCTGTCTACAACATGGTGCCCGCGCCCGGCAAGACCGCCATGCTCGGCTTCATAGTGAGCGGGATAATCACTAGCAATGTCGTCATCTCGGTGCGCCCCGGCGACTATGGGTTGCGGGCGACGCTCACGAACCTCTTAGGGAACCTCGAAGTCGACAGCAGCTCACTGACGTTGTGGGGGGTGCCGGCAGAAGCGAGCCATGACCCACAGCGCGGCCAGATTTGCACCCCAGGCGGCTGCGCGGGCGGCGAACACTCGGTGGGCGTGACCCCCGCTCCGTATCTGCGCAACCCAAGCCAGTGCTCGGGTGCGCCACTGTCCGCCACCTTGCGCGTCGAGTCCTGGCAGAACCCGACTCGCACACAGGGCGCAGAATCGACATTCGGGCCGATAACCGGCTGCGAACACCTCGGCTTCGCCCCGACGATCTCGCTCCAGCCGGGCGTCGCCGATGCCGGCGCACCCTCGGAATACACCGTCACGTTGAAGCTCCCGCAGAACGGCGATCCACAAGGTCTCTCCACGGCAGACCTGCGCAGGGCGGTCGTGACGCTGCCCCAGGGCATCGTGCTCTCACCCTCGGCGGCCGGAGGCCTGCAGGCCTGCACCGATGCCCAAGCCGGGATCGGCACGAGCGATACCGTCGCGTGCCCGGACGCGTCGAAGATCGGCGAAGCAATGGTCACGACGCCCGCGTTGCCGGACAAGCTGACGGGGGCCGTGTACCTGGCGGGGCCAGCTTCGGGACCCATCACGGGCCCGCCGTACAGGATCTTCCTCACGCTCGCGGGGGATGGGGTCAGCCTGAAGCTGGTCGGGACGGTGCAGCCCGATCCCTCGACAGGCCAGCTCACAACGACATTCGACAACACCCCGCAGCTGCCATTCAGCGAGCTCACGCTGAAGCTCAAGGGCGGTCCCAGAGCGCCGCTGGCGAACCCGGGCACCTGCGGACAGTTCACGACAACTACCGATCTCACGCCGTGGAGCTCCCCGTTCGCAGCGGACGCCACGCCGCTTGACACATTCGAAATCAGCGGCTGCTCGGGCCCACGTTTCCTGCCGTCGTTCGCCGCGGGAACTGTGAACAATCAGGCCGGGGGGTTCAGCCCGTTCACCCTCACGCTCTCGCGCAGCGATCGCGACGAGCATCTGAGGACGGTCTCGATCCAGACGCCCCCCGGGCTGCTGGGCATGCTCTCAAGCGTCTCGCCCTGCCCCGAGCCGCAGGCATCGCTGGGCACCTGCGCTCCAGCCAGCCTGATCGGCCATACGACCGTCGCCGCCGGGCGGGGCTCGGACCCGATCTACGTGAGCGGAGACGTCTTCCTGACGGGGAGCTACCGGGGCGCGCCGTTTGGCCTGTCGATCGTCGTGCCAGAGGTCGCAGGGCCGTTCAACCTCGGTAGGGAAATCGTCAGAGCACAGGTGAGGATCGACCCGCACACCGCGCAGCTGACCGTGACGAGCGATCCACTGCCGACGATCCTGGGAGGCATCCCGTTGCACATAAGGACCGTCAACGTGACGGTCGACCGGCCCGGGTTCGTGTTCAACCCGACTGACTGCGAGCCGCTGACCGTGGTCGGCGCGATCACCTCCACCGCCGCGACCAGGGTCGCCGTCTCGAGCCGCTTCCAGGCCGCGAATTGCGCGACGCTTCCCTTCACCCCCAGCTTCACCGCACTCACGCACGCGAGCACTAGCAAAGCCAATGGCGTGTACCTCCATGTGAAGGTCGTGTCCGGGCCGGGTCAGGCGAACATCGGCAAAGTCAAGGTCGACCTCCCCAAGCAGCTGCCCTCGAGGCTCACGACGCTCCAGAAAGCCTGCCCCGACGGGACGTTCAACGCCAATCCTGCCTCGTGCCCACCCGCGGCGCTCGTTGGGACCGCGACGGCCGTGACGCCGGTCCTCAAGAGCCCGCTGACGGGACCGGCCTATCTAGTCTCACACGCCGGCGCCGCCTTTCCCGACCTCGTAATCGTGCTGCAGGGCGAAGGCATCACGCTCGATCTGATCGGCAACACCGACATCAAAAATGGTGTCACGATCTCGACGTTCAACACGGTGCCCGACGCGCCGATCTCGACCTTCGACCTCGTGCTCCCGCGCGGGCCGCATTCTGCGCTCGGCGCGAATCTCCCGCAAAGGGCCAAATCGAGCCTGTGCCGGCAGAGCCTCGCGATGCCGACGGCGATCACGGGCCAGAACGGCGCCGTGATCAGACAGACCACGAGGATCGCCGTCTCGGGCTGCCCGAGGCACAGGGCGAGGAAGGCCAGGTTCACGCAGAAGGGCACACACAAGAGGTAGTCGCGGCGGTTTCGGCCCCGGCCAGTGTCGCG
>Ga0210408_10006397_pt1 | contig 10181 bp, 8 predicted proteins | sample IncBWH4MmetaG_FD_155471 | JGI IMG/M metagenome (GOLD analysis project Ga0210408, IMG submission 155471) | Forest soil microbial communities from Barre Woods Harvard Forest LTER site, Petersham, Massachusetts, United States - Inc-BW-H-4-M | ecosystem: Environmental > Terrestrial > Soil >...
TGATTGCCCGCTCTGCTCCAAGCAGACGCTCGTACTCTTCGAGGTGCGGGTCCGTTGCCAACTTGCGCAACGCGGCGATCAGGGATTCGAACCGATCCATTTCGCACCTGCCCAGCGTACCTATGGCGTACCTAGCAGCAGTCTCGAAAATTGGTTATTCAATCTAAGTACTTGATTTGGTTGGTGCCGCAAGAGGGACTCGAACCCCCGACCCCGTCATTACGAATGACGTGCTCTACCAACTGAGCTATTGCGGCGAACCCTTAGAGAATCCGCACCCGAACAACAGGCGACGCGTGGCGCCCCTGATATCGGGCGTGGCCCGAATTGGCAAGGACGACGCGGGTCCCGAGACCATCCCGCCCGCAGGGCGCGCGGGCCACATCCGCGCTCACCCGCCCAAACGCGCCCAAAATCCGCGCCAGCCGCCGGCCTGCGCCTTGGGCGTGCCGATCTGGTCGGCGAATTCGTCGACCGCCCCGTCCTCATCACCGACGCCGGGATCGTCAGGGGCGCGCACCACCGGGACGATCGCGGGAATAAGCGGGGCGCCCTGGCTGTTCGGCTTGAGCAGATCCGGACGGCTGCGGAACAACGGCGGGACGATGGGTTCCGCGGCAGACGGTGGCTGCGGCGCGGGCGGCGTCGGCTCAGGCGCCGGTGAAACCGGCACAGGCGCCGGCGCGGCGGCGGCTTCAGCCGGCTTTTCGACGGCGGTCTCCGCGGGTTTCTCCGCGGTCGTTTCAAAGGCCTTGTCGGCCGTCTTGTCCGCCATGCTCTCAGCAACCTTGGCCGGCGGCGGCGAATTGTCCTGGGTTGCCGGCGGCAGCGCGAGCGGCGCCTGGCGTGGCGGCTCTTGCCGTACCTCTTGTCCTGGCTCCTGGCGCGGCGGTTCCGTCAGCCCCTCGCCGCGGCCGTCCGGCCGGCGCGGCGGCGGGGCGGCCAGCATCGCCTCCTCGAAGGCCGAGGTCTCGATCGTGGCCGCCTTGTCGGACGGCAGGCTCGCCACCGGCGTCTGCCATTTGAACGCATCGATCCGCCCGCTGACCGGCGAGACCGGCCGCCAGCGGTCGCTGACATAGCCATCCGCGGTCCACACCGGATCGTGGCGGGCGCGCACCGCGCGCAAGGTCCAGGTCCGCGCCCGGCCGGAATCGCCGTGCTCGGTGCGCTCGATCTCGGCCATCAGCAGCGCGACCCGCTGGGTCGGAGACTCGATGAACGGTTTCAGCGCGTCGCGGGCGCGGGCGAATTCGGCGGCATCGATCGCCGCGCGGGCGATCGCCAGCGCACCCTCGATATGGCCCGGTGTCTTGGCCGACAGCGTCTCGACCCGGGTCAGCCGCTGCCGCGCCGAATCGCCGAGCCGCACATGGGCATAGGCATCGGCGAGATCGGGATGCGGCTCGGCGAGCCAGGCGGCCTCCACGATCCGCATCGCGCGGCGCACCTGGTGCGCCTCGCTTTCGAATTTCGCCGCCAGCGCGGCGGCCGGGATCAAGGTCGGCGCCAGCTTCACCGCCTCCATCACGCTCTCGCGCGACAGGTCACGATCGAGCCGTTCCAGTTCCAGCGCGCGGGCGGTGAGCAGCACGCCGCGCTGGCGGCGGTAGCTCGGCTTGTCGATCAGACCGGCCGAATGGTTGTTGTCGAGGATGTTGAGCGCACCCTCCCAATCGCCCTTGGCGCAGCGGAAGCCGAGCACCGCATGCGAGGCCCAGGTCGAGGACGGCGCGATCTTCAGCGCCTCGTCGGCAATCATCACGGCCGCGACCGCATCGTCGGCGCGCTGCGCCTCGATGAACAGTCCGCGCAGGCCGAGGAGCCGCGTGTCCTCGCGCTCGGCCATGGCACGGAACACCGCCTTGGCGCCCTCGCGGTCGCCTTCGAGCTGCGCCGATTGCGCGTGCAGGAGCAAGGCCAGCGGATCGCTGCCGGCGAACCGGCGCGCGACATCGGCGTGCTGGCGGGCCGCGGTCGGATCGCCGTGGCCGATCGCGAGCAGGCCGTGGGTGATGGCATGGCGGCCGCGGGCGTGACGGCGTTCGCGGCGGGCCCGCCGGATCTTTCCGGGCGTGCGCCACAGGCCGGCAACGATGCTCCAGGCCAGGATCGCCGCAACGATGATGACGCCAAGCGCCAGCGCAAACACCGGCAACGACGCGTGGATCCGTGGCGAGGCACCCCAGGTGAATGTGACCTCGCCGGGCTGATCGGCGATCCATGCGGCACCGGTCGCCAGAGCTGCGATCAGGAGCAGAAACAGAACAATTCGAAACATGGCAGTCCTATTGGGCGGGCTTGGCGAGCGCGGCCATGGCATCATCGGCAAAGCGGCGGGAGGCGGCGAGCGCGGCATCCCGCGCATCGGCCCTGTCGAGCCAGGCCTGCGCCGGCGCGCGGTCGGCTGGCGCCATCGTGCTCAACTCCTTGCGCGCATCGGCGAAATCGTTGCGCACCGCCGCGGCCGTGATGCGCCCGACGATGGCGCCGCGATCATTGCCTGCCGCCGCGTCGGTGCGTTCGATACGCACGAGCTTGGCCGCCTGCAGGCGATCGAGGATGCTGCTGCCCGTCGTCGCCGTGGTCTCGGCAGCCGGCGGCGACAGCTTTGGCACCAGGGTCAGCAGCTCCCGCGTCATGACAGGCGGATTCGGCACGCCGGCCGCCGCGAACTGATCGAGCGGCGTCAGCGTCTGCGGATCGCTTGCCAACGTCTTCGCCGCAGCGAGGGCTGACGCGTAGGGATCGCCGTGCCGAACTGCGACATCGAGGAGTGCGGCCGCGACCACCCGCCGCAGGGCCAGATCGTCTGCCGGCTTGGCGTCCGCGATCTTCTCGTTCTCGTTGGCGAGCGCCGCGCCTTGCGAGCGGGCAGTCTGCTCGAGCCTGGCCAACCGCTCGTCGATGGCGGAGAGATCGACCGGCGCGGCTGCGGGCGGGCGCGGGACGGCCTTGAGGGAGGTGACGTCGGTCGCAAGCGCGTCGGACTGGCTGCGCTGTTTGGCGACATCGGCGCGCAAGCTGGCGAGCGCCTTGTCCAGTCCATCGGCGCGCGCGGCGGCCGCGGGATCGGAGGCCGGCTTGCTCGCCTTGGCTTCGACGGCGGCAAGCCGCGTCGCCAGCTCGTCGAGGGCGGCCGCGCTGACCTGGGAAGGCGCCTGCACCGGCGGCCAGCCCAGCATCCAGCCGATCGCAATCACCAGCGCCGCGGCCACCGCGCCCGAAAACGGCGCGATCACCCAGGGCGAAATGTTCGTACGCGGCGCCGACGCCCGAGGCGAGATCGGCGGCGAGACGGTCTCGCGTGGCGGCTCGGCCTGCGCAGCCGGCTCGGGTTCCGGCGCGGCGGCCGCCTCGGTTTCGGGCGCAGGCTCGGTCTTAACCTCTGAAGGCGCGAGGTCGATGGTCGGGGGCGGGCGCTTGACCCGGCCGGCTTCGGGCACGGATCCGCCTTGTTCGATCGTATCTTCGGCCATCGCCTCGGGTTCCCTGATTGATCGGCAACGCAAATGTTCCGGATTCGGCTCGCCCTCTTACGCCATTCGGCGGCGCAACGCACGCCGAGACATACGCGCCTTTCGCTGCACCTCGCCGATGCTGGCGCTCGGTGGTTAAAGCCATGACAAGATTTGCATTTTCAAATCACTCTTGATCGCGCGATCAGATCGATCGGTCCAGCGCGGCCAGCAGGGCATTCTCATTGGGCGAGCTTGCAACCATGACGCGGGCGGCGCCTGCCTCGCGCAGCACCTGCGCCACGGCGGTTGAAATGCAGCATTGTGCAATCGAAAGCGCCGAGATTTCGATGCCGTCGGCGCGCGCGGCATGGAGAAAGGCCTGCGCGCTGCGGGCGGAGTAGTGCAGCACGGCCTCGATTCGGCCGCCCGCGAACGCCGCGCAGGCCTCGCCGGGCAGGCGATCCACCGCAACCATCCGGTAGACGATCCGGGATATGACCTCGATCCCTTGCGCGCCGAGCTCGGCTGTGAGGTCGCGGGCCGTGATTTCACCCGCGAGATGGAGCAGCGGCCCCACCTTCGCGCGCCGGGTCCGCAAGCTCGCCACGACCAGTTCACGCAAGGCGGCCGCGTCGCCATCGGCGGACAGCACCTTGGCAAATCCGGCACGGCGGGCGGCGGCCGCGCTGTGCTCGCCGACCGCAAACAGCGGCAGTTTCAACAGCGCATGGCCCTTCAGCTGCGATTCGACCGCGCGCGGCGCATTGGCCGAGGTGACGAGGACCGCAGCGACATCGGCGTCGAAGCCGGCGGGCAGGGGGACGGTCTCGAACCGCAGCACCGGGGCGAGCAGCGCGTCCCGCCCCCGCGCGCGCAACGCCGCGGCGGTGGACTCGCTGTCGGGGTAGGGGCGTGTGACCAGAATGGCCATCGAAGCTCGCGTCGGTCTCTCGCAATTCCAGCTCGATGCAAGCGGACGATTGCATGCCGCGAGCCCGGAGTGCTAACGCGGGGCCTACCGAAACTCCGTTTTCGCCGCCAACGCAAGGGCTCACATTGGACAAGGACAAACGGTCGCTGGTGCTGGGCATCGAGACCACCTGCGATGAGACCGCAGCCAGCGTGGTCGAGCGCGCCGGCGACGGATCCGGGCGGATCCTGTCCAACATCGTGCGCTCGCAGACCGAGGAACACGCGGCGTATGGCGGCGTGGTCCCGGAGATCGCGGCGCGCGCCCATGTCGACCTGCTCGACGGCATCGTCGCGTCGGCGATGAAGGAAGCCGGCGTCGCGTTTGCCGAGTTGTCGGGCGTCGCAGCCGCCGCCGGCCCCGGCCTGATCGGCGGCGTCATCGTCGGCCTGACCACCGCCAAGGCGATCGCGATGGTGCATGACACGCCGCTGATCGCGGTCAACCATCTCGAGGCGCATGCGCTGACGCCGCGGCTGACCTGCGCGCTGGCGTTTCCCTATTGCCTGTTCCTCGCCTCCGGCGGCCACACCCAGATCGTGGCGGTGGCCGGCGTCGGCAACTATGTCCGGCTCGGCACCACGCTCGACGATGCCATGGGCGAGGCGTTCGACAAGGTCGCCAAGATGCTAGGCCTGCCCTATCCCGGCGGGCCGCAGGTCGAGCGGGCGGCGGCCGGCGGCGATCCCAGGCGCTTCGAGTTCCCGCGACCGATGCTGGGACGGCCGGATGCGAATTTCTCGCTGTCCGGCCTGAAGACCGCCGTGCGCAACGAGGCGAGCCGGCTGACGCCGCTCGACGCCCGGGCCATCAGCGATCTCTGCGCCGGGTTTCAGGCTGCCGTCCTGGAATCGACCACCGACCGGCTGGAGGTCGGTCTCGAACTGTTCAACGAGAAATTCGGACCGCCCCGCGCCCTGGTCGCGGCCGGCGGCGTCGCCGCCAATCAGGCGATCCGCGGCGCGCTGCAGGATGTCGCCGCGAGGGCGCAGACCACGCTGATCATCCCGCCGCCGGCGCTGTGCACCGACAATGGCGCCATGATCGCCTGGGCCGGTGCCGAGCGGCTCGCGCTCGGCATGACGGACGCGATGGACGCGCCGCCGCGCGCGCGCTGGCTGCTCGACGCGAATGCGACCGCGCCGGCGAAGTTCGCCAATACAAGGGCAGGGTTCTGACGCCATGAGCGAAGGATCGCGCCGCGCGCTTGCTCTTCACCTCTCCCCGCCTGCGGGGAGAGGTCGGATCGCATCGCAAGTTGCGATCCGACCGAGGGGGATTCTCCGCGTGTCCGCTGCTTCCGTCCGTTGTCGCGATCGCAAGAGCCCCTCACTCCAACCCTCTCCCCGCAAGGGCGGGGAGAGGGAGCACAGCGGCGGTTGAGGTCGCATCGTGCCTCCCTTCCATACGGTCTCAATCATCGGCGCCGGCGCCTGGGGCACCGCGCTGGCGACGGTCGCGGCGCGGGCCGGGCGGACCGTGACGCTCCATGCCCGCGACGCCGGTCATGCTGCGCGCATCGCGACAGCCCGCGAGAATCCGCGGCTGCCGGGCATCAAGCTTGCGGCCGACATCGCGGTGACGGCTGATCTGGCGCAGGCCGCGCGTGCGCAGATCATCCTGGTCGCCACCCCGGCGCAGCATCTGCGAGGCGCGGTCAATGCGCTTGCGCGGCACCTTGCGCCCGCCACGCCCGTGATCGCCTGCGCCAAGGGGATCGAGCACGGCACCCACAAATTCATGACCGACGTCATCGCCGAGGCTGCGCTCCGCGCTGTGCCCGCGATCCTGTCCGGTCCGAGCTTTGCAGACGACGTGGCGCGCGGCCTGCCGACCGCGGTGACGCTGGCAACCAAGGACGAAGCGCTGGCGGCTTCCCTGGTCCAGGCGCTGGGCTCGCCGACCTTCCGGCCCTATCATTCGACCGATGTGCGCGGAGTCGAGATCGGCGGCGCGGCGAAAAACGTGCTCGCGATCGCGGCCGGCATTGTGGTCGGCAAAAGCCTCGGCGCTTCGGCCCAGGCCGCCCTGACCACGCGCGGCTTTTCCGAGCTGTCGCGCTTCGGCCGCGCGCTCGGCGCACGCCCCGAGACGCTGGTCGGGCTCTCCGGGCTCGGCGATTTGACACTCAGCTGTTCCACGCCGCAGTCGCGCAATTTCGCGGCGGGCCTGGCGCTCGGGCGAGGCGAGCCGCCGCCGGCAGGCAAGCTCGCCGAGGGCGTCTCGACCGCGCCGGTGCTGGTCGAGCTCGCGGCTTTGCACCATGTCGAGATGCCGGTGTCGCGCGCGGTCGCCGCGATCCTCGATGGCAGCCTCTCGATCGATGACGCGATCGAAGGCCTGCTCTCGCGCCCGTTCAAGGCCGAGTGAACATGGCTGCCGCTTTGCCTGTCTCACTTCACGGCGCCTGCACGCTGTAATAGCGTGACTGCGAACCGGCGGATGCCGGTCAACTCAAAATAGAAAATCAATGGGGGGAACAGATGCGCAAGTTCCATCAAGCCATCCTGGCGATCAGCATCACGCTCGCCGTCGCCGCCGGGCTAGCCACGGCGTCGGCGCAGACCGCCGCGCCTTATGACGAGCTCGCCAAGAGCGAGGCGGCCGCCAATGCCGAAAAAGGCAAGCGGGTCGCCCCGGTCAAGTCCATGGGCAATCCCGCCGACGACGTCAGCGCCGCCATGCAGGCGATGATCGGCGCGCCGTATCCGCCGCACTTCAATGCCGATCCCAAGACGCCGGCGGAATGGAAGGAGCTGATCGAGCGCCGCGCCAAGCTTTCGATCGCCAATATTCCGGCGATGAAGGAGAAGCTCGGCGTCAAGGTCGAGGAGACCAGGATCGCCGGCGTGCACTGCTTCATCGTCACGCCGAGCAAGATCCCGCCGGAGAACCGGCGGCGCGTCCTGGTTCACGTCCATGGCGGCGGCTATGTCTTCGGCCCCGGCGAGGCGGCGCTGCCGGAAGCGATCCTGATGGCGGGCTTCGGCGGCTTCAAGGTGATCTCGGTCGACTACCGGATGCCGCCGGATTTCCCCTATCCCGCCGCGATGGACGATGCGATGGCGGTGTGGAAGGACACCGTGAAGCGGCATGACCATCGCCGGATCGCGATTTTCGGCACCTCGACCGGCGGCGCGATGACGCTCGCAATGGTGCTGCGGGCGAAGGACGAAAAGCTGCCGCTGCCGGGCGCGATCGCGCCGGGCACACCGTGGTCGGATATCGACAAGGTCGGCGACAGCTATGAGACCAACGAATGGGTCGACAACGTGCTGGTCACCTGGGACGGCTGGCTCGGCCGCGCGGCAAAGCTCTATGCCAACGGCACCAGCCTCAAAAACCCCTACATCTCGCCGATCTACGGCGACTTCAAGGGCTTTCCGCCGACCATCCTGACCACGGGCACGCGCGACCTGTTCCTCTCGAACACGGTGCGCACCCATCGCAAGCTGCGCCGCGCCGGCGTCGTCGCCGACCTCAATGTCTATGAGGGGCAGTCGCACGCCCAGTACCAGTTCAACGTCGACGCGCCGGAGACCAGGGAAGCGTTCACCGACATCGCGAAATTCTTCAACAGATATCTCGGGGAGTGAGGTCGACGGGCCGCAACACATGACGTCGTCATGCCCGCGCTTGTCGCGGGCATCCAGGTCTTGGATAATGCAATGAAAGAAGACGTGGATGGCCGGGACTTTTTGGTGGAAGACGCGCTTCGCGCTCTCGCCCGGCCCTGACGGAAACGGGGTAAAGCATCATGAACTACTGGCTGGTGAAATCAGAACCGTCTTCCTGGTCGTGGGACCAGCAGGTCGAGAAGGGCGCCAAGGGCGAGGCCTGGACCGGCGTGCGCAACTTCACCGCGCGCCAAAACCTCGTCAACATGAAGAAGGGCGACAAGGCGTTCTTCTATCATTCCAACGAGGGCAAGGAGATTGTCGGCATCGCCGAGATCATCAAGGAGGCCTATCCCGACCCGACCGACAAGACCGGCAAATTCGTCTGCGTCGACCTCAAGGCCGACAAGCCGATCCCAAAACCGGTGACCATGGCCGCGATCAAGGCCGACAAGAAGCTGGCCGACATGGCGCTGGTGAAATATTCGCGCCTCTCGGTGCAGCCGGTGACGGCGGAGGAATGGAAGCTCGTCTGCAAGATGGGCGGGCTTTAGCCGTTCGGCCGGAGGTATTATACGGCCGTTTTACCAGTGGAATTACCTTCTGAGCGTCCTCCTCAGCGGAAATTTAGCAAATCAGGCGCTACTTCGGATCGTGCGGGACGTGCCGCATCCGAGGGAGAGACCGTTTTGGAACCGGCCGCTGGCAGCCCTACTCCGACGCCGCTCGACGACGCGACGGGCGTGCCGATGACGCCTGCGCTGGAGGCCGAGACCGAGCGGCTGCTGTCACAACGCACCCGCGACATCGCCTTTTCGCCCGAGATGATCCGGGCCTATCGCAAGAAGGACTGGCCGCAACGCAGCAAGATCGCGCGCGCCTGGATGGTCTGGGTGGCGCTGATCAGCATGACCTTCGTGCCGATCAGCCAGCTGCTGGCGCCCGATGCTCTCCGCCTTACGGCGGCAATCAGCGGGCTGCTGGTTCCGGCGTTGCATGGCTGCGCCTATCTGGTGTGGCGAAGACCCCGCAGCGCCTTTGTCGAAGGCGCCTCGCTGCTGCTGCTGATGATCGGCGTCATGCTCGCCTACGGCACGCTGGCCGTGGCCGCCGGCGGCAGCGACTATGAGCGCTTTCTCGTCTGCATCATGTATGTGAGCACGATCGCGATCGTGGTGTTCAACGTCGACTATGTCTGGGCGCTGGCCCTCATGGTCTGCTCCACCTCCATCTTCTTTGCCTTCGAAGTCTTCAATCCCGCGATCGACATCAAGGAAGCGATCGGGACATCGGTGTTTTTCGCGATGGGAATTTTCGCGGCGACGATCGCGCGGAAAACCCAGGCGATCCTCGCCAAAAAAGCCTTCCTGCTCTCCCTGCGCAACCAGTATCGCAGCGCGGCGCTGACGGAGGCCAATCGCCAGCTGGAAATCCTGGCGACGCGCGACCCGCTCACCGGGCTCGGCAACCGCCGTTCGGCCACCGACCTCATCGAGCGGCTCTGGCACGACCCGACCGTCCCGAAACGAAGCATCGCATTCATCATGGCCGACATCGATCAGTTCAAACGCCTGAACGACACCGCCGGCCATGCCGCCGGCGACGCGTGCATCAGAGAGGTGGCGAGGACGATCGAGAGCGCGGTGCGGCTGGAACAGGACGCCGTGTTTCGCTATGGCGGCGAGGAATTCCTGATCGTGCTCACGCATGCCTCGGCCGATCTCGCCTGGGCGATGGCGCAACGCATTCGCTGCGCGGTCGAGGCGCTCGCCATCGTCAACCCGGGAATCCACCCAGCCGACGGCTCCGCGGGCCGCATCACCATCAGCCTGGGGATTGCGTTCGCGCAGGACGGCGCCGCGCCGGAAATCGTCGCGAAATGGGCTGACGACGCCCTTTATGATGCCAAGCGCTCCGGGCGCAACGCGGTGTTCTTCGCGAGCGCGCATGCGCTTGCCGATGCGGCCGATCGCGTGCAGCCGGCCGCCGCGCAGGCGAGATGATTCCGACGCGAAGCGTTCGAATCGGCGGCGCTAGGTTCGCCGGCTCCGTGATTCAAGTGGCTGCGCCGCGACTTTTTAACCAGCGGTTGATATCGACTTGAAGCAAAGGCTCATAAACATAGATGCCTTG
>Ga0210408_10006399_pt1 | contig 10181 bp, 21 predicted proteins | sample IncBWH4MmetaG_FD_155471 | JGI IMG/M metagenome (GOLD analysis project Ga0210408, IMG submission 155471) | Forest soil microbial communities from Barre Woods Harvard Forest LTER site, Petersham, Massachusetts, United States - Inc-BW-H-4-M | ecosystem: Environmental > Terrestrial > Soil >...
CCCGTGTCGCCAAGCGATTGCCCTGACAGGTTGATCTCGACCGTAGGCCTGTTCCCATCTGCGCGTTGGCGGCGCAGAATCGCGATCGTCTCGGTCACCACCCAGCGGTCGATCTCGCGGATCAGCCCGAATCGCTCTGCGATCGGCAGGAATTGGGCGGGGGAGACCAGCGAGCCGTCGGTGTCGATCATCCGCACGAGCAGCTCGTGCTGGGTCGTGCGCCGGCTCGCGGTCTCCACGACGGGCTGGGCATACAGCGTCAGCCGCCCTTCGTCCAGCGCCGCCCTGATTCGCTGCACCCACTCCAGGCGCGTCTCGATCCGGGCGGGCCCGAGGGGATCGTTGGCCGTCAGCTGGCGCAGTGCAAGCTCGGCCCGTTCGCGCTCTACGAGCCTGCGGTCCACCATCTGAAGCGCGTAGCGCTCGCGGCGAGTCGCCTGCAAGCTGAGCGCCACCAGCAGCAGCGTCAGCAGGCCGCCGACGATCAGCACCGTCCTCATCAGCGACAGGTTCGCGGCGGGCTCGCCGACGGCGAGCACCCACGAGCGGCCCGCGACGGAGATGCTCGTGCGCTGTGCGTCGTGGGGCACGCCCGCGCTGAGCAGCTTCGAGCGCCCGTCATACAGCGTTAACGCCGTCCCGCGCGGGAGCGCCGCCCGCACGTCGGGCGCCAGCAGCGCGTAGCGGTAGCCGCTCGAGACGAATCCCCGCAGGGCCGCCATGCGCGTGCTCGGCGTGGTCGGCGCCTGGCGCGTCGGCCTGTACACCGGTACATACAACGCGGTCACGAGCTCCTGACTGTTGACCCTGCGCACCGGCGGAGTCGCCCGCGGCTTGCCGGACCTGGCGGCGGCGATCAGAACCGCGCGGCGGGCCGGGTCTTCGCCGACGTTCGTGTCGATGTTGCGCGGCTGTCCCGGCCTGGTCAGCACATTGGCGACGACGTAGTATCGCGGCCTCTGCGGGGCGCGCCCGGAAGGGTATCCGTCGCGTAGCGCTTTGATCTGGCCGTGCGCGCGCTCGAACGCGGTGCGCTCTCGCGCCGGTACGAGCTCGATCAGCCCGACCCCGTTCATCGCGGGATCTTCCAGCAGGCCCGCCGCGACCGCGTCGAACCCCGCCAGGCTTCCGGGCCTGTCCTGGCTGGTGGCCGCCGCCAGGTCCCGCAATCGCTCGATCGTCGGGCCCACGGCTTCGGCGACCTGCTCGCTCGCTCGCGCCGACAGCGCAGCGCGGCGCATCCGCGCTTCGTTGTGAGCCTGCTCGTAGGCGGTGATCGCGGCGATCGTCGTCAGTACGCCCAGACAGACGCATACCGTGACCGGCAACGTTCGCCATGAGCCCCGCCGTGACCCAGTTGTCTGCATGGCAGACTAACTATCGGCGTCTTATTCGTAAGACTCAAGTATTTGGGAGCAATCGTCCAAGCCGGTGGGAGAGGCCTTCGGCGTGCTCGATCTACATACAGGCGCTCGTGCTCGCGCCATGGTCGCTCCGGCGGCAGCCTGAGTCCGATCGCCTGCTGGTAGGCCGCATTCATACGGTAGCCCTCGTGTTTGCCGGCGGGCGCGGTGAACGGGCTCCAACAGCCGGCGGCCTGCACCGCCGTCCAGGGCTATGCCCGAGGGGGGCGCGGCGCGTAGCGGTGGTGCAGCATCAGCCGGTTGCCATCCGGATCGCTGAACAGCGCCATGTGACACACGCCCGTATCCAGCGTGTCGCCTCGGAACGTCACCCCACGCGATTCCAGCGTCCTGCGCGCGGCTTCCACGTCATCGACATGCAGCGCGATCTCATGTCCGCGTACCTGATGCTCCATCCCCATCTTCGCCGCGTCGATCACGCTCAGCGTCAGGTTTCCCGTCTCGAACTCGGCGTAGTTGCGCTCCTGCAGATGCACCGGCATCGGCAGCCCCAGGGTCTCGCCATAGAACCCGACAGCGGTATCGAGGTCTTTTGTTGACACGGCGACGAAGTCCACTCCGGTTACGAGCCGATCTGATGCGGTGTCCGTGGTTGCCATCTACGTCGCTCCTGTGCTCGTGATTTGGGTGCGCCGAGAGCGGATGAAGGGACTCGAACCCTCGACCTTCTGCATGGCAAGCAGACGCTCTAGCCAACTGAGCTACATCCGCACCGGTCCGTCAGTCTAGACAAGATTCTCACCCTGGGGCTCGTCCCAGGGCGCAAGTGCGTCATCTGCGACTGCCCCCTGCATTTCGCTGATGATCGCGTCTGCGGCGCCTGTGAATACGGGCTTGACGGGCTTGAGCTCCCGGAGACCTGCTGATGGACAGCGAGGCGGCTCTCCGGGGCTATGTGAGCCCCCGCCGGCTGCGCCAGCACCGGGCGCGCCAAGCCGGTCTCGCTTCGGGACGCAAGCGCCGTGCGTGCGCGCGGGGGCGGCGCGTCGGGCATGGCCGCGATCGTCAGGACGGTCTCGCGCTCGCCTACCGTATCCAGCAGGTCCCGCGCGAGGAGTTCGAGCGGCGCTTCTGCAAGCTGCGTGCCCGCCAAGGCATCCGCGTGTCCGAGCGAGGATTGGAGACACGCTGGGTCGAGTACCGCTCGTGCATGGCGACCTATCGCGCGAAGGGCCAGGACTTCAAGACGACGAACGGCCAGCGTGCCGAGGGCCTGCGCGCCCGCGGGCGGGCGCGCTGTCCACGCACGGTGCGCCGCGCCCACGCGGACCTCGCGGGGATGGGATTGCTGCGTCGCGCGCATGTTCGTCGCGGCGGAGCGCGGGTCGGGCAGCGCGATTGCCTACGCGTTCGTCTCATGCCGAGTTTTGTCCCCCCGCCTTCGGCAGCAGGAGCAGGGGCCTATCGGCCCTTAACTGCTCCTGCTCCTGTGCCCAAGATGGTCGCTGTCGGGGAGCGAGTTTCCGCCGGCTGCGCCGGCAGAGCACGAGGACCGGCTCCGCCGGCCCAGATAGTGCCGCCTGACGGCGGCCGAGATCATCAACAGCAGCATCCAGAGAGGGAGAGCGCGGCCGCCACGGGGGTCGTGGAGCCCGAGGCGGCGCGACGTGAACGCTTCGAGGAGATGTGGCGTCAGGCTCGCCTCGATCAGGCTGGTGATGACTCGTGAAGCGGCCACTCTCTCGCCTGCATCGCGGCGATCACCTCACCCGGCTCGAGATGGTCCAGGTAGCGTTGCGTGACCGCCAGGCTCGAGTGTCCCAGCTGGCGGCTGATCACGAGGACCGGGACCCCTTCGCGCATCAGCTCGACCGCGTGCGTGTGGCGCAGCCCGTGACTGTGCACCCGCTTCTCGATCCCGGCCTTCACGCCGAGACGCTTGATCGCCTCCCGCCAGTACGCGGCGCCGAGCGGGCGCCCGAGATTCCCCGTCGTGATCGTGCAGAACACGGGAGCTCGCGGAGGGACCTTGAACGTACTACGAACCCTCAACCATTGGTCGAGGATGGCGAACGCGGGGGGATCGAGGCCCACCACGCGCCGCCGGTTGCCCTTGCCGTGACGGATTGTCAGCGTGCCGGCGTCACGGTCGACGTCGCGGAGTTCCAGCGCGAGCGCCTCGGCGCTGCGCAGGCCACCGCGCCAGAGCACGACGATCAGCGCACGGTTGCGAACACCGCTCGCCCCGCGCCGGGGACAAGCAGCGATGAGCCTGCCGACCTCGCCGGAGCTGAGGACCTCAGCCGGGAGCTTCCGCCCGTAATTGGGCGGGTGCTGTCCCTGACGGTAGCCCGGAAGCGTCACCGGCGACCGCTGCCGTCCGAGGTGATCAACGAGTACTTCATGCTGACCAGCTTCGCTGGCCCAGCGGATAGAGCGAAACATGGGTTGGCCCTCCATGGCTCGAGTACGCCCCGGCGTGACAGCGCACGGGACCCGTTCACAGGAGATGTAGCACAAGTGCCCCCGCGCCGCTGTCACGGCCGGGGGCGTGGCGCACGCAGGGCCAACCGCGCGCGCACTCCTCACCCTAAACCCGAACCCTAAACCCGAACCCTAAACCCGAACCGAAGGGAGCAGCCATGCCCACTCACACCCTCAGCCCGCTCGAGGAGACCGTCCTCAATCTAATCGGAGCGCACTGGTGGACGCTGGAAGAACTCCAGACGATGCTCAGCCCCGAGTACTGCCCGGAAGCGGTCAAAACCGCCATCGCCTACCTCCGCCGTCGCTGCCTCCTCAGCATCCTGCAACGCCGTTATGGCCAGCCGTTCTACGAGCAGACCGCGCTCGGATTCCAGACGCTCTGCGTTCAACGCCGCGATCGGATCCAGGCCTACAAGCAGCGGGAGACGGCTCATGCCGCTTGACGAGCTATCTACCCGCCGCACCCGTCGCCGCCGCACCACGCGCTACCTGCATGGTGGCGGCATCGCGCCTGGGCCACTGTTCACTGCCCTCGTTATGATCGATGGAAAGCCGCACATTGTCGAGCACGGTCCGACGAAACTCACTGCGACCGAGATCGCCCTGCAGATGGCGCGTGTCTCTGCCGACGAGACGACCGACGCGAAACACATCACGATCGAAGTGGCGGTGGGACCATGACCTCCGCGGATCTCGCGATCATCGTGATCGTCACGGCTCCCGTGGTGGATCTCGTGCTCGAGCCATGCCGGCGCCGGCGGAGGCGAGGACGATGACGGGTCCGGGTCAAAGCGTCAGAGTCGAGCTCGAAGAGTGCCTGGAGCATGACGGATGGAAGGACGCCGCGCAGGCCCAGCGCCTCTGCCGCCAAGCCGTCGAGGCGATCCGCTCGCTCGAAGAGCGCCTGCGGTTCCAGGTCGAAGAGACCGAGGGCGCCGAAGAGACCGCGCGCGAGTATGCAGCGGAACGCGACAGGGCGGCAGCACAATGACGGATGCAGGGCAAAGCGACATCCGCTGGACGGACAAGGACGGCGATCAAGGCTGCCTCCAGCTGCACCGCAAGGGAGCGCGCGAGCCGATAGTGGCGACGCTCAAGGTGGCCAGCGCTGACGAGGAGCCGGCGGTCGGCGTCTACGTGACGCGCGAGCAGGCATGGAACCTTCATGCGGCTCTCGGGGCGCTGCTGACTGAAGAGATGGACCCATGACGCATTCCGGTGAAAGCGTCAGGGAGGGCTCAACGAAGAAAGAGCGCAAGCGCCAACTCGAAGCCAAGGCACTCGGCGTCCTCTGCCTCAAGTGTGGTGCGCCGCCGGGCGAGATCTGCGTCACCAACGGGCTGGGCGAGCCCGCGGCGTCGATGCACCGCGTTCGCATTCGCCACGCGAGCTACAAGCCGGTGCCGCGATGACGCTTCGGGACCCTTCCGACACCGAGAAGCCGAAGCGGCCGCGTGGAATGGGCAAGCTCGGCGACCAGCTGGTCGCGCTCGCCGCGATGGGCGAGATGTCGAAGCTGCTCGGCGATCTGCTGCTGGTGGCCAACGCTGTCGTCGAGCGAGGTGAAGCCAACACGCTGAACGACGCCATGACGCTCGTCTTCACGGAAATGTCCCGCGCGGCCGATCGCGTGCGCGCAGTCCAGAAACAGGCGGCCGGCGATGACGCATAGCGACGGAAGCGACAGAGAGACAGCCGCGGCGCTGCTCAAGGAGATGACGCTGCGCGAGATGCGGCTCGAGCAGCGCACGGGCGCCTCTCGCGTCAGCCCGGGCGTCGCGCTCGAGCTCGCGAGGATGCTCTGTCACATCGCCGGCGGCGACGGCCGGGGCATGTTCGAGGTCGTCCATCGTCCAGGTGTCGATCGGGTCGGATCGTGACGCTTTTGTCGAAAACCGCTCTCATATAGCGCCTCACGGGGGGTGGTCTGCAAAAGCGTCACGATCCGGGGTGCTCCAGGGTGGTTTCGAGGGTGGGCTGAATCTGCGCTGTGAGCATCCGTTCCTCGAGGCGGCGCAGCGCGCGGGCCTCGTCGAGCTCGTCGGTAGCGCCGCAAATCGTTGTGACCTCTGTGTCGCGCTCGGTGAACGTCGCGGTGAGCCTCACGAGTCGCCGACCGGGCTTGTTGGCGCGCAGCTGCTCACAGACGATCACGCCGGTGCCGACATGGCGGGTGTAGAGGACGATCTTGCGGTCGTAGGTGAGCGCGTCGGACACGGCCGCGTGGGGCACCACGCCGTCCGGGTCGATGCGGGGACCGTAGCTTTTCACTGGGTGACGCTCTCGAGCATGCGGGCGATCGTGACGACCGCGATCGAGCTGTAGTCCCCGAGAAAGACCTCCTCTTCCCCGATGCGGGCGTACCAGCCCTGCGCGGGCCGGTTGGGTGTGCCGTGCGCGATGCGTGGTAGCACTTCCCCCCGTTCGCCGAGCAGTCGTTGGAGTTCCCCGCGGCGGGAGCGGTCACGTTTGGAGGCGCTCTCCATCGACCCAAAAGAATATCCTCGTCGTGGGGCTGGCTGCCAGGTGGCGGCCCGCGGGATGCCCGCTGCTCGACGGGGCGCAGGGATGCTTGGATCGCCGGGAATGGGACTGTCCTCCGATCCCGAGAAGCGCGCGCGCCAGGAAGCGAACCTCCGCAAGGGCAATCCCAAGGCGTTCACTCGGAGAACTCCAGGAGAGTCCCCTACCGCAGCGGCGGCGCCCGAGAAACCCCGCCAGCCCGCTGTTCGTGCCAGACCGCGCCAGGAACCCTCCAGGAGCACCCCGAAGCCGAAAGCCGCCAGATCGAGCGAGGCGGCGGCCGCGCCGGCGGCGGCGAAGAAGAAGGGGTTCTGGGATGGCGTCCTCAGCAGCTGACCCGGGCGACGTCGACGAGATCGATTACGTACAGGAGAGCGGGCCGGGGATACCCGAGCTTCCCGCCGGACCGATCCAGCCCGCCGATCTGACCGAGGACGATCTCGCCACGATCGCGCAGCAGTATCCCGGCTGGGATGTCGAGACGGTCGAGCAGTTCCTGCGCGGCACGGGATCGGGGTTGCACCTGCTGATCGGCGCGGGCGAGAAGGACTGGCTGATGACGCGGGCCGATCTGGACCGGATCGCGCCGCCGCTGACACGGATCATGAACCGTTACGAGCCGACACTGCGCGTCAGCGAGTACGCCGACCCGCTGCTGGTCGCTCACGGTCTCGGCCTCTACGGGTGGCGCTCAGCGCTGCAACGCCAAGCAGCGATCCGCGAGCGCGAGCGCACCGGACAGCTTTCCGAGGACTGGCCTGACGAGGAGCCGGCTGACGTCGAGGACGACGCGCCTGCCCGTACCTCGAGCAACGGGCGCCCGCCTCATGTCGAGATGGGCGAGGACTACATCCCCTATGCCGATCGGAGGCCTCGAAAGTGACCAGTGCCGAGAAGATTATGAACACCCTGCAGGAGCTGAGCAACCCCAGCGACGATGCGGGCGAGCTGGAGCTCGCGTTCGGGTCGATGGCGATGATGCTCGAGCGCGCACTGCCGGGCGCGCTGGAGGAGATGCAGGACGCGGGCGAGCTCGATGACATCGTGCTCAAGCTCTCGCGCTGGTTCGCCGCTCACCGCGGCGATCACGCACACCAGCTGGTCGTCGTGGAGCTACCCCGGCACGACACCGGCAACGGGATCAAGCTCGCGCGCCTGGACGCAGCGATCGCCGCCTCCGGCCAGACCGGGATGCCGTTGTGAGGGGCATCTGCGTCGGTGAGCGCGTCCTGTTGGCGGGCCAGACCGGGATGGGTAAGACGACGCTCGCGGAGTACATCGTCGAGGGCCTGCAACCCATTCGGACAATAGTCTATGACCCGAAGGGAGAACTCGACGTCGGCGTGGAGCCGGTCAGCTCGATCAGCGAGCTGGGGGAGGCACTGCGCGCCCCGATGTGCCACTTCATCCCCGAGCGGTTGGACCGCGACACGCTGGAGGAATCCTTCGAGCTGATCTGGGCGCTCCCCGGCCCCTGGCTTTTGCGCCTCGACGAGGCCGCGTCGGTCTCCTCGGCCAGCTGGATACCCGAAGGGTTGCGCTTGACCGCGACGCAGGGACGTCAGCCGCGGAAGATGCTCATCGCGTGCACGCAGCGACTCAGTGAATGTCACCCGGTGCTGCGCAGCCAGTCGGAGCACATCATCATCCTGGTCCCGGCGCCGATCGAGCTCGACTTGAAGACGATCGCCGGGCACATCGGCCGCGACCCAGGCCAGCTGCGCGCGATCCTCGAGCAGCTCGAGGCGGAATATGGTCCCTACAGCCACCTGTGGTACTTGCGCACCGGGAACGAGCTACGCCGTTGCGCCCCCCTGCTACCCCCGGATGGCAGCGGGCGGCCCGCTACACACGAGGATGGCGAGAGTTCAGAGTCCGCGGAACTACCCACGGTCGCCGTCTCGGAGGAGCCCATCCCATGAAGCATTCGCTCGGAGCAACAGTCGGTTTCATCGTCAAGGTGGGACTGGCCGCGGTGATCTTCATCCTGTTCATGAAGTGGATCGCCAAGAAGGTCTCGATCCGGGGCCTATCGTCCGCCGCCGGCGCCGTCTGAGTTCGCGTCATGCCGGCACCGAACGCACCGAGCGCAGTCGCTGGACCTCAGACGATCCAGAACCCGACGCTGTTTCAGCAGCTCACCGAGCGTCAGGAGATGCCGCAGAACCCGGTCAACTTCCCAGGGCTGGCGAAGAAAAGCCGGATCGAAATCGAAAAGGTCGGCGTCATCGCGCGTGCTCGCCTGATTGTCAACCTGAAATTCAAAACGCATGCGGAAGGTGTCGCCACGCTGCTGCCGGGCTGGCCGTGGAAGCTCATCCGTTCCGTGGCGTTGCAGTCCAACGGCGTCACGGGGATCCTCAATGCCCGCGGCACGACCTACCAGATGCGCCGCGAGCGTATCTACCGCAACCCCGTCCGGACGGTCGAAGAAGCGCCAGCGATCGGAGCGCTCGAAAAAAACAAATCGTACAGCGTGCGATTCCTCATCGAAATACCGATCGCGCACGACATGCTCAGCCTGCTCGGATGCCTCCTCGCGCAGAACGAGCAGACACAGCTCGCTCTGGAAATCGTGTGGGCCGCCGAAAACGAAATGCTCTCCTACACCGAAGGCAAGACCCTCACGTCGATCGAAGGCACGCTGGAATGGGCGACCACGACGTTCGCTATCGGCGAGACAACGGAAGGCAACAAGACCGTCACCGTCCTGCCCGATCTCTCCGCGTTCCACGGTCTGCTCGATGAATCGGTGCCGATCGTTGGATCGGGCGAAAAGAAGGCACCTCTTATCCGCACCGCGGGGCAGCTGCTCGCCTACACCCTGACCGTCATGAACGGCGAAACGGCGCAGATCAGCCCGACCGCCTGGTCGCAGTTCACCCTCGAATACGGCGGCAACAAGAAGCCGATCGTGTTCCAGCCGCCCTACAACCTGCTCTCCGAAAACGAAGACGACTACAACGGCGCGCTCTCGCCGGGCGGCGTCACGTACCTCTGCATCGACAACGAGAAGGACAACCCCACGCGCGACCTCTGGATACCCGAGGCCCTCGTCGAACTGCGCAGCTCGACCACGATCCCCGCCGCGGTCGAAGTCAAAGAAGGCGCGTACCTTCTCTACACCCAAGAGACCCTCTACCCCTCCAGCTGACCATGCTGCCAGGGGCCACCGATCCAGCGGTCGCCGCCAACCCCCCCGGCGGCGACCTCTACTTCTCCCAGGCCGCAGGGATCGCGTCCCCCGGCGAGGTAGGACCCGCCGGTGCCTACGCCACCGCGTTCGGCACGACCGGACACGCGAGCGACCTACAAACCGCTCCCCTCGCGTTCAGCTCAGAACGCATCGACGAGAGCGGGAACGAGATCGCGCTCGCGCAACACAACGCATCCGGCAAAGGGCATGTGACTGAAGTGCTCAACCTGAAAGGATCGCCCGTCCCCTGGATCGGGCTCGCACTGCTGCTGCTCGTCGGACTGCTGGTCATCAGCGCCGAGTTCCGAGTCAAGAGCGGCAGCAAGTCCCTCGGCGGCGAGGTAGTCCTGTGAATGGAATCGCTCGCTGTAATCCTGCTGCTCGCGCTGCTGATCGCGCTGATACTCGCGTTCGCCAAGGGCGGCACCACCGGCGTCGGCACATGGCTGCACGCCAAGTTCGTCGGGGAAACCTGACCCATGCCCGCGGTCGGTATCGCGCTCTTGCTAATCGGCTTGTGGATCGTCATACGCACGCTGCGCGGCAACCTGTCCGGCGTACTCACCGGCACGGGCTCGGCGTCTCACTGACCGATCGGTCGCTCCCTGCAA
>Ga0210408_10006400_pt1 | contig 10181 bp, 16 predicted proteins | sample IncBWH4MmetaG_FD_155471 | JGI IMG/M metagenome (GOLD analysis project Ga0210408, IMG submission 155471) | Forest soil microbial communities from Barre Woods Harvard Forest LTER site, Petersham, Massachusetts, United States - Inc-BW-H-4-M | ecosystem: Environmental > Terrestrial > Soil >...
ACCTACGCGAGAACGTTGAGGACACAGCCGGCGCCGGGGGGCGTCGGCGGGACCGGAGGCGCGAGGGGTGATGAGCGCAGCGAGGGACAGCGCGGGAGCCGTGATGCCAGCCGTCACGGCTGGCATCAGACGCGCTGTGCGGGGGACCGGGGTAGCTCCGGGGTCGGAACCTGTCAAGGTCGCCCCTTCGGGGCCGCCTGCGGCGGGGCCTGTCGGCCCGACCTTGACAGAACCCGCCCCCTCCGCTGGGGGCACCTGTCTCCGGCAGGGAGAACCCTGCCGGAGACAGGCCAACCCACATTCTTGAAAGGCAGCCCCGATATGGGCCACCACACAACTCCGGACAGGGCCCCCGTGCAAGGAGGTTGCAATGCTCACTCTCCCTGCTCGCACGTCAAGGCAGCGCCACACGCGTAGAGCAGCCCCATCCCTGCTTCCCCGACGTCGCGCCCGCGGCATCCACGAGACTGGCGCACCGTTCTCGCCGCTCATCGACGCCAAGGCCGCGGGGCTGCTGCTGGGGTGCCCCACACATGGCTGCTCGCCCAGGCCCGCGCCGGGCGCATCCCGCACCACCGCCTCGGACACTACGTCCGCTTCAGCGCGGATGACCTGAAGTTGTGGCTGCAGGAGACCCGCTGCGGCGACGGGGCCGGTCGGCGTGTGTGACGGCGCCCCGGGACCGGGTGGGAACGCCAGGCTGCGCTACGCGCTCACCACAGGGCGGGACACCATGTGCCGGCGGGCCTCTGCGTAGAGCGGCTCGGGCGCCATGTCGAGGCTGTCGTCGGGCCAGACGATCGTGCCGGCTTCGACGGCGACTCGCGCGAAACGCTTTGGGTCTCGCAACGGCTCAAACACGCCTGTCCACTCACGATTGTCGAAGCTGACGTCGCCGACGGTGCCGTCCTCGAAGGTCAGACGGAGATCGTACGCGCCGATGACCTCGACATCGGTGATGTGAACGAATGGAGGTAGATCGACCATGGGACCAATGTTAGGGGAGTGGGTCGATCTTCTCCAACGGCCGGTGGTTGCGGGCGTGCTCCCAGTTGGCCAGCAACTCGTCCTGGTGGAGAGGCGCCCAATCTTGGATGAGGCGAAGCGCCCTTGCGGGGAGCGACGTTGTCGCCGTCAACCCCCGAGCCGGGTGTTCCGGTAACGGGGTCGGCGGCCGTCGCGGAATGCGACCGACTGAAATGCGTGGCCGCCTTACGGTGGGCCGCCACGTGGTGGTGTCCAGTGGTGCCACTGCTCTGAGCGAGCGCAACACCACCGGCAGCCGTTAGGGCAACTACGGCGGGGACTGCTGTGACTAGCATCAAACGCTTGATCATGGGGTTCCCTTCGTCGATTTTCAGCGGGTGCCGATCAAGCTACGAGAAGCCGCATGAATGGACGATGAAAGTCGCCTTGAGCGCTTCCGCTGCCCAGATCCGGGTGCACGGTGCAGGGGGCGGGGTTGGTTGTCCATCGCTCGGAGCATCGCACGCGTCCACGGTGGCAAGGCCCATGCCACCCAACTGGGTCAGCGGAGCGGCGGACGCATGTAACTCCCTTCCCGAGACGGCAGACCGTGCGCCAGCGCAAGGACCACCCGCGCCAACCGAGCGGAGCTCAGTGGCGTGAGGTGTCCCGGGGGCAGCTCGACGACGAAGGCCGTGCTGGCTGGTAGGCGATGGTTCTGCCAGCCCACGGCGCTGCCGGGGTAGCGCGTCAGCCGTCGCAGTGGCAAACCGCTCAGCTGGGCGAAGCGACGCTCGATTCGAGAGTCGCCCCCCGATTCATCGACCAACCCGAGCGGTTGGTGAAAGAAGATCGTGATCTGCGGACGCAGGCGCAGGATTAGGTGGTAGGCGATGCGCGCTTCGGGCTCAGACAGAGCGCGTGGACCGGGATACTGCTGATCGCCCGGCCGTCCCGCCGGGCGCCAGCCGTAGGGGAAGTTGCGGTTGAGATCGACGCCGCGGGCGTTCTGGCGCGTGTCAGCGGCGGCTCCGTCCGGGTTGAGGTCGTCCAGCACCCACAGATCGATACCTCGCGGGAGGGCGATGGCGTCGAGGCGACGTGCCACCGAGATTCCCGCACGCTCATCTCCGTGAATGCAACCCACGATGAGAACTCGGCGGCCGGCGAACGGTTCGCCCAACTCCTGGACACGGATCGGTCGATGCTCGACGGAATGTCCGAGCAGCACCACCCGACGCACCCGACCGGATGCGGGGGCGTCCCGTTGCGGCGCCGCCACACGATCCGGATCGCGACGGGACGGTGCCGAGCCAGAGCTCACGCCGCAGCCTGCGGCCAGCAGACTCGCGGCGGCCGCGACTATCGTGACGATCGGGCAAGAGGAGCGCAACACACGATGACAATACGCGGCCGTGCTACGGCTCGCGTGATGTCCGCCCTCGAGGCGTGGGTGTGCCCGCGCCGCTACGTATGGCTAGCGACGTGCGCGAGGACGGTTCACCGGGTGCTACTCGTGTTCCGCGGTACGGCGGGCGGGGTGCCCGAGACAAGCGCAAGGCTGCGTCTCAGGCTTCTCTCGCCGTCAACGCAAATATGGTGCTTCTCGTAGCATTCATCGCACAGTAGCGACGGAAGCAGCAAAGCGAATATCGTGGTCGAGGAGGACTGTAACTGCATCGACGTCCTCACTCAGACCGCAGCGATCCAGGCCGCCCTGGACAAGGTGGCGCTCGGGCTCCTCGACGGCCACGCCCACACCTGCGTGATCGGAGCCGAGCCTGGCCAGCAGGACGCGCACACCGCCGAGATGATGGCCGCGATCGGCCGGCTCATGCGCCGCGGCTAGCCATGCGGCGATGAAGTTCACCGTGACCCCGCGCTGACGCGCTGACTCAGCGCGACGCCGAGTTTCCCGTCGCAGGCTTAGCAGGCGAGGTGCGCGAGTAGCGAGCGATAGCGGCGCATGTCGGCATGGTTCCAGTCGGAGTGCGTCTGATGTTGAAACGCCGGCACTAGGTCGTGGTGGTAGGGCGAGGACAGACTCTCGTTGTGTCCGATCACGTTCTTCAGGGGGATCGCGTAGCGGCAGCGCAACCATCGGGTGAGCCGCAGCGATGCCACGATCTGGGCTGGGTTGTTGAGGATCGCCTGATCCGAGAAGCCGACATCCTCGATCCCGATCGCGGTCCAGTTGAGGCCCGTCGTATGCCGGCAGCGCAGCGAGAGGGGAACGAGTTGGTCGATCCTGCCGTTCGGCTCCACGAGGAAGTGCGCGCACGTGTTCGGCAGCTCGTGAAACTCGCTGTCTGGCACGTCTGAGGCAAAGGTGTTGAAGGCTTCCTGCGCCGAGGCGGTCTCCGTGAAATGCTCGACGATCACCTTCGGATGGCTGAGCACGTAGGTGTGTTCGCCGTAGTGGCGCAGCGAGTAAGCCGCCATTTGGCGCTTGCGCGCGGTGCCGTATGGGATCGGCCACTGACGCATGATTGGTTGGCGAACCGAAGGCAATGTCGCTCGGATCGGCTGCGACGTTGAGGCGGTCGTGGCTGTGACGCGGGCGATGTTCGGGGAGGTCCTCGAGAGCGCAAGCGCCGCTGCTCGTGGCGGGGCAAGTCCGTTGGCCTTCATCACACGTACTGTGAAGGTCAGCGTGCCCGCCCGCGCTCGTCCGGTGACGCTCCAACAACCCTCAGTCGGGAAGATGATCCGGCTTGCCCAGAAACCGGGTGAGCCGCTGCCCGGCGGGGCGTCGACCCGCAACGGCGAAGCGGACTGATCCAGCCTGCGGCCGGAGATGATCAACGAGTCCGTTGCTCCTCGACGACCCCACCACGGGAACTTAACCGCGACCGCGCCATCCGCCCGGACGATGCCGAAGACCCCTTCTCCAATCGCGCGCTGCGACGCCCTCGGGTGCGAGAGCAGTTCCTGGCGGATTCCCACGACGTTGCCATCGAGCGGCAAGGCGGTCCACAATGCACCGTTCCCGTCATAGCCCCGGTCGGGGCGCTCGCCAGGCGGCGTGCTCTTGTTCGGGACTGTTACCCAGCACCGCGAGGCACCCAACGTAGCGGGTCCCGCACGCTGTCGCCCGCCCGCCCGGCCGCCATGGCCGCAGCCGAACAGCGTCACAAGCAGAAGCACCACTACTGGACTCAGAACCCGCAGCAGCACGGCGAACACTATTGCGCAAATTGTTCCCGCCTGGGTTTCCCAACTTCTGTCCGGGCGCCGCGCTGTTCCGAGGATGCGTGGAGCGTCTACGGGCTCCCTGCCGGCACTTGGCCGTTCGGAGTAGTCGAGGCGGTGTGGCTCTGATCGTCGTCAACCGCTATCACGCCCAACCGCCCACGAGCGCACCCGCCACGTAACGGACAGGCCCGAGATGTGAGCTCGGGGTCAAGGCGCGGTTCTTCTCGTCTTCGATCCGCGATGGTCAGCTCCGTCAGGCTGACCCCGAGTGCCGCGGCGACGCACAGAACGGTCGTCCAGATGGTGTCACTTATGCCGCGTTCCACGCGACTGGGCGAGGCGATGATGATGTTCGCCTCGAAGACGAGTCCTTCCTGGGTCTTGCCGTGCTGGAGGTGTATACGGCGTATGACAGTCGGGAGGGCCTAGTCCCAGGGAGGGCTCCGCGACGGTCGAGCGGGACGTTTGGCGCTGCTCGGTGAGTCATACCTCGGCCCTTGGCGATCCGGAGCGGTCGCGCACCCTGATCGTGAGGGGGCTCGAGACCACCCATGCGGCTGGGAACGGCGGTCTGATCTGGCTGTATGTTCGTGCGGTGGCGGCAAATGGTCCTCAACCCACCGGACGACCCGAGGGTTTACGCGACAGCCTCCGTCCAATCCAGGCGCCTCGCCGACCATGGGCCACGGCGAGCACTTTTCGCGCCAAGCGGCAGCGTGGATTGGCCCGTACGAGTCGTCGTTGGCTGTCGGCACATCTCGGAGGCTGCCCATACTAAGCTTGCCCCACCAGACGACGGTTGAGGAGGTAGATGTCCGTGCCAAGGTTCGTGACCATCGGATATGGAGATCGCGCAGGGTACGACCGGACTGACCCCGCAATCCGCGACGCGGCCCATCAACACGACGAGCGTCTACGCGCGGAAGGAGCGTTGATGGGTATCGCCGGCCAGCCCGTGCAAGTGCGCAATCACGACGGGTCGGGCGTGGACACCAGCGAGGGATCGTTCCTGCGCTCGGACCTTCCGATCGCGGGGTTCGCGGTCATCGAGGCCGCCACGCTCGAAGAGGCGGTCAGCCTCGTCTCCGAGACTCCATGTGCGGTCGCACACGGTGTCGTCGAGGTGTGGCCACTGAAGTCGACGCCGTAGGGTTTGCGCTCGACAATCGAAACGACGCCTTCCGCCAGAGCGCGAAGGCTCCTCCGCCACTGTCGCTCCCGCGTGGTTTCGAGCGTCCTTGCGCCATCGATGCTCGCTCTCGTTAATGGCCGTTAGATGCGAGGGCATGTCATGGTTGAAGGTGGGCTTGATGATGACCAGCGGCGAGGTATCGGGTAGAGCGAGGCGATGAGTTTCCCGGGGCGGTTCAATTGAGTGTCAATGCGCATGCGATCATCAAGAGACCTCGCACACCGCAACGGCGATGTCTCGTTCTGGTACTCGAGTACCTACATGCCCGGGCGCCGGTCGCCCCTGTCTGGCAACCGCAGCGCGGACGTTTGCATCGTGGGCGGCGGCTTCACCGGGCTCTGGACTGCCTACTACCTCAAGCGCGCCCGGCCTGAGCTGGATGTCGTGGTGCTCGAGCGCGAGTTCGCCGGCTTCGGCGCCTCGGGGCGTAACGGGGGCTGGCTTTACGCCGGGTTGCACTGGTCGCGCGAGGCGATGGCCCGCTCTCACGGTCGCGAGGCGGTGATCGCGCTCCAGCGCGCCACCCAGACGACCATCGACGAGGTGATCGGGATTTGCGCCCGCGAGCGAATCGAAGCGGACATCGTCAAGCACGGCGTGCTGCGGGTCGCTCGCAACGCAGCCCAGGCCCAGCGTCTGCGTGAGCAGGTGGCTGACGAGCGTTCATGGGGTGTCGGCGCCGAGGACCTCGTAGAGCTCGATTGCCTCGCGCTCGCCGAGCGCGTGCGCATCAGCAAGGCCATCCGGGGATCCTGGAGCCCGCACGGCGCCCGTGTGCAGCCGGCGAAGCTGGTACAGGGTCTGGCAGCCGCAGTCGAGCGTCTTGGCGTCCCGATCTACGAGGACACGGCCGTGCGTGAGATCGTGCCCGGGGTGGCCCGCAGCAACCACGGGAACGTGCATGCCTCGTTCGTCCTAAGCTGCCTGGAGGGGTTCACCGCCGGACTGTCCGGCCAGCGTCGCAGGTGGCTTCCGCTCAACTCGGCGATGGTCGTAACCGAGCCTCTGGCGGAGACGACGTGGGAACAGATCGGCTGGGAGGGCACCGAGCTGATCGGCGACTGCGCCCACGCCTACATCTACGCACAGCGCTCCGCGGACGGTCGCATCGCGTTGGGCGGCCGCGGTGTTCCCTACCGCTACGGCTCGCGAACTGACCGCAACGGATGCACCCAGCGACGCACGATCACGCAGCTTACGGGGATACTCCGTGACATGTTCCCCGCAGCCGCCGCGACGCCAATCGAGCACGCATGGTGCGGCGTGCTCGGTGTGCCTCGCGACTGGTCGCCGGTGGTCGCGCTGGACCACGACACCGGCCTCGGCCTCGCCGGTGGCTACGTCGGCAACGGCGTCGCCACGAGCAACCTCGCGGGCCGCACGCTATGCGATCTCGTGCTTGGTAAAACGACTGCTCTCACAGTTCTCCCATGGGTCGGTCGCCCAAGCCGCCGTTGGGAGCCTGAGCCGCTGCGCTGGATCGGCGCCCACATCGTCTACGCGCTCTACCGTGCGGCGGACCGTCGCGAGGCCCGCTGCGGCTCGTCGCAGACGAGCGGACTTGCGACAGTGGCCAGTCGCCTGGCGAATCGCTGACACCCGCGCAGCTCCGGCTGGGCGTGGCGCGTCGTACCTGACCGGTGGCGGTCATTGCGGACTGCGATCGCCTGCTACACCGCATAAACCCCGTGGCACTGCTCATCTAGGGTCGCCTGGGGGCCCCGCCTACGATATGTGTCCGCCATGCCGAGGCCAGGCCGGAGAATGCTTCTGGATGCCAGCCCGCTCGCCGACATACCCAGCATGAGCCCGCGCCAGGCGATCGTCACGCTCACCTGCGCCCTCGCGCTCCTGCTTCCGGCGGCCGCGGCGGGTGCATACAGCGAGCACTCGGTGGGCAGCCCCGAACAGATCGCGTGGGTACGGCGTGCGGCGGGCAACTTCGTGGCGGCGGAGCTCAGCGGGAACGGCGCGGGGGCATGCACGGTGCTGAATGCCCCCCTGCGCGCCACCAAGCACCACCACACCTGCGAACAGCGGTGGAACGCGCGCCTGGGGAAGCTGCTGCAAAAACGAGGGGCGCGCTCGCGCCTGCGCGCCGAGCAGCGAGCGATCACAGCGGCCAGGGTGGTGGTTCACGGCGACCTCGCCTCGATCGAGTTGCCCGCTCCGCTGCTGGGCGGACCGAACCGCTTCTTGTGGACGGAAAACTGCTGGATGCTGATGGGCTGAGGCGGCACATCCGCCGGATAGGCCGCGACCGTCAGCCCGAGGGCTGCTCGTGATCTCGATCACCCCGACCTTCACCAACCCCGCTTGCGCCCGGGCGAGGCGGTAGCTGCGCGCCTGACCGCGGCCAGACCCCGTCTTCGTCCAAGGCGAGCGGCAGGTCGTCGCCTATAGCAACGCTCGCTTTCCACAGGGGCGAGGGCGCTTGGCTTCAGGGCCTCCGTCGAACTCGGTCCGGCTCGCCTCAGGAACCGAGTCGTAGTCGTGGTTCCGGCGGCCTCGATCTCGACGATGTTGTCGGAGGCGTTGGGCGGCGACGTTGTGGTTTCCACCTTCCCGGCTTATCACCCTACTTATTGGGCGACGATTCGTGAGATAGAGGCGGCAGTTTGGTTGTTCTGTCTGGTAACTCCGGTACTGTAGTGAATAGTCGCACGAAGGCTATTATAAGTATCGCGGCCTGCACGCCGAGTGCGATGGCCATTACGAGAAAGCCTGTCTTGCTTTCGGGTAGGTACATCAGGCCAACGAGATTCGCTGAGAAGTACAAGACCGCAGTGAGCAATGGACGGACGGCTAGCGCACCCCCGATCCGGCCGAGCGCCGTAGCTATTCGGCTAGGAACGGTGCGGGCGGTGGCAGCGCAGCCCCGTACAGTCTCGACCACCATCACGTCGAAGATGCGCCACCGTAGCCTTGGGGGGCTTGGAGTGAGGGATGGTTTGAGTTCCGCTTGGCCGATCTCCTCAGCGATGAGCCCCCTGTCCCGAGCAATGCAAATTGCTACCGCGAGCATTGTGAGCGGCCTGTCTTCGTAGTCTTCAAGGTCAGATTCCCACACCTCAAGGAAGTCGTGATGCCCATCTGGCAACGCTCGCGCTGCGCGACGAACGATCGCTCGGCTGATGTGTGGAAGCCATGCTCGGACCTCACTCTTGACGAGATCGGCGACGACATCTTTTAGCAACAACAGGATCCACACGAGGGCCCCTGCGACGCCAACGGTGATTGGCAACGCTATGGCTAGACGGGGACCGGCGATCACAACGTTCACGCCCGAAGTCCTCCTGGTGCCGGTTTGAGCCGCTGGCGGGATTGCCGGCGCCTTTCGCGTTGAGGCGCTTCGAGCATCAGCTGGCTTGCGACACGTTCTCCATCCGCCGTCAACCTGTAGAAACGCTTGCGAGGACGTTTCTCCTCGGAGGGGTCGATCTCCTCCCACCGCCATGACAGCCAACCGAACCCGTGCATCCTGATGAGCGCGGGATAGATCGTTCCGCCCTTGAGACCGCACACCCGAGCGATTTCCGCCCCCGACCACTCGGCAGTCGGCCTACTCATGATCGTATGGAGGATGTCCTCGGTCTGCTTGGTGATGCGCCGGTCATCGGTCATGCTCCTATCCTACATAGGTCTGCGTTCCTATTCAACCTAGGTAGGGCCGCTGGTCCGGGGCGGCTTGATTTGCTAGCCGAGTCCCTGTGGCCATACGGTCTCAGGGAGGGCACGTAACCCCTACGGGGTACCCAGCTCGGAGGAGCAGGCTAATGTGGACGGCGTGTCCGGCGATCTGTCCGCTGCGAAAGTTGACCGCCCGGGATTCTTGGAGGCTGATCAGCAGGATGCCTACTTCGCTGGCCAAACGAGCATCTCGCCACGCCCCAACCGCGTGCCTGGTTTGGGCGATCTCCGAGCACGCCGTCCTGCGACCGACTCATACTCGCTTGCGCCGGGGAAGCGGAAGCGCTCGCCTCGCCGCACTCGAACGCGGTCCTCGCGTCCGAAGCAGGAGTCTGAACGGCCTCCTCCAACTCGCCCCCCATCCAAGCAGCTGCGAGAGTCTCGTGCTTGAATCACGCTGCTCGCCCTGAGTCAGGCGCGTCATGTGGGGAAGGTGTTGTTGCTGCGAGAGTCTCGTGCTTGAATCACGCTGCTCGCGGTCAAGGTCCCAGGCTGGGATACTTGATCGCCCAGGCAAGGGCCGGGGGGCGTGCAAGAGCGAGGAGGAGTCATCATGGATAATGCACAAGACGGCATCTCCGCTGCATATGCCTCGATATTTCGGCACGTCCATGACACGTACACTCTCCGCGAGGCTTTGATCAGGAAGTTCATCGCGCAAAGGGTCGCGAGCCTCCCGTGGTACCAGCGTTGGCTGCGGTGGTTTGGAATTGTCCCCACGACCATGGTGGCAACTCGCCTGATGGGTAACCAGTACCTCCTTGGCAAGCTGGACGATGCGAGCAAAGCCGGCCTAGCCGCACTGGCAACGGACACGGAGCGCGAGTCTCCGGGATACACGAGCGCTATCTCGCCGTATTGGATCGAATCTCTTGCAGCTGAATGTTGCAGTATGTTTTCCCTGACCGCCTGGCGGGTAAAGGCGCTCGGCGAGATCCACGCGCTTGTCGCAGAGCCATCGCCTTGGCAGCGTCTGACTTCGCCTCAGAGATTCTTCGTCGGCGTTGGTGTCGGCATTGTTGCTTTCGCCGCGCTCGTTCCTAAGGAGGCCTTCTCGGTGTTCGGGCTCGGAAGCGACGAGTACGGGTATTTCTTCGCCGGTTTGGCCTTGGCCATCGCGGGCATAGCGCTGTACCTT
>Ga0210408_10006401_pt1 | contig 10181 bp, 8 predicted proteins | sample IncBWH4MmetaG_FD_155471 | JGI IMG/M metagenome (GOLD analysis project Ga0210408, IMG submission 155471) | Forest soil microbial communities from Barre Woods Harvard Forest LTER site, Petersham, Massachusetts, United States - Inc-BW-H-4-M | ecosystem: Environmental > Terrestrial > Soil >...
CGAATTGGCTCTTCAGCAGGTGGCAGGCGCGGTGGATCGAAGTCTGGAGTCGTACCTGGAGCGCCAAGGATTAAGCAAGAATGTTGCATTGCGAGAGCGAATCGCTGTTTGTGTAAGTTCCAGCCCGGCGGCCCAATACCTGATTGCGCGCGCGGCGCGCATGGCCCATCGAATCGATGCTGAATTGTATGTCTTATATATCGATATCGGCAGGGACGAGTCGCCGGAAGATCAGCGCAGCCTGGCGCAGAACCTTCGATTTGCGGAAAGTCTTGGGGCGAAGGTCCTCCGTGCTCAGGGGAAGAACGTAGCCGAAGAGGTCGCCCGAGTTGTTCGCGAGAAACACATCAGCCAGGTGGTATTTGGAAGATCGGCCCAGAAAGGCTGGAAGAGGTATCTCTATCTCTCCGCCATACACCGTTTCTTGCGCGACGCTCCGCCCGTCGACGTCCACATCGTCACTCAGGAAATGAAATAAAGCATGGTCTATTCCGAGGGCAAGGGAAATATTCTGGTCGTTGATGATGAGCCGCAGATCACTCGAGTGCTCAAGACTACCCTGTCGGCCAAAGGCTACGGCATCCGTACGGCGGGAGATGGCGAGCAAGCGCTCCGAGAATTTCAAAGCTGGAATCCGGATTTGATTATTACTGACTTGCGTATGCCCAGAATGGACGGTCTCGAGCTTTGCCGGCGAGTTCGCTCCCAATCACGAGTTCCCATTATCGTCCTTTCGGTGAAGGGCGAAGAAGCGAACAAAATCGAAGCTCTCGACGCTGGCGCCGACGACTACGTCACAAAGCCATTCAGTATTAATGAGTTGCTGGCACGCGTGCGCGCGTCGTTACGTCGAGGTTCGATGCCCGAGGAGGCAGAAGCGCCGCTGATTGAGAAAGGCGATTTTTACATCGACCTTCCCGGTCGCAAGGTCAAGGTGCGGGACAAGGAAATCCACCTTACTCCGAAGGAGTTTGATGTTCTTGTTTACCTGGCTAGGCACTCGGAAAAAGTGATAACCCATCGCGCTTTGCTTGCTGCCGTCTGGGGGCCGCACAGCGTGGATCAGCCAGAACACTTGCGAGTCTGTATCGGTCACCTGCGAAAGAAACTGGAGCCGGACGAAGGCACGCCGCGCTACATCCTCACTGAGCCGTGGGTAGGGTACCGGTTTGAGCCGGGAAACTAGCGGTGCGAGGCGTGGCCAATTCGGAAATACCGATGCATTCCCCAGTTCATGGCGATAGAGTAAAAATCTCCGAGGTCCGCTAGCTTCTCAGAAACGCAATCCTCCGCGTTTTTTCTTTGAGCCCGTCGATGGACTCCGGAAATCCCGCCGCCAGCTAAAAATCTTTATGAACTCTTTACGGACCTTTTATTCAAAATTTAGGTCCTTTTGTGTCCAATAGATGTGTAAGACGTTGAGTGGGACGCATGGTGTTGAGGCGCTGACTGAAATGTTGGTAACCGGAATTATTGTGCTGATTTGCGCGTTCGGTATCGGCTTCTATGCGCGAGTTTTGATCGCGCTGTATCGAGATGGCAAATGGCATCTGCTGCGGGAAGCCAACCTTGTAAGCTCGGTGATCGAAGCAACGCTCCCCGCAGTTAGGAAAAAGAGTGCTGTCGCAAAGATCGAATTGGTTCATAGGAGAAAGGACCGCGATGTCAATCCAAGAAGTAGCTCCCGAAGACCTAGCAAAACTTTTCCACCATTATCATCAGGCCTTGGCCCCAGATTTTGACTGTCCGAGCAGTCCTCATTCGGAGGCTTGGGAGCATGTACCGGTAGAGGAAAAGAAGCGTTTGGTGGCAGCCGCCCGGTTGGCGCTGCTCGAACTCTCTTCGACACAGGTCGGGAGGGAAGGATCGAGGAAGTATTTTGCCAAACCTGGCCAAGCAGAATGGGGTTGCTGATCGACGTGAGTTTTGTCATGAGAGCGAGATCGACGGAAATGAATACTTGGCGAAGAATGACGAGTTTGCTTTTAGATCGAGAGGATCAGGTGCCCGCACAAGAGAACGCGACCGTTTCTTTGATCGGAATCAACGAGATCATCGAACTTGGTGACTTCAGGATCGACACGGCCGAACGGAAGGCGATAGTCAATGGGCGACAGCTGCCGCTAACGCGCGAGGAGTTTGATGTTTTGGTGTTCCTCGTAACTCATCCACAACGACTCGTTACGCCACGCACGTTGTTGACCACAAGTTGGAACGTTCAGGGCCTTCACCAAACCGAATTCCTCCGAAATCTGCTCTCCCTTGGGCGCAAGCTCGATATTGCAGGAGCCGGCAAGCAGTATCTTCGGACAGAACCATGGGTCATCTATCGCTTCGATCCAGGCTCTTCATTCGCCACGGAAGGTTAAATCAGCGTTAAAACTCCGCACATTAATGTGGAAATCCGTGAAGACCTTTACGGATTCTTTATGAACTTTTTAGGCCAACTTTATACCCTTTCATTTTGAATCAGCATTGCTGGCGAGATGGTCCAGCCGAGGCAAGGTGCACTTGAAAACCAGGAATTCGAAGATTGAGAAGTCGAAATTTGCCGAATACTTCGTTCTTGCCATGTTATTGGGCTTTTTTATCTGCCAGACGCCGGCAGCGTTTGCGCAGGGTACAGGGCAATCAGAGTCCATGTCTGACAAAACGGACCATGGTTCTGCGATGTCTTCCGGGTCACAGCAGAATCCTGACGCGGAAATCATTCAGGAACTCGAGAGAATGCGCGCTCGCATTCAGGAACTGGAAACGCAACTGAGACAGCGACACGAAAGCTCGTTGACTACCACCTCTGCAGCGACCAGTTCCTCTTCTAAAGGCGAAGATTTTGTTAATGGCTCGGCCGTCCCGGTACAGGCTTCCGAGCAGCCTCAGGCTGAACCTGAGGAAAAACCCGGCAAAGCCGAGCCGTTTGCGTTTGCCGATTTCACCTGGCTGAACGGGAATGCTCGTACGAAAACACCAGCCTTCGACAGTAAGTTCTTCACGCCCGAAATCCGGGCCGACGTGGACTATATCTATGATTTCCGTCATCCCCAGGATGACACCATCAGCGGATCGAGTGAAGTCTTTCGGGCGAACGAAATCCAGCTGACGCAACTGGGCGTGGGGGGAGACTTCCACTACGACCACGTGCGGGCTCGGCTGATGACGCAGTTCGGAATGTACTCGCAAACCACGCCGCGCAACGACGCGAGCCCGTCACGCGGGCAATGGAACCTTGCTGACGCGTATCGCTACATTTCAGAGGCCTACGGCGGCTACCATTTCGACGCTTTGCACGGGATCAACGTCGATGCCGGTATTTTCATGTCATATGTAGGCCTGTTCAGCTACTACAACTTCGACAATTGGGCCTATCAGCCGTCCTACGTTTCTTCCAACACTCCATGGTTCTTTAATGGAGTACGAGTACAAATCTTTCCGACGGAGCATTTAAAGATTGAACCTTGGTTTGTCAACGGCTGGCAGGCTTATGGCAGGTTCAATAACCGCCCTGGAGTTGGCGGTCAAATCTTGTGGCGGCCGAATGGTTGGCTCTCGATTCTCGGCAACCAGTATGCCTTGGGAGCAGATGCCCTGGGCGTTGCGGGCCGCATTCGCTATCACACGGACGACAGCATCCAGATCAAGTACTACGACGATCCATCGAGATTTATTAGTAAGGCTGCGTTTTCCCTCACCGGAGATGCCGGTTGCGAGCATGGTGGCGGCGTAAGTTGCGCTGGCAATGCGGTGAAGAACATCGCTGGTCAACGCGTGGTGTGGCCCAAGCAAAGTTTTCTTGGCTTCATGCTCTACAACCGTCTCTGGTTCCTCAAAGACCGATACGCGCTCACGATCGGCGGAGGAAAGATCAACAATCCGGGACGGTATCTCGTTCTGTTGCCGCCGATCAACGGAGCGACGGCTTCCTCCGGTACGCCATATTTTACTGAGAATCCGGGAGATCCCTACAAAGCCTGGGACATGTCGGCAACTTATGACTGGATGCCAAGCCAGTACATTACCTTTCGCTGGGAATACAACTACCGCGCCGCAAACGTTCCGTACTTTTCGGGATCCGGGGGCGTTACTCCTCCGGGGGGTAATCAAGGACCTCCCGGTTCCGTCGTGCCGGGGTTCACCCCAGATCTTGTCAGGAATGAGAACCGACTGAACCTGGCGATCTTGGTTAAGTTCTAAAATCGAGCCGCATGCTTTCGTTCGATCGCCATCACAGAAAAGAGAATGGAAAGCTATGAACAACGGCTCGTTTCTTTTGAGGTTTGCAGGCGTGGGAGTGGCAACACCCGTCATCTTCCGCTTGGTAGTTGCGTTTCGTAAAGAACTGAAATTTGGAGAGCGAGGAAATCCGGGACTATCGCCCCCCCGGGCGACGAGTACCCCGAATACATGGGCCGTTGTGATTGTCATGTGCGCAGGTTCGATCTATGCGCAAGGGCAGTCCGCGCAAGCGGAGCCGGCGGTCACTATGCAGCAAAGTACGCAAGCCATGCAGAAGCGAATTGACAACCTCGAGGCGGAAGTTTCGGAGCTGAAAGCGATGGTGAAACAACTTCAGTCATCATCTGTTCCCAAGGCAGCCCCGGACGAAAAGACGAATGTCGATCCGCCGCCAACGGATCAAGGGTCGACTTTGGTCAAGGGCGAGGATCGCAAGACCCTGGATTTCTTTCGTGACACCACGATCAACCTGGGGCTCGATACATACTATGCCTACAACTTTAATCATCCGGTGGGGCGTGTAAACCTTCTGCGCGCGTATGACGTTCTGAGCAGTGAATTCAGTCTGAATCAAGCGAGTGTGATTCTCGAACACGCGCCCGACTTGAGTATAGGTCGTCGTTGGGGCGCGCGACTGGATCTGCAATTCGGGCAAGCCACCGACACACTGCAGGGCAACCCTTTGAACGAGCCGAGGCCACAGATCTATCGCAACATTTTCCAGGCTTACGGAACGTATATCGTTCCAATTGGCAAAGGTCTAACGGTGGACTTCGGAAAATGGGGAAGCGCTCTGGGAATCGAAGGAAATTACAGCAAAGATCAGATGAACTACTCGCGCGCATTCTGGTTCAACTTTCTGCCCTTTTATCACATGGGTGTGCGCGCAACCCTGCCGCTCAATGATCGGTTCGCTGTGAACTACTGGATCGTGAACGGAACCAATCAGGTCGAAGCGACCAACGGCTTCAAAGACGAACTTTTTGGCTTCACGGCCAAGCCGGCGAGGCTCGTTACATGGACCTTTAATTACTATCTCGGACAAGAACACCCCGACCGAACACCCGCAACGAATTGCGGACCAACACCGGTGCAACCCGGACTCTGCTTCACCGGCATTAGTCCGGCGCCCAACGGGCGCACACACATCTTCGATAGCTATGTCACTTGGAAAGCCAACTCGAAGTTGACATTCGCTTTCGAGGGAGACTACTTGGTGCAGCGGCTGTGGAAGACGGCTGGCCCGAGTATGTCGAGTGCTCCGTCGCACGTAGATGGCGGAGCCGCCTATGTCGCCTACCAATTCTCACCGAAGGTCAGCCTTTCCAGCCGGGCGGAATACATGTCGGACCGCGGCGGGCTTTTCAGCGGAATCACCCAAGCTCTGAAAGAAAACACAGTCACGTTTGACTACAAGCTGACGGATGGAATGTTAGCCCGTTACGAGTGGCGGCGCGATTTCTCGAACCAGCCGACGTTCCTTTCGGATGTCCAAGGCATTCTTCGCAAGCAGCAGAACACCGCAACCTTGGGCCTGGTCTGGTGGTGGGGGCGGAAGGAAGGCTCCTGGTGATTTTGTTCGAGAGTCTTTGGAGGAGTTATGCAAGATGTGCTGTGGATTGTAGTTACGGTTGCGTTTTTTGCTCTATCGATCGCTTATGTTCATTTTTGCGAGCGAGTGAAATAAGGAACCGAATATGAGTCTCGAATCGATGATCATGCTCGCGGTCAGCGTACTCACGACGGCCTATCTGGTCTACGCGCTGCTGCGTCCGGAGAAGTTCTGATATGACGGCGAACGGGTGGTTGCAGATCGTGCTTTTCCTCGTCCTGGTTTTTCTCGTGACCAAGCCCTTGGGAATATTTATGGCGCGGGTATTTAACCGCGAGAAGACATTCATGGATCCAGTGTTGCGACCCGTCGAGCGCCTTCTGTATCGCCTTACCGGTGTTGACGAAGATTATGAGATGCGCTGGACAGAGTACGCCCTCTCCATGCTTCTGTTCAGCCTGGTTTCGATGGTCGTTTTGTACCTGATGCAACGTTTGCAGGGATATCTGCCATTTAATCCGCAGAAGTTCGGAGCCGTAAGCCCGACACACGTCGCGTTCAATACGGCGGCTTCCTTTACAACAAATACCAACTGGCAGGTCTATGCGGGTGAGACAACGATGAGTTATTTCACCCAGATGGCTGGTTTGGCGTATCACAATTTCGTTTCGGCGGCGGTCGGAATCGCGCTGGCGATCGCGTTCATTCGAGGGATTGCACGTCGGCAAATGCAAACCATCGGCAATTTCTGGGTCGATATGGTGCGCAGTTGCTTGTGGGTGCTGTTGCCGTTCTGCATTGTGGGCGCACTGATTCTGGTTTCTCAAGGCGTAGCGCAGAACCTTCGACCGTACGATACCGTGAAGCTGGTCGAGCCGATGCAAGTGGCAAAGGTCGGCGCTGATGGCAAGCCCTTGGTCGATAGCCAAGGCAAGCCAGTGATGGAGACCGTAACCGATCAGACTATCGCACAAGGGCCGGTGGCTTCGCAGGAGGTCATCAAGGAATTCGGGACGAATGGTGGCGGCTTTTTTAATGCGAACAGCGCACACCCGTTTGAAAATCCAACGCCGCTATCCAATTTAATTGAACTCGTTTTGATCTTCGCGATTGGTGCGGGGCTGACCTACACGTTAGGACGCATGACCGGCTCGCCGGCTCACGGTTGGGCCGTGTGGGCAGCAATGGCGATCCTCTTTCTCGCCGGAGTCACGGTTGCGTACTGGGCCGAATCCCGTGGCAATCCATTATTAGCAGGAACTAACCAGCAAGCATCCGCTCTGCAGCCGGGCGGCAACATGGAGGGCAAAGAAGTTCGCTTCGGCATCGCGAATAGCGCGCTATTCGCGACGGTCACCACCGATGCCAGCTGCGGCGCAATCAACGGCTGGCATGATTCCTACACTCCACTTGGCGGCATGGTTCCTCTTGTGAACATCATGCTGAGCGAAGTGATTTTCGGCGGGGTAGGCGCCGGCATGTACGGCATATTGATTTACATCGTGCTGGCTGTGTTCATTGCCGGGTTGATGGTGGGCCGTACACCCGAATATCTCGGCAAGAAGATCGAAGCGTATGACGTAAAGATGGCGATGCTGGTCGTATTGGTTTTCCCGCTCGTCATTCTGACCTTCGCGGCGATTTCAAGTATCAACGGGTTCGGGACGTCGAGCATCTCCAACCCAGGGCCGCATGGATTGAGCCAAATCCTCTACGCCTTCGTTTCTGGGGCCGGCAACAACGGGTCGGCGTTCGGCGGTTTGACGGCAAACACGTTGTGGTACGACGCGACGATGGGTGTGACGATGTTGGCGGGGCGGTTCTTGATGATTATTCCCATGCTCGCCATCGCCGGCAATCTGGCGGGAAAGAAGTATGTTCCTCCGTCCCTCGGTACGTTTCCAGTGACTACACCTCTGTTCACGTTTCTTTTGATCGGCGTGATCGTGATCGTAGGCGCGCTGACTTTTTTCCCGGCGTTGAGCCTGGGTCCGATTCTTGAGCATCTGCTCATGACCGCAGGCAAGACTTTCTAGAGGATTCTTATGGCAATGACCACGGAGCAACCAACACTTCCACAGGTACCGACGGTTCGGCTCGGACACTCGCCGATGAAGCCGCGGAAGAAGGCGATTTGGGATTGGAAAATTGTTCGCCGGGCCATTTTCGACGCGTTTCTCAAGCTGAACCCAGGAAACATGATGGGCAATCCTGTCATGTTCGTGGTGGAGATCGGAAGTGTCATCACAACGGTGCTCCTTTTCAAGGGGGGCTCTGCCTTTAAGTTCAATCTCCAGATTGCACTGTGGCTGTGGTTCACAGTGTTGTTCGCGAATTTCGCAGAAGCTATGGCAGAAGGCAGGGGCAAGGCCCAGGCCGACACACTGCGTAAAGCTCGCTCGGAAACGATTGCCAATCGCATCGTCGCAAACAATGGTCAAGTGGAGAAGGTCCCTAGTTCGAAACTGCGAGCAGGAGACTTGGTGTTCGTTTCGGCAAGCGAATTCATCCCATCGGATGGCGAGATTATCGAGGGCGTGGCATCGGTCGACGAGTCGGCCATCACGGGCGAGTCGGCGCCGGTGATACGCGAGGCTGGCGGAGATCGTTCGGCCGTGACGGGTGGAACCCGGGTGCTCTCGGACCGAATCAAAGTAAAGATCACGTCTAACCCCGGCGAAACGTTCCTCGATAGGATGATCGCGCTGGTAGAGGGCGCTGAACGGCAGAAGACCCCGAATGAGATCGCACTCAACATTCTGCTTGCCGGATTGACCATCATCTTTCTTTTGGCCGTAGTCACGCTGCAGCCATTTGCTATTTATTCCGGTTCGCCACAGACAGTGTTCGTTCTCGTCTCGCTTCTTGTCTGCCTGATCCCGACAACCATCGGCGGATTACTTTCCGCGATTGGTATTGCCGGCATGGACCGACTGGTTCAGCACAACGTGTTGGCGATGTCAGGGCGCGCCGTGGAAGCTTCCGGCGACGTTAATACCTTGTTGTTGGATAAGACCGGAACGATCACCCTTGGCAATCGGCAAGCATCGCGTTTTATCCCTGCCCCTGGAGTAACCGAGAAGGAACTCGCCGATGCCGCGCAACTTTCTTCGCTCGCCGACGAAACGCCGGAAGGCCGTTCCATCGTTGTGCTCGCGAAGGAGAAGTATGGTCTCCGCGGCCGCGAATTCGGCTCACACGACGCGCAGTTTGTACCGTTCAGCGCGCAAACGCGGATGTCGGGAGTGAACCTCAACGGTTTTGAGATCCGCAAGGGCGCCACCGATGCCATTGCCAACTACGTTGCTCAATGTGGCTGCAAGATGCCCAGCGAAGTGAAGGCCGTGGTGGAGGAAATTTCCCGTGCTGGTGGAACGCCTCTGGTTGTAGCGGAGAAGAGTCGTGGAGCATTGGGGGTCATCGAGTTAAAAGACATCGTTAAAGGTGGAATGAAGGAACGCTTCGATCAATTGCGTGCGATCGGTATCCGCACAGTCATGATCACCGGCGATAACCCCCTTACCGCCGCTGCCATCGCCCGCGAAGCGGGGGTGGATGACTTTCTTGCGCAAGCTACTCCGAAAGACAAGATGGACCTGATCAAGAAGGAACAGGCCGAGGGCAAGCTGGTTGCCATGACGGGAGACGGCACGAATGATGCGCCGGCGCTGGCGCAAGCGGATGTTGGCGTGGCGATGAACACTGGTACTCAGGCCGCGAAAGAAGCCGGCAACATGGTGGATCTCGATTCGAACCCCACGAAGCTTATTGAGATTGTCGAAATCGGCAAACAATTGCTCATGACCCGCGGCGCTTTGACCACCTTCTCGATCGCAAACGACGTGGCGAAATACTTTGCGATTATCCCGGCAATGTTCGCCGGCACTTTCCCCGTACTGAATGCATTGAACATCATGCATCTGCAAACGCCGCAGTCGGCGATTCTGTCTGCCGTGATCTTTAATGCGCTGATCATCATCGCGTTAATCCCGCTCGCGCTCCGGGGCGTGAAATACCGGCCGATGGCTGCTGCCGTCCTGCTGCGCAACAATCTCTGGATTTACGGTGTGGGCGGAATCATCGTGCCGTTTATTGGGATCAAACTCATTGACATCCTGATTACTCACATGGGGCTTGCCTAAAAGGAGTTGGCCATGAAAAAAAATCTGATCACCGCAGTACTGATGACGATTGCGACCACCGTTCTCTTGGGAATCATCTACCCGTTGATTGTGACGGGTCTTGCCCAGCTCATTTTCCCGAGGCAGGCCAACGGTCAACTTATCCAAAAGTCTGGCAAGTTGGTGGGCTCGAGCATTATCGGTCAGGGCTTTTCCAGTCCATCGTATTTTCACTCCAGGCCGTCTGCGGCAGGAACTGGCTACGATGCGGCGAA
>Ga0210408_10006402_pt1 | contig 10180 bp, 11 predicted proteins | sample IncBWH4MmetaG_FD_155471 | JGI IMG/M metagenome (GOLD analysis project Ga0210408, IMG submission 155471) | Forest soil microbial communities from Barre Woods Harvard Forest LTER site, Petersham, Massachusetts, United States - Inc-BW-H-4-M | ecosystem: Environmental > Terrestrial > Soil >...
CAGGCATCAATCTTCCCATGCTGGTCAAGCTTGCCAAGGTCCGCGAAGAGCGCTCGCTCCCCGACGCCATCGCCATGGCACAGGAAGCCGGCCGCAAATACGTCACCATCGCCAGCCGGGTGCTCGCCGGCAAATGAACGACGACGTCCCGGCGCCCGAAAATATTCCCGGGCCAAGCGTGCCGGCAGGTGCCATCTCCCGCGAACTCCTCATCATCAACAAACGCGGGCTGCACGCGCGCGCGTCCGCCAAATTCGTTCAGACGGTAGAGCGCTTCAATGCCGAAGTCTGGGTGACGCGCGGCGGCGAAACCGTCGGCGGCACCTCGATCATGGGGCTGATGATGTTGTCGGCGGCGCCCGGGACCACGATCGTGGTCTCGGCGATCGGCCCCGAGGCCGAGGCCGCGATTACCGCCATCAGCGCCCTCGTCGAGAGCAAGTTCAACGAAGAAAGCATGTAAGCTCGGGGTTGTAGGGTGAGCAAAGGCGCCCTTCGCGCCGTGCCCACCATCTATCCAGGCCGTACTCTTGAATGGTGGGCACGCGTCCGCTTTCGCTCGTTGAGCTACCGCGGACGTGGTCGCTTTGCCCACCCTTCTCCTTCGGGTAACTCAGAACGGATTGGTGACGATGCCGCCATCGACGCGCAAGGCCGCGCCGTTGGTCGCGCTCGAGGCTTTCGAACACAGATAGCAGATGAGGTTGGCGACCTCCTCCGGCCTGGCGAAACGCTGCAGCAGCGACCCCGGTCGGCGTTCGCTGAAGGTTCGCGCCACCAGCTCATCGACCGTCGTTCCCATTGCCTCGGCGCGCGCGGAAAGACGGCCTGGCGTCGTCTCGACCCAGGTCGGGCCCGGCAGCACCGAATTCACCGTGATGCCGGTCGATCTGGTCTGCTCGGCGGCGCCGCGCGCGATGTAGAGCAGTGCGGCTTTCGAGAAGCCGTAATGCACCATCTCTTTCGGAACATAGATGCCGGATTCGCTCGAGACGAACACGACGCGGCCCCACGCCTTGTTGGCCAGCATCGTCTTGAGATAGTGCCGCGTCAGGCGCACCGCGCTCATCACGTTGACCTCGAACATCTTGGTCCAGTCGGAATCCTCGATATCGAAGAAGGCTTTCGGCTCGTAGAATCCGAGATTGTTGACGAGGATATCGACTTCGGGAAATCGCGCCAGCAGCGCAGCGCAGCCTTCGGCACCGCCGAGATCGAACGCAGCGGCGTGCAATTTGGCCGCAGGCCGGGATTGCCTGACCTTCGCCATGGCCGCGGCGATCGCGGCGTTGTCGCGCCCGTTGACGATGACTTCCGCGCCCATCTGGGCAAGCCCCACGAGGGAAGCGAGCCCGATGCCCCGCGTCGAGCCGGTGACCAGCGCCAGCTTACCTGTCAGATCGAGATCCATGCGTGGCCCCCTTGAATTTTCGACCGTCTATTTCGCAGGCGGCGCGATAAAAATTTTCCAGTTGGTCGAAGGCCCCGGATGCCCGCGGAAGAAGCGCTGCGTGGTCATCACCACCTGCTCGGCATTTTTGGCATTCTGCACCATCCAGGCTTCGCAGGTAGGCAACCGCCCATCCGTGGTATCGCAGATGCCGATGAAGCCCAGCCGCTGGGCTTCCTCGAGCGAGGTCAACCCCGAGGACCACAATTCGCCCGGCGTGAACGGCGCCGGATGGTCGGGGCTATAGAAGGTCATGGGCTCGCCGACCTCCGTGGTGCCGGCGACCACCGCCCATCGCGAGCCAAACCGCATGTGCCACGCCTCGGTCAGCTCGCGGGCCAACTGCGACCGCGCGCCGTAGCTCGCCGCGCTATTGGGATATTCCGCCATCTCGCGGGCGGTGATGGTGGGCGCGGCAGCGAGCGCGGCCAGCGTGATCACGAGCCAGATTGCGGTAACGCGCAATAGCGCGACCTCGTGAATGCGCAAGGCTGGGATCGCGACGAGCGCCAAGGGAGTGAGGAAGAACAGCGAGATTCCCCAATCGGTTTTCATATAGACCATGAAGATCAGCCCGCCGAGCGGCGGTCCGATCGCGACGATGATCTGGATGATCCAGATATTGAGCGCTTGTGAGACATTCACGCCTACATTCGCACCGGGTGACCAGACTAGCCAAAGCCGCGGTCGCGGCAACAGCAGCGCCAGCGCCGCCAGCACCACGGGTACGGCAAGCAGCGCCAGATTGTGTCCAACATAGCCGGCTGCGAGCTGGGCGCTTTGCGCGCGGTTCGCCAGGCCATAGACGTCGCCGGCATAGGTCAGCGGCGCGAAGTCGACTTGTTTCAGCCAGATCAGATGCGGGATCATCGCCACCGCAAGCGTCGCGATCGCGACCCACGGCGCCGGCGAACGCAAGAATTTCATTCGCTCCGGATGAAGCAGCGCCGCGAGGCAGATGGCGCCGATCATGGTCAGCACCCAGTATTTCGTCATCAGCGCCAGCGCGCCGGCGAGCCCGAGCCATATGCCGGCGCGCCAGGTGCGTTTCTCGAATGCATTGAGATAGGCCAGCACGACCAGCGGGAGCGTCACAAGCTGCAACAAATCCGGATTGTACTTAAAACCCTTGAAGTTGAAGATCGGGTAGAGCGCGAGCATGACCACGACAAGGAACGCGCGGCGGCGATCGACGACGCGCAGCGCAATGAACCAGCAGATCACAAGGCCAATCCCTAGTGTCGCCATCGCCAGCGCATAGGTCGCCCAGTCCTTCACCGGAAAAAAGCTGAACCACACTCCGGCGACCCAACCGGCAAGCGGCGGATGCTTGCCGTAACCGAGCTGGAACTTCTGTCCCCAGGCAAACGCTTCAGCGACATCCATATGGACGTCCTGCGCCGCCTTCAGATCGATCAGGATCAAGGTCCAGAGCAAGCCATGCACGAGTACGAAGCTGACCACGAGCCAGAGCCCGGTTTTTGGGTTGGTGGCGCGCAAGACAAGCCACGCCGCCAGCCGCCGGAAGCTAAGCCTTCGGCGCGCGCGCGAGGTCGCGGGCAACAATGATGCAGTCGACATGGAAGAAGTGCGTAGCGCGTTTTTGGCCTCGGTGGAATCAGCTTGACGTGAAGAAACCCCTTTAATATGCGGCAATATGGTTGCCGCGCCAAAGCGTGAATGCTATCCCGCGCCCCATGACGACCATCCCCATTTCCAACATCCGAAACTTCGCCATCATCGCCCATATCGACCATGGCAAATCGACACTGGCCGACCGCCTGATCCAGATCACCGGCGGCCTTACGGATCGCGAGATGGCGGGCAAGGAACAGGTGCTCGATTCCATGGACATCGAGCGCGAGCGCGGCATCACCATCAAGGCGCAGACCGTCCGGCTGACCTATCCGGCCAGGGACGGCAAGACCTACATCCTCAATTTGATCGACACGCCCGGCCATGTCGACTTCGCCTACGAAGTCTCGCGCTCGCTCGCGGCCTGCGAAGGATCGCTACTCGTGGTCGATGCCAGCCAGGGCGTCGAGGCGCAGACGCTTGCCAACGTCTACCACGCGCTCGATGCCGGTCACGAGATCGTGCCGGTACTGAACAAGATCGACCTGCCGGCGGCTGAACCCGACCAGGTCAGGCAGCAAATCGAGGATGTGATCGGCATCGACGCCTCCGACGCGGTGATGATTTCCGCCAAAACCGGCCTCGGCATCGACGAGGTGCTGGAAGCGATCGTGCACCGGCTGCCGGCGCCGAACGGCGACCGCGACGCCTCGCTGAAGGCGCTTCTGGTCGATTCTTGGTACGACGTCTATCTCGGCGTCGTGGTGCTGGTGCGGATCGTCGACGGCGTGATGAAGAAGGGTGGCCGCATCCGGATGATGGGCACCAACGCCGCCTACGACGTCGAGCGCGTCGGCTTCTTCACCCCGAAGATGCAGCAGGTCGACGAGCTCGGCCCCGGCGAGATCGGCTTCATCACCGCGGCGATCAAGGAGGTCGCCGACACGCGCGTGGGCGACACCATCACCGACGACAGGAAGCCGGTAACCGAGATGCTGCCGGGCTTCAAGCCGGCGATCCCGGTGGTGTTCTGCGGCCTGTTTCCGGTCGATGCCAACGATTTCGAAAGCTTGCGCGCGGCGATGGGCAAGCTGCGGCTGAACGATGCGAGTTTTTCGTTCGAGATGGAAACCTCGGCCGCGCTCGGTTTCGGTTTTCGTTGCGGTTTTCTGGGGCTGTTGCATCTGGAAATCATTCAAGAGCGATTGTCGCGCGAATTCGATCTCAACCTGATCGCGACTGCGCCGAGCGTGATCTACAAGATGCATCTGACCGACGGGCAGGCGATCGAGATTCACAATCCCGTCGACATGCCCGACGTGGTCAAGATCGCCGAGATCGAGGAACCCTGGATCGAGGCGACGATCCTGACCCCCGACGAATATCTCGGAAGTGTCTTAAAACTGTGCCAGGACCGGCGCGGCGCGCAGAAGGAGCTGACTTATGTCGGCTCGCGCGCGATGGTGAAGTACGATTTGCCGCTCAACGAAGTGGTGTTCGATTTCTACGACCGGCTGAAATCGGTCTCCAAGGGCTACGCCTCGTTCGACTATCATCTCACCGACTACAAGCCGGCCGACCTCGTGAAGATGCAGATCCTCGTCAACAGCGAGCCAGTCGATGCGCTGTCGATGCTGGTGCACCGCACCCGCGCGGAGGGGCGCGGCCGCGCCATGGTCGAGAAGATGAAGGAGCTGATCCCGCCGCACATGTTCCAGATTCCGATCCAGGCGGCGATCGGGGGCAAGGTGATCGCGCGCGAGACGGTGCGCGCGCTGCGCAAGGACGTCACCGCAAAGTGCTATGGCGGCGACGTCACCCGCAAACGAAAACTTCTGGAGAAGCAGAAGGAAGGCAAGAAGAAGATGCGGCAGTTCGGCAAGGTCGACATCCCGCAGGAAGCTTTTATCGCCGCGCTGAAGGTGGATAGTTGAGGGCGGATTGACTCCGTCATTCCGGGATGGTCCCAACGGGTCGCGCGAATGCGCGCCCGATGGGACCAGACCCGGAATGACCGTATATGGTCTTGAACCGCTGAAGTCACCAACGTAACATGTTACGCTCTCCCATGGCCATGACCCCGAAAAAGTCAAAACCCGCACCCCGCGAGAGCGCATGGCCGTGCGCCGCAAGCGTTTGCGCGCGCAGGGGCTGCGACCGGTGCAGCACTGGGTGCCGGATTTGCGCGATCCCAAGGTGCTCGCGGAAATCCGTCGCGAGATAAAGCTGATGGCCCAGCACCCGCAAAATGACGCGATCGATGACTGGATCGAGCAGGTCTACGATTGGGAATCGTGGAAATAGCGCGCGGTGATGTCGTGCTGATGGTCGTCCCGAACGATCTCGGGATGCCGCGGCCTGGCATCATCGTTCAAGGCGACGAATTTACTGCAGGCCTTTCGACAATCATCGTCTGTCCTGTTTCGTCTGACCTGCAGGAGCGACTTTCGCTCCGACCGCTGATCGAAGTCGCGCCGGAGAATGGCCTTCGCCTTCGGTCGCAAATCATGACAGATAGGCTTATCGCGCTCCGTCGCGATCACGTCCGGCGGGTTATTGGCCGCATCGACGCGGAAACATCTGAGAAACTGGACCGCGCGCTTCTGTTGGTGCTGGGATTGTCGCGCTGAGCGACGTGGCAGCTCAAGGTCGATCTGTCCCGTCCCTATCTTGCCCTCCAGCGTCAGATAGACCACCATTGCGACTTCCAATCAGAACCCGATAAAGGGCAGAGGAAACGTGATGAACAAGCATCCTACTCTCGATCTCGTCGAGCGCGCGCGGGCGCTGGCGCCCTTGATCGCGCGCGAGGCCGATGAAATCGAGCGCACGCGGCGCCTGACGCCGACTGTCACCTCCGCCCTGATCGAGAACGGGCTCTACCGGGTGCTGCTGCCGCAGAGTTTTGGGGGAGCCGAGGCGCCGCTCGAAATCTTCATGCAGATGCAGGAGGAGATCGCCAAGGCCGATGCCTCCACCGCCTGGTGCCTCGGGCAATGCAGCGTTTGCGCCATGACCGCGGCCTATCTCGAGGCGGACGCGGCGAACGAGATCTTCAATACGCCGCCTGGCATTCTCGCCTGGGGCGCCATCGCCCACGAGGTCCAGGTCGTTCCCGGCGGCTACCGGGCGAGCGCGCGCTGGGATTTTGCCTCCGGCTCGCGGCAGGCGAGCTGGCTTGGCGCCCATGTGCGCGTCGTCGAGCCTGACGGTAGCCAGCGCAAGAAGCCGGACGGCTCGCCGGAAATCCGCACCATCCTGTTTCCGGCGACGAGCGCTACGATGCACGACGTCTGGGACGCGATCGGCTTGAGGGGCACCGGGACCGATTCCTATTCGGTCGACAACCTCTTCGTCCCTGACAAATTCGCGGCCCTTCGCGACGTCCCTTCCGCATGCCGCGAAAAAGGCCCGCTCTACAAGCTCACCACCAACGCCGTGTTCGGCATGGGCTTTGCCGCAACCGCAATCGGCGTCGCCCGCGCCACGCTCGATGCCGCGATCGATCTTGCCCGAAAGAAGCAGCCGCAGGGACTCTCAGTGATGCGGGAGAACAACGCCGTGCAGGGGTTGATCGGCCGCACCGAGGCGACCTTGCGCGCGGCGCGCGCCTATCTCTATGCCACCGCAGCCGAGGTTTGGCGCGACCTCTCGCGCGGCGATCCCGTCACCGAATCCCATCGCATTGCGCTGCGTATCGCCACGACCTGGACCATTCATCAGTCGGCCTCGGTGGTCGATACCGCCTATCACATGACGGGCGCTACCGCCGTGTTCGCCGCGAACCCGTTCGAGCGAAGATTCCGCGACATGCATACGATCGCGCAGCAGATCCAGGCCCGCGACACCCACTATGAAGATGCCGGCAGGGCGATCTTGTCGGCGAAGCTCGATACGCCGCCTACGACGCGATGAGGAAGCCGGTAAAGCGGATCGCTGCAAAGGGGCGGATCGCCACGAAAACGTCCGGTGAGGTCGAAGCGGTTTTCAATGCCTATCCAAGGCCGCTGAAGGCAAGATTGCTGGCGCTGCGGCGGCTGATCTTTCAGATCGCAAAGGCGACCCCGGGCGTCGGCGCGCTGCAGGAGACGCTGAAATGGGGCCAGCCGAGCTATCTGACGCCAGAGACCAAGAGCGGCAGCACGATCCGGATCGATCGGGTGAAATCCGCCGCCAACCAATACGCGATCTATTTCCACTGCCAGACCGATCTGGTGGAAACGTTTCGCGGGCTGTACCCGACGGAATTTTGCTATGGCGGCAACCGATGCATGCTCTTCGACGCGTCGGATAAGCCTCCCGAGGCGGCGCTGCGCCATTGCGTGGCGCTGGCGCTGACTTATCACCTGAACAGGCGCAAGACCGCGCGCGCCAAATAGCCGATGCTCAGCTGCTCCGGCAAACCACAACAGCGCTGTGGGAGATCAAGCAATTGCGATTGGCGCGCCGATCCCTCTTTCATGCTACGCTTTTTTGGCGCACAGAGTGATCCCATGACGCCCCGCCCGATTCCGATCCTCCTTTTCCTTGCGGCCGTTCTGTTCAGCGCCATTCAAGCATCGGCGCAGGACAAAGGCAGCGTCGACGCAAAGCCGTTGCCGCCGCTCGACCATCCCAACGATCCCAAGATCGGCGCCAAGCAACTGTTCGCGCGAAAACTGCTGCCGGCCGCAATGCCGCCGCGCGCGGTCGGCGCCTATAACAAGGGCTGCCTCGCCGGCGCCGAGCAGATGCCGATCAACGGCGACACCTGGCAGGTGATGCGGCTGTCACGCAACCGCTATTGGGGCCACCCCGACACGATCGCGATGCTCAAGCGGCTAGCGGCCAAGACGCATAAGGATGCCGGCTGGCCCGGCATATTGGTCGGCGACATCGGGCAGCCGCGCGGCGGCCCAGCGCTTACCGGCCATGCCAGCCATCAGATCGGGCTCGACGCCGACATCTGGTTGACACCGATGCCGGACCATCAATTGTCACGCGAAGAGCGCGAGGAGATGTCCGCAGTAATGATGGTGCGCGAGGACCGGCTCGATGTCGATCCAAAGGTCTTCACGGCGGGCCATGTCCTCCTTCTGCGCGACGCCGCGCAGGAGCCGGGCGTGCAGCGCATCTTCGTCAACGCCGCGATCAAGAAGGCGCTGTGCCGCGAGGCCAAGGGCGACCGAAGCTGGCTAGCGAAAATCCGACCATGGTACGGCCACGACTACCACTTCCACATCCGCATGAGATGTCCGTCCGGCAGCAGCGAATGCAAAGGCCAGTCGGACCAGGGGGAAGGCGAAGGCTGCGGCAAAGGCGAGCTTGCCTACTGGTTCAAGGATTCGATCCTCCACCCGAAGCCGCCGAAAGAGCCGCCGACGCCGCGGACCGGACCAACGCTGGCGCAGCTTCCGGCCGCCTGCAAACAGGTTTTGAACGCGCCGGATGCGAGGCAATAACATTGCGACCGCGACGGTGTTTTGATTCCGTCATGACTTCCGCTAATATGGCTCCACACAGCGCCGCAAGCGCCGATCTTTGCAGGGACGACGGTCCTCGCATTTTCGCACCTTAGTCAAAACGCCACGCCGGCGCGGCACGACCGCGCATGGCACAACAGTGTGAGCAACATCATGCGCATCAGTGCACGCAACCAGATCAATGGCACCGTCGTCGAAGTCAAGAAGGGCGCGACCACGTCCCATGTCCGCGTCGATATCGGGGGCGGCCAGATCGTGACGTCCTCGATCACCAACGAGGCGGTCGACGACCTCGGCATCAAGGCCAAAGGCGACGTCACCATCGTGATCAAGGCTTCCGACGTGATGATCGCGGTGGACTGACATGCGCACAACTTTTCTCATCGCATTGCTGCTGCTTGGTGCTGCGCCCGCATGGGCGGCGGAAGAGCCGAGCGGCTGCGACAAGTTCAAATGGCCGATCGATCGCGAGCGCGCGGCGCTAACCGCGGCCGATCGCGTAAAACTTATCTCGGGGGCCGAACTCGCCGCCCTCCCCGTAACCGCGATGACGCTGACGCTGACCGCACCTGGCGACGCCAAACTGCCAACCCCGCCCGAGCGCGCGCCGAAGGAAGGCACGTTCGCAGGGTTCGCCAGCATCAAGGGTGCGCCGCAAGCCGGCCTCTACACCATCAGCCTGTCGGCCGGAGGGTGGGTCGAGGTGGTGCAGGATGGACACCTGCTCAAACCCAAGGCCTTTAGCGGCGCCACCGATTGCGACGGCATTCGCAAGACCCTGAAGTACGAGCTTTCGGCAAGCCCGTTCGTGCTGCAGGTCAGTGGCATCAAGCAGGATTCGATCTCGATTGCGATCCTGCCGGCCAAATAGGCGGCCCAAGCCAGTCAAACGGCCGCTTTACCAGGATTTTCAGCCTGTTATGGTCGGCATCTAGCGACGTCCCTGATGACCGTAAGTCCTTTGGGGATACCCGGAACAGCGCTTCCGCCCGTTGCATCCCTGTGACTGAACCAAACGCCAGATTCGCGCGCGGAGCCGCGTTTCGCGAATACGCATGGAGCGCTTTCAATGCATCGTCTTGCCGGACTTTTTGCCGCCTTCGTGATCCTGTGCGGATCGGCCTTGCCGCCGGCTTTTGCCGAGGACAAGACCCTCATCGTGTTCGCCGCTGCCTCGATGAAGAACGCGCTCGACGACATCGACGCCGCCTTCACCGCAAAAACCGGCGTCAAGGTCAATGCGAGCTATGCCGCGAGCTCGGCGTTGGCGAAACAGATCGAGCAGGGCGCGCCGGCGGACATTTTTGCTTCCGCCGACACCGATTGGATGGACTATGCGGTCGGCAAGAAGAACATCAATGAGCCGAGCCGGGTCAATCTGCTCGGCAACAGCCTCGTGCTGATCGCACCGAAGGACTCCAAGATCGACAATGTTGCGATTGGGCCGGGTTTCGATCTTTCAAAACTCGCAGGCCCCGGCAAGATTGCCACGGCCGACGTCAAGTCGGTGCCGGTCGGCAAATATGCCAAGGCGTCGCTGGAGAAACTTGGCGCGTGGCAGGCGGCGGAGCCGAAATTCGCCATGACGGAGAACGTGCGCGCCGCGCTCGCGCTGGTGGCACGCGGCGAAGCGACCCTCGGCATTGTTTATTCGACCGACGCCGAGGTCGAGCCCGGCGTCAAGATCGTCGGC
>Ga0210408_10006406_pt1 | contig 10179 bp, 8 predicted proteins | sample IncBWH4MmetaG_FD_155471 | JGI IMG/M metagenome (GOLD analysis project Ga0210408, IMG submission 155471) | Forest soil microbial communities from Barre Woods Harvard Forest LTER site, Petersham, Massachusetts, United States - Inc-BW-H-4-M | ecosystem: Environmental > Terrestrial > Soil >...
GCGCTTTGTGAAGCCGGAGCAGATGGAGCTGGCGCAGCGGATCTTCGAGACCGTGGGCCGCGTGGTGGTGGTGGACGAGAAGCATATGGACGCGGTGACAGGCTTGTCGGCATCGGGGCCCGCCTACATCTACATCATTATTGAGGCTCTGGCTGAGGCGGGCGTGAAGGTTGGGCTGCCGCGTGACACGGCCACGCAGCTTGCGGCGCAGACCGTCTTCGGGGCGGGCAAGATGGTGCTCGAGACGGGCTACCACCCGGCGCTGCTGAAGGACGCGGTAACCACGCCGGCGGGATGCACGATCGACGGCATCCTGGAGCTCGAAGAGGGCGGCTTGCGCGTGACCCTGATCAAGGCCGTAATGCGCGCGACGGAGAGAGCGAAACAGCTGGCAGCGGGCTAGCTAGTCCGGTAAAGGCATTGCCAAGTCAGCGATTCAGCGAACCAGCGGAAGAATCGACGCGCAGTTTCGTGAGTACGGAATCAAGTGCAGTCTCCCACGTGGGCAGGCGGACCGAGAAGCGCGCGGCGAGTTTTTCGTTCGACAGGATGGAGTTGCGCGGTCGGGTTGCGGGCGTGGGGTACTTGCTCGAAGCAATGGGGATAACCTCAGGCACTCCGGCCAGGAGTGACCCGGCTTGCGCGAAGATTTCCCTGGCAAAGCCGCACCAAGTCGTGGAGCCGGCACAGGTCATGTGGTAGATGCCGGCCCAGTCCTTTTCGGGAGCGTCAAGAACGCGGTCGACGATAACGCGCGTGGCATCTGCAATGGCCATTGACGTGGTCGGGCTGCCGGTCTGATCGTCAACAATAGTCAGGCGCTCGCGTTCGGCCCCGAGGCGCAGCATGGTGAGCAGGAAGTTCTTTCCGTGCGGACCGTAGACCCAGGATGTACGCAAAATGAGGTACTTGCCGCCAACTTCGGCGATTGCTTGTTCGCCGGTGAGCTTGCTGGCGCCGTAAACGTTGAGCGGGCCGGTAGGGTCGGTCTCGATCCTGGGACCATTTTTGCTGCCATCAAAGACATAGTCGGTGGAGTAGTGAACGAAGAGCGCGGCGCGACGGCGAGCCTCTTCGGCAAGGATCCGCGGCGCCTGCGCGTTGACGGCCATGGCGGCGTCGCCATCGGATTCGGCGCGGTCGACGGCAGTGTAGGCGGCGGCGTTCAGGATGACATCAGGTGCGGCCTCGCGCACCACGTTTCGGAGTTGCTCGGGGTTGGCGAAATCGACCTGGCGGCGATCGCAGCAGATGAGTTCGCCGGCGTCTGCGAAGCTGCGCTGAAGCTCCCGCCCCACCTGACCGGACACGCCAAGAATGAGGACCGTCTTTTGACTGCTCATGCGTGAACGGTGAAGTACCACTTGCTTTCAATCATATAGATGGGCGGGATGGGGTGGCGGAGCGTGCCATGCGGGTGCGCACTGGATCGACGGACGGGATTGACCAATGCACCACGGGAAGGGCCCGGCAGACGACATTTAACGGGGTCGAGATGGTCTCGCACGTTATTCTAATAGGGTTCACGAGGTTTGCAAGGGACTCCGCCGTCAGCGATTGCGGCGGACGGCAGCTGAAGGGAAGTCAAGAAATTGGTTGAGATCCATTACCACCTGCTGTTTGGCGTCGACGATGGGCCGAAGACGATTGAGGATTCTCTAGCGCTTGTCGAAGCGTCGATTCAGGAAGGCGTAACGCACATCGTTGCGACACCGCACGCCAATCACGAGTTCAATTTCGATCCCAAAGTCAATCGCGAAAGGTTGTCCGCGATCTATGAACGCCTGGGCGGCCGTGTGACGCTGGGGCTCGGGTGCGATTTCCACCTGTCTTACGAGAATCTTGAAGACGTACGGCGGGACCGGTCCAAGTTTACGATTAACGGCAAGCAGTATTTGCTGGTGGAATTTTCCGACGCATCGATTCCGGTGACGGCGACGGACATTCTTTACGGGCTGCAGCTCACCGGAATTGTGCCTATCATTACGCATCCGGAGCGCAATCCGATTCTCGTTCAGCATCCACGGCGGTTGTCGGAGTGGATTCGCGGGGGCTGCCTGGTGCAGTTGACAGCGGCATCGCTGACTGGGCGATTTGGGCGCCGCGCCAAGGCGATGAGCCACGACCTGATTCAGAAAAATTGGGTGCACTGTATTGCCAGCGACGCGCACAGCATTGAGGGCAGGCCGCCTGCGATGCGCGAGGCGTATCAGATCCTGGAGCATGACTTCGGAAAAGAGACCGCGGAACGGCTCTGCGTGCAGAATCCAGGCGCGATATTTCGCGGCGAAGAGCTCGCCTTGCAGCCCGAACCGCTGGGAATCTACGAAGAGGCGCCGCCGGCCAGGCGCGGATTTCTAAAGGGCATCTTCGGCAGATAGGCCGGATCGGGGCAGCAGCAGCTCGCGGGATGCGCAATGCATCCGGTCAGACGGCCCGAATCGAGCCACATGTGCAGTTAACCTGCGAGACCGGAAAACGACGTGCGCCTGCCAGTCTCTCGCGAGGAAAACTTTAGTTTAGTAGCGGGGCCGTATTTTGTAAGTAATGCCCACCCCGAATCCGTTGGGATTGAGTCCGTTGTTACCCTTGGCGCCGCTGAAGCCGGGCCAGAGCTGGTACTCATACTCGTAGCGCACGTTGATGCGTTCCGTGATGCGCTGCTCGACGTGGAAACTGGGCGAGTAGATGAGGTAGTTACCCTGTCCCGGCCCGAAGCCCTTGGGAAGGGTGATCGATCCGATGCCAATCAGGAAGTTGGCCCCGGCCGTGAGTTTGCGGCGGGTGTAGAGATGGACCATGGGGCCGGCCAGGAAGCTGTTCTCCTTCAACTGCCCGCTCGGCAAATTCACGCCTCGCCAGTTGAGAAAGCGGGCGTCGGCTTCCAGGCCGAAGCGGTTCCAGACTTGATTCAGACCGGCATAGGCCTCGACGCCGAAGAGCTGGCGGTTCCAGCAGCCGAACGGGGAGCTGGTAGCACAACCCCAGTCGGGATTGATGGTGGTGGGTTGCGCGCCGACGTAGAAAGTGCTGGACGTTGTCGCATGCGGCGTGGTTTGGGCAGACAGGACGCCGATAACGGCGGACTGCAGGACAGCGAGGAGAAGAGTTCTTTTGACTTCCATAACTGCTCCGACAAGAAACTAACCGCGTGAACCGGCACGCAATTTCCGTGAGCCCGCTTGAGGATTCTCGTCAGTCCGCCCTCACCAGGTAGCTCTATGGCCTCCCAGGGTGTACATCGCCCCGATCGTGAAACCGTTGGGGTTCAGCGAGTGCGGCCCAAAGATCTTTGGCCAGAACTGGTATTCATAGTCAGCGCGTACCCAAAGGCTCCTGAAAGCCTGGAACTCAACCCCTCCCCCCGGTGCGTACACGACTCGAGTGTCGTGGGTATACGTGCGCGGCGCGTTCCGCAGAGGCCCGAAGTCGATGCTACCGAAGCCCAGCAGGTACTTGGCATAAGGCTGCACTTTGCTGAACCTGCGAACGGTGTAAACGGGTCCGCCTGACGCGGTATCCTGACGCATTCTCGGTACGCCAGTTGGGAGCCCGCTATTGATGTCCCGCGCTTCGGCGTCGATTCCAATCCCTCGCAGCAGCCTGGGCATGTGCGGGATATCCGTCCAGTCGACCCACGCTGTCACTCCCTCCATCCTGCGGCCAGGACCCCAATCAATCGAAAAATCGGAGGCACCGATTCCGGCGGCCAGGGGCAGGCGGCCCTGCTCGCTGGCTGCCGGGGCTACTTGAGAGAACAATGGAAAGGTTGTCGAGATAAGAACCGCAAATAGAGAGAGTTTCAAGCTACGCCTAAATACCATACCGCATCTCCTATCTTGTAGTCGCCGTTCTGTATGCGGACCTTCAATGCCCCAGGGCTGGAGGACAGCAAGGCGAAGGGCCTTTTGGACTGCCATAATTGCTCCATCGACTATACGCGTATACCAGGACTGAAACAGGACCGAGTATTATACGCTTTCCCGAGCTGTCAGGGATATCATTCCACTCTCAACCGACGAGAAATGGCAATGGCGTTACGATAAAACAGGACCACGCTCGGAAGCGACAATTTCTTGAAGCGCAACATCTTGGGAAAAACAAAGAACAAGGGTGAAATATGCCAAAAAATACATAATGGGGAGCTGCCGCCAGCAACAGCAACCCTTCCCGCGCCCCGAGCTATTAGCCGGAATGCCGATTGTGCGCAAGCTACACAGCCAGACGTCCGGAGTTCACTCGGTTACCTTTTTGCCTTCAAGCGGGTACTTAACTAATCTTATAACTCATTTTCGCCTGAGAATTGCAAGGAATCGCACCGGAAAGGCAAGAATTTACGATCAATCACCCGAACGTGGGATGATCCGACGGCCTCGGGGACAGTCGTTTCCCGGGTACCGGGACGAGAGCGACGGAGCCGGTCGGGTCGAGGATCAGGCCTTCATGGTGCGGTCGCCGACGTAGCGAGCGGGAGTGCCGACGTAGATGGCCCCCGGGGGAACATCGCTGAAAACCGAGCTTCGCGCACCGATCACAGCGCCTTTCCCGATGCGAACCCCAGGAGCGACGAAAACATCGGTAGCCACCCATGCCTCCGCCTCGATGACGATCTTCTTCGCGTAGAGATCGAAAGTGGGGCTGCGGAAATCGTGCGAACCCGTGCAGATGTAGGAGCGCTGCGAGACTACGACGCAGTCGCCGATCTCGATTTCGCCGAGGGTATAAAGAACGACTTCGTCACCGATGTGGCAATGGTCGCCGATCCGGAGCTTCCACGGGTAGGTCACCCGCGCTGACGGCCTGATGAAAACGCCCTTGCCGACCTTCGCTCCGAAGAGCCGGAGCAGCCACCGCCGCCAGCTAAAGAGCGCCTGTGGCGACATTCCGAAGAGAGTGGACTGAACGATCCACCAGAGCTGGGTATAGACGGCGGACCGGCCGCGAAACCCCGGAGGAACGCGGAACTCCTCCAGGCGTTGGTAACGGCGTTCGACTTGGGGAGCGGTTGAGATCGCCATGGGCGGGCGGCCGAATCAATGTTCGTGATAGTTGAAGACTGTGTAGCCGTGCTTGCTGACAAGGGCATCCTTCTCGGCCGCCTTGAGATCCGCGGAGATCATCTCTTCCACCAGCTCGTGGAACTTGATCCGCGGCTCCCATCCCAGCTCGTTCTTGGCCCTGGAGCCATCGCCCAGCAATGTATCCACCTCAGTGGGACGGTAGTAACGGGGATCTACGGCGACAATGAGATTGCCCTCCTGGTCGAATCCCTTCTCCTCCACTCCGCTGCCTTCCCAGCGAATTTCCATTCCGAGGAAGCGGGCGGCCAGCTCCACAAATTCCCGGACACTGTGCTGTTCGCCGGTTGCAACGACGTAGTCCTTCGGCGACGATTGCTGCAGCATCCGCCACATCATTTCTACGTAATCGCGTGCATGCCCCCAGTCGCGCAGCGCATCCATGTTCCCGAGATAGAGGCGGCTCTGCAATCCGACTTTGATACGCGCGAGAGCCCGCGTGATCTTGCGCGTGACAAACGTCTCGCCGCGGGTGGGAGACTCGTGGTTGAAGAGGATGCCATTGCAGGCATAGATGCCATAGGCTTCGCGGTAGTTCACCGTAATCCAGTAGGCATAGAGCTTGGCGACCGCATAAGGCGATCGCGGATAGAACGGGGTCTTCTCCGTCTGCGGTATCTCCTGCACCAGCCCGTACAGCTCCGACGTCGATGCCTGGTAAAAGCGCGTCACCTTTTCCATGCCGGTGATGCGAATGGCTTCGAGGAGCCGGAGCGCGCCTAGCGCGTCGGAATTAGCGGTGTATTCGGGCTCTTCAAACGAAACCTTGACGTGGCTTTGCGCAGCAAGGTTGTAGATCTCGTCGGGCTGGACCTTCTGCACCACTTGAATAAGGCCGCTCGAATCGGTGAGATCACCGTAGTGAAGCACCAGGTGCGGCGCGTTCTCATGGGGATCCTGGTAAAGATGATCGATGCGGTTGGTGTTAAACAGCGAAGTGCGGCGCTTGATGCCGTGCACCTCGTATCCCTTCGACAACAACAGCTCCGCGAGGTAGGCGCCGTCTTGTCCAGTAATGCCGGTAATTAGAGCTTTCTTCAAGGTCTCACGTTTCCTGGTGAGTAGAATAGCCGTGGGTATCGGGGCTGGCCAACGTCGCGTGCTGCCCATTTAAGCGGCCGGCCTGCCGCAAATAGATCTGAATGGCGGCTCCTGGCTTCACCTACCAATTAGATTCTGACCGCCGCTCACTAACCCCTAGCTGCGAAAGCTACCGCTGGCCAGGGCTTCTCAAAAAGACTCCCGGACAACGAGGTTCATCTCGAATCAAACGGCCGGCTAATTCGATGCTACCATTCGCACTTGCTTTCGACCATAGCGCAGCACGCGTGTACGCAGGCGCGACGATGAGCTGTTTTGCCGTGAACAAGCACCCTACAGAATTGCGGACTTTGGCTTGCCCTGTTGCTCGTTGTAGGTTGCAGGCCGACCGATGCTGACATAGGTGAAACCGTGCTCGGCCATCTTCTCGGGTGCATAGAGATTGCGGCCGTCGATCACGATGGGAAAACGCAGCGCGCGATCCAATCGCGGCAGGTCGATATTCGCAAACTCCGCCCAATCGGTCAGGATCAGAAGGGCGTCGGCGTCTTCGGCCGCTTCGTAAAGGCTCGAGGCGAAGCTGAGGTTTTCCGATGCAGGGAGGACTGCGCGCGCTCTCTCCATGGCCGCGGGATCATACGCGGCAATGTGAGCCCCGGCCGCAATCAGCCGCTGAATTACATCGAGAGCCGGTGACTCGCGAATATCGTCGGTGTCCCCCTTGAACGCAAGCCCCAGAGCCGCGAGGCGCTTGCCGCGCAGTGTCCATAACGCTGCCCGCACCTTGTTGAAGAAAACATCGCGCTGCGCGTCATTGATCCTGCGCACCTCCTCGAGGAGCTGAAAATTGAGCCCCTTCTGTTGTGCGACCCAATGGAATGCCGCCACATCCTTGGGAAAACACGAGCCGCCGTAACCCAGCCCGGCGCGCAGAAACTTCATTCCGATGCGCTTGTCGAGGCCCATTCCCGCGGCCACATCTTCGATGTCTGCGTCCACACTTTCCGCCAGGTTGGCAACCGCGTTGATGAAGGAAATCTTGAGAGCCAGGAACGCATTCGAGGCGTGCTTGATGATCTCCGCGCTCTGTGCTGACGTGACCAGCAACTTCGCCGGCTGCGCCGCACTGCACGCGCCGGGGAGCGATTCCGGCCGGGTGTAGTACTTCCCTTCCGTCAGAGGCGAATAGATGCGCCTGAGAAGCTCGATCGCGCGCTCCGTTCCCGCGCCTACCACAATGCGATCCGGATGCATGAAATCGCTAACGGCCGTCCCTTCACGAAGAAACTCCGGATTCGAAACCACATCGAACAGGTTCGAGCCGACCCCGTGGCGGTGGAGCACGCGGCGAATCCATTCGTTGGTGTAAACCGGGACCGTGCTCTTTTCGACGATAACCTTGTAACTTGAGATGGCGCGCGCAATCTCTGAGACCACCGCTTCCACGTAGGAGAGATCGGCAGCGCCTGTCTGGCCCTGCGGGGTTCCGACGGCGATAAAGACCGCTTCGCTGCGGTGGACGGCTTCCGCCAAGTTGGTGGTGAACTGGATCCGAGTGCCGCGATGCTTGGCGAGCAGTTCAGGCAGATGCTGCTCATAGATTGGCACCCCGCCTTCGCGCAGGGTTTTCACCTTGGCTTCGTCGTTGTCGACGCAAACGATCTGGTGTCCCATCTCGGCAAAGCACGCCGCTGCAACCAATCCGACATATCCCGAGCCAATGACGCAAATAGAGACAGACTCTGACATTCCCTCGTTTTCCCCTCAATGTGCTTAAGTGAGCGTGGAGCCACCCGCGCGGCAAATCCCCGGGAGTGCCATGGTGCGTCAGCTTGCAGGTTTCAGAAGCTGGTCAACCCGGGCGTTCGACTGATACTGACTTCAATTCTACGATGTGGGAGACTGCGCATCTGTGGAGATGCGATAGTTGTGTGAAATTGCCGGATCCGTTACACAGCGGTAAAAAAAGCCGGCCGGATTTCCGGCCAGCCTCGAGGATTGCGGTTCGAATCTGCGGATCGCCCGGCCACCGATTGGACTCGATAACCGGGCGACGCCCTACTTCCTTCTCGCGCGCCTCTTCATGGAAGCATGTTTTGCCGAGGGGTGCTTCCTGGATGCGCGCTTGACCGATGCAGGCTTCTTGGTTGACGGGTGTTTGACCGAGGCGTGCTTGGGGTTCGCGCGCTTCGGGTGCCTCATGGGCAGAGGCTTGCGCACCTGGGGCTTCACCTTGGACTCGTCCACGGGCGCGGTCCCATGCACATCCGCGCCGAAGGTTGCGCCCGCCGGCACCAAATAGTTCTCCACCTTTTGATCGTCACCGTTGCCTGTAGCCACGGTGATACGCGAGGCATCGATACCCTTGTCGGCAACTAGATACTGCTTGGTGTTCACCGCGCGCTGTGCCGCACTGTTCTCCACCACATCCGCGGGATGCTTGCGGCCCGCATTCTTTGCGGCGGCCTTCGCATCGTCGGCCTTCTCCTTGGCTGTCGACTCGCCTACGATGACGGCCCAGGCGTCGGTCTGCCTTTGCAAGTCGAGCGCCACTTCATCTAGACACGCCTTGGCTTCGTTGTCCACACGCGTCGGACGCTTCTTGTCATTGGTGAAGCCGATGGAGCAAAGCGCCTGCGTATGCGGCTGCGGGGGCGGTGGGGGAGCTTCGATGGTCAGCGAGGTGTTCGACGAGGCATTGTGAGCCTTGTCGTCGGCGACGTTGCAAGTAATCGAAACGGGGCCTGTTGGCGCGCCGGCCGACGAGAACCTTGCGGTATTGCCGTCGCCGGTTACCGTGCCTGCCGAGGCCGAGTACATGTAGGTGAGCGGCCGGTTCTGCGGGCTCATCCCCTGCGAAGTCACCGTGGCGCTGTCGCCCGGCTTGATCGTCGTCGGATTCGCAGAGCAACTGATCGTCGGCGGTTCGAACTCCTTCACGGTGAAGGTCGTAGTCCCCTCCTGCGCTACTTGCCAGGGCTTCAGGCCTTCCTTCCCTGGCTTGCCTTCTTTGGCGCCGCACTTGACCGTGTGGGTACCGGGAGCAAACGACGAAGTGTCGACGGTTGCATTTGCCCCGTTGCCTTTGACTCCATCACCCGTCCAGCTATAAACCACATCCTCCTTGGGATCCTGCGAAGCTACTGTCGAGGTCAGGTTTATCGGATCGCCGGGGAAGACCGAAGTCGGACTGGCTATGCACGCGACCGTCAGCTGCGGGGGAGGAGCGATGCTGCCAATGTGGTACACCAGGCCGGCGCTCAAACGAGCGGCGTTGAGATTGGCGCGGCCGCCGTAGACACCGGGGCCCCAGTTGAAGTGCATATATTGGTAGTCGGCCTGGAATAGCCGGACTGCCAGGTGGTGATCAAACAGCGGCGTGTTCAAGTCCATGCCGCCCCCCGCAGTGAGCGATGGACCCCACTTGTAGGGCTCATGGTCCGGGCCTCCACCATAGGACCCGCCTGCCAGACCGTGAATGAAGGGCGTAATTTGTTCGAACGGAAAACGAAAGATGAGGCCGCCTTGGACAGTGGTAATTCCACCGTTGCTATTTGAAGAATTCACGAAGGTATCGTGACTGCCTCCCTCAAGTTGCGCTCCAACATAGTTATTAAAGTATCGCGCGGCGCTCATGATCAAGCCAGCGTCCATCGACTTGTAGCTTTCCGGGAGAATGACGGTTCCCGGCCCTGGTTGCAGAACCTGGACCGTACCCTTCGGAGTCAGGTAACTATAGCCGGCAAAGATATCCCATCGAGGCGGAGAGTCGGATGTGGAAACGGGCTTGACGGCAGGCTTCGCCGTATCTTGGGCAGCCACCGAAAGTGGCAACAGCACTACCAGCGAAAGTACCCGGCCTGCATATTTAGGAATGCGAAAGCGCATGTTACCTTCCCTTCAAGGTGACACGGTGGAATCAGGGGTTGGTCTAACTACACCGCGCGAATGTAATCTCTCGGGCACGACCATACGCGCTTCCCGTCTTACTGGGGAGCAATTGAGTTCAACCTACCATGGGTTGAATCTTGCCTTTAACATTTTCTTCATGTGGCTCACA
>Ga0210408_10006407_pt1 | contig 10178 bp, 7 predicted proteins | sample IncBWH4MmetaG_FD_155471 | JGI IMG/M metagenome (GOLD analysis project Ga0210408, IMG submission 155471) | Forest soil microbial communities from Barre Woods Harvard Forest LTER site, Petersham, Massachusetts, United States - Inc-BW-H-4-M | ecosystem: Environmental > Terrestrial > Soil >...
AGAACAGTGGGATAGGGAAACGGCGAAACCGATGAACAGGGTTGCGGACGATTTGTTGTACGCGGCGCGCGGATTCGCCAAGAATCCTGGGTTCACGCTGGCGGCTGTGCTTTCCCTGGCCATCGGGATCGGCGCGACCACCGCGATTTTCTCTGTGCTGAGCGCGCTGTTGCTGCATCCGCTGCCCTATAAGGATGCAGCGCGGTTGGTGATTCTGTGGAACCGCTCGCCAGGTCTGAACATCACGCAGGATTGGTTTTCCACCGCGCAGTACTTCGACATCAAAAATGGGCACGGCGGATTTGAAGAGGTGGCGATTGCCATCGGCCGAAACGACAACCTGACCGGCGACGGCGAACCGGAGCGCATCGGCACGATTCATGTATCGTCGAATTTGCTGGAAATGCTGGGAGCACGGCCGGCAGTGGGCCGGCTGTTCGTGAAGGAAGAGGATTTGGCTGGAGCCGCCGCAACGGCGCTGCTGAGCTACGGAACGTGGCAACGGCGTTACGGCGGTGATCAGCAGGTCATCGGAAAATCGATTGCCATCAACGGCAAGCCGTACGCGGTGGTGGGTGTAACGGCGGCGAACTTTTCTCTGCCGCGCGAGGTACTTCCGACGCTGGGGCGCGCGGAAGACGCCGAGATTCTGCTGCCGTTGCCGCTGGACTCCGGCGCAGCGCAACAGCGCGGTCACGAAGACTACAACGTGATGGGCAAGCTGAAGCCGGGTGTCTCCGTGCAGCAAGCACAAGCGGAGATGGATGGTCTAACCGCGGGACTGCGGCGCGACTATCCGAAGTTTTATCCTCCCAATGGCGGGCTGACGTTTGGCATCGTGCCGCTGGAAGAACAAGTGGTGGGCGATGCGCGGCGTTCCGTGTTGATCCTGATGGGCGCGGTGAGCTTTGTGCTGCTGATCGCGTGCGCCAACGTGACGAATCTATTGCTCTCGCGGGCGTTGGCCCGGCAGCGGGAGATGGCGATTCGTTCAGCCTTGGGAGCAGGGCGCGCACAGATTGTGCAGCAACTGCTCACCGAAAGTTTGCTGCTGGGGCTGCTAGGCGGCGCGCTCGGAGTGACGTTGTCAGTCTTCGGCGTACGGATGATTCACTTGCTCGGGACCAACAGCGTGCCCCGGCTGCAAGACATTTCGGTGAATGGCGAAGTGCTGGGGTTCACGCTGCTGGTTTCGCTGTTTTCGGGAATCGTATTTGGACTGGCACCGGCGTTGCGTGCTTCGCGTCTGGACTTGCGCGGCGCGCTGACCGACGCCAGCCACGGCTCCAGTGGAGCAGGCGCCGTGTGGGGACGCGGCAACAGCATGCGGCGTCTACTCGTGGTGTCAGAGCTAGCGTTGTCGGTGGTACTGCTGATCGGCGCCGGGTTGCTGATCCGCAGCTTCGCCAGCCTGCAAAACGTTGCGCCGGGATTCAATCCGAAGAATGTGCTCACGCTCGAATTGATGATGCGTGGGCGGAAATACAACGACGCGACCAGCGTGAAGCAGGCTTATTTGCAGATTTGGCAGCGGCTGGAGCAGCTTCCGGGCATCAGCGCTGCGGGCGGTGCCTCGTCGCTGCCGATGAGTGAGATGTACGCCTGGGGGCCCATCAATATCGAAGGGCGAGTGCCCCAACCTGGCGAGAATTTCATCAACGCCGATCAACGCGTTGCCGGCGGACATTTCTTTGAGGCCATGCAAATTCCCCTGCGGCGCGGCCGTTTGTTCAACGAGTTTGACACCGATAAGAATGTCCGCGTGGCGATCATCGACGAGCACATGGCGGATCAGCTGTGGCCCGGCAGAGATCCTCTGGGCAAGCGCTTTCGATTCGGAGGCATTGACGCCAGCGATTCAAGCGACCCTTGGTTCACAATCGTAGGAGTTGTGGGACGCGTCAAGCAATACACTCTGGACGAGGATTCACGAATCGCGTTGTATTTGCCGATGACGCAATCTCCCTCGCGTGAATTCAATATTGCGGTCCGCAGTGCGGGCGATCCCGCGGCGTTAGCACCGGCGGTGAAGAACGCCATTCACCAAGTCGATGCGGAATTGCCCCTTTATAACGTTCGCAGCATGACTGCACGCGTCGAGGAGTCGCTGGCGCGGCGGCGTTTTTCCATGCTGCTGCTGACGGTGTTTGCCGGGTTTGCGCTGGTCCTGGCTACGGTAGGAATTTACGGCGTGCTGGCCTTCCTGGTCCGTCAGGGTACCCGCGAAATCGGGATTCGCATGTCGCTGGGAGCCACGCAAGGCGGCATTCTGCGGCTGATTGTGGGACGCGGGCTAAACATCGCCGTGTATGGCGTGGGAATTGGGCTGGTGGGAGCCCTTTTGTTGACGCGTTTTTTGCAGAGCGTCTTGTTTGGCGTGCGGGCCACGGATCCGTTGACGTTGGCCGGGATTGCAGCGCTGCTGATTCTGGTGGCGGTGGCCGCGAGTTACGTGCCTGCACGGCGCGCCGCGCGAATCGATCCGATGGTTACCCTGCGCAATGAGTAGGCTGCGCGGTTTTCAGCGCCTACGGGTGGGTGGTGCGCAGAACGTAATCCAGCGGAATGCGATAGAGATTGCCCAGGCCGTTGTACAACCCGCGTGATTCCTGCACAAACTCGGAGTAGGTGTAGGGTGCAGTGCGCGGCACCGAGGATTGTCCGCGCTCGCTGGTGTACAGCAGCCACTTGCCATCGCCGGAAATCCGCGGACTGTAGTCGCGCGCGGATGTGTTGATCACCGGACCAAGGTTCTTCGGCTTGGTCCACACGCCGTTTTGGTTGTAGCTGATGTACAGGTCCGAGCTGCCGAAAGTCTCGCGGCGGCCAAAGCTACCCATCAGCAGAAAACTTTCGTCGGGAGCAATGAATGCTTCGAAGCTGTCGATGGTAGGACCATTGAAATCGGGGCCCAGATCTTCCTCGTCCAGATATTTTCCATCGACCAGGCGGGAACGAAAGATGTCGTAGTGGCCGGTCTTACGGCTAGATGCGAAATAGATATTCCCGTTGTTGGCGATGGAAGCAAAAACTTGGTTGAAGCCGGAATTGACCGGGCCGGGCATGAGTTGCGGCTCGCTCCATCCTGTCAAGGTCTTGCTGGCCGCCCAAATATAGAAGTGATGCTCGTCCCTCCCGTTGACGGGACGATCCGAAGCAAACATCAAGGTCTTGCCGTCGGGAGAAAGCACCGGATCCGTGTCGCGATACTGGCCGGAGAACGGCAGCACCGTTGGCGTGGCCCATTTGCCGTTAACCAGGTGCGATTCATAGAGGATATAGAGGTAATGAGGTGCAGCGCTCTTCTCGAAGTAAAGAGTCTGCCCGTCCGCGGTGATGGTGCCGCCCAGTTCGTCATCGGGCGTTGAGATGATGCCTTCGCCGATTATTTCGGGAACAGGCGCGTCTGCATCCGGCGGCGCGGATCGCGCGGCGCGGGAGCCCAGCACGACGAGGAAGCACACGATGAGCCCCGCGCCGAGACGACGAATGGCGGTCATCTTGTCCATTATGTTCATCGTAGACGCTCCTTCCCTTCCGGCTTCGGCGACGCTGCAGGTTTTAGCGCATCGAGAGCCTCGATGCTGATGTAGAAGATATTGCCGTGGCCGTTCAGCGTGGAGTGCAGCATCCGTTCGATTTCCGCGTAGTTCAGCCGATGCGCGGTGGGAATCGTAAACGGACTGCGCTCGCTGCTGAAAAAGAGATACTGGCCATCGGGAGTGATGGAGGGAGCGTTTTCGTCGGCGACGGAGTTGATGTGATGTTCGAGATGCTTCGCGGGCGACCATTTTCCATCTTGCTGAAAGCTGACGTAGAGATCGCCGCGCGGATAGAGAACGCCGCCTCCTTTCAGCGTTTCCGGACGGTCCTGGATCCCCGAGAGATCGCTGCCGGAAGAGGCAAAGACCAGGGTGCGCTCGTCCGCAGAGACGAACGGATCGGTTTCGTTGAACTTGGAATTGATTTCCGGGCCCAGTTTTTCCGGCTCGGTGTAGGCGCCGTCGACCAAACGCGAGCGGAAGATATGCGGCTGCCCACCGTCGCGGCTGGAGGCAAAGTACAGTGTGCCTTCGCGCGTAACCGAAGGTCCCCAGTTCCAGTGGTTATCCGCCGTGTTGATGGGAGCCGGAAGCGGCTGGGGCTCGGCCCAACCCGTTGCGGTGCGCTGCACAGACCAGACCCGCAGCGCGCGGCTGCTGACGCTCGGAACGATGCGCAGCGAGGAAAAAAACAGCGTCTTGCCGTCCGGCGACATGCGCGGCGAAAGATCAAGGTACGTTCCGCCGGAAAACGGCAGAACTTCGGGCTCGGACCAGCGGCCGTTGCGGAAGCGCGAGACGCAAAGAATGCCGATGCGCGGAAACGTGGTGGTCAGATTGGCCTTGGCAAAGAAATATTCCGTGCCGTCCGGGCTGAACGAACCGTTGCTCTCATCGTCTTCAGTGGAGATGACGCCTTCGGCGAAGAGACGCGGCTCGGCGGCGTGACCGGCGGCGTAAGGGGGTTTCTGTGGTTGACCCGCGGCGCGTGTGGAGGAATAAAAGGCCAGGGCACTGAGAACGCAGCTGCCCAGAATGACAACGCTCCCAATTCCTGGCGCGAATGGCGACTTGGCCAACGATCCTCTCCTTGCGCAACGCTTGCTGTACATGCCAAGCGCCATCGACGCATCACTGCGACCAAGGCCAAGCATACTCGGACACAGCGTTGCTGGAAGCCGCGAAGGACAGATGCACAGGATTGCGGTGCAGATGCGTCCCCGCGCGGGACCGCTTGGCTTGCTGAATCGCCCGCATCGAGCCGACACTTAGGGCGAACCATTCCACTAGCAAGACGGAGGAACGCGATGAACAAGCGAGCGACGCTGTTGGTGTTGCTGATGTTGCTTTGCGTGAGCGGAGTGGCAGGACGCGCGCAGGATTCGCCGCCGAAGGATGCGCTGGCCGATTTCAAGTTTGTGGTCGGGACCTGGCAAGTGGCCCCAGAATCCGTCAAGACGCCAGCAAAGTACACCGAGGAGATGACCTACGCGGCGATTCTCGACGGCAAATGGGTGATGTCGCAGCAACTGCTCCGCGACCAGCAAGGCGCGATCGTGTACCGGGATTGCGCGGTGTACGGGATAGATCCAGACACGCACAAACTTTTTTTCCATGCCTACAACACCGACGGCAGCATGGACCGGAGCCATGCGGTGGATGCGCCGGCCGGGCGCTGGATTTTTGCAGGCACAGTCTACGGGTCAAACCGTTTCCACGACTATCGCTACACCATGACCAAACTTGACGACAATCACTTCAACGTGCTGATCGAACTTCTCAACTCCGGGAAATACGAAAAGCTAAGCGAGACCCACTACGCCAGGAAGTCCCGGGAGGCCCCGGCACGAGTCCAATAGCCGCCGCACTCGGCCTAAGTCGCCAGCGATGCGGTCACACGCAGTCATCCCTGCTCGGTAGCCGCGAACACCCGCGTTTGATGCGTAACCGTGGATTTCTGGAGCGGGCGATGGGAATCGAACCCACGTCCGAAGCTTGGGAAGCTTCTATACTGCCATTGTACGACGCCCGCTCGTTATTTCTGATTGTACTCAGGAATTAATTTTTCGTACAGCGGTTTGGGGCGCTCGAGAGCCAGTTCCCGGCGACCTCTGGGGGCTGCTAGGCGTGTCCGCCTCGAGCGCAGCTCTCCGGCTTCGTCGAGTCTCGCTCCTTCCTGCTCAAGCATTTGTCTCCACTCAGGAATGCATCATCCTACTGCTCGACAATAATTTGGCTCTTCATGCCTTTGTGCCCGAAACCGCAGGTATGGCAACACTTAAACGCATAAGTGCCCGGTGTTCGGGCCAGGAACTCAATCGTGGTCGTTTCACCCTTCTTGAGCTGCCAACAGTCCTGCGCCCCGCTGAAAACTAACCCATCAGCGCCATTCGGTTGGGCACCGTCTGGAAGAGTGGAAATCTTGAAACCATGATCGTGGTCGGTGGCTGTGATCTTGAGTTGAACCTTGGTCCCGACCTTCACGTGAACTGGTGAGCTCGAGTACTCGTATTTCTTTGCCATGACTTCAATAACCTGCGCGGCTTGGCCTTGGGCACGAACTGAGCTGGAGAGCGAAAGAATTATTGCCAGGCCCAGCAGAGCCTTGGGAACGATGTATGGTAGCGGAAAACGCTTCGCAATCTTCTTCATTGATCCTCTCACTCGTACGAACAATTGGTTTTGGTTATTAAAACCTGCGGCGTGCCTCGTCCGCTTCTTATGCAAGACGCATTAGCAGCAGCCGATCATTTGTCGTCGGGTTCGTCTTTGCGGTGCACTGGAGTTAAGAAGTCATCTACAACAAAGTCTGCAATGTCGCGGCCCAGCCGCTGTCCGGTAGTCAGGTCAAAGCGGAAATGCTGTCCACCGAAGATACGGCTTAACGTCGCTTCTTCAGCAGCCGCACTGATGGTTGTGAATGATCGTTCTACCCCGGGAAGAACCTCGGAAGTCACGTTGAACTCGGCACGGTCGCGCCCAAAAAAGGAAATCAGCACCTCTGCTCCGGAGGCGCTGATTACGGCGTGAGCGCCCGGATAGGATGGGTCGGGTGCGGTCTTGCCTACTTCCGGGAGCCAATTCGGATCGCCCACGGTTTCCGGGTTGTTATCGGCGTCTCCGGCGCGAATAGCGGTCACTGGCCGCCAGAAATTGTAAGTGTATTTGGCGTCGTAAAAAGCGATCACGTCATCGGCAAAAGTTAGGTTGAGTAGCGCAAACAAGCGGGCATTTTGCGACGTCGTCAAATTATGCGCCAGCGACAACGTTTGCGCGATTTCGTTCCAATAGTTCTGTATGGACCCATTCCAGAAACGCCCGGTCAATGCCTCGTCGGCCGTAGCGGTCGTACTATTGGCGATTCCAAGGGCCTTGATTTGGTTGAACGCATCGCTGTAGGTGTCGCTGGTCAGTGTTGGGGGACGGCCGGGCCGGAACTGGCTCGCACGCTCGAGCGCGAACGGGGTTACGCGGGACCAGTGGGTGAATTGCGGCTGCGGCGGAAAATTTGGAGGTGTCGACTGGTAATCTCCCGGAGCTGTTCCGAAAACATAGAGAATCGGCTTGGCATTCGAGCCGTCGTTGCTTCGCAGAGCCAAGATCCTATCCGCGACTGTCTGTCCTATGCGGATACCCTCAGCCTTTTCGTTGCCATCCGGAATCTGTGCCAGGGATTGCTGTAGCGCGGCATCGAGCGCGCGCTGGAACCCTGGATATAGGGCAACCAGAACTTGATGCGCTGCCGCGGCGGCGGCCGCTTCCTGCGAAGCATCTCGTGGCACGCCGGAAAGGCTGACCAAGTAGGGTTGGTGGGTTCTGCCAATAGCATTCACTGCGTCGTAGATCGCTGCGTGCATGATCGCAAAGCTTCGAGTAGGGTGGACCGTTGGTGGTTGTGCGCCCTGCGTGCGAACGATTGAGAGAAGCGTCTTATTCCACTGAACAACCGCGTCCACCGGCTGAGCAGAAGAGTCGATTGCAACGTGATGTTCGTCATTGGAGGAAGCACCATAAGAACCGACGGCCAGGTTCGAAAGAGCGGCACACAACAAGGCGAACACAATCCAGCTTTTTGACATTAGCAGTTTCCTTTCGTTTTCGGACACGATCGTGGCGTCGTACGTCGTAAGACGAATAGAGAGCCTCGCTCCGACTCTACTTGCCGTGATCTGTATCGGAATCCTTGGTGAGGCCCGTGGCCGCAATAAATGGCCCTGGAGCTGGAAGCGGAGTGCCGTTGAAGGCTGTCGCGCGAATCAGCACGATCGTACCAAGACACGGAGATGGCGCTTGCAATTTCGCATGGATATCAGCGTTGCCGTCGACACTCAGTGCTACGGAATCAGAAGTCGTAGCCACCGCGCCTCCGCATACAACGCTCGCGGCAACCGCTGTGACCGGCCCAGGAGTTCCCAGACTGGGCAAGATTAGGCCGCGAACGTCTGCGCGCAGTCGCCCATCGTCATTCAAGACTGCGAATCCATGATTGACCACCCACGGCGCGCCTCCGCTGTTCACACCCGCGATGGTGACTCCGGGACTCGAGCCGACAATGGGAGACAAGAACGCAATCTCGTCCGCGATAGTGCCTCCCGCAAATAGACAAAAGACCATGCACGACAAAATCACTGCTACTGCCGCTCTTTTGTTCATCTTTTGAGATCCTCTCATCCATTCAAGATAGTTCGACGCTTTGCTTGACTCCGTCAGTCTGGCCCTGGACCACGAGCATCACGATTCACAGCTCTCTGTTGGCACTGACTCACCTTCGCGCCGCTTTATTCCGATTCTCGTGCAAAGAAAAAACATGTGAAATATTTTTGCGTGCGGAGAGTCTGTCTATCAATGTGGACTTCGTCCGCAACGAGATGCAGCTTTCGCAGTTCTCGCTCTGTAGCAAGCCATGGTCGATGTTGTTCGTTTGCTGGATCGGTTTACAGTTTGCGATGAGGGCTAAGCTTCTGGCCCTTAATTACGTTTCTCTCCTGAAGGTTTGCTCTTTCGAATTGCTGAAATCGAGAGGGGCGCACCATGCTATGTACGCCACATCAATCCGCGGCGTTGGCCGACCTGGCTCTCGGGAAAGTGGGCTTCTTGAATCGATTTCCCTTTGGAGGGAGCTAGATAGAACTTGGGGAGCGTTTAGGATGAAACGAATTGGATTACCCGTTGCGGCGCTTGAGACGATTGTGCTTCTGGCTTACTCTGCACCCCGAGGCGCCCGAAGCTCCAATGCGCGGGCATCCGTGGCTCATGCACCGGCAAGAGGAATACAAGCAGCAAGGTTTCATCGTTCTGGGCCTGGCGATGGATTAAGAGGGCAATTCCATCCGCATGCCCGAGCTCTGCGACTCAGCGCTGCTCTGACGGCTGCAGCAGAATCAACGCCGGTACTTCCTGCTGCTTGACCACGTCATCGTAGGCTTTCACATCGCCGGTCACGATGACTTTCCACTTGGCCAGTTGCTCGTCCACGGATTTCGCCAGCGTCTCGAATACTTCCAGCGACTGCCGCGTCGGAGCCGAGGTAGCACTCTTGACCACTCCGCCGAGAGCGACCAGCTGGTTGTTGAGCCGGATCGGGAAGTTGAGCACGTCCTGACCGCTCTTAGCCTTGGTTTGGATCAGCGCTTCTTCCACCTCGGTCATTTTCTTGTCCAAAGCCTTCCCGGCATCGGCAACGGCTTTAGCACGTGGATCGCCCTTCAGGCGCTTATCGATGCTGTGGATTTGCTCGCGCAGGTCGCGAATCTGGTTGATGGCGTCGTCGGTTTCCGTCACTTTGTCGCGAATCTTGATTACCAGGTCGAATTGCTTCTGCAGATCCGCCTGCGTCACATGGATCCGCGGGTCCGCGGCAATTCGCAAGGGAGCCGTGTAGCTCTTGCCCAGAACCGTCAACCGCACTTGATACGTGCCCGGCACTGCTTCCGGGCCCTGCGTGCTGCCGCCCCACAACGGAGCTTGCGGCACTTCTCGCGCCCCTTCGTAGTTGAGATCCCAAACGAATCGATTCAGCCCGGCTTCCGCCGGCAACTTCCCGCTGCCACCATCTCGCCCGCCGGAATCCTCATCGCCGTCGGCGTCTCCCTGTTTGTCCTTCTCTTTCGGAAAGTGCCGCACTACTTTTCCGGACGAATCCAGAATGTCCAGCGTGATCTTCGGAGCTTTAGCCTCCTTGGATTTCTCCTCGGGCGTGGCCGCATCCTTTTTGTCGCTAGTGGCAGCCGTACCGGCGCCAGCCTCCTCCGCCTTCTTGCTTTCGGGCGCGCTCTTCAACGCGTTCTTCAACCAGTAGTCGATCACCGCGCCGGCTGGGGGATTCTTCCCCGTGCCGGGACCTCCGCCAAAAAAGGAGCCGCGAAAAACGGTGTGGTTCGCCGGCGCGGGCGTGAACAAGTGCGCCTCTTCCTGCGCAACTGCGTCGTGATACTGGCGAATCGGGGAGATGTCGTCCAGCACCCAGAAGCTCCGTCCATGCGTCGCGATCACCAGGTCGGCGTTGCGAATCACAAGGTCATTGACCGGAGCCGGCGGCAGGTTCAGTTGCAGCGATTGCCAGTGCGCGCCGTCATCGAAGGAAACAGAAACGCCTCCTTCGGTACCCGCAAACAACAAACCGGGCCGCGTGGGATC
>Ga0210408_10006409_pt1 | contig 10174 bp, 9 predicted proteins | sample IncBWH4MmetaG_FD_155471 | JGI IMG/M metagenome (GOLD analysis project Ga0210408, IMG submission 155471) | Forest soil microbial communities from Barre Woods Harvard Forest LTER site, Petersham, Massachusetts, United States - Inc-BW-H-4-M | ecosystem: Environmental > Terrestrial > Soil >...
CAACCAGGGAAGAGGCCGGCATTGTCACCACCGCAACGGCAACAGAACTTATTGTGAAAGGCCCGCCCCGAAAATTCCGAGCCCGGCGCGCCGGCGGATTTGTGTGGGTCGGACTCGGGCTGCTCGCTGTGGCTGGAGGAATCGGTGGACGGTTGTACTATGTGAAGCGCAATCCCAAGAAGCCCTGGATTACCAAGGTGCATAAGGATGACGAACTCACTTTGCCACCGGAACTGGTAATGAGAGAGTCGGAGAATCCGCCGATACCGCCACCGCCGGTGCTGGCGGAAGAGTCTTGAGCAGCGGCTTAGCCGGAGGAGCAGCTACGCGCCGGTGATTTGGGCGCGGTACTGGTCCGGGCCCAGGAGGCCATTGAGTTCGGCAGGGTTGGAGAGTTTGAGTTTGAAAAACCAACCTCCGGAGTACGGTTCGGTGTTGGCCAGGGCCGGGTTGTCCACCACCCCCTTGTTGACGTCGGTCACTTCGCCGCTGACCGGAGAATAGATATCACTGGCGGTTTTGACCGATTCCACAACCGCGCAGGATTCGCCGGCTTTGACCTTGCGTCCGAGGGCAGGCAATTCGACGAAGACCACGTCCGTCAATTCGTGTTGCGCATGGTCGGTGATGCCGACGGTAGCGACGTCGCCAGCCAGACGCACCCACTCATGGGATTTTGCGTATTTTAAGTCGGAAGGGATGTTGGCCATAAAAATCGGGTAACATTGAGTCAGGGAGTTTCGGCCGGGTCAATCTGCTTTTCGATAAATCGGTTTTGGCACTACCACAGCGGGAGCTCGGTTGCCGCGGATTTCGATCTCGAGCGGAGTTTGCGGTTTGGCAAACTCCGGCGGCACGTAAGCCAGTCCAATCCCAGTCCCCAGGGACGGGCTTTGGGTGCCGCTGACGACCTGGCCAATGTGGGCGCCGGAGCTCCACACCGGATAATGAGGACGGGGCGGGGCTGACTTGCCGGTCATTTTTAGCGCGACCAGCTTCTTCGCGACCCCTTTAGCCTTTTGTTCCGCCAGGACCGGGCGGCCGACAAAATCGTCCTTGTCCAGGGCGACGAAAAAACCGAGGCCCGCCTCCAGTGGAGTGGTGTCCTCATCCAGCTCGTGACCGTAAAGCGGGTAGCAAACCTCCGTGCGCAAAGTGTCCCGGGCGCCCAGACCGGCTGGCTTGAGACCCTGCGGCTGACCAATCGAAAGGAGGTGGTTCCACAGGGCCTCGATCGAGCCGGCCGGAGCGACGATTTCAAACCCGTCCTCGCCGGTATAGCCGGTGCGGGACACCCAGACTTGCGTTCCGGGGAAATCGAACTTTGCAATTTGGTTCTTCTTCAGCTCGGAGGCCTCCTTCACGGGTGTGCCAGCGACGGAAACACCGGGAAAACATTGGTCGATGAACCCTGCGACCCGCGGCCCCTGGAGGGCGACCGCGCCAGTCGTATCCGAAGCATTTTGAAGGCGGGTTGCCTCTCGCCGGGGAAAGGTGGTCAATTGGCCCTCGAGCCACGCGGTATCCTCCTCAATGCGCGAGGCATTGACGATGAGCAGGTACTCGTCCGGACCAAGCCGATACACGTAGAGGTCGTCGATGACGCCGCCTCGTTCGTTGCACATGAGGGTATATTGCCCCTGGCCGACCGCCAGCTTGCGGGCGTCATTGGTGAGGGAGTGATTGAGGTAGGCCTCGGCCCCGGGCCCGCGCACAAAAATTTCCCCCATGTGCGAGATGTCGAACAAACCGGCGGCATTCCGCACCGCCAAATGTTCATCGACAATGCTGGTATATTGGACCGGCATTTCCCAGCCGCCGAATTCAATCAGCCTGCCCCCCAGGCGTTGATGGGCATCAAAAAGTGGCGTGCGTTTCATTCCAGCGTTTACCCTTTTTCCGGCGGAGAGCATAGAGGCCGGGCTTGACGCTGTAAAGCTTGCTGAAGGCCAAGACCTTAGGCCTTTCCTAGGTAGAACAAGGAACGTTCCAGTCGCGGAAGGGGCCCATCCTGGGTCAATCTAATGTTGTTATGAAGTTCAAGACAACAGTGAATACGTTAGCGGGCCTGATTACCGGTCTTGTGGCCGCCTTTGGCATAAGTACAGCCGGACTGGCCCAGAGCAGTGTCACTTTGGCTTGGGACCCCAGCCCTGATCCTGCTGTCGCCGGCTACAAGGTTTATGAGGGCGTTGTCAGCCAGGTTTACATTGACACCAATGACGTGGGAAACGCCACCAGTGCCAAGGAGTCCATGTTGCTGCCGGGCACCACATATTACTTTGCCGTGACGGCCTACGATACCAACCATCTGGAGAGCCCCTTCTCGGGTGAACTCAGCTACACGGTTCCCGCGGTGGTCACCAACCGCGTCAGACTCCAAATGTCCTTGAGCAGCTCCAAACAGGTGACCCTGGCGGGTACCGGACCGGCGCTCTATACGTATGCCGTCCTGGCCACGAAAGATTTCAAGACCTGGACCACTAACGGCACTGTCAGCATCGGCACGGCCGGGGGATTCCAGTTCACCGATCCTGCGCCGGCGACTAATTCGCGGTGCTTCTACCGTTTGCGCCGGATTTCCCCTTAGGCGCTTGTGGCGCCTGGACGACGAACGGCACGGTGAGTGTAAGCGCCGCCGGGACCTTCCAGTTTGCCTCTCCGGTTCCGGCGGCCAATTCCAGATACTTCTACCGTTTGCAGCAGATTGCGCCGTGGCTTCAAAGCAGGGTTATCCAACAAACGTTCGATTGACGGCCCGCGTGGTTCCCGGAAGATTCGGGAGATATGAAACATCCTGGCTCTGCCCTCAGTCATCATTCCCGCGCCGCCTTGCGGGCCCTTTTCTCCGCGACTCTGCTGGCCCTGTCCGCGGCGACCCCGGCGATAGCTGCCGAGCAACCTGAGATTCGCACGCCAAAACCACCAACCGCTCCGCGCATTAATGGGCCTGACATCTTTGGCGTCCGGCCGGAAGCGCCTTTTCTCTACCACATTCCCTGCACGGGCGAGCGGCCGATGAAGTTTTCGGCCGAGGGCCTGCCTTCGGGCCTGCACCTGGATGCCAGGACCGGCGACCTCACCGGTTCGCTAAAAAAGGCCGGCGAACACCTCGTGACCCTCCGCGCCAGGAACACCCAGGGCCTGAGTGAGAAGAAATTCCGAATTGTGGCCGGCGAAACCATCGCCCTGACCCCTCCGATGGGCTGGAACAGTTGGAACTGCTGGGGCGGCAAAGTCGATGCGGAGAAGGTGCTCAAAAGCGCGCGCGGCATGGTCGCTTCGGGTCTGATCGACCATGGGTGGACCTACATCAACATTGACGACGCGTGGCAAGGAAAACGCGGCGGTAAATTCAACGGTATCCAGGGCAATGACAAGTTCCCGGACATGGCCGGCCTCTGCAAAACGATTCACCAGATGGGTTTGAAAGCGGGCATCTATTCGACCCCTTGGACCACCTCTTACGCCCAGTACATGGGCGGCAGCGCCGAAAACCCCGAAGGGAGCTGGAGCAAACCGACCATTCCTAAAAGGGGCAACGTCAATAACGACCATCTCCCCTGGGCTATCGGCAGGTATTCCTTCGCCACCAACGACGCCAAACAATGGGCTGCCTGGGGTATCGATTATTTGAAATACGACTGGAATCCCAACCGCGTGCCCGAAACCCTCGAAATGTACCACGCCCTGCGCGGCAGCGGACGCGACATCGTCCTGAGCCTCTCGAACAGCTCGCCTTTCACCAATGCGCCGGCCCTTTCCAAAATCGCCAATTGTTGGCGCACCACCGGCGACATCCGCGACAACTGGGATTCCATGAGCAAGAAAGGCTTCGGCCAGGACAAATGGGAGCCTTACGCCGGCCGGGGCCATTGGAACGACCCGGACATGCTCGTAGTGGGCCAGGTCGGCTGGGGCGCTCCCCATCCCACCCACCTCACTCCCGATGAGCAATACACTCATATTACTATGTGGTGCCTGCTCTCCTCCCCGCTGCTGCTGGGCTGTGACCTGGACAAAATCGACGAATTTACGCTCAACCTGCTGGGCAACGACGAGGTCCTCGCCGTCAACCAGGACGCCCTCGGCAAACAGGCGCTCTGTGTCGCCAAGGACGCCGATTTGCGCGTTTATGCCAAAGACCTCGAGGACGGCTCCAAAGCCGTTGGGCTTTGCAATCTTGGCACCAACACCACCAGCGTGACGGTTAAATCGTCCGACCTGGGATTATCCGGAAAACTGGCCGTGCGCGACCTCTGGCGGCAGAAGGACCTGGCCCCCTGCGAAGATCAGGTCCAACTTCCGGTGGCGGCTCACGGGGCTGAACTTGTAAGAATTAGCAAAGCGGCCCTTTAGCCCGGCTAACAGCTTTCGCGAAGGTGAGTTCGTGCTTACCTCGCCGCGATCCCATCCAGCACCGGCGAGTTGCGAACGACCAGCCCCTTGACCTCCTCGTACTGGGCCGCGGGCACGCCGGCCGCCGTCTGCGCCTTGAAATTATCAATCTCCAGGCCGTCCACATCCACGCACATCATCGCCGGGCGGAGGTCTTCTTTGTCAAAGCTGAACCGGATGTTCGCCAACTCCAGGTCGCGCACGTGGCGGGCATACAGACCGTAAGCGGGCATCACGCCAATCTTGCTCGGTTCCGGGTAGCCCTTGTCCAACTCGGGTGGCACACGCGCTGCGGCTTCTTTCGTGCCGCCACCATTGAAAAGGATGCGGATATTCTCCAGGCGCACCCCTTCGACAGCGGCGCCCGGCAAGCCGGTGATCTGGATGCCGCTCATCGGTTCGACACCCGTGGCGATGACATTGGAGATAAGAATATTCCGCGCTTTGCCCGGTTGGACGACGTCGGGTCCGCGATTGCGCCGGCCCAGCGTGATGTAAATCGGGTACTGGGCCACGTCCATCATCGCCAGGTTATTGATCGTAATGTTTTCCATGATGCCGCCATCGACTTCCTCCAAGGCGAGCCCGCGGCAATTGCGAAACGTGCAGTTCTGGACGGTGACGTTGCGGAAACCGCCGTTGGACTCGGTCCCAAACTTTATCCTGCCCGTTTTGGATTTGCTGGGTTTCATGGTGCCATCGAGCAAGGTCCCCTCCTCGAAACCCGAGACCTGGCAATTGACGATGGTCAGGTTTTCCGTGATGACATTCTTGCCGAGCGCGAAAGTGCTCTTGGGGCAGAGCCCGTCGTCCTGCGGCGAGTTGATCCGGCAATTGGAGACGACTACGTTGCGGCAGCAATCGATATCCACCCCGTCGCGGTCGGTGTCCATTGTCACGTTATCAATGGTCATGTCATCGCAACCCGTGGCCAGGATGGCGAAGTGTCCCCCGTGAAAAATGGTAACGTCCCGCAGCAGCACGTGGCGGCAGCGCTTGAGGGCGATGGCCTTGTTACCCAGCCGGGGAGCGGCTTTGTCGCCGCTCTCGCCCTCCTTGGCTGAAGCGGAGTTGGTCCGGCTCGAAAAACCGCTGAGCCGGTCGAGCAATCCGTCGCTGCGGACAAGGCCTCCGCCGCTGATCATCCCCTGGCCGGTGATGGAGACGTTCTGCAAGTCCTCTCCCCAGATCAGGCTGTTGTGGAAATACGTGTGGCCTCCGTCCTGGTAAGCCTTGCCTTCCCACGGCTCGATCGGGTCATAGGCGTTGAGGGCTTGCGGCGCGCCGAGGAGCGTCGCGCCGGTGTCGAGATACAAATGAACAAAGCTCTTCAGGTGGATGCTGCCGCTCAAGTAAGTGCCCGCGGGGAGATACACCGTTCCACCGCCGGCCTTGACGCAAGTGTCGATCGCATCATTGATTGCCTGGGTGTCCAGTTTCTTGCCGTCCCCGGCCGCGCCAAACGCGCGCACATTATACGATGATGAACGGGCTGGGGTTTGCGCCGCGGCAAAAATCGGGCGGCTTGGCCCGAAGGCCATCGTGAGACACAGCAGCCAGAGGCCATTGGGTTTGGATACGACACTGAATCTTCCGAGCATTCCAGTCTTCATACTTTTGATTCGAACCATAGCAAATGGTCGCCGAGGTCCAAGAAAGAAGATATTGAACAAATGTTTGAGTGACTGCGGTTTGCGCCCATGGTAAACAACGCAACGAATTGCGGATCAGAATATGAAAACAACGACGCTGAAACCCAAGCACGTCTATTTGATGTCCAACGGCGACCTGCGGCTGTCGGCCAACCAGAAATGCTGGCCCGAACAGGCGAAAATGGAGTCTGTTCTCGCCAAGGCCCTCGGCGCCGAAGGGTGGAAGGTCGTGCGGGCGCATCCCTACGATCAAAAGAAGAAGCACGGCTTTATCGATTCGCAGAAGATGGGTATGGAAGTTTTTCGGAAGCTTGATCCCGGCGCTCCGCTGCTCGTGGCTGAATGTGTCTGGCAATACAGCCACCACTTGCTGCACGGGTTGTTTACCCATCGCGGCCCGATTCTGAGCGTGGCCAACTGGAGCGGCACCTGGCCCGGCCTGGTCGGCATGCTCAACCTCAATGGCTCGATGACCAAGGCGGGTATCCGCTACAGCACCCTCTGGAGCGAGGATTTCAGTGATACCTACTTCAAAAACGGCCTGCGCCAGTGGCTGGCCGAGGGTGTGGTGACCCACGACCAAAGCCATGTCAAAGATCTGCGCCTGCTGAAATTACCCGCCCGGGACGAGCAGGTTGGCCGCTCGGCCGCGCGCCTGTTCAGGCAGCGAAAGGCCATCATGGGTGTGTTCGACGAAGGGTGCATGGGAATGTTTAACGCGATCATTCCGGACGAGCTTCTGCACCCCACCGGTGTTTTCAAGGAACGCCTCAGCCAGTCGACTCTCTACGCCGCCATGCAACAGGTCACTGACTCCGAAGCGGGCGAGGTTCTCAATTGGCTCCTCAAGAAAGGCATGACGTTCCAGTGGGGCACGAACGAAGAAACCGATTTGACCGAAGCTCAGACCTTGCAGCAGTGCAAGATGTATATCGCTGCCGTCCGGTTGGCCGATGATTTTGGCTGTGCCGCCATCGGCATCCAGTACCAACAGGGCCTCAAGGACCTCGCCCCCGCCAGCGACCTGGTGGAAGGCTTGCTCAATAATGTGGACCGGCCCCCGGTGAAATGCCCCAGGTCCGGCCGGGTGCTCTTTGATGGCGAGGCGCTCCCGCATTTCAACGAAGTAGATGAGTGTGCCGGCCTCGACGGCCTCGTCACTTATCGCCTCTGGCGTCTGCTCGAGTTCCCCCCTGAGAACACGCTCCACGACCTTCGCTGGGGCCAGCATTACAAGGGCGGCGGGGTCAACGATTATGTTTGGGTGTTTCTGATTTCGGGCGCCGTCCCGCCCCGGCATTTAATCGGCGGCTACAAGGGCGCGACCAGCGAGCGCCAGCCCCCGATGTACTTCCGCCTGGGCGGCGGCACCGTGAAGGGTGTTTCCAGGCCCGGCCACATTGTTTGGAGCCGGGTTTTCATCATGGACGGCAAATTGCATTGCGACCTGGGCGTCTCCGAGGTGGTGAAGCTGCCCGAGAAGGAAACTGAGCGCCGCTGGCGCGAGACGACGCCGCAATGGCCGATCATGCACGCCGTCCTCGACGGTATCACTCGCGACCAGATGATGGCGCGGCACAAATCCAATCACATCCAGGTTGTCTATGCCCCGAATCGCAAGCAGGCTCACCGCGCCTGCCGCATCAAAGCAGCGATGCTGGCCGAATTGGGGCTCGAAGTTCACTTGTGCGGGAATGTCGAGTTGCCCTGACCCGGGACGGTGTAGCGTCAACGCGATTTTCCCGATGTCTCACCTGCCGCACCAGGGCGCCGTTCGCGGTTCGCCGCTGAAATATGAAAGATCGTCGGGGCTTTTTTGGAGTGTTTACTCACGAAGACGAAATCACCGGTTGAAAAAGCATCTCACATCCTCCACTGTATGCTTGTGAAACCAAAACGGATTCGCCTGTTCGTCAAACCTTATTGCGGGTGGTGCCATAAAGCCATCCGCTGGCTGGACGAGCAAGGTGTGGAATATGAAAATATCGATGTGATCGCGGACGAGGCGGCCCACGACGAGATGATCCGGCTCTCCGGGCAGGAGCTGGCGCCGGTGCTGGAAGTCGAGGGCGAAGTTTTAGCTGATTTTGGTCCGGAGCAGTTGCCGGAGTTTTTTAAAAAACTGGAGAAGCGGAATGGCCGGCTCGAATCCCGTTGAAAGCCCGCCGCGCCCGCGTCTGCCCGTGTGGCTGCGGACCCGGCTGCCGACAACGGATGGGTTTGCCCACACGCGCGCGCTCCTCGAGGAATTGAAGCTCCACACCGTCTGCCAGAGCGCGATGTGTCCCAACCATTGGGAATGCTGGAGCAAGGGCACTGCCACCTTCATGATCGCGGGCGACCGTTGCACCCGCGCCTGCGGCTTCTGTGCCGTCAGCACCGCCAGGCCATTCCCGCTGGAAGCGGATGAACCGGCGCGCGTTGGCGAAGCCACTCGGCGAATGCGGCTCAAGCACGTTGTCATTACGGCCGTCGCCCGGGACGACCTGGCCGATGGCGGCGCCGGTCATTTCTCCCGAACCATTGAGGCGGTGCGCGCGTTGAATCCCGGCACCGTCATCGAGGTGCTGACTCCGGATTTCAATGACCGCGACCCGGCCATCGACGCCGTGGTGGCGGCCAAACCGCACATTTTCAACCATAACCTTGAAACCGTTCGCCGCCTCACCCCGGCCGTGCGCTCGCGCGCAACTTATGACCGGTCGTTGAGTGTGCTGGCCAAGGTGAAGGCGAAAGGCGCCCACAGCCTCTATACGAAGTCCGGGCTCATGCTCGGTTTGGGCGAAACCGAGGACGAACTGATGACCGCGCTGGCCGATTTGAGGCAGGCCGGTTGCGACATTCTGACCCTGGGCCAATATCTTCAGCCGACGCTCAGGCATTTGCCCGTGGTCGAGTACGTGGAGCCGGAAAACTTTGAGCGCTACGGCGAGCGGGCCAGGCAAATGGGCTTTCTGCACGTGGCCAGCGGCCCGATGGTGCGCTCTTCCTACCACGCCGATGAGTTTAAATTCCTCACCGGTGCAGCAGGTGCGGGTTCTTTCTAATCAAAACGAACGCGCCGAGAATCACCACGAACAGCAGCCCCAGGGCGATCAGCGTGGCGACCCCTTTCAAGATGCGCGCGTGTTGAAACGCCCGCGCGGTCCGCTGCTTTTCCGATTGCATGAACATAGCGAATTCTTTGTCGGCGGAAATGATCTCCTCGACATTCTCTTTTAATTTCAGGGTCAGCCAGCCGGGGGCAAGGCCCCGCCAGGCGGGCGGCAGCTTTTGCAGCGCTTCTGCATCCGCCTTGAGCAGGCCGCAATGATTCCAGAACGGCGCTTGTTCCTGGGTCCAGAGGCGCAGCAATCCGTGATTGGTCGCTACGGCATGGACCCGGTCCCAAAGTTGGGGACGCAGGTGCTCGGCCAGGGAAAAATCGGCGAAGGCCTCGCTATGAATGCGCCCCTGGCGCTCGGCGATTTGCAGGCCGACGGCGCCCAGCAACTTGCCTTCGCCGTTTTCCGCCACCTGGAATTCGGTGATGCGTTTGGCCAAATCCTCGGTGGGGAACCGCATGGATTGCCAGATGGCCGTTAGCTGGCTGATATCGTCCAGCGTTGCCCGGCGCACACGGTAGCTAGGTGGATTCATCAAGCTAAACTTTAGGGCTTCTTAGCCTCAAGTTCAAAGTCGAAAGTGTAGCTTCCAGTGGCGCGGGCGCATCCGGACACTGCCCCCAATACCGCTTTGCCCGCGCGGAGCGCGGCACATTGCCGCCCCGAAGGGGCAAGAACATATCCGGATACGCCCAGCTTCCAGTGGCGCTCGACAGACCCGACTCCAGGGAGATGTAAGTCTCGGGAGAGAACGAGCAAAAGAGGGCAAAAACAAGACGGATGATCGCTCCACTGCGGTCTTGTGGGGCGACATTTGCATGTGTGAATTATTGTTCCGCAAGCAAACTCTCAATTGTGCCTTCAAACTCCTCTTTTGCGCCACGGGCGCGCATGTCGTCGAAACGCAAAAAGCCCTTTTTGTCCACCAAAAACATGTGCGGGAACCGATTAATGCCAAATTTCACGCTGATTTTGTTCTCAACTTGGCCCTCAAAATACTGGGGCCAAGCAATTGCCTTC
>Ga0210408_10006410_pt1 | contig 10174 bp, 6 predicted proteins | sample IncBWH4MmetaG_FD_155471 | JGI IMG/M metagenome (GOLD analysis project Ga0210408, IMG submission 155471) | Forest soil microbial communities from Barre Woods Harvard Forest LTER site, Petersham, Massachusetts, United States - Inc-BW-H-4-M | ecosystem: Environmental > Terrestrial > Soil >...
ATTCCGGCAAGGGATATCGAGCGAATTGAGGTCATGACGACTCCGCCGGCCCAGTTCAAGGCCGACGGCGCCGCCGGCGTGATCAATATCATCACTCGCAAGAAGCGGCCGGACGGGCTCGCAGGCTCGCTGCAGGGCAGCCTGGGTAGCGGCGGACGATCGGTCGTTGGCGCGGACTCAAGCTACAGTTCCGGGCGGCTGAACGTTGCCGCCACCGCGGGCTTCCGGCACGACTTCCGCCAGCGACTACTCGAATCAGACGTGCGTGCGCCGAACACGCCACCGACACAGCTGCTCGACAACAATAGTTCCCTGAGCGAGCGGGTTCGCCGTCAGGTCCCGACGGTCGGCGTTAAGGCAGAATACGCGTTGGACGATCGGCAGTCCGTCAGCGGATCGGTGCGCTGGAACAAGCGCGGCGGGCTGCGCACCTACACGCAGCTCAACGACAGCAGCACTCCATCTGGAGTGCTCACCAGCTCGTCACGGCGCATCAGCGCCGGACACGATCCCGAAACTGACTACGACGAGAGACTGGGATTCCTGAGGACGCTGGCTCGCCGCGGCGAAGAAATTGACATCTCCGTACATCGATCGACTTCGCACCAGCGCGAACATTACGATTACACCAACGATTCGTTCATTCCCGCGGCCGCTACCTCTTACAACAACCTGACTCTGCGCGAGAACCATGCGACAACAGAGTTCGGCGTGGATTACGTGTTGCCGTTCTCGAAGGTGCGCTCCCTGAAGGCAGGCTACGCGTTCGAACAGGACGACTTCCGCTATGGCAACGCCGGCAGCAATGTCGATCCGGGGACCGGCATCGAGACGGTCGATCCTAACGTCACCAATGATTTCAAGTTCCGGCAGCAAATCAACGCCGGCTACGCGAGCTATCAGGCGACTAGTGGTATGTGGAACTGGCTCGCAGGATTGCGGGCGGAGTTGACGCGCACCGATGCACTGCAACTGACTAACAATGTCTCGAATAGCGGACGTTACTTCAGGATCTACCCAAGCCTCCACGTGGATCGCAGTGTGTCGGATGAGGCGACGCTGTCGTTCGGCGCGAGCCGGCGCGTGAGCCGCCCGGACCCGAGTAATCTGGATCCGTATGTCGATCATGAGTACACGCCGAACCTGCGCGCGGGCAACGCCAACCTGCAACCCCAATACACCCAGTCGTACGAAATCGGCTACGGATTCGAGGGGAGGCGCGCTTACCAGGTGACCGCGTACTACCGCCGCAACCGGGACAGCGTGACTGACGTGACCCAGTACCTCGGCAACGGCTTCTCGCTCACGACTAAGGCGAATCTGCCGCAGAACGACTCGGCTGGACTCGAGTTCACTTCGGACGGTCATATCGTGCCGAAGCTCGCTTACAGCTTGAGCGGCAATCTGTTCCACAGCCAGATCGATGCGACTGCCTTCGGCGTACCGGGATTGAAATCCACTACCGGAGTCAACGCCAAGCTGAAGCTCGATTATCGCCCCACGTCCGCAGATTCAGTGCAGCTGACCGTGACCCGCACGGACAAACGCCTGACCCCGCAGGGCTACGTAAGCGCTATCAACATCGTGAATGTCGGCTACAGGCACCAGGTGACATCAGACCTGACCGCGATTGTCACGGTATCGGACGTCTTCAATGGTCAACGCTTTGAACGATTCGAGAGCACGCCGACATTCACGGGCGACTACCTGCGTACCGTTCGCGGCCGAGTCCTTTACGTCGGCCTGATCTATTCATTTGGCTCTACGAAAAAGGACAAGCAACCGAACTTCGAATACGACCAGGGCGGCTGAACGAGCCCTGCAGGAATTTCATGCCGGAGTTGCTTTGCCGGCATGCGGAAGTCCTGAGAGAATGTCCCTACGATCGTGGCGCCGCACAACAATCGGAACGGCGCACGCTCGTCGAGCGGCGGATCAGCCGAGCGCGGCTGGAGGACGAGCACATTGCGGCGCAGAACCGCCACCTGCATCTGCAGCACGTCCACGACCGGTTGCGGCTGGCTCTCTGAGGCCGATCAGCGCACCGTCGCGCTGCACCTGGCGGTGGTTCCGCGGTAGCGGAGCGCGAAGAATCCACCCTGGTTCCCCCGTCGGCCGCGCTGCCAGCGGCTCGCGATCGAACTGTGCCACGAATGTGTCACAACTGAGTGGTACGTTCTTTTCGTGGTGCCGGGCGCGCGCATTAACTAACACTCGGCAGCCAATGCCGTGCCGGCACGCCCACGGATTTACCGCGACGTTATAACTGGGCCAACACTGGGGGTCTTACCCGATGAGACTAAATAGACTCGCGGCCGCGCTGTCGCTCGCGGTGTCGCTGTACACGATCACGGCGCAGGCGCTCGCAATGGAGCGCGAAGGCGAAATAAAGCACGTCCTGCTGATCAGCGTGGACGGGCTACACGCGCTCGATGTGGCGCGCTACGTCGACGGCCACCCGGAGTCGACCATGGCGCATCTGGCGAAGCACGGCATCACTTACAGTAACGCCCGCACCCCGGCGAATTCGGACTCGTTTCCGGGCCTGCTGGCGCTGGTCACCGGCGGCTCGCCCGTCACGGGCGACCTCTTCTATGACGTGAGCTACGACCGCAGCTACTTCGCGAACGGCGACACGACGTGCTCGGGTACTGTGACTGACACAGCGCCGGGAGCCAACCAGACTGCCGGCAAGGGCAGCCCGATCGCTTTCGACGAGTCGATCGACCTGTATGGAACGGACCCCCTGACCGGCCTGCCGCTGTCAATGAACGTGATCAATCCAAAAATGCTGCCGTACCAGATCGATGCGCACGGCCAGTGCGTGGCGGTCTATCCGCACAGCGCACTGAAGACGAACACGATTTTTGAAGTCGTCAGGGCGCATCACGGCGTGACCGCCTGGGCGGACAAGCATCCCGCCTATGACCTGGTCCGCGGCCCATCGGGCGCCGGCCTGGATGACCTCTACACTCCGGAAGTAACCAATGTCGGCGGGCTCGACAACACCGTCAGCGTGATCTGCACGCATGAGAACGACCACCTCAAGACGCTCGGTATCATCAAGTGGATCCATGGGCTCACCCACGACGACAAGCCGTTGAAGGGTGTCCCGACGGTGTTTGGCACGGACTACCAGGGCGTCAGCGTCGGTCAGAAAGTTTCACACGACACGCCAGATCCCTCCTGCATCAACTCCTCGACCGCTGCGGACGCTGCGCGCCTGACCGGTCAACCCGGCGGATACATCGACGGCTCGGGCACGCCCACCGACGTGCTGAGTTACGCCCTGGACGCCGTTGACGCGGACCTGGGGCTCATCGTCGGCGCGTTGCAGCAGCAGAATGTTTACCAGTCGACCCTGATCATCATCACCGCCAAGCATGGCCAGTCGCCAATCAACCCGGTCAGGGTCAACAAGCCCGGCCATTTCGCCGATCTGGTGGCCGGCCTGACCGCCGCCAACAGCGCGGAGACGGACGCACAGAGCGCGGTGAACATCGCCGCTAACTGCGCCAACGGTCCTTGCGGATTCATAAACGACGACGACATCGCACTGATCTGGCTGCAGGACCAGACGCAGGCCGCGAACGTTGCGGCGCTCATCAACAGCCACGCCAAGGAACTGTTCGTCGACGAAGTCATGGCCGGCGATGAAATCAGGCTGAAGTTCACGGACCCGATGCACGACAATCGCACACCCGACATCATCGTCCAGCCGCAGTACGGCGTCGTGTATACGGGCTCGACGAAGAAGAACGCCGAACACGGCGGCTTCAGCTTCGGCGACACCAATGTTGGACTGATCGTCTCGCACCCGGACCTGCAGGCGCAGACGATCAAGACGCTGGTGCTGAGCTCTCAGGTTGCACCGACCATTCTTCAGTCCTTGGGGATCGACCCAAAGGAGCTGAAGTCGGTGCGCGTCGAAGGCACCAGGACCCTCCCGGGCCTTTGAGATCGGCATCATTGAAACGGGCTGCCGAAGCAGCCCGTTTTTTTATGCCGCGTTTCGTCGGTCATTCAACGACGGCCGGCGTTCCCGCCGTCATCGCGTTGCCATGGAAGGGTCCACGGCGCGTCACACTCCGAGCGCACACTCCGGCGCAGGAAATTCGCTCGCTCAATCCACAGAACCCACACCCGCGCACCGGCGCGGCAGGAGGTGCTTCGATGAGGAATTATCTGATGGGTCTCACGGCGGCGGTCGTGCTCGGGGCGTCAGCGGCCGCGGTCGCGGCCGACGGACGCGAGAGTGTGCCTGAACTCGACCATGTGTTCGTGATCGTGCTCGAGAATCACAATGCCTTCACCAGCTTTGGCGCGAACGGCATCCTCGACAATCCCAAGGCGCCGCACATTCAGGCATTGGCGAAGACCTACAACTTCGCCGCCAACTACAATGGCGCCTGGCACCCGAGCCTGCCGAACTATCTGGCGATGATCACCGGCGACTTCATCGGTACGGACGTGGTCGCAACCCCGCACAAGTACCTCGCCGGAAGCACCGTCGGCATCAGCGACGACGACTCTCCGTCGGTAGCCAGTGACTACCCCGCGCCGCCGGCGAATGCGTCGACCCACCGCTGGCGCGTCAACCTGCCTTCGGTGGCCGGACAGCTGGCCGCCGCCGGCAAGGACTGGCGCGCGTACCTGCAGAACATCCCGTCTTCGGGGACGACGCTCGCGAATTGGCCCGGCGATAGCAACACCGCGAAGCTCTACGCGGTCAAGCACAATCCCTTCCCTTACGTCGCCGAGATCCAGGACAGCCCGGCCGAGTTCGCCAAACAGGTGCCCATCGAGCAGCTGTTCAGCGACCTCGGTGCCAAGACCGTGGCGGCGTTCTCCTACATCGTTCCCGATCAGTGCCGCGACATGCACGGTATCGGCAACGTTCTTGCCCCCTGCGGCGGCGTCAATGACACGGACGACAATGATGTGAGCCGCGGCGACGACGAGACGTTCTGGCTGGTAAACGGGATCACCGGCAGCCCGGTCTGGAAACAGGGCCACAACGCGATCTTCGTGGTTTTTGACGAAGGCAACGGACCGCTGTCGTGCGCCTACAATCCCGATACCGGCGCCGACGTATATCCGGGTACCCTGCTCCCGGGTGCAGACTGTTATCAGCCGGGCAACTTCAACGACAAGGTCGTGATGATCGTCATCACGAACTATGGCGTACGCGGGCGCGTCGATAACCACTTCTACAACCACTATTCGTTGCTCAAGACCATCGAGGCAGCGTTCGACCTGCCGTACCTGGGCCACGCCGCTGACCCGAGCACGCACACGTTGGCACCGCTGCTGGAGCCGAACGACTGACAGGTGTAAGCGCGGAGGCTTCGCCCGTCTGGCGGAGCCTCCGGCTCTGTCATTACGCGTATAGAGCGGCGATAGTGCTCACTGCGAGCTCCGCTTCAGCCCGATCGGGGACCGTCGTGTCGTCGCCGAATCCGTAGTAGTCATTCTCCCCGATCACCTGGAACACCAGGCCGTCGCGCCGCGGCACGAAGCTCACGTTCTGGTAGATCAGGCCGTAGCGAATGTCGGGTTGCGGGATCAGGTGCGCGAGCTGGCCGCGCACCGGCACCACGGACTCGTCGCCGAACAGCGCACGCGCGCCGTAGCCGGTAGCGTTGATGAGGGTCTTCTGGCGCAGCGCACCGAGATCCGCCGGACTGTGGAACTCGACGACCTCGATCTTGCCGCCGCTGGCGAGGAAGTCCGACACCAGCATGCGTGCATAGGCACTGATATTGAACATCATCCACGACGTGCCGCGCAGGGTTCGCGCGCCGAACGGATGGCTGCCGGGCGGAAAGTCTCTGGGACGCGGCGCGAGGTCTCCCAGGAGCTCCGCCTCCAGCTTCGCAAACTGCGGCCGTCCGTCGGTGAGCGAATCACGGTCGCGAGCGCTCGCGCCTGCATCGGACACGAAATATTCGTCGATGTACTCCACCGGCTCGCCGGGCAGCCCGAGCAGAGTCTGATAGGTTTGCCAGGAGCGTCGCGCCATGCTCTCCCACACTCGCTTGAATGCCGGGGTCGCGTGTTGCTCGAGGCAGATTCTCGAGTCCGGCGACCAGACCCCGGTTGCCAGCGACGAGCGCACGTTCGGCGGCAGCTCCTTCGCATAGATCGTTACGTGGATACCGGCGCGCTGCAGCAGCAGCGCCGACGTGAGTCCGAGCGCGCCGCAGCCGAGCACGGCGACTTCGCGCTCGCCAGTGGCGAGCGCCTTGTCCGTCGCGATGGAGCTCGATCCCCACGAGAGCGACCAGCCGCTGCCGCCGTGGCCGTAGTTGTGCACGATCGTCTTGTCGCCGAGGCGCTCGACGTCGAGACGCGGGCCGCGCGGTCGAAAGGGGCGGGTGCAGACGGTGATCGCAGTGATTCGGCTGACGTCCGCGCGCAACGGCGGCAATTGCAAGCGGCCGGCAGGCGATGGGATGCGAGTCGGTCGCAGCGCAGGCGCACCGCAGCCTTCCAGCGTGCCGACCAAAATCGCGGCTGCTGCGCCGGCCACAACCCGTCGACGTCCGATCGAATGAGCCACGTCAACGCTCCGCACTCAAGTTCCGGATGCTGCTTATACTCCCACAGCGTGAGACCCAGAGGTGCGCGGGTTATGAGTTCAGCGCCCGAAATGCCACACCTGCCGCGCACGCTCGGCGTCCGCGATGTGGCGCTGTTCATGGTAACCGCCGGCTGCAGCCTGCAATGGACCGCTACCGCGGCCGCGACTGGACCGAGCTCGCTGATCGTGTGGGTGTTGGGCGGCATGGTGATGTTCGTGCCTTTGTCGGTGTGCATCGTGTTCCTGTCATCGCGCTATCCTGATGAGGGTGGCCTGTACGTGTGGAGCAAGCGTGCGTTCGGGCCGTTTGCCGGGTTCATGACCGGCTGGACTTACTGGACCGCCAATCTGCCGTTCCTACCCGGGTTGCTGTACTTCGCGGCCGGGAGTGCGTTGTTCTGGTCGGGTCAGCCCGACGCGGCGGTGCGCGCGTCACCCGCCTATTTCATAAGTTTCTCGGTCGCCGCCCTCGGCGTGGCCGTCGCGCTCAACCTGCGCGGCCTCGTGATCGCGAAATGGCTCAATAGTGCCGGCGCGGTCGCGCGCTGGCTGGGGACGATCCTGCTGGTGGTCCTCGGGCTCGCGATCTGCTGGCGCTTCGGGTCGGCGACGCCCATCAATCGACACACGATCGTCCCGGGGTTCCACCTCGCGGACGTCTTTTTCCTGGCCACCGTTGCTTTCGCCTGGACCGGCCCCGAGGCCGCATCGTTCATGGGAGGAGAAATCCGCGATGCGCAGCGAACCGTGCCGCGAGCGCTCGCGATTGCGGCGCCGATGATCGCGACGGTGTACCTGCTCGGCACCGCGAGCGTCCTGCTGGCAGTTCCAGCGGAGCGTACGACCGCACTCTACGGCGTGATGGAAGCGATCAGCAGTGCCGCGGCGCGCCTCGGTCTGTCGTGGCTGGTTCCAGTTGGCGCGGCCTGCCTGGTCCTCGATCGCCTGGGTAGCGTCTGCGTGTGGCTCGGCGCGGTAGCGCGAATACCGGCCGTTGCCGGAATCGACCACTACCTGCCCCAGAGTTTCGCGCGACTCCACCCGCGGCATGGCTCGCCCACCGTCGCCATCTGGACGCAGGCCCTGATCATGGCCGCGTTCGTGTTCCTCGGTCAGGCCGGCACTTCGGTCCGAGGCGCCTATACCGTGCTGGTCGAGATGATGGTGGTCGCCACGCTGCTGCCGTTCGTGCCGCTCTTTGGCGCCGCGATCAAGCTGTCCGCGGGCGCCCCCGTGCCTGGAGAGGTGCGGATTCCCGGCGGACGGCTGACGGTCGTTGCGATGGCGTTGATCGGTCTCGCGACGACGGTGGGCGCGATCGCGCTGGGATTCGTGCCGTCGCGGGATGAAGCGAACCCGGGCATTGCGGTGCTCAAGGTCGCGGGTACGACCATCACGCTGTTGCTGGCCGGCGCGGCGATCTATTTCGCGGGAAGCGCCCGCGCGCGGCGGCTCGCCCGCCGGGCGCCTGGGCCTGCCTGATGGTCGCGGCGCCAACCTTGCAGGCTACCTCGTGCTGCGAGCCCGTCCCCCGGAGCACCCGATCGCACCAATCAGCTTGCCTCCCTGCACGACAGGGGGCGCGTGTTGGTACCGGTTTGACCGTGGCGCCGGAACAGGCATAGATTCGCAGCCAGCCACGGAGGGAACCATGAACACTTTCATTGGGGTTGCCGCTTTCGGTCTCAGCCTGTTCTGCACCGGGTGTTCGGCAGGCCCGCCGCTGACGCCGCCAACTCAGGCGCCCACCGGCTTCGACAATAAGAGTAACGGCGTCGCGGACGATGCGACGCACCAGGCAGACCAGGCTTCGTTTGAACAATTCGAGGCTATCGCGGATGGCCTCGGTCCGCTCTTCAACGCGCAATCCTGCCGCGAGTGCCACCAGAATCCGGTGAGTGGCGGCGCCAGCCAGGTTCTGGAGTTGCGTGTCGGCCACAAGGGTCGGGACGGCACTTTTCAGAACCCGGACATTCCGATCAACGACGGATCCGTGATCATCAAGGGGCGCACGCTGGTCAACCAACGTGCCATCTGTCCGAACGCCGCCTTCCCCACCACCGACATTCAGGAGCGCGTACCGGATGCGGAGAATATCCGCACCTTTCGCATCTCAGTGAATCTTCTCGGCGACGGATTCGTGGAGGCGGTCGACGATTCGACCCTGATCGAGATTTCCAGGAAACAATGCCACAAGGACCGCGGCCAGATTTGCGGCCTGGCTCTCTACGTCCCGGTCCTTGAGTCCCCGGGCGTGACGCGGGTCGGACGCTTCGGGTGGAAGAACCAGCACGCGAGCCTCCTGTCGTTCTCGGGTGACGCTTACCTCAACGAGATTGGAATAACCAACAGGCTCATTCCGGATGAAGTGACCGACCTGTGCAACACGGTGGCCGAGCCGAACGACAAACCCGGTGCCGACGGACTCACGGACCTCGATCACTTCGCACGCTTCATGCGCGCGACCAAAGCCCCGGCCCGCGACGCTCGGCAAGCCGCGACCGCCCCGGCCAAGAAAGGCGAAGCGCTGTTCGCCAGCGTCGGCTGTGACGCTTGCCATGTCACGACACTGACCACCGCAGCCACGGGCACAGCGGTGAATGGCGGGCAGTTCACCATTCCCGAGGCGCTCGGCAACAAGACAATCCATCCCTACAGCGACTTCCTGCTGCACGACGTCGGCACGGGCGATGGCATCGCTATCGCGATGGAGGAGCATTACGGCAAGCACATGTACCAGATCAAATGGAAGGGCATGTCGCTCGAGAACTATCGCTCGGCCGCCAACCGAGTCCGCACCGCTCCGCTTTGGGGTGTGCGTACGCATCCGATGCTGATGCATGATGGCGCGTCGCTGACGTTCCACGATGCCATCCTCCGCCACCGCGGCGAAGCCAGCGAGGTGACCAAGCGCTTTGAAAGGCTGAGCCAGGCCGATCAGCAGGCGATCGTCGAGTTCCTGAAATCTCTGTGAGAGAAAAGCGTTGCGCCGCCGTGGATACGAGCGCGTTGCGCCGCGCGCCGGTCGCGCCTTTCGCCTGGCGGCGTCGGTACAGGAACAGAAGCAGCGCCAGCAGGGTGCCCCCGGGCAGCAAGATCTCCAGCATGAGGTACGGGCCCATCCTCCGTGCCAACTCCCAGGTCACTGCCACGCTCCTGACGACAAATTGCATGTGCGGCTCCTCGATCGGATAGTCCTCGCGTACAGCATTTAGACGAACGAGGGCGCCCGAATTCGACACAGCAGCGCCACTCGCTCAGCAACTGGGCCGGGAGCGCGGCCCTGTCAGAGCCATTGGCGCGGGTATAGACTGAGCGGGAACTCACCAGGCACGTCAGTCGCGTCAGGCCCGCGCGTACCCACCCCGACCTTCGCAAGGCCAAGCCATGACCGAAGTTCCGGCAACGTCCCGCCGCCGCGACCGCGGGCGCGCCCCGCGCTACATCGGTCCCTCGCTCGCACCTCTGCCGCGGCTCACCAATCGCTGGACGCCGCTGGAAATCCTGACCGCCGAGCAGGTCGAGCGCATTCTGGTCGCGGCCTTCCAGGTTCTGGAGGAGGCGGGCCTCGAGATCCGCAGCCCCGCGGCC
>Ga0210408_10006411_pt1 | contig 10173 bp, 7 predicted proteins | sample IncBWH4MmetaG_FD_155471 | JGI IMG/M metagenome (GOLD analysis project Ga0210408, IMG submission 155471) | Forest soil microbial communities from Barre Woods Harvard Forest LTER site, Petersham, Massachusetts, United States - Inc-BW-H-4-M | ecosystem: Environmental > Terrestrial > Soil >...
CCCCCTGGGAGACGAGGTGCCCGAGGACGGCGTGCAGGGCATCGGCGTCGCAGCCGGCCGCCGCGGCGAGGTCGGCGATGCCGGCGTGACCGGCGGCGATGTGCTCGGGGATGCGCAGCGTGGCGGCAACCCGCAGGCACCACGGCGTGGCCAGGTCCAGCATCTGCTCGAGGTCTACCATCGGTGAGGTGCGCTCCGTCTCTTACGTTGGCAGCCAGTCCGCCCGTTCGGCGCTAATCTTCTCAGCCGGCTACGGGCGGGGTCTTGGCGAAAACGGACAGCGGCCGTGACCGTCGTCGTCCGCCGTCCCGGGCCGCCGCTGGCCGGGCTGGTCACGGAGATCGTGTACCGAACGGGCGAGCAATCGCGCACATCCGTCGAGAAGATCCTGCCCGGACCGGAGACGAGTCTGTGGGTCAACCTCAACCGGGACGCGTTTCGCTCGTTCGGCTGGGCCGGCCAGGTGCGCCAGGTGCCGGGAGCCATGGTCTCCGGGCCGGCCGGCCGGGCCTCGGTGATCGAGTTCGAAGAGGGTCACGGGCACGTGTCGGTGACGTTCGCGCTGGGCGCGGCGCCTTGCTTCTTCGCGCCGCCGCTGGCGCTGCTGCGCGATGACATCGTGCCGGTTGAGGCGGTGTGCGGTGGTGCGGGCGCGTTCCTGCGGGAGCGGCTGCTCGAGGCGGCCTCCCCCGGGGACGCGCTCGCGGTGATGGAGGACTTCCTGATCGGGCAGATGGTCGATGGCGCGTGTCCTGACCTGGCGGTGATCGCGGCCGCGCGGGCGCTGGCGCGGGGTTCTCGGGTGGATGAGGTAGCTGAGCGACTCGGCCTGCTGCCCCGGACCCTGCGACGGCGGTTCGCGGCGCAGGTGGGTCTGAGCCCGAAGCGGTTCGGCCGGGTGCAGCGGCTGCAGCGGGTGGTCCGCGGGCTCGACGGATGGGCCCAGGTGGACTGGGCCGACACGGCCGCCCGGCATGGCTATTGCGACCAGGCGCATCTGGCCGACGATTTCCGGGACCTCGCCGGCGTAACGCCGGCGAGGTACCTCCGGTCCCGGGTGAACGGGCCGAACCACCTGAGGTTCGATGTTCGCGCATAGGATCGCGGCGTTCACCGGCCCCGAGGCTGTCGAGTGGACCGAGGTGGCGGAGCCGGCGGAGTCGACAGAGCCGGCGGAGTCGGCGGAGTCGGCGGCCGACGGCGGCGTGGTCATCGACGTGGCCGCGGCGGGGGTGTCCTTCGCGGACCTGCTGCAGACCCGGGGCGAGTACCAGATGCGGGTGGCGCTTCCCTATACGCCGGGCATGGACGCGGCGGGTGTGGTCCGGTCCTGCGCGCCCGGGGCCGGCTTCAGCCCAGGCCAGCGGGTCGCGGTGCTGGTGCCGTTTGGCTGCTGGCAGGAGGTCATCAACGTCCCTGGAGAACGGGTCCTCCCGTTGCCGGACGGGATGAGCTTCGAGGCCGGCGCGGCCGCTCCCCTCAACTACCTGACCGGCCTGTTCGCGCTGGTGCGGCGGGCCCGGGCGCAGGCGGGCGAGACGCTGCTCGTGCACGGCGCGGCGGGAGGCGTCGGGACCGCGGCCGTCCAGCTGGGGAAGGCGCTCGGCCTGCGGACGATCGCGGTCGCCGGGGACGAGGCAAAGCGGGAGTTCGCGCTGCGCTGCGGCGCGGACCACGCGGTGCTCAGCAACGGCCGGCCGGGCGACGGACGGCAGGGCGCCGGCTGGCTGGCCGCGGTGCGCGACCTGGTGGGCGAGCGGGCGGTCGACATCGTGCTCGATCCGGTCGGGAGCGACCGGATGACGGACAGCCTGCGGTCACTCGCCCCCGAGGGGCGGCTGCTCGTGCTCGGGTTCGCCGGCGGCGAGATCCCGGTGGTGAAGGTGAACCGGCTCCTGCTGGGTAACACCGGCGTGCTGGGGGTCGCCTCGCGCGAGTTCTTCGAGCGGCACCCGGCGCTGGTGGCCGAGCTGTGGGGGCAGTTGCTGGAGCTGCGCCAGACCGGGGCGCTGGCTGATCCTCCGGTCGAGGCGTATCCGTTCGCCGATGCCCGCGGAGCGCTCCGGGCGATTACCGACCGGAGAGCCCTCGGCAAGGTCGTGCTGAGCCGTACCGTGCGGGCTGGTTCGGGTCGCGGAGGCGAGTGAGGGGCCGCCGTGGCGGATCTAGCCGGCTGAGGGATAGTCAGCAGAGGTTGGCGGGGTTACGCTTCCGTGCATCACGCTTGTGGGGAGGAGCTGTGATGTCAGGGCCTGGAGATCAGACATCGGCTGCCGAGGGCCAGGGCCATGGTGACCTCCGCGCGTCTCACGCCGATCGCGAGCGGGTGATCGGCACCCTCAAGGCCGCGTACGTGGAGGGCCGGCTGACCGAGGATGAACTCGACGTGCGGGTAGGCCAGGTGTACGCGTCACGGACGTACGCCGAACTGGCCAAGGTCACCGCCGAGGTCACCGCCGACATCCCCGCCGACCCCGCCAGAGCCCGGTCGACCCGCGACCCGTGGCGGGCGACGAAGATAGCCTGGCGGATCGAATACGCGATATTCCTGCCGGGAATCGTCGCGGTCCTTCTCATCCCCGGTGGTCCCCACACCTCCGTCGCGACCGTGGTCACCATGACCACGGTCGTCTACGTCCTGTTCTGGATTCTCGGCGTGTCGCTGATGGTCAGCTCACGGCCGCCGAAGCGTTCCGGCGGGCAGTTGCCGCCCCGGTCGGCGCCGGGCACAGGCGGGTAACGCCATGACCGGGCCCGGACACGAGATAGTAGCGGGCGGTAACCCCCTGCCCGTGACGTATGCCGACCGCGAGCGGGTGATCCGCACCCTCAAGGCCGGGCTGGACCAAGGCCGGCTGACCGAGGACGAACACGACGAGCGGACGGCCCGGGCGTCCGCCTCGCGGTCCCGTGCCGAGCTGGCCGGGCTGATCGCCGACCTCCCGGCCGGCATTACCGCCGTGCCGCCATCGGTGCGGGACGTCCGGATAGCCGTCGGCGTGATCATCGCCGCGGCCGGCGTGCTCGCGGCCGTCCTGGTCACGAACCCCGACAACATCCTGGCGTTCATGGCCGCCCTTGGCGCCATCGCGACCCTGATCGTGGTCCCGATCCTCACCGTGGGCCTGATCATCGACGTGCGGCACCAGAAGCGGTCCGGCGGGCAGCTCTAGCTGTCGCGGGCGGCGGCGAGTTCGGTGCGGTAGCGCTCGTAGTCGCTGAGCTCGCGGCCGACCGGCACCACCACGAGGTCGTTGGTGACGGCGGCGATCCGGGCCAGGATGTCGCGGACCGCCTGCTCGCGCTCGCGATCCGCGGCGAGGACGACCATGTTCTGGCACCACGATGAGATCAGCCAGCCGAGCAGCAGCAGTGCCACCACCATGATCCCGAGCCACGGCGCCAGGGAGACGTCGTTGATCAGGGACGACTTCTGGTTCGGCCCGCTAGACCCGCCGATCGCCAGGATGAGCACGATCCAGATCAGGCCGGCCAGCGTCAGCGCCACCAGGAGCCACTGGGCGAGCGCGATCAGCCGCCACCAGCCCGTCACCTTGTCGCGCGGCGGCAGGCCCTGGGCGACCGCCGTGCCGAGCGCCGCCTGGGCGTCGGCGGCCCGGGAGCGCGCCGCGGACCGGACGGTCCGCGACCAGGGCTCGGGGAGCGAGCCGCCCACCTCGCTGGCGAACACGTTGATCGCGTTGTCGATGTCGGCCCGCTGCGCCTGCCCGGCGTGCCCGGGGGCGCCGGCCACGAGCTTGTGTGCCGGTGCCTGGCCGCGCAGGCGGGCGGCCAGCCGCGCGGGCGGCCAGCCGATGTACCCGGCGGCGCTGCGCTCACGCACGCCGTTCAGCGTCTCGGTCGCCGCCGCCGCGCCGGCGGCCTTCGCGAACGCCGCGGTCAGCACGCCGACCGGACCGGCGGGGACGTAGATCGCGGGATCCTCGGTGACCTTGGCGGCGCCGTTGCCGTCCTGGGTCGCGTCTTCCCACGGCGGCCGCGCGGAGGAGGCCGGCTTGGCCGGTGCCGCGCTCGTCTGCCAGGGCTGCCAGTCGGCCGCGCCAACCCGCCCGTTGCTCTCGCTCTCGCCATCATCCACTTCCCAGGGCGGGCGAGCCGAAGCCGCGGCGGGCGCCCGTTCCGCTGGAAGGAGGGGTGCGGCCGTCACGGAGACGGCGGCCAGCGCGGGCTCCTGGGAGGCCAGGGGCCGCCAGCCGGGCACCGAATCCCCGGCGTACACCGCGAACCGCTCCAGCAGGGCTTCGATGTCGGCCGTGATCCTTTCCGCGGAGGCCTGACGAACGGCTACCGCGGCGGCCAGCGTCCGGCGCAGCTCGTCAAGGCCGACGCCGGTGGTCGCCGAGGTCACCAGCACGTGGGTCTCGGTCAGGCCCTCGGAGTCGAGCAGCCTGCGCAGGTCGGACCGGCAGTCGTCGGCCTGGTCGGGACTGAGCGTGTCGACCTGGTTGAGCACCACGGTGGTCACCGCGGCGTGCCCGGCCAGCGGAACCAGGTAGCGCCGGTGCACAGAGGCGTCCGCGTATTTCAGCGGGTCGAGCACCCAGACCAGCATGTCGGCCATCTTGACCAGGCGGTCGACCAGCGCCGCTGACCCGGTGACCACCGAGTCGTGGTCGGGCAGATCGAGCAGGAGCATCCCGGTCAGCTGCGCCTCGCCGTCGTCCAGGGCGCTCGCCCTGGCGTAGCGGTGGCGCCGCTGCACTCCCAGCCAGTCGAGCAGCGGGCCGGCTCCCTCCATCCCCCACACGCAGGCGTGCGAGTGCTTGGTGGTCGGCCGGGTCACGCCGGCCGGCGAGAAGTTCGCCCCGGCCAGGGCATTGAACAGCGAGGACTTACCGCTACCGGTGCCCCCGGCCAGGGCCACCACGGTGTGCGAGGCGGACATCCGCATCCGCTCGCCCGACCGCCGCAGCAGCCCTTCCGCCTCGGTGAGGAGTTCCTGGCTAAACCCTTCGGATCCGGTTCGTGCCGATCCGATCTTGGTCAGCTCCTGGAGCGAGGTAAGCCGGGCGGGCAGCCGCGAATGCGCCAGCCCGCTCACCCCGATCGTGTTCGCTGTCACCTAACCGCCTCGAGCGAGAATTCCGCCTGGTAAACCCGGATGGCCGCGACATCGTCGCAGTCTCCGGCCGCGTCGATCACCTCAACGAACCTGACCAGCTCTTCGTCGAGCAGCAACCGGACCCGTTCGGTCAGGTCGGCCCGCGCCTTGGCCAGGATCTCGGTCAGCGTCACCGCGCCGAACACCGACGTCAGCAGCTCGCGCGGCTCGCTATAGATGCTGCCGCCGCCGCCCTCGCCAGGCGGCACAGCGCCCAGCTGCGCGGCAGCGGCCGGGCGAGATGCGTTCTCGCCGAGCATCGCCACCAGGACCACCAGGCTCAGCGCTTCCTCGTCGAACGAGACGCGCCGCGCCGCGGGCCGCAGGTCGTCCCCTTCCACCAGCCGGGTCAGGTGATCCTGCCACGCCCCCACCGCTCGCGCGGAACGCAGGGCCAGGTCCGGGGCGGACCGGCTGAACGCCGAGGCCTTGGCGGCGTCCGCGGCGTTGATCACGTCGGCGGACTTGATGTCCATGTCGGTCAGGTCGCCGTCGCCGCTCTGCCCGGCGGGCCCGAAGACGGACTCGAATACCTGCTTGGCGCGCACGTCGCGGGCCCGCTCCGCGGCCGCGTCCGCGAGCAGCACGGCCCCGGCCGGATCCGCGCGCCAGCTCCCCTCGACGGCCTCGGCCGCGCGGTCCGCGACGGACACGATGTAAGACTCGATGGCCGAACGGAGCGAGGCGTTCAGCGCCGCCGGCCGTGAGGGCCCGCGACGCGCCCGCTTGCCCTTCCTGGCTGCGCCCTTGGTCGCCCTCGCCCCGCCCCGGCGCGGCCGCAGGTCGCCGCCGACCATGCAGTCCTCCCAGCGCGCGAGGACCTCGCCGCGGAGCAGGGTGCCGTCCTTCAGGCCGTCGCTGGCCTCGGCGAAAGCGTTCCCGTAGGCCGTCTCGGCCGCCTGACGGAGTTGCGCCCGCAGCACGACCTGCGCCTCGACGTGCGCGGCGATGGCGGGGACGCGGGTCTTGAACGTGTCGAGTACGCCGGACATGGTCTTGGTGAGCACCGCGACCCGGCGGTCAGACCGGGCGGCGGTGTCGGCGAGCCAGTCACGGACCGGCTGGTATGCGTCGGGCGGGAGCATCCCGTCGATCAGCGGGGTCTCCTGGATGACGAAGCGGTCGGCCGCCGCGATCCCGTTCGCGTCGAGCATAGCGTTGAAGTGATCGACGAGTTCGGTCCGGTAGGCCTGCGGGATCCTGGACAGGACCACGCCGAGGGAGGCCTTGCGGTCCCGGGCGTGCTGCAGGATCTCCCAGACCGGCCCGTCGGCGTACCGGCTGGCGCTGGTCATGAACAGCCACAGGTCCGAGGCGTCGAGGAACTGCAGCGCAAACTCGTGGTGCGCCTGCACCACCGAATCGATGTCCGGCGTGTCGAGCAGCGCGATGCCGCGTGGCATGCCCTCGCTGGCCGCGAGCACGAGCAGCCCGTCCCGGCCGGGCCTGACCAGGCCCTCCTGCCTGACCCGGGGCAGGGTAGGCAGGAAGTTGTTCTCGGCGAACCAGTCGATCTCGTCCGGGTGGCAGGCCAGCACCGGGCTGTTGGTCGTCGGCCGGCGCACGCCGGTGGCGCTCACGTGCGCGCCGACGATGCTGTTCACCAGCGTCGACTTGCCGGCGCCCGTAGATCCGACCAGGGCAACGAGGATCGGCGCGGCGGAGCGGCGCACCCGGGGCAGCAGGTAATCGTCGATCTGGCTGAGGAGCTTGCCGCGTTCGATCTTGACCTCGGCGGATCCGGAGATCTGGAAGACCAGGGGAATGGCGGCGATCCGCTTCCTGAGGTTGAGCAGGGCCGCCTCGAGCAGGCGCGCGTCGACCCGGGTGTGCCCCGGGGAGGCCTGCGCCCGGGCCGAGGCGGCCACCGTCGCGGGCGCGGCCGAGACGGGTTCGGGCTCTGCTTCGGTTTTCGCGGACCCGGAAACGGTGGCGGGTTTTTCGGCGGGCTCGGGGGCCGCCGGACGGATGACGGGCTCGGGAACCACGACGGTCTGCGGGGGCTCGGGCGGGATGGCCGCGAACTGAACCGTCGGCGGTTCGCCGGTATCGGCGGGTGCGGGCTCCGCGGCGGCCTCGGCGGGTGCGGCCTCGGCGGGTGCGGGCTCGGCGGGTGCGGGCTCGGCGGCGGCCTCGGTGCGGGCGGGTGCGGGCTCAGGGTCCTCGGGCGGCACGGCCGCGAACTGAACCGTCGCGGGCTCGCCGGTGTCGGGCGCGCCAGCCCCGGGCGCGGCGGCCTCGGCTCCGGGCGTGGCGGCCGGGGGTTCGCCTGCCTCGGGGCCGTTCACCGCGGCGCTATTTACCGCGGGAGCGTCTACCGCGGAGTGCGCGAGGCCGGCCGCGGTCTTGTTGTGGCCCGTATTCTCATCCTTTGCGATAACGCTATTGTTTCGATCAGGATCACCAATGTTATCCGCTTTGTCCGGTTTAATCTGCCGAGACGGGAATTCCGCTTGAGTCTCCTGGGAGGACTGGCCTCCGGGCTCCCCGATAGCCTGTCCCCCGGCCGGCAGTCCCGGCGGCGGGGAGGAATCCGGCGATTGCGGCATGCCGTCATCCTCGGATGATGCCTCTGGGTGACCAGGTCTCGTCATCACGTGACTGTCATCCCCATTACGCCCCCACCCCTCACCACCGCCCGCGATATCACTGGTCACATGGGTCTCGGCAGGGTGGCCGAACTCGGCCGCGGCGACCGCGCCCGAGCCGGGCTCGCCCTGTCTGCCGACGGCAGACGCCGATGACGCTGCCATGCCCTGACCTTCCATTGTTGTAACGTCCTCTCAAAACCCCCGCGGAACCCCCAGCGGGCAGGTCAGGGGCTTCTTGGGGTCTCGTGGGGTGGGCGGGGTCCACCAGCTTGATCGCCTTAGCACGCGGAGTTTATCCCGTTCGTCAGGCGGTTACATGGCGCATAAGTCCCGTGATCTCCGCCGCGACGCTCACCACGTCGCCTACCACGACGATCGCGGGCGGCCGGATCCCCTCCTCTGCTACACGGCTTTCCACTTGTTCCAGTGTTGAGTTAATTGTGCGCTGCGTCGGCAGAGTACCGTCTGCGATTACCGAAACGGGAGTATCCGGACTGCGTCCGTATCGCAACAGTTCGTCCGCCACCCCCCCAATCCGCTCCACCGCCATCAGCAGCACCAGTGTCCCCGAACTACCGCCGAGCAATTCCCAGTTCACCATGGACCGCTCGTCGCCGGGCGGGACGTGCACCGACACGACGTGAAACTCCTGCGCGACGCCGCGGTGGGTCACCGGCACCCAGGCGCTGGCCGGCACGCCCACCGCGCTGGTGACGCCGGGCACCACGGTGACCGGAACCCCGGCGCGCAGGCAGGCCAGGACCTCCTCGGCCCCGCGGCCGAACACGAACGGGTCGCCGCCCTTGAGCCGGGCCACGAAGCGGCCGGCCTGGGCGTGGCTGACCAGCGCCGCGTTGATGTGCTCCTGGGCCATGGCCCGGCCGTACGGGATCTTGCCCGCGTCGATGATCTCCACGTCGTCGCGCAGTTCGTCCAGCAGCGAGCGGGGCGCCAGCCGGTCGGTGAGCACCACGTCGGCCTCGGCCAGCAACTGCCGCCCGCGCACCGTGATCAGCCCGGGGTCCCCGGGCCCGCCGCCGATGATCGCGACCCCGGCTCGGTGAGAGCGGCTATGCCTGGCCGTCAGCTGACCCGAACGCAGGCCGTCGACGACGGCATCGCGGATCGCCGCGGTGTGCCGCGGGTCGCCGCTCAGCACGCCGACCTGGACGTCGCCGGCCCGGCCCGAGGCCGGCGTCCAGGCGGCCGACGCCTCCGCGTCGTCGGCGCGGACATACCAGGTCCGCTGGGCCTCGGCGGCGGCCGCGACGGCCGCGTTGACCGCGGGGTCGTCCGTGCAGGCGCAGACCAGCCAGGCCCCGGCGCAGTCGCCGGGCCGGTAGCCGCGCGGCTCCCAGCGGATCCGGCCGGCCGCGGCCAGGTCTTCCAGGGACGCGGCGACCTTCGGGGATACCAGCAGCACGTCGGCGCCCGCGTCGAGCAGCGCGGGGATCCGCCGGGACGCGACCGCTCCCCCGCCGACGACGACGACGCGGCGGCCCTCCAGGCGGAGCCCCAGCAGGTACGGATCCATGAGTCCTCAGTGCTTGTCGGCTACACCGGCCGAATCGAAGGTGGCGACGTCACGCAGCGCCCGCGCCGCGCTCTGCACCAGCGGCAGGGCCAGCACGGCGCCGGTGCCCTCGCCGAGCCGCAGCCCCAGGTCCACGAGCGGACGCAACCCTAGGTAGCTAAGCGTAACCGCATGCCCGGGCTCGGCACTGCGGTGACCTGCGAAGCAGGCGGCGATGGCATCGGGGGCCAGGGCTGCCGCGGCCAGCGCGGCGGCGCCCGCGATGACCCCGTCCAGGATCACCGGCACGCGCAGCGCGGCGGCGCCCAGGATGAACCCGGCCAGGGCGGCGTGCTCGAAGCCGCCGAACGCCGCCAGGACGCCGACGGGGTCGGCCGGGTCGGGGTGGTGCCGGTCCAGGCCGCGGCAGACAACGTCGATCTTCTTCGCGTACGTGGCCGCGTCGATCCCGGTGCCCCGGCCCGTGGCATCCGCGGGGTCGGCGCCGGTAAAGGCGCAGATCAGCGCGGCGGACGCGGTGGTGTTGGCGATGCCCATGTCCCCGGTGATCAGGCAGCGGTTGCCCGCCGCGACCAGGTCCCTGGCGATCTCGGCGCCGGCCGTCACGGCCGCCACCGCCTGGTCGCGGGTCATCGCGGGCCCCGCGGTGAAGTCCGCGGTGCCGCGGGCGATCTTGCGCGGCAGCAGCCCGGGGACCGGCTCCAGGTCGGCGGCCACCCCGATGTCGACCACGGTGACCTCGGCCCCGGCCTGCGCGGCGAACGCGTTGACCACCGCCCCGCCGGCCAGGAAGTTGGCGACCATCTGGGCGGTCACCTCCTGCGGCCACGGGGTGACCCCCTGGGCGTGCACGCCGTGATCGGCGGCGAACACGGCGACGCAGGCCGGTTCGGGCAGCGGCGGCGGGCAGCGGCCGGCCAGCCCGG
>Ga0210408_10006413_pt1 | contig 10173 bp, 11 predicted proteins | sample IncBWH4MmetaG_FD_155471 | JGI IMG/M metagenome (GOLD analysis project Ga0210408, IMG submission 155471) | Forest soil microbial communities from Barre Woods Harvard Forest LTER site, Petersham, Massachusetts, United States - Inc-BW-H-4-M | ecosystem: Environmental > Terrestrial > Soil >...
ACTGCATTAATGAGTTGCTTGGGTCATTGGCATCGGACACGACTTCAGCGATGGTCTTTCCATTTTGCGGAGATGAGAGTGTTTGAACCACGGACTTTACTTGTTGCTGCGGGCTGGCATTGGTGGCGGCTTTCAATCCGTTGTAAAGGGCCAACCCCGTTGCGACCAATCCTGCCGCGCCCTTGGCTGCCTGTGTCAGACCCTCGACAACATCGTTGATATTTCCAGTGATCTCGGTCCCCTGCTGCCCCGAGATGAAGTGCAAGGCGACGGCGGCGGCAACACCACCCGCAGCAAAGGTGGCGACGTGTTTGCCGCCAGCCTTGGCCTGGTTCCAGTTCCAGTTTGCAGGATTCCAATCCATCATTTGCCGTCCTCCTTGCAGTTGACACACCAGCCTGTGAAGTGGACGAGCAATCCTCCGACCAGCGCGCCCCAGCCAAAAACCCATATACCACCAAATTTGGTGTGATACATATTGGCCATAAATTGAGAGAAGGTTTCACCGTTGGTTTGCACGGCAATAAATTCGGGAATGCCGAACAAAACTAATGCTATGAAAGCAAGCGCGAAGGGCCAATACCACCGAAGCCAATTCACGATTTTGGCTCCGGTATCGTCTTTTCCATCCATGCGATCATGGCCGCGATCGTGCCCGCCCCTACATCGCCGTCAATGCCGCCGTGATAAAGGCCGGCCGCTTGCAATACCGTCTGCATCCATTGGGCGTCGTGAGTAATTGGCGGCGGGCTGGGGATAGGGACTGGCATGACAGGGGCTCCCCACGGAATGAACCAGCCCCAAGCCGGATTCTTGGCCTCGTTGTGGTCGACGCTGAGCCCGAACAAGTCCTTGTCGCAATCGGTCTGCCAGAGGTCTTGCAGACCGGCGGCAATATACTCGCGTGATCCCGTAAAACCTCGACTGCAAGTAATCCAGGTTAGCGTTGCCAAGTTCAACGCCTTGAGGGTTTTGCACGCGAGGCCGCTGCCGTAGACGCCGATCTGCAGACCGCTGCCGTCCATTGCCCGCGCCACCCCCTGGAAATACGGAATCATACGATGCGTGATATCGGACTGGCTGGGGTCGAAGTCAACCGCAAAATAGATCGCGGACCCCGCTGGCTGCCCACGTTGCGCGGCCATCTTGCGGGAATAGGCCGCTGCCGCAAACCCGTTTGCATCTGTGAAAGTTGAGGCAGTTGCACCGGCATCCTCATAGACGATGCCGAGCTGCATCTTGGCATCCTTGATGGCGCGCACTTCGCTATCATGAATTTGTTTCCAAGAACCGGATGGGAAGCGATCGTCATAGCGAATGATAGCGGTGACCCCGGCCTCTTTGAGCTGCGAAAGCTTCGACGTGACATCTTCGGCGACATCGATAATCATGTTTATTCCTTCTTTGGCGCGGTCTTTTTCAGCTCCTCAAGTTCTGCTTTGAGTCTAGCTACCTCGTCGGCGAGCATCGCCGCGCGCGCCTCCGCTATTGCTTGGTTGGTGAGTGCCACATTACGCTGATTTTCGATAGCGGGGATGACCCGCATCGGGTCGATAGGCGCCTGTTGAGCAAACGCCCCGGCGGCAAAGGCACACAGCAGCAGGGCGGCAATCCCGGCTTTCATTTTATGCCCCTCTGGATAGAGATGCGAAGGTTATCATTGTCCGCCTTCAATTCTTGAATGGCCTTGATTAAGATCGCCGTCAACAATTCGTACTGCACAGAGTGGGGCTTATCATTTGCATATCCGACGATCCGTGCATCAACCTCCGCTACCTCCTCCGCAATCAGCCCCACCATGGGCTTATCGTTTCGGAACAGACCCTCCGGCTTATAGCGATAGGATACAGGCCGCAGTCGCATCACCTCAGCCAAGCCGCTGTCGGCTGTGAGTGATTCGATATCCCGCTTGAACTCACGCGATGACGCGACGCAAAGGTTGACAGCCGACGTGTCGGCCACGAGTTCTCCGGTAGACGCCTGACAAACATAAGCGCTCTGATTCACACTCACCGAGGTCAAACCATTCATCCACACTCGCTTGTTGACGGCCATGCCGCCCTTGTTGATGATGGTGCCGGTTGACGTGGAAGTGGCATCGACCGTGCCATTGAACGTGCTCACCGTAGCTGTAGTGCCAAAACCCAGGTTGCCACCGGACGCCGTTTGGAAACTGATGGTTTGCGCGTCGAACGTGATCGGGTTGTTGTAGCCGGAGGTGGTGATCTGCGCGGTGGCATTCCCCGGCGTGGCGTTGCCGATCCAGGCGAGCTGGAAACCGTGTGTGCCGTCCTGGCCGAGGAACCAGACGGCGAAGTTGCCAGCGGTCTTGGTGACGGTGCTGATACAACCGTCATAGGTGGTCGAGCATCCGTTGGTCGAGCCATAGAACAGCTCGCCGCCGGTCGATGCGCTGTTGGCCCGCGCCATCGTCCAAGCGGTCACGAAGGAGTTCTGCGTGGTGCCGGTGGTGCCGGTGGCCGCGACCTGAAACAGGATATTGCCGGGCGCTCCGGTGCCGGTGCTGGCCGAGCCCTTAATGGTGAAGTTGGCGCCGGCCGTGTTTGAGGTGCCGGCGACCACATTCTGCACGGAGAGGGTCTGCGCCACGGGCGCGGCGGCATCGGCTTGGCCGAGCATGATGTTTGCCGCGGCGGCGCGGCCAACGAAGGTGTCGGAATTCCAATTCTCAGTAGCGGCGGACGTGAGTCCGAGGCTGGTCACCCCGGCGATTGAGGTAGAGGCGCCGCCGAGCGAGACCGTTGTGGTGCCGTAGGTTACGCTCGAATTTGCCAGATCGGTATTTGCGACTGTCGCGCAGGTTGCGGCGCCGTTGAGATCGAGCGAGCGCGGGAATTGATTGGTGCATGACGTGCCGCCATAGGCAGTCGGGGCGCTAGCGCCATTGCCCTTCACGAGCCCGGTGATGGCGACTTGGTTGATGGCGCCGGTACCGTTGCCTGTCAGGAATGCATTCGCGGTGAGGGTTGCTTGCCCTGTCCCGCCGCCGGCCGCACCTAGCGTGCCATAGGTTTGCGCACCGCCGCCACCGCCCGAAAGTAGCGGCTGGCCGGTTGTACCAGGGCCGGAAGGAAATATCCAAGTCCAGCCAACCGTCGTGGCGTTGTTGATGATGGCGACCGAGGCGCCGCCGCCGTTGCCATTGGCGATACTCAGTTGGCCGGCGACCGAGCCGTTGGTGCCCAAAAGTGGATTGGCGGTGAATGCTGGCACCAAACCCGTCTGCCCGGCGAGAATCTGCCCGCTCAAGCCGGCGGTGATAGTGGATGGTGCCGCGCCAGCACCGCCGCCGACTACCGGCGCGTTGGCGGCGAGCAAGCCGGATGAGGCTATTGTCGACGCCGACGAGGCATAGGGAATGCCTCCGCTAGTGTAAGAATTTGGATATGTTACGCCGTTCAGTGTGCTTGGGCAGGTTTGCGTGACAGTGCCGGCGTAGCGCGATCCGATGATGCCTACAAGGTTGCTGTTGGCCTCATCACATAATCCGGTGAGTGTGCCAGCGGTTTGATTCCATAGATTAGTTGGCGTGGTAGGATCGCTCTCAGTTTGAAATGTTGTTCCGTAAAATGCAAAGCGCGCATTGGTCCCGGTTCCGCGAATGTATTGGGCGCCGCCAGCACTCCAGTTTGATCCGAGCACCCGGATATCGGTGCAGGTATCAAACCACGCTGCGGAACCTGTGGTGTTGTTGAATGAGTGGACCTCAGTGCCCGTGATGGTCCAATCAGAGCAGTCCGTACCAGGCGCGGTCACGGTCTGGAACGCCGACGTGAGCGACAACACATTGCTCGCGGTCATGATCACCGCGGCGCGGTTCAGGCCGGCGCCCGAGACGAAGTTGAAGAACTGGCTGTCCTTGATCTGCGAGGAGGCGACGGCGTTGTTATACACCGCCGCCGCGGTATACTTCCCGGTGACACGCACCTCGTTGATGTTGATTAGATTCGACGGGTTGCCGGCGATCTGCGACATGAAAATGCCGCTCTGCGGCTGCGCCACCGCGTATTGGCCGTTGATCTGCCAGCCGATAGAGAACCCGGAGAGATAGACATAGCCTGATCCCGTCAGGTCCAAGACGTGGCCAGCAGAACCGCTATAATCCTGCGCGGCATTGGCGATGAGGTAACTTGAGGGTGCCGTATCGCCGACCATGCAAAACCGGCCGAGCCCGGTCGCATTCAACCGCTTGACGAAGTATTTTGACGACGGGAGATAGACGCAGCCACCCGAAGCCGTGACCGCCGTAATCGCAGCTTGGATGGCCACCGTATCGTCAGTGCCGTATTCAATCGCCGCTCCGGTGACAGTTGTACTGGCATTGGGCGAGACCGTGACGGCATGAGCACTGACAAACGCCGTGATCGTCCCACTATAAGCCGCGCCCGCTGCACCAGCGCCGGCAACGTTGACGGTTTTGCCTACATCTGCAGTCGTAAACGTGATGCAGTTTGCACTCAGTGCGCCTGTACCGTTCGTGATTGCGGCGTCCCCGCCGTTGCCGCAGAAGGCAGCGTCACCCTTCGCCCCATAAACGGGGGATTTGACATTCGCCATTCCCGGTACGGCAGGACCAGTGGAGGGGCATGCAAACCCCCCGTCCTTTACGATCGTGGTGGAATTGAAGATCGTACAATTGCCGGCGGTGATTGGGCCAACGACCGTAACGTTTTGCGCAGACGCGATACACGCGCTCGCCACCAAAAGGAAGAAAGCAAGCGCGATTTTTCTCATTGGTAATATTCCAAAATCACGATGACATTGGCGCCTGGTGCCGACGCGATAGCGTTCATGCCATTTGTCCACGACGGCGTATTGGGCGGCCCGAACATCAAACCTTGCAACGGCTGGATCGTGATCGACGCCGCGCCGTTGGCGACGGCCAGAGTGCCGGCCGGCGTTATCGGCGCAACCCACAGTGTAACCGTCGCAGATGGATTGAACACATAGAGTCCAGCGCGCGTCAAATTCACGCCAACCACCGCAACACTGACATTGCTCACAGTCGGCGTGAGGATGGCGCTTGGGCTGGGGTACGACGTGCTCATAGTGTGAAAACTATAGTGGCGGATACAGTGTCGTTGTTGTCCACACCGTTGAAGTCCAACACCTCAACTGCGGCACTGACAGGGATCGAAAATCCCTCTGGCAGAGACAGGACTTGCATGAGTGGCGGGCTATTTGCGTCAATGTCGCTGCGGAGCGCGTCGAGCTCGTCGAGCACGTTGAGACCAGACGCGACCACTTGCTGCAGGACCCGCAATTCAATGCTGTCCTGAACTCGGCCGCCGAGCGCAAACGTCACGACTTGGCCCGCCGTCACGAAGGCCGTTCCCTTCGCGCGCCAAATCACGTTATCCAGGGGGTCGGTAATATCGATGACGACTTGACGGTTGCCAGCGGTATTGGTCGCCGTGTAGGTCACTAGCACGCTGAGCAACAGCGCCCATCCGCTATTGTTGATTGGGATGGAAATTCCATCCGAGCCGCCAAGCACAGTTGCGGCAAAATTGGTTTGCTGCGGATTGCCGATACGGACGCTCATCCGCGCCTCCAATATAAGGCCACCTGGGGCATAACAAAAAATAGGCTGAACGCAACCGCCGCATACAGCCGCTCGCGCGTCGGGTCAAAACAAACATAGGCCCAGATGATCGACCCAGTGACGACGCAGATCATGAGAAGCATTCGCGTCGCGCATATGCGGGCGATGGCCCGCGCCGCTTCGATGAATGACGGGCCGATGTCCTCGGCTTCCGGCCCCGGCTGTGAATCCGCAAAGAGCTGGCGTACCTCGGTCACTTGAAAAACCCCTCGTCTTCGGCGCCGCCGTTGATCTTATGGCGGATCGCCAGCAGCCGCGTCCCGGCGTTGATCGCGGATAGTCGATCGGCCTTGCTCGATTTCTTCGCTTTCAGTATGTCGCGGACTCCCTTTTCGAGCACGGCTAACAGATCATCGGAGCCATTTTGCTGCGGCGCGTCGGTCATGCGGCAACGTAGCCTTACGGCCCCCCAGCGGCAAGCGGGCTGGCCAGCGTCGAGCGGATGCCCGCAGCGGTGACGCCCCCGGCCGGAGGGGCGCCTTTCAACGCAGCCCCCACATCCGCGTTCGGCTGCAATAGGACATCCGCTAGCAGATTGTCCGACCGCGAGCGCAGCGTGTCCCTGACCCGGTTCGGCAAAGACATCAGAACGTGTTTCAAGAGGCCGAGCGTCGGACCATGCGCCAGAGCTCCCATCACCAGATCGCCCATGATGTTGTCGGCGTCTTGTCGCTCGGCGAGCCTGCGGGCCGTGGCCGAATTGCCCAAAGCGCGGCCGGTTAGTTCCGACGACTTCACCTCGAAATTCAAACCCGTGGCCCACGCCTCCGCGGCCTCCGGTGTCGGCATAATAGCCGCGATCTTCGCGCGCACTTCCGGGGAGCGGAGATATTTTGTCATGTCGGCGAGCCGAGCCGGATCATTGCCCATCTTGCCCCGGATGGCCGCAACGGCGCCGATCCTGAATGCTTCGCGTTCGGAATCGCTTTTAGCGGCCAGCGACGCGGATAGTTCTTCCGCGCTCATCTTGTTGGATAGGATGTTGCGTCCGTCCTCGATAGCGTCGAGGTATCGGCTCGCCCCAGCCCATTCAGCGCGTGCGGCAGCATAGGCCGGATTATGTTGGTCGACGACGCCTATCACGCGATCCCGCATTTCAGAGATGACACGCGCTATGTTGTTGTCGCCCGACCGCACGGCCGCTCCCACGATGCCGTCCAGGTGTTTTTTCCACGAATCTATGACTTGCATCAGCGGCGCGTTTTGTGCGTCGGCAATGCCGTATTCGGTCTGCAGCGAATTGCGAAATTCCGAACTGTTCAGGACTTGCTTGCCCCATCCGGTCGATGTTGCCTGCGTCCAGGCGTTGGTGATTTCCGGCACCTGTCGCGCGTTGAAATTCATGGCTTGGTCGTATAGCGGATCGGCCGCAGCCTTACGCGCCGCCATCGTCTCGGTAATTGCCTGCGTGGCGGTCTTGCTCGTCCCGGTGAGGCTGGCCAAGTCGCCCGATATCCGGGTGATTTGCTGCTGCTGCTGAGTGGTCAGGGCGGGGATGACTTTGGTGCGCCCGGCGCCCGGCGTTTGCGCAATGCGCTCGACCAGTCCGCGCACATTCTCGCCCCCGACATCGGCCAGCGTCGCGTTTGGCCGCATCGCGCGTTCGCGCTGCAATGCTTGCTGTAACTGTTCCGGCGTTGTCCCATCGCGCTCCATGGCGCGGGCGAGGTCGGCAGCAACATTGGTCTTGGGTGCCACGGCACCGCGCACGGCACCGACCGTACCAGCGGCACCAACGCCGCCGATCAGACCCCCCGCCGCCTCTGCGTATGGCTCAGCCTTCGTGCCACGGGTGAGCGCACCACCCGCCCATTGTCCCGCCGCTGTTAAGGCCGCCGTTCCAGCCTTCATCAGCGGCCCGCCCGGCCCGAGCCAAGTCAGGGGGTTGCCGGCCACGCGCCCGGTCGTTTCGCCAGCCTTCCCCGCTTCGTCTTCCGGGGCCGGAAGCCGTTCGGTTGCCGCGCCAGATGCCTTCTCGGCGACGGTTTGCAGTGGCGGTTGGGTGAGTTTTTTGTCGGCTCCGAGATACTTGGCCCCAGCGCGGGCGAGGCTGATCACCGGCCCTTCCGCCATTGTCGCGGCCTCGGAAACGCCCGCCGCCGCACCCTCGACAAGACCGCGCGGAATGGATTTGAAAAAATCGCCGACACCAGAACTTTTCTGCGGCATGGTTGCCGAGTATGACTTCATGGCCTTGTCGATCACGTCCGGCGTTGTCCCGTCAGGAAATTCGTGGATCACACCATCTGCGGATTCCGCCTTCATTGTCATGGGATGCGGTTTCCTTCAGCATCATATTTGATGACACTGCCGGGTGCCGCGGCACCCGGTGTTTCTTCCGGCGCGCCTTTCATCCTTTCGCGGACTCTGCCTGGCGCTTTCTCGGCAATATCAACTTCCGTCGAAAATCCCCTGAGAGAGCCCTTGACCGCGGACAGGGGCATATTGGGATTTAGCATCTCGCGTGCATGTTCCAGATCGGAAACAGTTCCCTTGCCGCCGCCGGATATGACGCGGCCATAAAGGTTGACGAGCGAATTCATCTGCTGAACATAGAAAGCAAAATTTGCGTCCCCTTTTTCAACGTTCCACTTGTTCTCTATTTTGTTCCATGTCGCCAGCCCCTTGCCCGCGCTTATTTCAGCAGCGGCGAGTACATTTGGAATAGTTTGATGAGCCTCGTCTACTGCGATGGCGATGCCACCAGCGCGGCGGCCAATGGCAGTTGCTTCCGCTTTTTTGCCGCCCCGCTCGGCTTCCCAATCGGTGATCTGCGCCGATGTAGGAGCGACGCCGTGCTCGTCCGTATATTCGTCAATGTATTGTTGTCGATCCTGCGCAATGGATGATTTTCCGACTCCCTTTTTTGCATAGATGTCTATCAGTTGCTTGACGCCGGCCTGCTGAGCCGGGGCAAGTGTCTGAAACTTCGCCTGCCCGTCCGGCGAGAGCCAATAGGCCGCACTCTGCTCGTTCTTGGCTTTCTGCTCGTCGCGCTTTTCCTGCAGCTTCGCTGCCGCGTCCGCCGCCTTTTGTGTGTACTCGAAATTCTTCTCATACACCTGTGCGACCAACGTGTAGTTTTTCGCCGCCGCCGCGTCGTACATGATCTGGTCGTGGTACTGCGCGCTGATGAGCTGGATTTGGCTCATCTGCTCATCAATATTCATCTTGCGGTTTTCGAGCGCGAGCCGGTACTTTTCCATCACCTGTCGGTTGTTCTCAACCGTGGTCTTGGTGTCCTGCTCCCATTTCTTCGCAGCGTTCTCGTAAGCCTGCAGATTACCGGACTGCCAGCCCTTGAGCGCGGCGCCGAACGCATTGAGCGCGGCGCCGCCCGGCGCGCGGGTGAACCGGCCGGCAACAGCGCCGAGCACCGCCATCGCTGAGGCAAAGGCCATGGCGTCCTGCTGATAGGCCGCGGCGTCGGGGGCAGGCGGGGGCTTCTGCGGGGTCGGGGCCTGCGGCATCGGCGAGGCGTTGATGTTTGAGAGCGCGGACATCGGCTTGAGCATCGAGGCGTTGCGCTGCTCCATCGCCGCAGCGTCGGCTTTCTGCACACCCTCCATCTGCTGGCCGTAGCGCTCCATGCCCGGAGGCGTCGCGGGCGCGGGCGCCGCTTGCGGAGGAGTCGGCGTGGGTTGGCTGATGTCGGTCATGCTGCAATCGCCACTTTAGCTGCCGCCCCGAACATTGAGCCGATCGCGCTGAACGCACTGGTCAGCGATTGCGAATATTGCTGATCGAGTTTGATCTGAGCCTCGCCCGCCGCGATCAGCGCTTGATTGGCCGCGCTCGCAAAGCCGAGTCCCTGCCCGGTGAGCGATGATCCGCCGCTGATCTCGCCGAGGCCGAGTTGAATAGTGGTTTGAATCTGCTGTTGAGCCATCGCGTTGACCTTGGCGTCAATGTCGGCGGTGGTGCCGATGAACGCAGTGTCCTGATCTGGGTTGCGGCCCATCGCCGCGTATTGCTGGCGGGCCTGGTTCGTCAGGCCGGTGCTGTATTGCTTGAGCTGCGCCTGCTGTTCCGGGGTGAGTTCGCCATGCTGTGCCATCCGAAGCGCCTCAGTACCTTGCCCGACCAGCGCGCCGCCCTGCGCCTCAAGCGCGGCAGCTTCCGATTGCAGCCCCGGCACACTAGCTTCCAGTTGCCCATATTGCGGCGGCAGCTTCCCCGGTCCTTGGCCGAGCATGAAGGCCAGCCCCGCGCCCCCGATCGCCAGCGGGCCGAGCGACAAGGGGTTGAGACTGCTGGAGCTCGAACTGCTGGCGGAATCGCCCGGATTGAGCCCACCCAACCCGCTGATGTCCGTCCCTGACGTGTCGATCGCGTCGACCATGGCTATACCATCGGTTTTCCGAACGGCGAGCCAACCCCAGCGGCGGGCGCTGGTGCGGTTTCAGCCCCTGCCATGGGTGATTGCGCCCCCGCACCGCCCGGAGCCAATGGGCCGCCGCCTAATGGGCTGGGTGCCGCCAATCCGGGCAGGGCCGGGGCCGAGCCCGGAAGGCCAGCGGCGGGTGCCGGCGCCGTCGGGCCGCCGC
>Ga0210408_10006414_pt1 | contig 10173 bp, 4 predicted proteins | sample IncBWH4MmetaG_FD_155471 | JGI IMG/M metagenome (GOLD analysis project Ga0210408, IMG submission 155471) | Forest soil microbial communities from Barre Woods Harvard Forest LTER site, Petersham, Massachusetts, United States - Inc-BW-H-4-M | ecosystem: Environmental > Terrestrial > Soil >...
CCGAACAGACCCTGCGCACCATCATCAGCTGGGGCCGGTACGGGGAAGTCTTTGCCTACGACGACCACCGCCAGGCGTTCAGCCTCGAGAACCCGGCCTAGGGAAGCGCCGCGCAGCCGCGTCGCGGCAGTGCTTACTGGTAGGGCAGGGTTTCGGTGCTCCAGCCCCCGCCGAGGGCCTTGAGCAGGCTCACACTGGCGGCGAGGGAGCGGTTGGTGATGTCGCGCCAGGCGCGCTCCGCTGCGAGGGAGGCGTTCTGCGCGGACACCACGTTGAGATAGTCCACCGTGCCCGCCTTGTACTGATTCTGCGTGATCGCGAGCGTCTCGGCGGCCGCATCCGCAGCGGCGCGCTCGGCGATCGATTCCCGCGCGAGCACCGCGAGGGTCGCGAGATTGTCTTCCACGTCCTGAAAGGCGCTGAGGACTGTCTGCCGGTAGCTGGCCACGTTCTGGTCGTAATTCGCGATCGCGGCGCGCACCTGGTAGTGACGGGCGCCGAAATCGATCAGGGTGCCGGCGAGATCCGGTCCCAGCGACCAGAAGCGGTTCGGCACCTCGAACAGTTTCGAGAAGCTGTTGCTCGCATAGCCGCCGGTGGCGCCCAGTGACAGGGTCGGAAACCACGCCGCGCGCGCGATACCGATCTGCGCGTTGGCGGCTGCGGTGCGGCGTTCCGCCGCGGCGATGTCCGGGCGCCGCTCGAGCAGCTGCGAGGGCAGGGTGAGCGGAATCGCCGGGATCGCCGGCGTCTGGTCCTTGCGCTCGATCGACAGCGCCGCCGGGGGCTTGCCGATGAGCACCGCGATGGCGTGCCCGAGGGTCGCACGGGTGATGCCGAGGTCAAGCCACTGGGCGCGCGCGTTCTCGAGCTGCGTCTGCGCCTGCGTGACGTCCGAGCGCTGCGCCACGCCCGCCTGGTAGCGATTCTGCGTGACGTCGAGCGCCTTCTGGTAACCGTCCATCGAGCGCTCCAGCAGCGCGAGATCCAGATCCGTAACGCGCAGCTGGAAGTAACTCTGCGCGAGCGTCGCCTGCTCCGAGAGCAACGCCCCCGCCAGATCCCCGGCGCTCGCCTGGGCGGACTCACGGTTGGATTCGACGGTGCGACGGATCCGGCCCCAGACATCCAGCTCCCAGTTCATGGAGGCGCTCGCCCGATCCTGGGTGGTGGTGCTCTTGCCCGCCGCCGCAGCGCTGGCGGAAGTGGTGCCGGAGCCGCCGCCGCCGACAGTCAGCGCGTTCTGGCTGCGCGTGGAGGAGACATCGGCGGTGATGGTGGGGAAGTAGCCCGAGCGCGCGTTGCCGAGCAGCGCCACCGCCTGGTCGTAGCGAGCCGCCGCGAGGCGCACGTTCTGATTGGACACCGCCACCTGACGCATGAGGGCATCGAGATCCGGGTCATCGTAGAGGTCCCACCAGTTGCCGCGCGACTTGGTGTCCTGCGGCTCGGCCGGCTTCCAGTCCTTGGCCTCCTTGTAGCTTTCCGGCACCTCGAGGCTCGGGCGGTGATAGACCGGGCCGACCGACAGGTACTGGCAGCCCGCCACGGTGGCGAGAGCGGCGAGGGGCAGGACGCACCGCGCAGCGCACCGCAGGGGAGCGCTGCTCACGAGGCCCCCTGTTCAGCCCCTCGGACCTTGCCCGGTGCGCGCGGGCGCGGAGACCCGAGTGGGTTCGAGAAGCGCTGCAGGCGGGATTTCGCCCACAGCCGGAAGCGGTCGAGGTAGACGTACATCACGGGGGTCGTATACAGAGTCAACAGCTGGCTGAGGAGCAGGCCACCGACCACGGCGATGCCGAGCGGGCGGCGCAGCTCCGCCCCATCGCCGGTACCGATCGCGAGCGGCAGCGCGCCGAACATCGCCGCCATGGTGGTCATGAGAATCGGGCGCAGGCGCAGCAGGCACGCCTCGTAGATGGCCTCGCGAGCGCTGCAGTCGCGCTCGCGTTCGATCTGCAGCGCGAAGTCGATCATCATGATGGCGTTCTTCTTGACGATCCCGATGAGCAGGATCACGCCGATGAGCGCGATGATGGTGAAGTCGGTGCCGGTAGCGCGCAACGCCAGCAGCGCCCCCACGCCCGCGGAGGGGAGCGTGGACAGGATGGTCAGCGGGTGCACGAGACTCTCATAGAGAATGCCCAGCACCAGGTACACGGCGACGAGCGCCGAGAGGATGAGCAGCGGTTGATTGCTGAGTGCGTCCTGGAACGCCTTGGCGGTGCCCTGGAAGGTGCCGCGCACCGTGATGGGCGCCCCGAGCCCGGCGAAACCGTTGTTGATGGCCTGGGTGGCCTGTGACAGCGACACGCCCAGCGGCAGGTTGAAGGAGATGGTCGAGGCGGCCGACAGGCCCTGGTGGTTGACGGCGAGCGGGGTGGACGTCGGCTCGTAATGCGAAAAATCGCTTAACGGTACACGCTGGCTCGTAGCACCCGTGGCCTTGGCGCCCGTCGTCGCTGTGTTGGGAGCGCTGGTCCCCGTGGCACCCGTCGCCGCAGTGCTCGTCGCCGCAGTGCTCGTCGCCGCGGTGCTCGTCACGTACACGTTGCGCAGCGTGTCCGGGCTCTGCCAGTACTCGGGCGCCGCCTCCATGACTACGTGGTACTGGTTCAGCGGATGGTAGATGGTCGATACCTGGCGCTGGCCGAACAGGTCGTTCAGCGTGCCGTCGATCTCGGACTGGTTCAGACCCAGGCGCGCGACCGCGTCGCGGTCGATCACGAGACTCGTCTGCAATCCCTTGTCCTGTGCGTCGGTGTTGACGTCGGCCAGCAGCGGGAGCGCATTCATCATGCGCCGCACCCGCGGCTCCCAGGCGCGCAGGTCGGTGATGGTGTCCGCCTGCAGCGTGTACTGGTACTGGGCGCCGGCGGAGCGTCCGCCGACGCGGATGTCCTGCACCGGTTGCACGTACAGGTTCGCACCCGGCTCGTGCCCGAGCTTGCCGCGCAGACGCGCGATCACGGCGTCTGCGCTCATCTGGCGCTGCGCGCGCGGCTTCAGCGAGATGAACATGTTGCCGCTGTTGCGCTGGCCGCCGCCGGTGAATCCGACGACGGTGCTCACGGCCGGGTCGTGCAGCACCACGTCGACGAAATGGTGCAGCTTCTCGCGCATCGCCTGGAAGGAGATGGCCTGATCGGCCTGGATCTGGCCCATCATCAGACCCGTGTCCTGCTGCGGGAAAAAACCCTTCGGCGCGCGGATGTACAGATACACGTTCAGGGCCACCGTGACCGCCAGGATCAGCATCACGGTGGCACCGTTCGCCAGCGCCCAGTCGAGGGAGCTGCGGTAGCGGTCCTGCACGGCGTTGAAGGCGCGCTCACTCAAGCGGTACAGGCGGCCGTGCTGGCGCGCGCCGCGCTCCTCGGTCAGCCGCGAGCACATCATCGCTGTGGTCGTCAGCGACACGATGAGCGATACCAGGATCGCGGCCGAGAGCGTGATCGCGAATTCACGGAACAGCCGCCCGATCACGCCGCCCATCAGCAGAATCGGGATGAACACCGCGATCAGCGACAGGCTCATCGTCAGCACCGTGAAGCCCACCTCGCGCGCACCCTGCAGCGCCGCCTGCAGACGCGGCGTGCCCGCTTCCACGTGGCGCGACACGTTCTCCAGCACCACCACCGCGTCGTCCACGACGAAACCCGTCGCAATGGTGAGCGCCATGAGCGAGAGGTTGTCGAGGCTGAAGCCGGCGAGATACATGACCCCGAAGGTGCCGATCAGGGACACCGGCACCGCGACCAGCGGCACCATGGCGGCGCGCGCGCTGCGCAGGAACATCAACACCGACAGCACCACGAGCGCGACCGAGATCACCAGCGCCCGCTCGACGTCGCGGAGCGAGGCGCGGATCGTCGGGGTGCGGTCCATGTACACATCGAGCGAGATGCTCGCCGGGATGGTGGCGCGCAGGTGCGGCAGGAGCGCGCGCACGCGATCCACGGTATCGATGATATTGGCGCCGGGCTGGCGGAACAGGATCAGCATGACGGCCGGATCGCCGTTGGCGAGTCCGTCGTTGCGCAGGTCCTGCACCGAGTCGCTCACCTGCGCGATGTCGCCGAGGCGCACGGCCGCGCCGCTGTGGTAGCCGACGATGAGCGGAATGTAATCCTTGGCGTACATCGACTGGTCGTTGGCGAAGATCTGCCAGCGCTTGTCACCGTTTTCGAGCGCGCCCTTGGGGCGGTTGGAGTTGGTGGCGGCGATCGCGGCGCGCACCGCCTCCGGGTTGATGCCATAACCGTTCATCGAGGGGAGATTCAGCTCCACGCGTACCGCGGGGAGGGAGCTGCCGCCGACATTGACATCGCCGATGCCGTTCACCTGCAGCAGCTTCTGCGCCAGCACGGTGGAGGCCGAGTCGTACATCTGGCCGCGCGTCAGGGCTTTCGATGTGAGCCCGAGGATCATGATCGGCGCGTCCGCGGGGTTCACCTTGCGGTAGTCGGGATTGCTCGGCAGTCCGCTCGGCAACAGCGCGCGTGCGGCGTTGAGCGCCGCCTGCACGTCGCGCGCCGCGCCGTCGATGTCGCGGTTCAGCTCAAACTGCAGCGTAATGTGCGTCGCGCCGAGCGAGCTCGACGAGGTCATCTCGGTGACCGCGGCGATGCGCCCGAGCGAGCGTTCGAGCGGCGCTGCGACGGTTGCGGCCATGGTCTCGGGACTGGCGCCGGGCAGTCCCGCATTCACCGAGATGGTCGGGAAATCCACCTGCGGGAGCGGTGCCACCGGCAGATGCACGAACGCCGCGATGCCAGCCAGCACCAAGCCCACGGTGAGGAGTGTGGTGGCGACCGGGCGCTCGATGAAGGGCCGCGAGAGATTCATGAGCGTGCCGCGTGGGTCTTAAGGGCTCAGGTGCCCTGCGTCGCCGGCGAGCCGGGATCCGGCGGCGTCGCGCCGCTGCGCGCGCCAGCTCTCGAACCGCAGCGCCAGGCGATCGAAGTACAGGTAGATCACCGGCGTGGTGAAGAGCGTGAGCACCTGGCTCACCGCGAGCCCTCCCACCATGGCGATACCGAGCGGGCGGCGCAGCTCCGAGCCCATGCCGCTGGCGAGCATCAGCGGCAGCGCGCCGAGCATGGCCGCCATGGTAGTCATGAGGATCGGTCGCAGCCGCAGCAGCGCTGCCTGGTAGATCGCTTCGCGCGGCGCTTTGCGCTCTATGCGCTCGGCCTGCAGCGCGAAGTCGATCATCATGATCGCGTTCTTCTTCACGATGCCGATCAGCAGAATGATGCCGATGATGCCCACGACCCCCAGGTCCTGGCCTGCGATCATGAGCGCGAGCAGCGCCCCGACACCGGCCGAGGGGAGCGTGGAGAGAATGGTCACGGGATGGATGTAGCTCTCGTAGAGCACACCCAGCACGATGTACACGGTCACGATCGCGGCCAGGATCAGCCACAGCGTACTGCCGAGCGTGCCCTGGAAGGCGAGCGCCGCGCCCTGGAAGCTCATCTGCACGCTCGCCGGGATCTGCAGCTCCTGCTGCGCCGCCTTGACGGCGCTGACGGCACCGCCGAGTGAGGCCCCGGGGGCGAGGTTGAAGGAGATGGTGGCCGCCGGGAACTGCCCCAGGTGATTGATCGCCAGCGGCGCGGTTCCCTCACTGATCCGGGCGACACTCGCGAGCGGGATCTCGTTGCCATTTACGGCGGCGACGTACAGGCCTTGCAGCGGCCCCGGGCCCTGCTGGTCCGCGGGCTTGAGTTCGAGCACCACGCGATAGATGTTGGATTGCGTGAAAATCGTCGACACCAGGCGCTGGCCGAAGGCGTCGTACAGCGCGTTGTCGATCGCCGCCGGAGTCACACCGAGGCGTCCGGCGGCATCGCGGTCGATTTCCACGTAAACCTGCAGCCCCTCATCCTGCAGATCGCTCGCCACGTCTGCGAGCTGCGGCAGAGTCTGCAGGCGCGCCACGAGCTTCTTCACCCACAGCGAGAGCTCATTGATGTCCGGGTCTTCGGCCGACAGCGCATAGAGTGTGCGGCTGACGCGCGCATCGATGGTCAGGTCCTGCACCGGCTGCATGTACACGGTGATGCCCGCGACGCTCGCGAGCTGCGGCTGCAGGCGGCGGATCACCCCGGTGGCATCGAGGCTGCGGGTGCTTTTCGGCACCAGGTTGATGAGCAGCCGCCCGCTGTTGAGCGTGGTGTTGACGCCGTCCACGCCGATGAACGAGGACACGCTCTCCACCGCCGGGTCCTTCAGCAGCACCTGGGCAAGGGTCTCCTGCCGTTGCGCCATGGCGGCGAAGGACACCGACTGCGGCGCCTCCGTAATGGCCTGGATGAGGCCGGTATCCTGGGGTGGGAAGAAGCCCTTGGGGATGAAGACATACAGGATCACGGTGAGAATCAGGGTGCCGATCGCGACCAGCAGCGTCATGCGCTGGCGGTCGAGCACCCAGGTGAGCGAGCGCCCGTAATGCTCCGCGAGGCTCTCGAACCCGCGGCCGGCGATGCGCAGCACCCGGCTTTCCTTCTCCGGCCGTGGCGGCTCGAGCAGCCGCGCGCACATCATGGGCGTGAAGGTGAGCGAGACGACCGCCGAGATGAGAATCGCGACCGCGAGCGTGATGGCGAACTCGCGGAACAGCCGCCCGATGACATCCCCCATGAACAAGAGAGGAATCAGCACCGCGATCAGCGACACCGTGAGGCTGATGATGGTGAAGCCGATCTGCTGCGAGCCCTGATAGGCCGCCTCGAGACGCGTGGTGCCTTGCTCCACGTGCCGTGAGATGTTCTCGATCATCACGATCGCATCGTCCACGACGAAGCCGGTCGCGATGGTGAGTGCCATCAGCGTGAGGTTGTTGAGGGAGAAACCCACCAGGTACATGACGCCGAAGGTGCCCACCAGCGACAGCGGCACCGCGATGCTCGGGATGAGGGTGGCGGAGGCGCTGCGCAGGAAGAAGAAAATGACGACCACCACCAGGATCACCGCCAGCAACAACTCGAACTGCACGTCCGCGATCGAGGCGCGAATGCTGATGGTGCGATCAGTCAGCACCGTGACGTTGATCGAGGCGGGCAGACTCGCCTGCAGCTGCGGCAGCAGCGCCGTGATGCGATCCACGGTCTGGATGACATTCGCACCCGGCTGGCGCTGGATGTTGACGATGATCGCGGGTGCGGGCTGCGGCTGTTGCCGGTCGGCGGCCCACGCCGCCAGCTTCACGTTCTCCGCCGTCTCGACCACGGCGGCAATGTCCGACACCCGCAGTGGCGCCCCGTTCTTGTACACGAGCACGATGTTGCGATAGTCGTCCGCGGACCTGAGCTGATCGTTGGCGTCGATGGTGGAGGCGCGCAGCGGGCCGTCAAAGCTGCCCTTGGCCTGGTTGACGTTGGCGTTGCCGATCGCGGTGCGCACGTCCTCGAGCGCGAGCCCGTGTGCGGCGAGCGCCACCGGGTCCACCTGGATGCGGATGGCCGGACGCTGGCCTCCGCCCAGGCTCACCAGACCCACGCCCGGCGCTTCGGAGAGCTTGGCGGCGAGGCGCGTGTCGACCAGGTCCTCGACCTTGGTGAGCGGCAGCGTTGAGGAGCTGACGGCGAGGGAGAGGATGGGCGCGTCGGCCGGATTCACCTTGCTGTATACCGGCGGCATCGGCAGGTCGGTCGGCAGGAAGGAGTTCGCGGCGTTGATCGCGGCCTGCACTTCCTGCTCAGCGGTGTCGAGCGAGAGCGCCAGCGAGAACTGCAGCGTGATTACCGAAGCGCCGCCGGAGCTCGAAGAAGTCATTTGCGACAGGCCCGGCATCTGGCCGAACTGGCGCTCGAGCGGCGCGGTGATTGCGGAAGTCGTCACGTCGGGGCTCGCGCCCGGATACAGGGTCGTGACCTGGATGGTCGGGTAGTCGACTTGCGGCAGCGCCGAGACCGACAGCGCCCGGTAGCCGAGCACGCCCGCCAGCAGAATCGACAACATGAGCAGCCACGTCGCGACCGGGCGCTCGATGAAAACCGCCGACGGATTCACGACGTCACCCGGTGGGCGCGCCCGTCGCGGCGGGTTGGCGCCGATGCGGGCGCTGTGCGGGGCCCGGAGTCGGTGTGCCCGGGGCCGCGGCGCCGCGGGCGGTGTCGGCGATCAATGCGACCTGAGCGCCGTCGCGCAGCTTGTCGAGTCCGTCGATGACGACTCGTTCTCCGGGCTTCACGCCATCCTGCACCGAGACCAGATCCCCGCTGGCAGGTCCGAGGCTCAATTTGCGCAGGCTCACCGTGTTGTCGGCATTGACCACATAGACAAAGGTGCCCGGCGCGCCGCGCTGTACCGACGCGCTCGGCACCAGCGTGGCGCCGGACACGGTATTCATCCTGAGCCTCGCGGTCACGAACTGATCCGGAAACAGCGCGTCGTCGGTGTTGTCGAACTGCGCCTTGAGCTTGATGGTCCCGGTGCTGGTGTCGATCTGGTTGTCGACGGCGGCGAGCCGGCCCTGCGCCGCTACCTTGCCGTCGCGGTCGAGCGCCTCGACGGTGAGCGCATCACCGCGACTCCAGTGCGGATAGATCTGCGCAAGATGCTCGGAGGGCACCGCGAACACCACGTAGATCGGGTGAGTCTGGGTCAGCACCACGAGCCCGTTGGTATCGGCGGCATGAACCATGTTGCCGGGGTCGACCTGGCGCAGGCCCACGCGGCCGGCGAACGGCGCGCTGACACGCGTGAAAGTCAGCTGCAGGTGCGCGTTCTCGACTGCAGCCCTGTCGGAGCGCACCGCGCCCTCGAGCTGCTGCACGGTGAATCTCTGTGCATCGACCGTCTGGCTGGCGATGGAATCCTTCGCCAGCAGGCCCATGTAGCGGTCAAGGTCCACGCGCGCGCCGGCGAGCTGCGCCTGATCCTTTGCGAGCTGCCCCTCGGCCTGGTTGAGCGTCGCCTGGAAGGTGCTCGGGTCGATCTGTGCGAGCAGATCCCCGGCCTTCACCCGCTGTCCTTCGTGAAACGGCACCTGCAGCAGCAGACCGTCGACCCGGCTGTGGATGGTCGCGGTGTTGAGCGCGTTCACCGTCCCGAGCGCATCGACGGTCACATCGACACTGCCGGTGGAGGCGGCGACGGCGCGCACCGGGATCGGCCGGCCGGCATCTGCGCCCCGACCGCCCGGCCCGCTTGCGGACTGACTCGCGGGCTTCATGGCCCACGCGAGCACCGCCACCAGCACCGCCGCGGCCACCACCGCGAAAGTGAGGCGCTTGCGGCGCGCCGCGCGCGCCTGCGGGTCGGCGGCGTGGTGGCTATGCGGGACGAAATCGGGGGTCATCGACGCCTCTGAAGCGGAATCTTCCCACGTTGGCACAGGTGTTGGCCTGGTGGCGTACGCAACGGGCAAAGAAATGTAAAGAAATCTGTGTTTGGCGGCAGCCGGGGTCGGGAAGCGGTCAGAGCGTGTATCGTCGGCATCATGGATCCGGCGGACGGCACGAGCGAGCCAAAACCGACGCTGCTCATCGTGGATGACGATCAGGAGCTGTGCGCGATGCTGGCGGAGTACCTCGCCCCCGAGGGGTTCCTCACGCTCACCGCAGCCACCGGGCCCTCCGGACTGGAACAGCTCGGGCGCGCGCCGGTGGACCTCGTGGTGCTGGACGTGATGTTGCCCGAGCTCTCCGGCTTCGAGGTGCTGCGCCGCATCCGCGCGGTCAGCCGTGTGCCGGTCATCATGCTCACCGCCCGGGGCGAGGAAGTCGATCGCGTGGTGGGACTGGAAATGGGTGCCGACGACTACCTCGCCAAACCCTTCAGCGCGCGCGAACTCGTGGCGCGCATCCGGGCGGTGTTGCGGCGCATGCCCGCTGAGGGTCAGAGCGCGGGCGGACCCATCGTGTGGGGCCCGCTGCGCCTCGACCTGCGAGCGCGCCGCGCCGACATCGCGGATCGGGATCTGGAGCTGACGTCGGCGGAGCTGCGGATTCTGGAGCTGCTGGTGCGCGCGGACACGCGCACCGTGACGCGCGATGAGCTCATGACCCAGGCGCTCGGGCGCCGGCTCCTGCCGACCGATCGCAGCCTCGACACGCACGTGAGCAACCTGCGCCGCAAGCTCATGAGGTACACCGACCGCGTCACCCTGCAAAGCGTGCGCGGCTCGGGCTACGCGCTGGCGCTCGCGCCTGCGCGTGCCCC
>Ga0210408_10006415_pt1 | contig 10172 bp, 8 predicted proteins | sample IncBWH4MmetaG_FD_155471 | JGI IMG/M metagenome (GOLD analysis project Ga0210408, IMG submission 155471) | Forest soil microbial communities from Barre Woods Harvard Forest LTER site, Petersham, Massachusetts, United States - Inc-BW-H-4-M | ecosystem: Environmental > Terrestrial > Soil >...
TTCCTGCGACAACGCCGGCGGGGTCGCCGCATCGCCATCACCGACCAGGACCAGAGTCGGGCAGGTAATGGCCGACAGGCCCGAGCGCGAATCGGGCCGCGCCATGATGGCCTGCTGCTGGCGCAGGAAGGCTTCCGCGCCGACCTCCTCGGCCATCGTGCGCATGAGGCGTTTGAGCGTCTCGTCGTTGTGCCGGTTGGGGTGGACCAGGATGGGAAAGAGCGAATCCGAGACTTCGGCCACGTGGCCGGCTCTCGCGAGCTCGATGCGCGGCCGGCGCATCTGTGTCTGCTCCGGGCTTTCGGCGCGCGCCCCGGTATCGAGGAGCGCGAGCTTGGCCACGCGCTCTGCCGCCTGGCGCACGATCTCAAACGAGATGTAGCCTCCCATCGACAACCCAGCGAGTGCGAAGCGCGGCGGCGCCGCGGCGAGGATTCGCCGCGCGATCGCGGAAATGGTGTCGTCGCGGGTGTGGTCGGCCACGAAGACCGGACCGAAGCGCCACAGCGCCGGAATTTGCTCGGCGTAGAGCCGCGCCGAGCAATTCAGCCCGGGAACCAGGACGATGGGGAGCGGGTCGGACATGGGGGCCCTCGGGGGGTTCTCTGAAGGAGCGATATCGAGAGAAAGTGAAGTAATACGTTTAACTTAGTGCAGTGCGGCAGGCCGTTTCAGGTTGACTTTGACACATTCGCCCCTATCTTCCGCGCAGCTGGAGCATGGCGGATTCGCTTTATTCTGCGTGTTTCCCCTGTTCAATCCATAGGTTCTCGCGCACGGCGCGGGCCCTGACTCGAGGGTTTATGTCCTTTTCTCATCTCGGCTTGTCCGAAAAGGTTCTCGCGGCCGTTGCTGCGGCTGGCTACAAAACTCCCACCCCCATCCAAGACCAGGCTATTCCGCACGTGCTCGCCCGGCGCGACGTGCTCGGCATCGCCCAGACCGGCACCGGCAAGACAGCGGCTTTTACGCTGCCCATGCTGACGCTCCTGGAGCAGGGCCGCGCCCGCGCCCGCATGCCGCGCACGCTGATCGTCGAGCCGACGCGCGAACTCGCCGCGCAGGTCGAGGAGAGCTTCGCCAAATACGGTGTCAACCACAAGCTCAACGTCGCGCTCTTGATCGGCGGCGTCTCGTTCGACGACCAGGACGTCAAGCTCACGCGCGGCACCGACGTGCTGATCGCGACGCCGGGTCGCCTGCTCGACCATTTCGAGCGCGGACGGCTGCTGCTCACTGGCGTCGAACTCCTCGTCATCGACGAGGCCGACCGCATGCTCGACATGGGCTTCATTCCCGACATCGAGCGCATCTGCAAGCTCGTTCCCTTCACCCGCCAGACGCTGTTCTTCACCGCCACCATGCCGCCGGAGATCCGGCGCATCACCGAGCAGTTCCTGCACAACCCGGTGCGCGTCGAGGTCTCCCGGCCGGCGAGCACCGTCGCCACCACCATCCAGCTGCTGGCGAAATCCGGCCGCGAGCCGTATGAGAAACGCGACACCTTGCGGCGCCTGATCCGCTCAGCCAGCGGGCTTAAGAACGCGATCGTCTTCTGCAACCGCAAGCGCGAGGTCGCCACGCTCCATCGCTCGCTCCTGCGCCACGGCTTCTCGGTGCAGGCCCTGCACGGCGACATGGACCAGCCCGCGCGCACGGCCGCGCTCGAGCAGTTCCGCAAAGGCGAAGTCACCCTGCTGGTTGCCTCGGACGTGGCCGCGCGCGGCCTCGACATTCTCGACGTGAGCCACATCTACAATTTCGACGTTCCCCACCATCCCGACGATTATGTGCACCGGATCGGCCGCACCGGCCGAGCCGGCCGCGCCGGCACGGCCATCACGATCGTTGCCGGATCGAACGACGCCAAAGCGGTCGGCGCCATCGAGAAGCTGATCGGGCAGACGATCGGATGGATGGAGCAGCCGCCGGTCGTCACCGCGTTGCCGGCGGCACCGCAGGCGACGCGGCCGCAGCGCGGCAGACGGCCTGACGGCCATCGGCCACAGCGGCCCGCTGCTCCGGTCCGGCGCATCGAGGAGACGCGGCTGCGCCGCCAGCCGCCGCCGCAGCCGGTCGCCCGCGCGCGCGCAGACGACGGCGACGCGGCGCATCTGCCGGCCTTTCTGCTGCGCCCGGTGCCGCTGAAGGTGTGATCGTCCCGGCGGAACGTCTACCGCCGATCTCCGCTAGCGTTGGCCGCGTGCAATCCTCGCGGCTTTTTTAGGCGATTCGGACGTATCTTTGCGATTAGTGTACGGCGGCGGCTTCGCCGCTCGCCGGCTCGAGCTGCACCGATTCGCCGCAGCCGCAGGCTGAGGTCTGGTTCGGATTGTTGAAAACGAACTGCGCCGACAGCTTGTCGACCTTGTAATCCATCTCGGTGCCGAGCAGAAACAGCACCGCCTTCGGATCGATGAGGATGCGAACCCCCTTGTCCTCGACCACTTCGTCGAGCGGATTGATCTTGTCCGCATATTCCATGGTGTAGGCCATGCCGGCGCAGCCGCCGTTTTTGACGCCGACGCGGACCGCCGCGATTCGGCTCTCCGCTTTCGCCATCACCGCCTTGATGCGTTCCGCGGCGGCGTCGGTGAGCCGCACCACCTGAGGTCTCGGCCGGACAGCGGCCATTGTCACATCCTCCTCGCCTCGACTTCGCAAGAGGCGCACAGTTTCGATCCAGAATAACTCAAAAATACAAACAAATCTCACCACCGTTTATGTAATCCGCCGCGACGCGGCGCGCAACTCACCGGCCGAGACTCACCACATGTTGAGCACCGCGCGCGCCTCATCCGACATGCGGCTCGCATCCCATGGCGGGTCCCAGACGATGCTGACCTTGGCCTCGCGCACGCCCGGCACGCTGGCGACAGCGTTCTCGACCATGATCGGCAGCTCTGCCGCCGACGGGCAGTTCGGCGTCGTCAGCGTCATGTCGACCTTGACCACGCGGTCGTCGTCGATATCGACCTTGTAGATCAGGCCGAGCTCGTAGATGTCGGCCGGGATCTCCGGATCGTAGACGGTCTTGAGCGCGCCGACGATCTCGTCGGTCAGGCGCGCCATCTCGTCCGCCGGGATCGCGGAAGGCCGCTCCGCCGCCTCGGCGACGGCAGCGCTGGCCGCTTGCGGGTTGGTTTCGTCGGTCATGCGAAAAAGTCCTGCGCCTTGAGAAGGGCCTGCGCCAGGCGATCTACCTCGGCCGGAGTATTGTACATGGCAAACGAGGCGCGGCAGCTCGCGGTCAAGCCGAATCGCGCGAGCAGCGGCATGACGCAATGGGTGCCGGCGCGCACCGCCACGCCGGAGCGGTCGATGATCGTCGCCACGTCGTGCGGATGCGCCCCTTTGATCTCGAAGGAGACGATCGGCCCCTTGTCCTTGGTGGTGCCGAAGATGCGCAGCGAGTTGATCTCCCGCAGCCGGTCGTGGGCGTAGCGCATCAGCCCCTCCTCGTGGCTGCGGATGCGCGCCTTGCCAACGGAGGCGACATAGTCGAGCGCGGCGCCGAGCCCGATCGCCTGCACGATCGAAGGCGTGCCGGCTTCGAATTTGTGCGGCGGATCGCCGTAGGTGATGCGGTCCTCGAACACCTCGCGGATCATCTCGCCGCCGCCGTTGAACGGCGGCATGGCGGCAAGATGCGCGTATTTGCCGTAGAGCACGCCGATGCCGGTCGGCCCATAGATCTTGTGGCCTGTGAAGGCATAGAAGTCGCAGTCGATGTCGCGCACATCGACGTCGACGTGCACCGCGGCCTGCGCGCCATCGATCAGCACCGGAACGCCGTGCGCGTGCGCGATGCGGGTGGCCTCCTTCACCGGCACCAGCGTGCCGAGCATGTTCGACATATGCGTCACAGCGACCAGCCTGGTGCGTGGGCCGATGAGCTTCTCGAACTCGTCGACGAGAAAATGGCCTTCGTCGTCGACCGGCGCCCATTTGATCACCGCGCCCTGGCGCTCGCGCAGAAAATGCCATGGCACTATGTTGGAGTGGTGCTCCATGATCGAGAGCACGATCTCGTCGCCCGCCTTGATGCGCTCGCGCCCGAACGTGTAGGCGACAAGATTGATGGCCTCGGTAGCGTTGCGGGTGAAGATGACCTCTTCCTTACGGCCGGCATTGAGGAAGGCCGCGACTTTCTCGCGGGCGCCTTCGTAGGCTTCGGTCGCCTCGTTGGCGAGATAGTGCAGGCCGCGATGCACATTGGCATATTGCGCGGTGTAGGCGCGATCGAGCCGATCGAGCACCGCCCGCGGCTTCTGCGCCGAAGCGGCGTTGTCGAGGTAGACCAGCGGCTTGCCGTACACCTGCGTCGCCAGGATCGGAAAATCCGCGCGGATGCGGTTGACGTCGTAGGTGCCGTTGGTCAGTGCGTCATGCATGGCGGAATACCCGTGCCTTGAGCCACGCCGCGACCTGCTCCATCAGCGCCTCGCGCAGGCCGGCATGCTCGATGCCCTCGACCGCCCCGCCGAGGAAGGCCTGGATCAGCAAGGCCTCGGCTTCCGCCGCCGGGATGCCGCGCGCCATCAGGTAGAATTTGAGCTCCTCGTCGAGCGCGCCTGCGGTGGCGCCGTGGCCGCACTGCACGTCGTCAGCAAAGATCTCGAGCTCCGGCTTGTTGTCGGCCTCGGCGCGATCGGAGAGCAGAAGCGCCTGCGTCATCATCTTGGCGTCGGTCTGCTGCGCGCCCTGGCGCACGATGATGCGGCCCTGAAACACGCCGTGGGCCTCGTCGTCGAGCACCGTCTTGAACAGCTCGCGGCTCTGGCAGCCGCGCGCAATGTGAGTGGCGACGAGCGTCGTGTCGGCGTGCTGCCGCCCGTTGAGGAGGCTCGCGCCGCGAATGCCGGCGACGGTCTCCTCGCCGTCGAACCTGAGGAACAGCTGGTTGCGCACCACGGCGCCGCCAATGGTGAAGGTAAAGGCGTTGAAGCGGGCTTTCCCGCCGATCGCCGCCGCGAGTGTCGAGACGTGGAGCGCGTCTGCGCCCTCGCCGATGAGCTTCACATGATCGACGTGGGCCTCATCGCCGACGAAGAGTTCGAGCGCCGCGTTGACCTGGTACTCGCTGCCGGCCGGCCCCTCGTGGCTCTCGATGAGCATGGCGCGGGCGCCCTGCTCGACCACGACCAGCGAGCGCACGAAGGTCGCGGCCGGCTTTTCCGAGGCGACGAAGAGGAGATGCAGCGGCCGCTCGGTCGTCGACCCGGCGCCGATGCGGATGACCGCACCGTCGCCCATGAGCGCCGTGTTGAGCGCCACGGCGACATCGCTTGCCGGCGCCAGCGTGCCGATCTTTTCCACAACCGCCGCATCGTTGTCGGCGAGCGCATCGGCGAGCGAACCGACGGTCAGGCCGGGCTCCAGTGCCGCGGTGTCGGACAGTTCCGGCACGAACGCGCCGTCGACGAACACGAGCCGGCGGCACTCGACGTCGCCGATCATGGCGCCGGCGGATTTGGCGCGCGCCTTGGCCGCAGCATCCGGCGGGCTAGCAAGCGGCTTTGCCTCGCGCATCAGCGCGCGCAGGTCGGTGTACTTCCATTCCTCGACGCGGCGATGCGGCAGGCCCTCGCGGGCGAACACATCGAAGGCGGCGGCGCGCTGCGCGGCAATGGCGCCGTCGCCGGGAAGCCGCGTGCGCACCTGCGCATAGGCGTGCGCCAGCGCGGTCTCCGCCGCGGTCTTGATCACCTTCACGTCAGCCATGGCATTCATTCGTCTGCGATCGTGGCGGCCGCTGCGGGCTCACGCCACCGCCTCTTCCTGATATTCCGCATAGCCGCGCGCCTCGAGCTCCAGCGCCAAATCCTTGCCGCCGGTCCGCACGATGCGCCCGCGCGAAAGCACGTGCACCACGTCGGGCACGATGTAGTTGAGCAGCCGCTGGTAATGGGTGATGACGATCGTCGAACGGGTCGGCGCCCGCAGCCGGTTGACGCCGTCGGAGACGATCTTGAGCGCATCGATGTCGAGGCCGGAATCGGTCTCGTCGAGTACCGCGAGCCGCGGCTCGAACAGCGCCATCTGGAGGATCTCGTTGCGCTTCTTCTCGCCGCCGGAGAAGCCGACATTGACCGGGCGGCGCAGCATCTCCTGATTGATGCCGAGCTTGCCGGCGACCTCGCGCACCTTCTTGAGGAATTCCGGCGTCGACAGCTCGGCCTCGCCGCGCTTCTTGCGCTGCGCGTTGAGCGCCGTGCGCAGAAACGTCATAGTAGCGACGCCGGGGATTTCCAGCGGATATTGAAAGGCGAGGAACAGTCCGGCGGCGGCGCGTGCGTCGGGTCCCATGTCGAACAGGTTCTTGCCGTCGAGGAGCACCTCGCCGGCGGTCGGCTCATAGTCGGGCTTGCCGGCGAGCACGTAGGCGAGCGTCGATTTTCCCGAGCCGTTCGGGCCCATGATCGCGTGCACCTCGCCCGGCTCGACGACGAGATCGAGGCCCTTGAGGATTTCCTTGCCGTCGATCTCGACGTGCAGGTTCTTGATTTCCAGTAATGGCATTTCGCAGCTCTACTTCTGTGACCGGCATCCTTCGAGGCTCGGCCTTCGGCCTCGCACCTCAGGATGACGAATTTATTTTGCGGCCCGTCATCCTGAGGTGACCGCGAAAGCGGCCCTCGAAAGGATGCGGCCCGGAACTAGCCTACGCTGCCCTCCAGCGAGATCGAGATCAGCTTCTGCGCCTCGACCGCGAATTCCATCGGCAGCTGCTGCAGCACGTCCTTGACGAAGCCGTTGACCACGAGCGCCACGGCCTCCTCGGCCGAGAGCCCGCGCTGCCGGCAATAGAACAGCATCTCCTCGGAGATCTTCGAGGTGGTCGCCTCGTGCTCGAACACGGTCGAGGAATTCTTCGCCTCGATGTAGGGCACTGTGTGCGCACCGCACTGATCGCCGATGAGAAGCGAGTCGCAGTTCGTGAAATTACGAGCGCCCGAGGCGCGGCGGTGCGCGGTCACGAGGCCACGATAGGTGTTGTTCGAATTGCCGGCGGCGATGCCCTTGGAGATGATGCGGCTCGTCGTATTCCGGCCGAGATGCAGCATCTTGGTGCCGGAATCGATCTGCTGGTGCCCGTTGGAGATGGCGATCGAATAGAATTCGCCGCGCGAATTGTCGCCGCGCAGGATGCAGCTCGGATATTTCCAGGTGATGGCCGAGCCAGTCTCAAGCTGGGTCCAGGAAATCTTCGCGTTCTGGCCGCGGCAATCGCCGCGCTTGGTGACGAAATTGTAGACGCCGCCGCGGCCGGAGGCGTCGCCCGGATACCAGTTCTGGATGGTCGAATACTTTATCTCGGCGTCATCGAGCGCGATCAGCTCGACCACCGCCGCATGGAGCTGGTTCTCCTCGCGCACCGGCGCAGTGCAGCCTTCGAGATAGCTCACATAGGAGCCGCGGTCGGCGATGATCAGGGTGCGCTCGAACTGGCCGGTGTTGCGCTCGTTGATGCGGAAATAGGTCGACAGCTCCATCGGGCAGCGCACGCCCGGCGGCACGTAGACGAACGAGCCGTCGGAGAACACCGCCGAATTGAGCGTGGCGAAGAAATTGTCGCTGATCGGCACCACCGTGCCGAGATACTTCTTCACCAGATCGGGATGCTCCTGCAGCGCCTCCGAGATCGGCATGAAGAGGACGCCGGCCTTGGCGAGCTCGGCCTTGAAGGTGGTCGCGACCGAAACCGAATCGAACACCGCGTCGACGGCGACGCGGCCGTAGCCGCTGCCGCCCTCGCCTTCGCCGTCCTCGCCCGCCGGCCGCTGCACGCCGAGCAGCATCTCCTGCTCGCGCAACGGGATGCCGAGCTTCTCGTAGGTGCGCAGAATCTCCGGGTCGATCTCGTCGAGCGACTTCGGCCCGTCCTTCTGCTTCGGCGCGGAGTAGTAGTAGATGTTCTGATAGTCGATCGGACCGTATTCGACCTTGGCCCATTTCGGCTCGCGCATGGTGAGCCAGCGCTTGTAGGCGTCGAGCCGCCACGCCAGCATCCATTCGGGCTCGCTCTTCTTCGCCGAAATGAACCTGACGGTGTCTTCGCAAAGGCCCTTCGGGGCCTTCTCCGATTCAATCAGCGTCTCGAATCCATACTTATACTGATCGACGTCGATACGGCGGACCTGATCGACGGTCTCTTGCACTGCCGGCATTCGTCCCTCCGCTCACGGTTTCAAGGACCGCGGGTTGGATTTGTCGGTTATGGGCCTGTTCCTGCCTCGGGTCTGTCTGTCCCTGGTTACCCACCCAAGCGCCACCGATCCCCCTGGGGGACCAAGAGACGCCGTGAAATCGGTCGTGCGCGCAACTGGCTAGGCCGCCATGCCGCGCTGCTCCTTAGAACTCTTAGATAATGCAGTCGACACCATTCTCCAAGCGCTGAGGAACTGCTCGACGTCGGCCTCGGTCGTCTCCCAGCCCAAGCTCACGCGCACGGCGCCCCGCTGGAACGGCGGCGAAACCCCCATGGCGGCAAGGACATGGGAGGGCTGCACTTTGCCCGACGAACAGGCGGCGCCGGACGAAAGCGCCAGCCCCTCAAGGTCGAAGGCGATGACCGCCGTCTCGGCCTTCATGCCTTCGAGCGAAAACAGCGTCGTGTTCGGCAGCCGCTCGGCGCCGGCCCCGAAGATCACCGTCTGCGGCGCGACGGCCCGGAGGCCGTCTTCAAGCAAGTTCCGTAACGCCAGCATGCGGGCGGCATCTTCTTCGCGCTTGAGGGAGGCTGATGCGGCGGCCGCGCCGAACCCGGCAATACCAGCCACATTCTCGGTGCCGGCGCGCATGCCGCGCTCTTGCCCGCCGCCACGGATCAGGGGATCGGCGAGGTGAATGTCCTCGCTCCGCCGTATCAGCGCGCCGATGCCCTTGGGACCGCCAATCTTGTGCGCCGAGAGGGTGAGCAGATCAGCGCCGAGGACACCGATCGCGCAGGGTATGCGCCCGGCCGCCTGCACGGCATCGACATGCAGCAAGCCACCCGCCGCATGGACGATCGCGGCCGCCCGCGTGACCGGCTGCACCACGCCGCTCTCGTTGTTGGCGAGCATGAGCGAGACGAGCGGCCTTACCGTGTCGGAGACGGCAGCCGCGAGCGCGGCCAGATCGACCCGCCCCTCGGCATCGACGGGAACTTCCCGGATCACCTCCCGCGGGAAGCGGCCGCCGGCGCGGACAGAGGAATGCTCGATCGCGGAGATAAAGAGGACTTCGCGCGGGTGCTTCTCGCCGGCGGTCTCGATGGCCGGCGACAGGGCGAACATGTTCGCCTCGGTGCCCCCGGAGGTGAAGAACACATCGGACGGGCGCGCTGCGACCAGCGCTGCCACCTGCTCCCGCGCGGCTTCGATCAGACGCCGGGCCGCGCGCCCCTCGGCATGCACAGAGGACGGGTTGCCGGCGACCGCCAGCGCATCCACAAAGGCCCGGCGCGCCTCCGGCCGCAACGGCGCCGTGGCGTTCCAATCGAGATAAACGCGCTCGGTCATTGCCGGTGCCTCGTTAGTGCGTCCACGCAGGCGCATCCGGCCGTCACGGCCGCGGCGGGGTCCACGCGGCAAGCGCACCCACGTGGAGCTTGCTTTCTGTCCCCTGCCCTGTGCTAGAAGTCGCGACCTGAGCCTTGTACCGCCGCCGGTCCGTCGCCATTTCCAAAATCTGAAATGGTTTTAAAGACTTACGCACGCACGCCGGCGTCGTCAAGCGCGTCCCGTTCCCGCTCCGCGGCGGAGCGCTGAACGGGATCTGCAGCGCCGAATAATCGAGGTTTCAACCATGCCCGAGGTCATTTTCACCGGACCCGGAGGCCGCATCGAGGGCCGCTACCACCCGGCGCGGCAGAAGAATGCGCCGATCGGCATCGTGCTCCATCCGCATCCGCAGTTCGGCGGCACGATGAACCATCAGATCATCTACCAGCTCTACTATGCCTTCGTGCACCGGAACTTTTCCGCCCTGCGCTTTAACTTTCGCGGCGTCGGGCGCAGCCAGGGCGGCTTCGACCACGGCATCGGCGAACTCTCCGACGCCGCCGCCGCGCTCGACTGGGCGCAGTCGGTCAACCCCGAGGCGCGCAGCTGCTGGATCGCCGGCTTCTCGTTCGGCTCCTGGATCGGCATGCAGCTCCTGATGCGCCGTCCTGAGATCGAGGGTTT
>Ga0210408_10006416_pt1 | contig 10172 bp, 6 predicted proteins | sample IncBWH4MmetaG_FD_155471 | JGI IMG/M metagenome (GOLD analysis project Ga0210408, IMG submission 155471) | Forest soil microbial communities from Barre Woods Harvard Forest LTER site, Petersham, Massachusetts, United States - Inc-BW-H-4-M | ecosystem: Environmental > Terrestrial > Soil >...
AATCCCGCAAGAAAGTAAATGCGCGCATTTTCCCCCGGTGCTGCGTCTTTCAATCCGTCGGCTGATGTGTGAATCAGCGAAGCCGCCCGGCCCCAATATTCGTACGACGTATTCGTAAAGAAAATCTTCGGCGCCATGTGCGACTTGTTCACCGCATCTAGCAAGCCTGCCGTCTCGCCCGTTTCCGGATCAGTCTCCGGCTGGTCGGTGTAGGGGAACACGTCCGTCGGAAAGAAGATACTCGACAGTGGTTGCGCATCGCGTGAAGGCTGCGCGAATCGATGATTGAAACTCCCCCGACCCGCGCCGGCGACATGCGCAATCACGCCGTCCATCACCTGTCGCCCTTGCTCGTCGGCATTGAAATCCTGATACAGGAAATGCCGCAGGAATCGCCCGCTCTGCGAAATTCCTACCGCATACACCCGCCGCACCGGAGCCGTGGCCTGCGGATCGTACTTAAGATAGGACAAGAAATCGCGCACCGCCGCCAGCCCGGTGCCCATTACCACCGGGTCTTTCGCCTCATAGACGACCTCATAAATCTTCCCCGCCTGAAAGCCCCCCTCCAGATGAATGAAATAAGGGTCGGCCACGAGCTTGCCATCCACGGAATGCGCAAAGCTCCACTGGCTTCGCGGGATGATTTGCCGCGCACCCGTGGGCGCGTCTCGAACAGTAAGGACGTTTTTCGCGCTGGCAGGATCGTCGACCGGATAACTCTTTCCTCCGTTGGGGCCCAGCATGATATGTCCCAGCGGCATATCGTCTGTTCTTTGGGACAGCGTGAAGTCCGATCGCACCAGCCCGCGAATCTCTTTCCCTCCCGCATCATGCGCAACCGGAGCAATCAGCCGGACTTTCTCCCCCTCATCAGCGAGGTCAAATTGCCAACCGAGCCAAGCAATCGTGTAACCCTGGCGCAACAAAAAACCGTCTCCGATTTCCCCGTTCGGATCCGAAGAACCACCGCCGTCCACAAGCCGCAGAATTCCTCTTCCGCCGCGGTTCGAAACCTCGAATAGCACCGCCCCATTCCCCTTGTTCATGTCCTTGGGTTTGTACAAATAGAGGTCCGCCAAAAACTCCACTTCTCCTTGTGAATTCCGCGGCGCTTTATCCAGATCCACGATCTGGCGGTTGTGGATGTTCGCTGGATCAACCGCAAAGTACACCCGCCCAATGATTTTCTCGTAAGCCCCCGCTAGCCCAAACGCCCGCCCATCTTGCACGTCCGCCCGCGAAAGAATCTCCACCCGCGTGACATGCGCGTGGGCCGAAGCCGCAAAGAACACGATGAGAGGAAAGATCCAGGCTAGTCGTCGGCGCAAACGATGCATAAACGTCCTCCAGAAGCGCCACAGCTTACAACACATTGGGGAAATTGGCTGGCCAGCAGGAATTTCGGTAGTGGGTAAGTTTAGATTTAGCCTTTCTTTACCCTCGATACCTGCTCCGTCCAAAATTCCTCTTGAGAGCGAAGAGGCCTACTGAAAGTCGAGAACGAGGAGGGTAATGTCGTCCTCCTGCGCACGGGCGGAGTTGTTGCCGGAAAAACCGGCGATGTTGTCGAGAAGGGCGTGTGCGAAACGATCAGCAGGGATATGGAGCTGCGTTTCCAGGAATTCCTTGCAGCGTGACTTGCCGAATTCTTCCTGGGCAGCGTTCTTGGCTTCCAAGAGTCCGTCTGTATAGAGCAGACAGCGATCTCCATGACTAAGACCGATTTCCACAGTAGAGTAGGCTGCTTCGGGAAACATGCCCAGCATCAGGCCATTCTCTTCGATTTCTCGCACCTTCCCGGCGCCGCGCGAGGCCAGCATAAGCGGTGGGTGGCCTTCGGCGGAGTAGCGCAGCCGCCGCCTCTCCAAATCGACAAAGAGATAAGCGGCGGTGACGAAGTGCTCTTCGAACTTGCCGCAGAGAGAGCGGTTCAAGCCGGTCAGAACGAACGCGGGATCGTCGGCATGCGCCGCTTGGCCCGCGAAAGCAACCTTGAGCATGGAGGCGATGAGCGCGGCGGGCACGCCGTGTCCAGTGACGTCGGCGACCAGAATGCCCACGCGCTGTTCATCGATGCAAAGGAAATCGTAGAAATCGCCGGCAACGGCACTCATGGGCACGTAGCGCGCAGCAATTTCGAGTCCTGCAAGCGTGGGGACGCTTTGCGGAAGCGTGGAAGACTGAATCCGGCGGGCTATTTCCAACTCCTTATTGATAGCAAGGAGTCGTTCTTCGTTTGCTAAAGTACGGTACGCGGAGACATATCCTAGACACCCAACAAAGACCAGGAAACCTAGGAACTCCACATTTTCGCCAGTCAGGACCTTGAGGCCCAAGAGATTTGCGTGCAGGACGAATAGCAGCCAAACGACGAAACCGGCGATAAAGACGCGGAATTCGTGGCTTAAGCGTTGGCGCGGGCCCGGGCGCCATTTATTGACGACTGGGAATAAGGCGGTGGTCGCGAGCGTGCCGAGCACCGCGAAGTTATTCGCGACGAAGAGCTTGGCCAGGCTGACTCCAAGCGCGGCGGCGAGGATTCCGAAAATGGCGAAGGCCGTTTGTGCCGCCAGAAACCAGCGGAAGAAGTTTCTTCTGAGGTGTTCGTCAGCGACTTGGTAAAGGAAGAGGCTGAGGGGAACAATGATGGTGCACGTGATGACCCAATTGACGTAGACCCAAAATATTTGCGGCTCATCGAAGAGAGAACGAAAGGACGGCCGGGTAGCCAACAGCCTGACGGCATAGAGAATGCACAACAGGCCAAAGTAAATCAGCGTCAGGTCGCGCGTCCGGCGGCGAAAACAGAAAAGAGCGATTGCAGCCAGAGCGATAGATAGAATGGTGACGGCGGCCGCAATGTTGGCGAGCTCCCAGCGCAACTCCGAGCGCGAGAAAGATGCCACGGCTTGAGCCAAGAGAAGCGCGCTTGTGTTCGACGCGTCGGCCATGTGGAATTGAATTGTATCCAAGTCACGATTCGAAGGGCCAGCGGCCATCAGGCAGGTGGCGCAGACGCTCGTGGGAGGCCGAGGCCTTCGGTTTTAAGCGCGTTTTTGCGCTCCGGACGGTTTTGCGGAGGCTGCGAGTTTTGATTCCTCTTTCTCTGATTAACACTAAAGACTAACAACTGGGAACTCCAAGAACGTAAGGGATGTCAAGGTACGTCGCAGAAATACCTTCAGACACCAGACAGGGATTAGTTACCAGCAGCTCGCGCCGGTTTTTCATTGGAGGGCTGGCCTTCGCGGATGCCGCCGTAACGCCGCTCGCGCTTCTGGAATTCCAGCAAGGACTCCAGCAGACGCGCGCGGTTAAAGTCCGGCCAGAGAGTCTCCGTGACAAAAATCTCAGCGTAAGCAATCTGCCAAAGCAGGAAATTGCTTACGCGCATCTCTCCGCTCGTGCGGATCAATAGATCGGGGTCCGGCAGGCCGTCGGTATACAAGTGCCGCGAGAGTTGCTCCTCGGTGACCTTGCTCGACGCACCTTGCCCGTTGCGTTCGGCAAGAATCGCGTTCATGGCATCCACAATTTCCGCGCGCCCGCCGTAGTTCAGCGCCACGCAAAGAACCATGCCCTGGTTCCCTGCGGTCTTCTCCATGGCGTCCCGCACATCTTTCTGCACGCCGGCGGGAAGTTCGTCGATTCGTCCCAGAAACCTCATGCGGATATTGTTTTTCTGCAGTAGAGGCATCTCCTTGCGCAAATATTCGCGCAAGAGCGCCATTAAAAAATCGATTTCCGTCTGCGGGCGCCGCCAGTTTTCCACGGAAAACGCGTAAAGCGTCAGCGCTTCAATTTTCAACCGCGCGCAGGTCTCAATCGTCGTGCGCGCCGATTGCGTTCCCGAGCGGTGTCCCGCAATCCGCGGCAAGTGCCGCTTCTGCGCCCACCGCCCGTTGCCATCCATGATCACGGCAACGTGCCGCGGCAGCCGCGTCAAATCCAGCTTTTCGAGCAGGTTTGCTTCTTCCGGCGTCACCGGACCGAGCGAACTAGTCGTGGCAACGTGCAGCGTTTTTGTATTCTGGTTGTGAGACACGATGTCTTTGCAGGCTTTCCTTGGAAACCTCTTTACGACGCAAAGTTAACATACGCTTCTGTAGCGGCGCAACTTGGAGTGCCGTTTCCAGCATTACGACGGCGGTGGGGCACTTTGCTGGAAGAGCGCCGTATACGTGAGCACTAACGTCAGCCCGATCATGGCAATGGCCGTCACCCACGCCACGATATTGAACGTTATCGTGTTAACGTACTCGCCCATCAAGTCGCGCCGATTCACCAGCAGAAGAATGAAAATCACCACGACCGGAAGCCAAATCCCGTTTCCCACCTGCGAGAAAATCAGAATCTTCCAAAGCGGAGCATTGGGCAGCAAAACAACGCCCGCCCCGACCACGATTAATATCGTGTAGAGCCAATAAAAAATCGGCGCCTCTTTGAATTTGTGGTCCAGCCCGGCCTCAAAGCCGAGCCCTTCGCAAATCACATGCGCCGTCGAAAGCGGCAAAATGGAAGCGGCAAACAGCGAAGCGTTGAGCAGACCGAATGCGAACAGAGTTCCAGCCCATTTTCCGGCAAGGGGAATCAGCGCCTGCGCCGCTTGAGCGGCGTCGGTGATGTCCCGGTGGCCCGAGACGTAGAGAGTGGCAGCCGTGCAAACGATGATGAAAAAGACGATCACCATGCAACTAATGCTGCCGATGAGGACATCCGCCCGCGCCTGCGGATACTGGCGCGGCCCCACTTTCTTTTCCACGAACCCTGCTTGCAGGTAAAAAAACTGCCAAGGCGCAATCGTGGTTCCGACCAGTCCTGTCAACATGAGCAGGTATCCTGACTCAAACTTCAGATTCGGAAGTACAGTCTGCTTCGCGGCGAATAGCCAATCCGGCTTGGCCAGAAATGCCGAAAATACATAGGACAAATAAAGAACGCAGGCGAAGAGAAAAATAACTTCCACCTGCCGGTAGGTCCCGCGAATCACAAGGATCCAAACGAGCATCGCCGCGATGGGCACCGCAATGTATTTGCTGACCCCGAATATCTGCATGGATGCCGCGACGCCCGCAAACTCCGCTACCACGTTGGCGAGGTCCACAAAAAAGCCGGTGACCATCACAAAAAACGTCGACCGGAATCCGAACTCCTCACGAATCAGATCCGAAAGCCCCTTCCCCGTCACCACGCCCATCCGCGCGCACATCTCTTCCGTGACGTACAGCGCAATCGTCATCGGAATCAGCGACCACAGCAACGCATATCCGTACTGCGCCCCGGCCTGCGTATAAACTGAAATTCCACCCGCGTCGTTGTCCACATTCGAGGTGATCAGTCCCGGGCCCACTACCGCCAGCAGGAGCGTCAGCCGCCGGCGTAGTCCACGGATTTTCTTCAAAAAATCCGTGTCGCCGGCCCGGATGCGGTCAAACTTTTCGGAAATGGCGCTCCAGTTCATCGCTCCGCCCGAATTCCTTCTCTACGCATTTACCAGCTTCGAAACCACATCGTCCACAGTGATCGTGCCAATCGGCCGGTTCTCATCGTCAATCACCGTCAACATCCGCAGGTTGTATTTGTCGAAAATTTCAAAGACTTCTTTGTCGTCCGCATTCCCCGGCACGCTGAGCAGTGGCTCCATCTTCAGTTCGGTCATGCGTTGATCGCCTGCGGCCAGGAGCAATCTCGCAACCGGAACGGTCCCGGAAAACTGCGCCGCGCTATCCAGCAAGACGATGGTGTCGAGCTGGTCAAAATTCAAATCCTGCCCGCGCATCCACTCCAGCACTTCCTCGCGGGTGGAAGCCTCACCGACAAATGCGAAATCCGTGTTCATCATTCCCCCGGCCGTCGCGGGATCGAATTCCAGCAATTCCCGGACCTCGTCGGCTTCCTGGCCCGGCATTTCGTCCAGAAGTTCTTCTGAAGTTTCTTTGGACAAATCGGCAAGGAGGTCGGCGGCCGCGTCCGGGGCCATTTCTTCGAGAATGTCCGCGGCCTTTTCCGGGTCCATTTTTTCGACGATTTGCGTAGTGAGCCGTTCGTCCAGTTCAGCGAGGACCGCCGCCGCCGTCTCTTCATCCAACGAGGCGATGATTCCCTGCCGTTCCGCGGCGGACAGATCCTCCATGATTTCCGCGAGGTCGGCCGGATGCAAATCTTCCAGTTTTTCGTGTGAGATGCGCAGCTTCACGCGCCGCATCGGGTCCGGTTCGACGAGATTCACAAACTCCCATCGAATAGCGCTCTGCGGCAGCTTGCTCTGGAGCTTTCGCACGAGCGCGTACGGCACCACTCCTTGAAGCAGCCTTCGGACGGCGCCGGGAAGCCCCACATCGACCTGCGTCAAACGCAGTTCGACATTGCCGTTCGTTCGAAACGGGGTCAGGTCGACGTCGTTGACGCGCACAACCTTCCGTCCGCGCGTGTCAATGATCTGTTGATCCAGCAAATCCTTCTGAACTGCCAGCCACGACTCGTTAGGACGGTAAAGCTCCAAGGCCCGTTCGCTGACGTTCAACTCCATCTTCCCTGCCACTACCGACGCCACCTGGTTGTGTTTGGCCACCAGCGGTTGAAAGCTGCCTCGGGACAAGAGGTAGTGCGAGACGCGGTTCGGCGCTTCCGCCGGTTCGACAAAGAATTCGCGCACCCGTCCTACGTAGTGCCCCTCAACGTCGTAGGTCTTTGCGCCCATCAATTCCGTCGCGTAAATATCCATGCGTCCTCCCTCCTCGCGAAGTCCCTGGGTCATTCGAACGCCCTCGCGTTCAAACTCAGGACAACAATAAAAAACCCGCGCACCGAAGAACCTCGGCGGCGGGCAAGTACCTCACACAAATGGACTTAGCCTTACCCGCCAGTGAACCCTCCCCACCCGACCGCGCGCGCGGTGGCCTGCGCATCGCGCGAAATCATCCGAAAGCCAAGCCCATGGACCATCTTCAGGCCGTACTGCCCGGACCGACTCGGCCCAGGTTGGAGTTCGCTACCCGCGCTCATCGAGAGGAAATTCACTCCGTTTTGTGACGAAAATGCAGTCACAGTTCCTTATTAAGCCGCGTGCTCCGCGAAGTCAAGAAAAAATGACCATCGCGCTGAACTTTTTTGTGCGATTTGCTATTTGGAGGGATTCTTGCGGTGCGAAAAGAGCATGTGACGCGGTTCTTCGCCGCTCCGGCGGCACTCTTCCAGATACAAGCTTAGATAGCTCTGCAAAATGTAGTCGCGTTTTGAAAATCCCAATTCCTCGGCCGCACGATCGATCGCCGCTGCGGGCCCCTCCAGTTCCACAAAGGTCCCTATGGGTGTTTCGTCTAGTTCGATCAGAAGGCCCTTGGCCCAGGCTTTTGAATCAGGCAGCTGAAACGTGGTGCGGTACTTTTCGTAGCGAAACCGCCCTTTCATTCCCAACCCCTCAAATATCCGGGACAGAATCCCGGCATCCGCGACTTCGAGTTCAAGTTCCTCGCGGACCTTGTATGGCCCATAGGCTTCGCCGACTGTCTCCGAGTCCGCCAGGTTGTCGATTGGCTGCTTGAAAGTAAGTAACACTCGCTGCTTCGGCCCTGCAGAATGCGATTCCCCCCGTGCTTCGGGTATCTCCGTTCGAATACGCAGCAGTTGGCCGTTCTTGGCGAGGCTACTCTGTCGCGTATCGAAAATCACATTTTCCTCGTGAACTCGAGCCGTCCCGGGACCAGCGGGGCGGGCACCGATCCGTTCCAGCGCACGACGGAACGCCGGTACATCACTTATCTTCAGCTTGATTTCCGTCTCTCTCGCCACTGGTTGCTCACGCTCGCTGCCGACTGCTTTGTCCCGTCACCGAGTTCCGATAGTATAGCGGACGAGCATGTTTCCAGACGCCAACGCCGCGACGCCCGTCTCAGCCCAGGAAAACACAGAAAGTACAATTCTCAAGTCACCCGTGGCCCGGCGCGAACCGGTAGAGCATGTTTTGCATGGGGATCGCCGTGTGGACCACTACGCCTGGCTCCGCCAGAAGGACAGCCCCGAAGTGATTGGTTATCTGAAGGCGGAAAACGCTTATACCGATGCCATTCTGAAGCCCACGGAGTCATTTCAGGAAAAGCTCTATCAGGAGATGCTGGGACGCATCTTGCAGACGGATCTTTCCGTTCCGTACAAGCTGCGCGGCTACTTTTACTTCACGCGGACCGAAGAAGGAAAGCAGTACGCGATTCATTGCCGACGGCGAGGTGCGGAAGGCGCGGCGGAAGAGCTGCTTCTGAACCTCAATGCGCTGGCGGAGGACCACTCGTTTCTGGGATTGGGTTCGTTTGACGTTAGTGAAGACAATCATTTGCTGGCTTATTCGACCGATACGACGGGTTTCCGCCAATACACGCTTTACGTCAAAGACCTGCGAACCGGAGTTACCTTCCCCGAGCGGTTCGCACGCGTCACCAGTGTGGCCTGGGCCTCCGACAATCGCACACTGTTTTACACCGTGGAAGATGAGACGACGAAGCGTTCCCACCGGCTCTATCGGCATGTCCTGGGAGCTACCGAACCCGACCCTCTGCTGTACGAGGAAACCGACGAGCGCTTTCGCATCGAAGTGGAACGCACGCGCAGCGGCGCTTTTCTCATTCTGTCTATCTCCAGCCACACAACCAGCGAAGTCCGCTTCTTGCGCGCCGATCAGCCTACCGGAGAGTTTCGGCTCATTGCGGTGCGAGAAGACAACCATGAGTATTACGTGGACCATCATCCCGGGTTGGCCCCGAATCCAAGCGATGGGCTGTTCTACATTCGGACAAATTCCGGCGGGCGTACTTTTCGGCTTGTGACCGTCCCGGTGAGCGACCTTCGCCGAGATTACTGGCGGGAGATCATTCCCAATCGCCCGGAGGTCATGGTTGCTGCAGCTGAAGTTTTCCAGACACACCTGGTCCTGTTCGAGCGTGAGGGCGGCCTTCCCTATCTCCGCATCGTGGATTTGACTGCAGACTCCCCTACTGCGCTTGCGGCATCGCATCGCGTTGAATTCGCCGAGCCTGCCTACAACGCTTCCATTGGTGAAAACCCGGAGTTCGGCGCTGAACATGTGCGCTTTCAATACGAATCGTTCGTGACTCCCCGCTCGATTTTCGACTACGACCTTCGCACGCGTGGACGCCACCTTAGGAAACAGCAACCCGTTCTCGGGGGCTATGACCCTTCGCTATACGTCAGCGAAAGGCTACAGGCTAACGCTTCCGATGGCACACAAGTGCCTCTCTCCACCGTCCATCGCCGCGATACCCCGCTCGATGGTTCTGCACCGCTGCTTCTTTACGGCTACGGCAGCTACGGCATTTCTGTGCCGGTCAATTTCAGTTCGAACCGGCTGAGTTTGCTGGACCGTGGCGTCGTCTATGCCGTTGCGCACATTCGCGGCGGTGGAGAGCTTGGAAAACCGTGGCACGACGCGGGCCGCATGCAACATAAGCGGAACACGTTCACGGACTTCATCGCGGCAGCTGAATACTTGGTTTCTGAACGCTATACGTCTCCGGAAAGACTTGTCATCGAGGGTGGCAGCGCTGGCGGCCTTCTCATGGGTGCGGTAGCAAACATGCGCCCCGATCTATTTCGTATCGTCATCAGCCACGTTCCGTTCGTCGATGTGTTGAACACCATGCTTGACGCTTCTCTTCCGCTGACCGTGGGTGAATACGAGGAGTGGGGCAATCCGCAAATCGCGGAAGACTATTTCTACATGAAGTCGTATTGTCCCTACACCAACGTGGAGCGCAAGGCTTATCCAGCAATCTTGGCAAAAACGGGGCTGAACGATAGCCAGGTGATGTATTGGGAGCCTGCGAAATACGTGGCGAAATTGCGCACGCTGAAAACCGATGCGAATCCTCTGCTGTTGAAGATCAACATGGGCGCGGGGCACGGCGGTGCTTCTGGCCGGTATGATTATTTGCGAGAGATTGCGCTGGACTACGCTTTTTTCCTAACGCATTTAGGCATCCGGGAATGAGCGAACCGACAACACCGCTGATGCAGCAGTATCACGCCATCAAGGCGCGCTACCCTCACGCGTTGCTGCTCTTTCGCCTTGGCGATTTCTATGAACTTTTCTATGAAGACGCGATTATCGCCGCCCGCGAGCTACAGATTACGCTTACCTCGCGGAATCGCGAAAAGGG
>Ga0210408_10006417_pt1 | contig 10172 bp, 11 predicted proteins | sample IncBWH4MmetaG_FD_155471 | JGI IMG/M metagenome (GOLD analysis project Ga0210408, IMG submission 155471) | Forest soil microbial communities from Barre Woods Harvard Forest LTER site, Petersham, Massachusetts, United States - Inc-BW-H-4-M | ecosystem: Environmental > Terrestrial > Soil >...
GTAGTATGCCAGCGGCCACCATGCCCCCATCTTTTCGGTGAACACACGCCACGCCACTGCCTGCGGCGCTTCAACGCTCACAACCTTCCGCACGCTGTTAGGGTCGAATACAACGGTCTCAGCGTTTTCTGTCTTCATGCGTTCTCCCTCCGAGCCGAAAATGAGATTTGATCGCGAACGGTGCTACGCCGTTTCGTGATTCACTAACTTTTGGGGAAATTTGGATCTGCTTTGACTTCGCTGATCTGCTTGACGTGCCGCTCGCTGTGCGCGGCGATGAAGAGGATAAACTCATAGCCGTCCATCTTGCCGATCGGCCCGTCCATGACGTGATCGCGCAATCCCGTGGTTGAGCGGAGGAATTGTTCGGTGGTTTCGCGGCTCTCGAGAAAGTGCTTGAGCGACCCCTCCGGAGAACCAAACCGGTTGTTGGGCACGAGCGGCTCAGGCGCCTGCGCCTTGTGGGAGCGATCGGGAATCATCGCTTCGACAGCAGCATCCATTTTCTTCACGTCGCGCCCCGGCTCTCCGGCCGGCAAAACCATGACCTTCTTCTGCACAAAATCGACACGAATGAAGTCCTCTGACGCGGCAATGTGTTCCATCACCTGCGCAACGGACCATCGATCGGGTCCCGGCTTGAAGTTCCATTGCGCCTCCGAAAGGCCATTGGTTGCGTCCAACACATCTTTCCTGGTGGACTCGAGGTATTGGAGAGCGTGCTCCCTTTCCACCTGCGTGAGTTCCTGGGCCGGGATCGCCGCGACTCCGCTTACCGCCAACACCGCGATCAGCATGCAATTCAGGGATCGATTCCTCATCTGCGCATTCTCCTCGTGCTTTGGAAAAAACGTTGATCTTCCTGTTGAATCTTCAGTGGCCTTTTCTTGTCCTCAGCTCTTTGGTTGCCTCTCGTTCGGCCACCTCTTTGAAAGCCATAAGTGCTTCGTTCCAGAATCCGTCGAGCCAACCCCGCAATGCCTCGATTCCGCGGGCGTCAACTGTGTAGACCCGTCGCGTGCCCTCCGCATGAACAGTCACCAGTCTTGCTGTCATGAGGATTTTCAAGTGCTGAGAGACTGCGGGACGACTGACCTCCATCCCGTCGGCGATCTCGCCTACGGATCGTGGGCCGCCACGCAGGCGCTTCAACACCGCCCGCCGGGTAGGATCTCCCAATGCATCGAGGACGCGTTCTTCGTAAGCTACCACTTACAGTAAGCTACCACTAACGAAAACGGCCGTCAAGTTCGCCGTTGCGAATGTGTGGCTGCCCCGACTCTGCATCTATCGGCGGCCCGAATCTCGAATGCCCTTGACCCTGTAGTCATCTACAGGGTTTACGCTGAAGCCATGGAAGGCCTCACAAGAGGGCAGCTCGCGCAGCGCGCCCAAGTCAATCCAGAGGGTGGCGCACCAATGCGTGGGACGTTTATATGGTCTATGGTCCGAAGGCTATATGGAGCGGGAATCTTCCAACTGTCCCCGATTTCTTTATGCACCAGACTTCGGAGAAGGGACCGCGTTTGGATGCGACGGTATTTGGAACCAAGGTGAAACAACTACTGTAGTGAGCCAATTGAAGCCTGTGTGTCCTTCGCAATTGGATTTTGCATCAATCATTCTTAGATCGGCGCCGTCAGAGTCGCGGCCGCGACACACCGCATTTTTCGCGGCGTTACGTTCCAGGCCCTGTTCTCGTCAGCTCAGCATGCGGAGCAGCCGACCGCCTCGACCGGAATCGGCAGCGGCGCTCCCTCAAGCGCTGTAAGTTTCTGCGGAGCACAACAGGCTTTGCCGAGACGTGCCAGGTCCACCTGCATTGCCTTCTCTCCCCTGATCACCGCGAGCGTTTCGCGAAGGATTCTGGCTGCCCCGGCGTTTGACGGCACAACGATTTTGTAGTGCATCCATTTGCCTTCGCGGCGCGCCGCCACCACGCCCGCACGTCGCAGATACGCAAGATGCCGCGAAATCTTCGGCTGGCTTTGCCCAAGGATCTCAACAAAATAGCAGACGCAGACCTCTCGTCCATCCATCAGGTTCAGGAGTCGCAGCCGGGTGCGGTCCGAAAGCGCGGCAAACAACAGCGCCAGATCGTAGGTCTTTGGGGAACGGTCCACAACTTTATTATATACGCATTGACAGATATGTATACAGGGAATATATTCGCCTTAACGTATGCAAGGGGACGCAACAATGGATACCAAGGTTCGAGAGCAGGTGAAAGAAAAATACGGAAACGCAGCCCGCGCCGTCGCTGAGTCAGGTACTCTGCAGGCTTGTTGCGATCCCGGTCTTCGTTGCTGCGACCCGATCACAACCAATCTCTACAGCGCAGGCGAGAAGGGACTGATTCCTGAGAAGGCGGTGCTGGCTTCGCTGGGATGCGGGAACCCCACGGCGCTGATTGAACTCCGCGCTGGAGAGATTGTTCTGGATCTCGGTTCCGGCGGAGGGATCGACGTATTGCTCTCGGCGCAGCGTGTTGGTCCTACAGGCAAGGCTTACGGTCTGGATATGACGGACGAAATGCTCGCCCTGGCCCGTGAAAATCAGCGGCAGGCCGGCATTATGAACGCGGAGTTTCTGAAGGGCGAGATCGAGAACATTCCCCTTCCTGACAACTCGGTGGATGTCATCATTTCAAACTGCGTCATCAATCTCTCGGCCGACAAGGACCGCGTATTGGCGGAGGCGTTTCGCGTGCTGAAGCCAGGCGGACGCTTTGCGGTCTCTGATGTTGTGGTTCGCGGCGGCGTGCCCGACGAAGTTCGCAGGAACATGCTCCTCTGGGTAGGATGCATCGCCGGAGCGCTTGACGAAGACGACTATCTTGCAAAGTTGAGGAAAGCCGGTTTGGCCGATGCTGCAATCGAGCCAACCCGCATCTACAACGTTGAGGACGCCCGCCAGTTCCTTACCGAAGCAGGAGTAGACGTCGACGCCCTAGCTCCGCAGGTGAACGAAAAATTTATGAGCGCGTTCATACGGGCCAGCAAGGCGCAGGCGGCTTGTTGTGCGCCTGGTTGCTGCACGCCTGTCGCTATCGGAGCGAAGGAGTAGGCGGATGCCTGGTCACTACAACGTTCTGTTTCTCTGCACCGGCAATTCCGCGCGGTCCATCATGGCCGAGGCAATTCTGAATCATCGCGGAAAAGGGCGATTCCTCGCCCATAGCGCGGGTAGCCATCCCACCGGTCATCCGAGGCCTGAAGCTCTGAGACAAATAGAATCCGCCGGGCTATCGACAAACGGCCTGCGCAGCAAGTCATGGGATGAATTCGCTGTGCCTGGGGCTCCGAAACTGGATTTCGTGTTTACAGTGTGCGACAACACCGCCAGGGAAGAGTGCCCGTATTGGCCGGGACAGCCTATGACGGCGCACTGGGGGATTCCCGATCCAGCCGCCGTAAAGGGCGTCCCGGACGAGATCGCGCGGGCCTTTCGCGATGCCTTTGTAGTTCTCGACCGCAGGGTAGGTCTATTTTTGTCCTTACCGCTCGGCACACTCGACCAGCTTGCCATCAAGCGCGAAGTCGAAAACATTGGGAAATCGTAGCGGAGCTTAAGCTGGTCCCGAGCTGAATGAATGCCTTCCATCGTTTCTGGGATCGCTAGCTGACTGCGTGGATTTCCGCGGCCGGTGTCCGGGCAGGACGGACCGGCGGTGTCAGGAAAACTTCGCTCTAAGCTGCAGTCTCTCAGCCACTTAGGCTTTCGCCGGATTACGTTCGCATTTACCGTATTATCATAGACTTATAGCTCTGGAGACGAACTGAGAGTCCCTTGGCTGAGGATTCTGAATCCCTCCGGGCTCACCAGACTTTCCTTGGAGCAGTACTGCGGTACCTCAAATGGAGACACGGCTCGACACAATTCTGGCGACGACGCGGGCTACGGTTGCGGCGGCCAGAAACCGTGTGCCGGTGGCGGAGCTGGAGCGACGGGCCGAGTTGCACACACCGCGCGGGTGGGCGGCTGCCCTGCGGCGGGGTGCGGACGGCCCGGCGGTGATTGCGGAGATCAAGAAGGCTTCGCCTTCAAAGGGGCTGATCCGGGCCGATTTCGATGTTGGATGGATTGCGCGGCGCTATGAAGCCGGGGGAGCGGCGGCACTGTCTGTGCTGACCGACGAGCCGCACTTCCAGGGCAGCCTGAGAAACCTGGAGTTGGCGTCGGCCGCGGTGAAGCTGCCGTGCCTGCGCAAGGACTTCATGGTGGACGAGTATCAGATCGTCGAGGCCCGGGCCCATGCGGCAGACGCAATCCTGCTGATTGCGGCGGCGCTGACCGATGCGGAGATGACGCGCTTTGCGGCAGCAGCGCACGCGGCCAAGCTTGATGTCCTGGTGGAGGTGCACACGGCTGGAGAGCTGGGCCGGGTGATTGATGCTCTGGGCGAGACAGGCGCGGATGCGATCGGTGTGAACAATCGCGATTTGAAGACATTTCACGTACGCATGGAGACGTCGCTCGAGCTGGTGGATCGGATCCCGGCGAGCATGGTGCGGGTGGCTGAAAGCGGCATTACGACGGGCGACGACGTGAATCGTTTGCGGGCGGCTGGGTTCGACGCGTTCCTGATTGGCGAGAGCCTGATGCGGCAGGCAGATCCGGGTACGACCCTGCGTGAGCTGCTAGCCCAAGCCCACGAACCAAGACCTGTTCGTGAGGACCCCGGGGCCGGGGCTGCGATGCCGCGATGAGCCTGTGGGTGAAGATCTGCGCAAATACCTCGCTTGAAGATGCGTTGCTGGCGGCCGAAGCCGGCGCCGACGCGGTGGGGTTTGTGTTTGCGCCCAGCCCCCGGCGGGTGACCGTGGAGCAGGTGGCTGCGATTCTGCCGGGGCTGCCAGGCACGATCGAGAAGATCGGCGTGTTTGTGGATGCACCGGTGGATTCGATTGCGTCGGCGGTGCGGGCGTGCGGACTGACCGGAGTGCAGCTGCATTCCGATGCCGGGGCCGATGCGCCGGCGCGGTTGCGGGCTGAGTTCAGTGCAGGGCTGCGGATTTTGCGCGTGGTGCACTTTGGACCAGACGCCGCACTGCAGGCTGCGGCGTACGCGGCGGATACCAACGTTGACGGCGTGCTCGTGGATTCGCGAACCGCGACGGCCGTGGGTGGCACTGGTATCGCATTCGACTGGAATGAGGCACGGCGAACGGTCTTCGGAAATGGCGCGGCGAGGCTGGTGGCTGCTGGCGGGTTGAATCCCGGCAATATCGCTGAGGCGATTCGGACGCTGCGGCCGTGGGGCGTGGATGTGGCTTCAGGCGTTGAGGCTGCACCGGGAAAGAAGGACGCGGCCAAGGTGCGGGCGTTTGTGGCGAACGCGCGTGCGGGGGGCCGGGGCTGAGGCGATTGTTCCGCGGCTCGCGCGAGCCGCAATCCTGACCAGTTGGAGCGCGATGCGATGCGAAGGTTCATTCTGACCGGCGCACCCGGTTCAGGGAAGACTGCGATTCTGCGCCAGCTGGAATTGCGCGGCTTTGGCGTGGTCGAGGAGGCCGCCACCGATGTGATCGCGCTGGAGCAGGCCCGTGGAGTCGCGGAGCCGTGGCGGGATTCCGCGTTCATCAATGCGATCGTGCTGTTGCAGAAGCTGAGGCAGGCGCGGGCTGCGACCGCTGCCGACGAGGTGCAATTTCATGATCGATCTGCCGTGTGCACGCTGGCGCTGGCGCGGTATCTCGGGTTTGCGGTGAGTGAGGATCTGGCTGCGGAGTTGCGGCAGATCGTGACGGAGCGCGTGTTCGAGAAGCGCGTCTTCTTCGTCCAGAACCTGGGGTTTGTTGCGCCGACCGGGGCGCGGCGAATCACGTTCGAGGAGTCGCTGCGCTTTGAGCGGATTCATGAGGAGACCTACCGCGAGTCGGGATACGAGCTGCTCACCATCAAGCCGGGAAGGCTCGAGGAACGCGTGGCCGGGATCTTGCGGGTTGCCTCGAATGGAGAGCAGAAGGAGCACTGACAACTGGGCAGCTAGTACACTGAACTTAGGTTCGCAATTGCGCAGGAGGCCCTTCGCACATGGCATCGATCATTCTTCCCTCGGCACCGTCGGAGTCGCGGCCGGGACGGTTCGGCATCTATGGCGGACGCTACGTGCCGGAAACATTGATGGCCGCTCTGATGGAGTTGGAGCGCGAGTACGAACTCTCCAAGGCCGACGCGGCCTTCCAGGCGGAACTGAATGATCTGCTGAAAGACTATGCAGGCCGCCCCACGCCGCTCTACTTTGCCAAGCGCCTGACTGAGGACCTCGGTGGCGCCAGGATCTACCTGAAGCGCGAAGACCTGCTGCACACCGGTGCGCACAAAATCAACAACGCGCTTGGACAGGGATTGCTGGCCAAGCGCATGGGCAAGAAGCGCATCATCGCCGAGACCGGCGCCGGCCAGCACGGCGTAGCGACAGCCACCACCTGCGCGCTGCTGGGCCTTGAGTGCGTGATCTACATGGGTGAAGTCGACATGGCGCGGCAGGAGCTGAACGTGCTGCGCATGCGCCTGCTGGGGGCGGAGGTGCGTGGAGTCTCGTCGGGATCGAAAACCCTGAAGGACGCCATCAGCGAGGCCATGCGCGACTGGGTCACCAATGTGCGCACTACCTACTACATTCTGGGCAGCGCCCTGGGAGCGCATCCCTATCCGACGATTGTTCGTGATTATCAGCGCTGCATCGGCCGGGAAATGAAGGAGCAGATCCTGGAGAAGGAAGGCCGTCTGCCCACGGCTGTGATTGCCTGCGTCGGCGGCGGCTCCAACGCGATTGGCGCGTTTTACGAATTCATTCCAGATCGCCAGGTCAGGCTGATCGGCGTGGAGGCCGGCGGGCGTGGAACGGCGCTAGGCGAGCACGCGGCGCGATTTGCGGGCGGGGCGCCGGGCGTGTTGCAGGGAACATTTTCCTATGTCCTTCAGGATGAGAACGGACAAATTGCGTTGACGCATTCGGTGTCGGCGGGATTGGATTATGCGTCGATTGGGCCGGAGCATGCGGCGCTGCATGATACGGGGCGCGCGGAGTACACGTCGCAGGATGACGCGGCGGCGTTGGAGGCGGTAGTCAAGTTGGCGCGCACAGAAGGAATTCTGCCCGCGCTCGAGAGCGCGCACGCTGTAGCGGAGGCCATGCGGGTGGCGCCGGCGATGAGCCCGCGTGACATACTGGTGGTCAACCTCTCTGGACGCGGCGATAAGGACATGGGCATTCTGGCAAGGGAGCTGCATATCCAAGGTGCACAGACAGGAGCCTGAAGCATGCCCATAGCCTTCCATCACAAGCCGGGGCTGGTGGTATACCTCACCGCCGGCGACCCAACTCTCGACGCCACGCGCGCCATCGCCATCGAGGCCATTGACGCGGGCGCGGACGTGATCGAGTTGGGCGTGCCCTTCAGCGATCCTCTTGCCGACGGACCCGTAATCCAGCGCGCCAGCGAGCGAGCCCTTGCGCGCGGCACAAAGCTCGGCGATGTACTAAAGATTGCGCGCGCGATTCGTGCAGCTCGGCCCGCGGCGGGGCTCATCATCTTCACTTACTTCAATCCGATCCTGCGCTATGGGCTGGCGCGCTTCGCTGACGATGCCAAGGCGGCAGGCGCGGACGGCGTGCTGGTCACCGACTTGATCGTCGAAGAAGCCGGCGAGTACCTCGCGGAGATGGCCCGGACCGGCCTGGCGCCGGTGTTTCTTGCCGCCCCCACCAGTCCCGATGAGCGGATCGAGGCCATCGCCGCACATTCCAGGGGATTCGTCTACGCGATTTCACGCACCGGCATCACCGGCAAGCAGAGTTCGATGGCGGCGGACGCAGCCGCATTGGTCGATCGAATTCGCCGATGGAGCACGCTGCCGGTGGCCGTGGGCTTCGGCATCTCCAATGCGCTGCATGTGGCGCAGGTGGCGGAGTTTGCGGATGCGGCGGTTATCGGCAGCGCGATTGTGGAGTTGATTGAACGCGCGACTCCCAACACTGCAGCCAATGACGTGGCCCGATTTATCAAGGGCCTGCGCCTGGCTGAAGCGGCGCCGGCCCGGTAATAGGCACTCCGGCGATCCGCGCATGACGGATCTCAATTCAATCCAACTCCTTTGCCAGAGTTTGGTGCTCTTGCGGGCGCCGTACAAGAGGTTCGAATGACGCTGGAAGAATTGCGGCAACGCATTGATGTTCTGGACCGCCAGCTTGTGGAACTGCTCAACGAGCGGGCGCGCGCCGCGCAGATAATCGGGCACTTGAAGGCAGCAACCTCGCTGCCGGTGTACGAGCCGGGTCGCGAGAAGGTGATTTACGCCAACGTCCGCGAGGCCAATAAGGGGCCGCTGCCGGATATCGAGCTGACCCACATCTACGAACGGATCATCGATGTGATGCGCGCACTGCAGCGCAACGAACTGGCATCGGAGCGCCATGCGCAGGAGATGGCGCGGCTACGGGGAGACGAGGCGAGGTCGCCCGAGACAGGGAAGAGCGAATGATCGTAGCAATGCTGGAAAAAGCAAGCGAGGAAGAGATTGACGCGGTAATCGACGCGATGGTGGAGTCCGGCGTCGGCGTGCATCGCACCACCGGTCAGATGCAAACCATCCTGGCCGGCGTGGGCCCGACCGCGAACGTGGACCTGGCCAAATTTGAAGTGATGCCAGGCGTAATGCACGTGCACCGCATTAGCTCGCCTTACAAACTGGCGGGTCGAAGCTGGCGGCCGGAAGGCACCATCGTCGAGTTCCGCAACGGCGTGACCATCGGCGGCACGCAGATCGCGATGATGGGCGGGCCCTGCTCCATTGAAGACCGCGATCAGATCTTCGAGACGGCGCGGCGCGTCAAGGGCGCGGGCGGCAGCTTTCTGCGCGGCGGCGCCTTCAAGCCGCGGTCCTCGCCGTACGCGTTTCAGGGGCTCGGCATTCCGGGGCTCAAACTGATGCGCGAGGCGGCCGAGGCGCATGGCCTGCTGGTAGTCAGCGAAGTGATGGAGATTTCTCAGATCGAGCCCATGTTGCCCTTCGTGGATCTCTTTCAGGTGGGCGCGCGCAATATGCAGAACTTCAACCTACTGCGCGAGCTGGGCCTGGTCCGCAAGCCGGTGCTGCTGAAGCGCGGCATCGCCGCCACCATCGAGGAGCTGCTGCTGTCGAGCGAGTACATCCTCACCGGCGGCAACTACGACGTGATCCTGTGCGAACGCGGCATCCGCACTTACGAGACCGCCACGCGCAACACCATGGATATCTCGGCGATTCCGGTGGTGAAGAAGCTGTCGCATCTGCCGATTGTGGGCGACCCGTCGCATGGAACTGGGCGGCGCGATATGGTGGCGCCCATGGCGCGCGCGGCGGTGGCGGCGGGAGCGGACGGCATCATCGTCGAGGTGCATCCCAACGCGGACAAGGCAGCCAGCGATGCGGCGCAGACACTGTATCCCGATCAGCTGGATAAGCTGATGGAGGAACTGCGGCTGATTGCGACGGCGGTGGGACGCGGATTCTAGCGAAGATAGCGGAGCTAGCTGTGTTAGGTGGTACTGCGCTAACTCCGCTTTAATCGCTGTCTCCGCTACACTTGAACCATTCATGATTGAGCGCATCGCCATCCTGGGCACAGGGCTGCTGGGCACGTCAGTGGGCCTGGCGCTGCGCGCGGCAGGATATCGCGGAGCGATTGCCGGTTGGAATCGCAGCGCCGAGGGCGCGCAGACGGCGCTTAAGATGGGCGCAATCGGTGAGATCGTCGGCGATCCGATTGCCGCGGCGAGGGAGAGCGACGTCACGCTGCTCTCGGTGCCGATCTACGCGAGCCTTGATTTGATGGAGCATTTATCGGGCGTTCTGGTCTGCGGGCAGCTCGTGACCGATGTCGGGAGCACCAAGAAGCAGATCACCGAAGCCGCCGGACGGCTGTTCAACACGCCGGAGCGCGCGGCGTTCTTGCCCGGACACCCGATGGCGGGAAAGGAACGCGGCGGCGCCGAGCTTAGCGATGCATCGCTGTTCAAAGGCGCCGTGTGGCTGTTTACCGACGACTCCTCATGGGTGCGCTCTGCGTCGGGAAAGAGGCTGGCGGAGAGCTGGCGGTCGTGGGTGTCAGCGATAGGTTCGCGCGTCATCGACATTGACGCAACACGCCACGACGAGATGGTTGCATGGGTAAGCCATCTGCC
>Ga0210408_10006420_pt1 | contig 10169 bp, 9 predicted proteins | sample IncBWH4MmetaG_FD_155471 | JGI IMG/M metagenome (GOLD analysis project Ga0210408, IMG submission 155471) | Forest soil microbial communities from Barre Woods Harvard Forest LTER site, Petersham, Massachusetts, United States - Inc-BW-H-4-M | ecosystem: Environmental > Terrestrial > Soil >...
CCGCCGTCGCCGGCGACGAGCCCGACCGAGACGTGCGGATCGCCGATCTTGGCGTGCTCGGCGGCGATGACGATGTCGCTCAAGAGCGCCAGCGAGGCGCCAAGCCCGGTGGCGTGGCCGTTGAGGCGGCAGATGAGCGGCTTGTCGAGGTCGAGCTGGCCGAACACGATCTCCTTGGCCTCGCGCGCGGTTTCTTCGAAGGCGTCCGGCTCGTCGATGGCCTTCTGCATCCAGGCGATGTCGCCGCCGGCGCAGAAGGCGCGGCCGGCGCCGGTGAGGACGACGATGTCGGCTTCGTCGTCGTGGCGCGCATCGACAAAGATGCGCGACAGTTCGGTGTGCAGCTCGGCGTTCGCCGCGTTGAGCTGCGCCGGCCGGTTGAGCGTCAGCGTCAGGATGCGCCCGCGCCGCTCGGCCAGGATGGTCTTGTAGCCGTCATACCTGCCCATCGTCGTGCTCTCCCTCTTGCTCGCCATCGTTTCCCCCTTGTGGAGGGAGGGTCAGGGAACAGCCGCCGCCCAGGCGCGAACGTAGAGCGACTGCGCGCGCCGCTCCGCCGTTGTTCCAGAGCCTCACGCCGATCGAAGCCGCAAAGTCTCCTGCAGTATCTCGGCCAGCTGCTCCGGCTGATCGAGCATCCCGTCATGGCCGCAAGCAAGCTCGTGGACTTGCCAGCCCTTCGCGCGGGCGCTCGCCATCGCGCGATCGAACGGTTCGCTCGGGTAGCCGGTCGCTCTGATGTAGACTTTCCTGGCAATGCGCTCCCGCGCCCGCGTCAGCGTCAGTCGCTGCAGAAAACATTTCAGCGGCTGCGGCGTGCATCGCCCGTCGACCCACGCGCGGTCCTTCTCGTTGACATGGAAAAACGCCGCCGTCCGCGGCGGAACGGTCGTTGCGCCGCTCGCTTCCGCCGACCGAAGAGTGGCTTGTACCGGTTGCGGCTGGAGATCGATCACGGCTTGCCCGGTCTCCGGCAGGAACGAATCGACCAGCACGACGGACGATATGGCCCGTTCCATCTTCTCCGCCACACCGGAAATTACCATGCCCCCGTACGAGTGGCCGACCAGAACAACGTCGTTCAACTCCTGCCATTTCATCTCGTTGACGACGTCGAGAATGTGCGTGTCGAGATCGATGGCGGGCGACAGCAGATGCGAGCGTTCGCCGAGGCCGGTCAGCGTGGGCGCAAATACTTCGTGACCGCTGCGGGTGAGCAGCCGAGCAACCCGGCGCCAGCACCAGGCGCCGTGCCAAGCCCCGTGAACCAGAACGAACGTCGCCACGTCTCTTTCCTACGACAAATTTTGTGAGCTGTCTTTATGCCAGCGCGCCTCGCGTCAGCCTGCGCCAAGAGTGAGGGCGTCAACTGGTTGGCCGGAGCGACACCGCCCGACTGATAAAAGTCCTACGGCAACGATATTCCGGCGGTCGGCACGCAATCAGAATTGCGCTTTAGCTCCGAGGGTGATCCCCTGTGCGAAGAAGCCCGACTGCCTGATGTCGGCGGGCGACGTAATCTGATCCCCGACCCGGCCGACGCTGCTCAAGTATATGTAGTTGTACGCCAAAGTCAGCGACCACACATCGGTGATGTCATAGCCGACCGTGATGGTGCCGCTTGGCACGACTGCAAACACCGCCTTGGTACCAGCGCCGCTTGCGAAGGGGGGGCCGCCCGTTGCGGGAATAGGCGCACCCCCATTGACCGCCAGCGGATGCCGGCCAAAATGAGAGTCCTGGTCGGGGTTATATGAGGTCGGTCGAACCAGAGGCCGACTCTTGCTCGATCATCGCGCCCACTGCCAGCTTGCTTTCATTCCCGACCCAGAAGGGCCCCCAATGCTTTTCGGCGTTGAAACCAACCTGTGGCCCGATGAAGTCATTGCGAATCGTGAACGCGCCGGAGCCCGACAAGGTATCGTTGAAATTGACCGGCGGCGGCAGGCCGAGCGCCGGTTGGAAAGTCCGGGTGGCCAAAGCGTTGACGGAGGCCGTGAGCCTCTCGCTGAGAGCCGCGTAGCGCAGCCCAAACATGACGTCGAAGATCGGAAGGCTTGCAAAGAGCGGAGTCCTCATTCGGAAGTTTACGTCCGCGCCGTAGAACTGGTCCGAGATTGTGGCGCCGGTCACTGTTGTCGTCAGGGTGTCGTCGAACAGCCAACGAACACATCGGGCGTCGTATTTATGAAGGTGGTCCTCGTGGCGGTCGTCGGCGCCGGAGAGATCGCACCTGAACGGCCCTGCACGAAAAAGGCACTGCCGTCGACGGCCGTCGTCCGCGCCGGGTCCAGCCAATAACCCACCCGGAGGTTCCCGCCGCCGCCGAAAACCGGCGGGGCGGCGGTGATGAGCGGGTTTACTACCGTCGATATCGTGGTGAGCCCGATGAACCCCGCCGTGTTGCGCACGGGCAACGAAGGTGTGACAGTACGACGAGGCGAGTCTATCCAAAATTTCAGAGGGGTTATCGGCCTATCTGCGGTACGCTGCCAGCGAGCGCGCAAGCGGTGCCGGATTTGGTCCCCTGAACGAGACTTTCGGCCAGCAACAAGCCGTTCGCGCGCGGACCGTCTAGCCGTCGGCGGCGCCGGCGGACGCGAGAGCGCCGGGCGTGGGCGCCGCGCTTCGCGCCTGCCAGAGATCGTGCGCGATCATGCCGACCGCCATGGCGACAACGAAGACGATGACGGGCGTCGACAGGGTCGCCAGATTTTCGATCGCCGGCCCCGGGCACAACCCCACCAGGCCCCAACCGACGCCGAACAGGACGGAGCCGACGAAGAGCGGCCGGTCGATCGCCGTCTGCGTCGGCAAATGGATTTGCGCGTCGAGGAGCGGCGCGCTTGGCCGCAGCAGCGCGTAGCCGAAGCCCGACACGGCAAGGGCGGCGGCCATTACCACCGCGAGGCTCGGATCCCATCCGCCGTTCGCAACGGCGAAGATATCGAGAAAACCTAAAACCTTCGTCGGCATGACCATGCCGGAGATCAACAGGCCCCAGCCGAAGATGAAGCCGCAGGCAAGGCTCGCGAGCGCGCGCATGGCTCAACCTCCGATGACGTGCCGCGTCACCGCGACGACGGCGATGGCGGCGATCATGTAGACGCTCGTGGCGACGATCGAACGCGGCGACAGCCGCGCGATGCCGCAGATGCCGTGCCCGGAGGTGCAACCGTTGCTCAGCCTGGTGCCGAAGCCGACCAGGACGCCGGCGAAGGCAATGGTGATGAGGTTCGCTTGCATTTGTGGAACGGGCACGGCGTAGCCGATGAGCATGGCCGAAAGGGGCGCCGCGATCAGGCCGGCGATGAAGGTCGCACGCCAGGCGCGGTCCGTGCCGGCAGGGTCGACCACGCCGGCAAAGATACCGGTCACACCGGCGATGCGGCCGTTGAGCAGCAACAGCAGCAGCGCGGAAAGCCCGATCAGCGCCCCGCCGATTGCCGCCGAGATCGGAGTGAAGTTGGCCATGCTTGCCTCGTGCGAATGTGAATAGACGCCGCGTTGTTCTCGGGTTCGCGCCGTGATCTGACAATAGGTAAGCCCGAAGCGCGCCGCAACAAAACAGGCGGCGCTGAGCAGCGCCTGCTCCTGCGGCCGAAGAATTGCCTGTTCGTGCGGCCGCGTTTATTGAGGACAAATGTGCTGCCGCTGCCGCTCGATTCGGAAGATTATTTTCAAGCGTGAAAATTCTTCCGAAGCCGGCCGAGGTCGCCAGCCGATGACGGGGACTTGCCGATGAAATTCTACGATTGCGCCACTGCCCCGAGCCCGCGCCGCGTGCGTATCTTTCTCGCCGAGAAGGGCATCACCGTGCCGAAAGTGCAGGTCGACCTGCGCAACAACGAGCAGCTCACTCCGGCGTTCCGCGCCATCAACCCGGACGCCACCGTGCCGGTGCTCGAACTCGACAACGGCACGCGCATCACCGACGCGATCGGCATCTGCGTCTATTTCGAGGCGACCCATCCGCAACCGCCGTTGATGGGCGAGAGCGCGGAAGAGAAGGCCGTCGTCACCGCCTGGCAGCGGATTTCAGAGCGGAACGGCTTCTATGCGGTGATGGACGCGTTGCGCAATTCGACGCCTGGCCTCAAGTCGCGGGCGCTGCCGGGGCCGGACGGCTACGAGCAGATTCCGGCACTGGCCGAACGCGGGCGAGCGCGCATCGCGCGTTTCTTCGAGCAGATGGATGCGCGGCTGGCGCAGAGCGAGTTCATCGCGGGTGCGCGCTACAGCATTGCCGACATCACCACGCTGGTGTCGGTCGACTTCGCGCGCTGGGTCAAGCTGCCGGTCCCCGAGCACTGCGCGCATCTGCGCCGCTGGCATGAGCAGGTCTCGGCGCGGCCGAGCGCGAAGGCCTAGCGCCCGGGAAATTTGCCTCGCGCAAACCGTGAGAATTTCTCAGCCAGCGAATGTAACATCGCTCCCGACAGCGAGCAAAGGCATCCGCTATGAGCAACGTTCGATCCATCGTCGATTGGCTGGAAGACGGCGCGCGGTCCGCGGTCCGTTCGGAAGACGTGCTGGCGGAATTGTGCGCGCGGCTGGTGGAGTGCGGCATACCGTTGGGGCGGGCCGCCGTGTTCGTCACGACGCCGCACCCGGACATCATGGGCCGCAGCTTTCGCTGGGAGCCCGGGGCGGAAGTGAAGGTATCGGCTGCTCCGTGGGAATTGATGCAGACCGCCGAGTTCCGCGACAGCCCAGTCGCTGCCGTCTACCGCACCGGAGAGCTGCTGCGGCGTCATCTGGATGATCCCAACTGTCCCGATGATTTCGCGATGCTGCGCAATCTGCGCGCCGAAGGCACCACCGACTACGTCGCCTTCCCGCTGGTCTTCACGAATGGCCACATCCACGTCGCCACCTGGACGACGAAGCGGAAGGGCGGCTTCACCCCGCAGGAGTTTTCCGCCCTCGAATCGATCACCGCGCCGCTCGCTCGGGTCGCGGAAGTTCGCGCGCTGCAGCGCACGGCCCAGAACCTGCTCGACACCTATATCGGCCACCAGGCCGGCGAGCGGATCATGGCCGGCAAAATCCGCCGCGGCTACATCGAGGCGATCCGCGCCGCGATCTGGCTCTCGGACATGCGTGGATTTACCACGCTGTCCGAACGGTTGCCGCCGCAGGAATTGATCGACCTGCTCAATCGCTATTTCGACGCACAGGTGCCCGCGATCCTCGAGAGCGGCGGCGAGGTGCTCAAGTTCATGGGCGATGGGCTGCTGGCGATCTTTCCGATCGCCAATGACGACGATGTCGCCGCGGTCTGCCGGCGCGCGCTCGCCTGCGCGCTGGCTGTGCGCGATCGTGTCGCCGAATTGCCGCGCAAGGCGGAGGACGCGGAGGGCACACGCTTCGGTCTCGCGCTCCACGCCGGCGAAGTGATGTACGGCAATATCGGCGGCGGCAATCGGCTCGATTTCACCTGCATCGGCCCGGCGGTGAACCTTGCCGCGCGGCTGGAGAAGGTCGCCGCCAAGCTCGGCGAAACGATCGTGGCTTCGGCCGCCTTTGCCCGCCACTTTCCGGGCGAACTTGTGAGCCGCGGCGAATTCCCCGTCGCCGGTTTCGCTGCACCGCAAACCGTCTACGGTTTCCCGCAGTAATCGGCGCCCAAGCGCCCGCCGTTTTCGGGGCGACTGAGCCGCAACCGCGGCCTGCCGGTCGCGTGGAAAGGATCCGCTGGCCGTTGCGGTCGCATTGCCGCGCCGCGCGCGATCCCTATATCTCCTTGGATTCCCGCGCCCTCTGGCAATATCGCAGTCGCGAGGGCAGACTGGCCCGCAGGAGGGCCGACTCAATGGGCCGACTCATGGCGCTGCGCGACGTCAAGCTTGACGACAAATTCGACCTCGGCCACAGCCGCGTTTTCGTCACCGGGTTCCAGGCGCTGGTGCGGCTCTGCCTGATGCAGAAGGAGCTTGATCGCCGCAACGGCCTCAACACGGCGGGCTACATCACCGGTTACCGCGGTTCGCCGCTCGGTGGGCTCGACGGGCAGTTCCTCCGCGCCGCGCCCCATCTGCAGAAGAACGACATCCTCTTCCAGGGCGGGATCAACGAGGATCTCGCCGCCACCGCGATCTGGGGCTCCCAGCAGGCTGAATTGCGTGGGGAAGGCAGGCACGACGGCGTCTTCGCCATGTGGTACGGCAAGGGGCCGGGCGTCGACCGCACCGGCGACGTCTTCCGCCACGCCAACCTTGCCGGCACCGCCAAGCACGGCGGCGTGCTGGCGCTGATGGGCGACGACCATACCGCCGAATCCTCGACCACCGCGCACCAATCCGAATACCACTTCATCGACGTGATGATCCCGGTGCTCAATCCCGCCGGGGTGCAGGAAGTGCTCGACTACGGGCTCTACGGCTGGGCGATGTCGCGCTTCACCGGCGCCTGGGTGGCGCTGAAGACGATGCACGAGACCATCGAGTCGACGGCGGCGATCGACGGCAGCCTCGACCGCGTCAACATCGTCGTCCCGACCGACTTTCAGATGCCGGAAGGCGGCCTCAACATCCGCCTCGCCGACCCGATTTTGGCGCAGGAAGCGCGCCTGCACGATTTCAAGCGCGACGCCATGCTCGCCTTCGTGCGCGCCAACAAGCTCAACCGCACGATCACCTCGGGCGGGCGCAATCCGAAGATCGGCATCATCACCACCGGCAAGAGCTATCTCGATGTGCGCCAGGCGTTCGACGAACTCGGCATCGACGAGGTCGCCTGCAACGATCTCGGCATCCGCCTCTACAAGGTCGGCTGCCCCTGGCCGCTCAGCCGGCGCGAGCTCGCCGAATTTGCCGCCGGGCTCGATCTCGTCATCGTCGTCGAGGAGAAGCGCTCGCTCATCGAGGTGCAGGTCCGCGAGGAGCTTTACGGCACCGCGAACCAGCCCGTGTGCATCGGCAAGAAGGACGAGCAGGGCAACTGGCTGTTCCCGGTAAAGGGTGCGCTCGATCCCAACGAAGTCGCGATCTGCATCGGCGAGAGACTGCTGAAATATCGCCGCAACGACAACATTGCGCAGCGCGTGGCGCGGCTCAAGGAATATCAGCGCATCGCCGCCGAGACGCGCGACGTCGCCCAGCGCATTCCGTATTTCTGCTCGGGCTGCCCGCACAATTCCTCGACCGTGGTGCCGGAAGGGATGCGCGCCTATGCCGGCATCGGCTGCCACTACATGGCGCAGTGGATGGACCGCTCGACGCTCGGCTATACGCAGATGGGCGGCGAGGGCGCGAACTGGGTCGGCGAGGCGCCGTTCTCCAAGCGCAATCACGTCTTCCAGAATCTGGGCGACGGCACCTACAACCATTCCGGCTACATGGCGATCCGCGCGGCGATCGCCGCCAACACCAACATCACCTACAAGATCCTGTTCAACGACGCCGTGGCCATGACCGGCGGCCAGGCCAATGACGGCGGTCTGACCGTGCCGCAGGTGGCGCGTCAGGTCGCCGCCGAGGGCGCCAAGCGCGTCGTCGTGGTGACCGACGAACCGGACAAATATCCGGCCGGGACGGCGTGGCCGCCGGGGCTGACCATCCATCATCGCGACGATCTGATGGCGGTGCAGAAGAAGCTGGCGGAAATTCCCGGCGTCACCGCGCTGATCTACGACCAGACCTGCGCGGCGGAAAAGCGCCGCCGCCGCAAGCGTCGTACGTTTCCCGATCCCGACAAGCGCGTCATCATCAATGAACTGGTCTGCGAAGGCTGTGGCGATTGCGGCGTCCAGTCGAATTGCGTGTCGGTGCAGCCGCTCGAGACCGAATGGGGGCGCAAGCGCACCATCGACCAGTCGAGCTGCAACAAGGACTTTTCCTGCGTCAAGGGATTCTGCCCGTCGTTCGTCACGGTGCATGGCGCCAAGCTGAAGAAGGGTATGGGTGTTGCCGCCGACCATGATGTCGCGCCGCTGCCGGAGCCGAAGCTGCCGGCCATCGCCCAGACCTACAACATCGTCGTCACCGGCGTCGGCGGCACCGGCATCGTCACCGTCGGCGGCATTCTCGGCATGGCGGCGCATCTCGAGGGCAAGGGCGTCGGCGTGCTCGACATGGCCGGTCTCGCGCAGAAGGGCGGGGCGGTGTTCAGCTACATACGCTTCGCCGAGAATCCCGACGCCATCCACGCGATCCGCGTCGCCGCCGGTCGCGCCGATCTCGTGCTCGGCGGCGACATCGTGGTCGCCGGCACCCGCAAGGTGCTCGGCGCGGTCAAGCACGGCGCGACCGAGATGGTCGTCAACACGGCCGAGTTCCTGCCCGGCGAATTCACCCGCAACGCCGACTTCTCGCTGCCGAGCGAACGTCTCAAGCGCACCATCCTCGCCGATGCCGGCCGCGACAAGACGCATTTCATTGATGCCACGCGCATCGCGACTGCGCTGTTCGGGCAGGCGATCGGCGCCAACATGTTTCTCGTCGGCTACGCCTTTCAGCTCGGCGCGCTGCCGCTCTCGGCGGCCGCCATCGAGCGGGCGATCGAGCTCAACGGCGAGGCGGTTGCCATGAACAAGGCGGCCTTCCACTGGGGCCGCCGCGCCGCCGTCGATCGCGCCGCCGTCGAAGCGCTGGCAAAGCCCGCGACCGCGGTCGCCAGCGATGCCCGCAACCTCTCGGAATCCTTCGACGAGACGGTGGAGCGGCGGGTGAAGTTCCTCACCGCCTATCAGGACGCCGCCTACGCGGCGCGCTATCGGAATTGGGTCGACAAGGCGAAAGCGGCCGAGGCCGCGCGGGCGGGCGGCAAGAGCGGCCTGGCCGACGCCGTCGCCCGCTATTTGTTCAAGCTGATGGCCTACAAGGACGAATACGAAGTCGCGCGGCTTTATACCGACGGATCATTCGCCAAGCAGGTGGCGCGCGAATTCGACGGCGACAAGCTGCGCTTCGAGTTTCACCTGGCGCCGCCGCTCCTGGCCCGTCGCGACGAGACCACCGGGCTTCCACGCAAGATGAGTTTCGGCCCCTGGCTCATGCCGGCTTTCGGCTTGCTGGCGAAGCTCAAATTCCTCCGCGGAACTCGCTTCGATCCGTTCGGCCGCTCGCTCGAGCGCCGCACCGAACGCAAGCTGATCGAGGACTACGAGGCGATGCTGGAGGAAGTGCTCGGCAAGCTCAGCCCAGAGAACCATCACCTTGCCGTCGGCCTCGCCGTGATTCCGGAAAAGATTCGCGGCTTCGGTCATGTCAAGCAACGCCATCTCACGGCGGCGAAGGCGGACGAGGCCGCCCTGTTGGAGCAATTCCGCACCGGCGCGCCGGTGCTGCTCAAGGCCGCGGAATAGCCGGAACGCTCCGGCACGGACTGCCGTCACGATCAGTCCATAATTCCTTTACATTTGCGGCGGCAGGATGCGGCCCGCTGCGGGAGTTCCGCCGGCGACAAGGGGCCTGTCGCGGCCAAGCTTCAGGCAGGCCGTTTGCGGCCAGTGCGAGGCGGTCAACAAGCTTCCGGCCGGTGACGGTTGCGGCGAGCGCGCACTTCGTCTCAAATCGAGTATGCTCCAACAATGAACGAATCACTGCCAATGCCAGGTATCAGAGGCGAGCCGACCGACGCGCCTGCAGAACTCCCCGAAGCGGAGGAGATGCCGCACGTGACCAACGGTCCGACGGTTGCGCCGGCGCCCAGCGAGGCGATCGCGGCGCCCGAACCGGAGCCGCCGGCAGGCGAAACTGAGTCCGACATTTTGGAACTTCCGTCCGAAACGCCGGCGCCGGCGTCCCCGATCGAGCTTCCGGCTCTCTCGATTGAACCGCCGCGCGTGGCGGAGGCCCGCTCCGAGGCCCGCGTCCCGCACGAGGAGCCGGCAATGCCTGCTCCGCCGGTGTTTGCGCCGCAGACCCCGCCGGACAAACAGGCGGTCGAGGCGGAAGCGCCCGGCGAGGCGATGCCCGCCACCTCCGGCATCGGCGTCCTTCTCGTCAACCTTGGCACGCCCGACGCCGCCGAGCCGAAAGCGGTGCGCCGGTATCTGAAGGAGTTCCTCGCCGATCGGCGCGTGATCGAAACCGACGGCCTGCTCTGGAAGATGGTGCTAAACGGCATCATCCTGCCGCTGCGCTCGCGCCGCCGCGCCCGCGACTATCAGAAGATCTGGAACAAGGAAAAGGACGAATCGCCGCTCAAGACCATCACGCGCTCGC
>Ga0210408_10006422_pt1 | contig 10168 bp, 6 predicted proteins | sample IncBWH4MmetaG_FD_155471 | JGI IMG/M metagenome (GOLD analysis project Ga0210408, IMG submission 155471) | Forest soil microbial communities from Barre Woods Harvard Forest LTER site, Petersham, Massachusetts, United States - Inc-BW-H-4-M | ecosystem: Environmental > Terrestrial > Soil >...
GGCTTGAAGATGGGGCCTGGCAAGGCGCAGGATGATGTGATCGTGGTCGACCACGTGGAGAAGCCCACGGCCAACTAGGAATATGTCAGCGACTTGACGGAAAACAAACAGCAGTGGTATTTATTACTACACGAGTAGGAGGACGCGTGCCACTGCCTAAGTTGTCGAAGCTTGAGTTCCAAATCATGGAGACACTCTGGAACGCAAACGAGTGCTCTATCCGTGAAATCCAGGAAGCCTTTCCAGCCAAGAAGAGGCCGGCCTACACCACCATCCAGACCACCATGTATCGAATGGAGGCCAAGGGGCTCATTCATCGGTTGCGAAAGGTGGGTAACTTCCATGTGTTTGCGCCGGCGATTTCGAGAGAGGCTGCGCAGCGGCGTCTCATCGACGACATACTGGCGTTTTTTGGTGGACGCGGACAACCTGTGATGGCGCACCTCATCGAGAGTGGCAAGTTATCGCTTGACGATGTGAGGCAGGCAGAGCAGCTCTTGCGCAACCAGTCCAAGGAGAGCAGATCATGACGATGCAGGTGTGGAACTCCGCCATGACGACCGCTCTGGTGAGCCATCTTTTGCAGTCGACGGCCTTTGCAGCCGTTGCGTGGCTGGTGACGCTTGCGCTTCGCAAATACCCAGCGCGCATCCGTTTCATCGTATGGATGATTGCCTCCTTCAAATTCCTGGTTCCGTTTTCCCTGCTCACCAGCCTGGGCGCGCATTGGGCAAGGCCGAGCGATCACCCACAGGTTCGCGTCGCGGTCTATACGCTGATCGAGGAATTAGGCAGGCCGTTCGTCCCGACCCCGGGGTATACGGGAGGACACGCCGCAACGCCGGAATCGCCGCATTTTCCTGTATCAATATTGGGCTTGGTTGCAATCCTCTGGCTCTGCGGATGTGCGGTGATGCTGACGCGATGGACGCTGCATTGGATCAACGCGCGGCGAGTGGTCAAAGATGCGACGTTAGCGCGCGAGGGGCGTGAAGCCTGTGCCCTGCGACGCGCGGAAGCCGAAATGCGCTCGCGCAGGGTGATCCCCATCGTGATGACGAGCAGGGCAATCGAGCCTGGCGTCTTCGGAATGTTCCGGCCAGTCTTGCTGTGGCCGGAACGGCTGTCAGAGCAGCTTGACGACCTGCAGATCGACGCGATCGTAGCGCACGAGCTGGAACACGTTCGTCGCCGCGACAACCTTGTCTCGGCCATTCAAGCGTTCGTGGAGTCGCTGTTCTGGTTTCATCCGGCCGTGCGCTGGATGGGATCGCAGATGAGCGAAGAACGCGAGCGCGCATGCGACGAGAGGGTTATCGAACGAAGCGCCCAACCAGAGAAATATGCACAAAGCATTCTCGCGGTATGCGCCTTCTGCCTCGAGTCGCCGCTGGCTTGCGTCGCGGGAGTATCCGGTTCGGACTTGAAGAAGCGAATCCTTCGCATCATGAGCCATCGATCTGGGGTCGCGCTCACGATCGGCAGGCGAGCGCTGCTGGGTGCGGCTGCCGTCGTTGCGCTTACGCTGCCCATCGGCTTTGGCATGCTGCGCGGTCAAGTAGAGGCAGGTGCGAAGCCTGGCGGATCCGAAGCAACGGGAGTCGTGCCGAAGTACGAGGTGGCATCGATCAAACCTGCCTCCAGCGACGAGGGGAGATCGCTGCTGCACTTTACTCCCGACGGCACTTCGATCCAAGGCGTTCCCGTGCACATGCTGTTGCGCTTCGCATTCGGCGTAGAACCCGACAGGATAATTGGGGCGCCCGCCTGGAGCACTTCGAATCGGTATGACATTGAGGCAAAGGTTGCCGCGGAAGATGTGCCGAAGCTGGAGAAGTTGAAGGCTGAAGACCGGGGCGCGATGTTGCTTCCTCTCCTGGCCGAACGCTTCAATCTCAGGTATCATCACGAGACTCGCGAATTGCCCATGTACCTACTTGTGGTGAGCAAAGGCGGTTCGAAGCTCACTGAATCGAAGGACCCCACGCCGAGCCCAAGCCCCAATGATGCGGGCCCGGGCAGAGTGCCGAACGGGCCGTTGGGCCTGCACGGCTCGCTGCGAATGTTGCCCGGCCGCATCGAGTCAGAGGGCTCAACGCTGGACATGCTCACGCACGCGCTGTCTGGACCACTGGGACACACGGTCATCGATAAGACGGGGCTGATCGGCAAATACGATTACACGCTGCAGTGGACTCCCGATGATGCCGCGATGCCGATGCCGGGAGGGCCGGGCGGTGGACCCGCAAGCGCATCGGGACACGAATCAAATGTCGTGGAAGCGGGTGGCCCATCGCTTCTCACGGCCGTCGAAGAGCAGCTGGGACTCAAGATCGAGTCAACCAAGGGCCAGGTGGATGTGATTGTGATCGATCATCTTGACTTGCCGTCGGCGAACTAATCGCCCGGCTTGGAGCAGGCGGATGCGGCGTTGGCTTTGCAGGGCTTTGTTGCTTGGCCTTTTGTTGGGGTTCGCTGCGCTGGATCGTGCGCGAGCGACAGAGTATTACGGGCAGGTGACCTTCGGCGGCGTGCCGGTCCCGGGTGCGACGGTTAGGGCGACGCAGGGATCAAAGACGCTTTCGGTCATCACCGATGAGCGCGGCTTGTTTCGATTCGCGGACCTGGCTGACGGCGCGTGGAAACTCGAAATCAAGCTGCAGTTCTTTCAGCCCATGCAAGCCGAAGTAACGGTGTCAGCCAGTGCCACGCCGGGCAATTTCGAGTTGAAAGCCCTACCGGTCGATGACCTGACAGCGCTATCAAAGATTGTGTTGCCACGGATTATTGCCGTGCCCAAGTTGCTCGAACCTGTGGAGAAGAAGCCGGACGCCGCGGCCAACGGACCGGTCGATATTCCCAAGCCGCCCGAGGACGCCAGCGAGCAGAGTGCGGATGGATTGCTGGTGAACGGCAGCGTGAACAACGCGGCGACTTCGCAGTACTCGTTGAGCCAGGCCTTCGGAAACCGCAGGCCGAACTCGCGAAGCCTGTACAACGGGGGATTCGCAGCGATCCTCGACAACTCGGTGCTCGATGCGCGGCAATACTCGCTGAGCGGCTTCAGCACGCCGAAGCCCGCCTACGACCGCATCACTGTCGGATTCACATTGGGCGGGCCATTCAAGATTCCCAAGCTGATGCCGCGCGGGCCAACCTTCTTCCTGCTGTATCAAGGCACGCGCGATCACACCGCGCTTACCAACTCCGCGCTGGTGCCCACCGAGGAGGAACGCGCCGGCAACCTGGCGAATGCGGCTGGTCAGCCAACCACTATCGTGAACCCGACAACAGGGCGGCCTTACCCGGGAAATATGGTCCCGGTGAGTGCTCAGGCGAACGCGTTGCTTGCGCTGTATCCGCTGCCAAACGTGTCGCGCAACCCGCTGTACAACTTCCAGGCGCCAGTATTGAATTCCAGCCACCAGGACGTGATGCAGCTGCGTCTCGACAAGACACTGGGGCGGAGAGACCAGCTCTTCGGGAACGTGAATCTGCAGAGCACGCGCGCGGACACGGTGAGTCTCTTCCGCTTTGTGGACACGGCTGACACCCTGGGACTGAATACAAATATCAATTGGGCGCACCGGCTCAATCCGCGCGTCTTCGGCTACCTGACCTATCGCTTCAGCCGGCTGCGGCTGCTGGAGCGGCCGCAGTTCGACCGTCGCCAGAACATCTCAGGCGATGCGGGAATCGGCGGCAACGATCAGGACCCGGCACAATGGGGCCCGCCGGCGCTGAGTTTCTCGCGTAGTATTACGGCGCTCAGCGACGGAGACAGCGCGTTCAATCGCAATCGCACCGACGGCATCTCTCCATCGATGAGCATCTTTCATCGCCGCCACAACATCACGGCGGGCGGCGACGTGCGCTGGCAGCAGTTCAACGAGTATTCCCAGCAGGACCCGCGCGGCACCTTCTCGTTTACCGGGGCCGCAACTGGCTCGGACCTCGCAGACTTTCTGATTGGCGTTCCCGACGCCAGTTCGATTGCGTTTGGCAATGCCGACAAGTATCTGCGGCAGCGAGTTTATGACGCCTACGCCACTGACGACTGGCGCGTGCTGCCGATCCTCACCATCAATGCCGGAGCGCGCTGGGAGTATGGCGCACCGATGACTGAACTGAAGAACCGGTTGGTGAACCTCGACGTTGCTCAGGGATTCGCGAATGTCGCTCCCGTGCTCGCGTCTGATCCGGTGGGCTCACTGACGGGCTCGCACTATCCACGTTCCCTGATCCGCCCAGACAGATTGGGGATCGAGCCGCGCATCGGCATCTCGTGGCGGCCTATTCCCGCCTCGACGATTGTGGTGCGCGCGGGGTATGGCATTTATCACGACACCTCGGTATTCCTGAATCCCATGCTCAAGCTGGCGCAGCAGGCGCCGTTGTCGAAAAGCGTGAGCCAGCAAAACAGCGCGGCATGCCAACTGACGCTGGCCGATGGGTTCACGCCGTGCGGCACAACCACTCCCCAGACTTTTGCGTTCGATCCCAACTTTCGCGTGGGTTATGCGCAAACCTGGCAACTTGCCGTGCAGCGCGACCTTCCGTTTGCGATGCAGGGGACAATCACCTACCTGGGAATAAAAGGGACACACGGTGTGCAAGAGTATCTGCCCAACAGCTACGCTCTCGGCGCAGCCAATCCGTGCCTCGGGTGTCCCGCCGGGTTCCTGTACGAAACCTCAGGCGGCAATTCAACGCGCAACTCTGCCCAGGTCCAACTGCGGCGAAGATTGCGCGCGGGCTTCACCGCGTCGCTCACTTACACCTATTCAAAATCGATTGACGATGATTCAATGCTGGGCGGCCAGGGACATGCGACCAATGCTGCGCAGAACGATTCGCAGTCGACATCGAATGCGGCGCCCTCAACACCCCCGGCCACGGTGATCGCACAGGACTGGACGAATCTGCGCGCGGAGCGGTCACTTTCGGGATTCGACCAGCGCCACCTTCTCAACGCAACGGCGCAGTACACGACGGGGCAGGGAATCGAAGGAGGCACGCTGCTGGGTGGTTGGCGAGGGCGCGCGCTGAAGGAGTGGACACTGCTCACGCAAATCAGCGCCGGCACCGGCATGCCGGAGACGCCTGTTTATCCTGCTGCCGTGCCAGGCACAGGCTATATCGGTCCATTGCGTCCCTCGCTCACCGGCGCCCCTGTCCAAATGACTTCGGGCCGCTCGCATGTGAACGCGGCAGCCTATGCCCCCCCGGGTGCGGGCGCCTGGGGAAATGCGGGGCGCAACTCAATCACGGGCCCGTCAACTTTCAGTCTCGACGGAGCGATGCAGAGAACCTTTCGCGCCGGCAAACGCTTCTTTCTGGATGCGCGATTGGACGCGACCAACCTGATGAATCATGCGGTCTATTCGAGCTGGAATACGACGGTGGGAAATACGCAGTTCGGCCTGCCCGTCTCCGTCAATCCGATGCGCAGCGTGCAGGGCACCTTCCGGGTGAGGTTCTGATGATGCAAAGAATGCTGGCGCTGCTTGCTGTTGTCGTCCTGGCAACATTGGCGCATGCACAGCAGATTGGCCAGAACAAGTCGTCCCAGAGCCCCGACAACTTCACGTTGTCGGTGAAGGTGCAGCTGGTGGTCGAGTCAGTTGTGGTGAAAGACAAGCAGGGCAAGGCGATCCAGGGCTTGACGGCGAAAAGCTTTGCTGTCACAGAAGACGGCGCGCCGCAGACGATCAAGATCTGCGAGCACCAGGACCTTGCTGCGAGTTCGGAGCCGTTGCCCGTGTCGAAGGCCGGCGACGAGGACATTCATATTTACAAGCGGCTGGCGCACACGCAGATTGCGCCTGAATCCCCCGAGCACGAGCGCTACAAGAACCGCAGGCTGCTGGCGCTGTACTTCGATATGTCCGCGATGCGGCCGGCCGACCAGATGCGCGCCCTGGGCGCGGCCGAGCAATTCATCCGCACGCAGATGACCACCGCCGATCTCGTCGCAATCATGCGCTACAACAGCGCCTCGGTCGACATTCTGCAAGACTTTACCGCCGATCGCAACAAGCTTCTCAGCATTTTGCAGACGCTGATTGTGGGCGAGGGACAGGAGTCAGCGGAGGATGTGGACGACGCCAGCAGCGCCGACACAGGTGCGGCTTTTGGCCAGGACGACAGCGAGTTCAACATCTTCAATACCGACCGGCAGCTGGCTGCGCTTGAGACCGCAGCCAAGATGCTGGGACAGGTTCCGGAGAAAAAGTCGCTTATCTACTTTGCGGGCGGCCTGCGCTTGAACGGCGTGGATAACCAGGCGCAGTTGCATGCCACCGTCGATGCAGCCATCAAGGCGGGTGTCTCGTTCTGGCCCATCGACGCGCGCGGCCTCGTGGCGCAAGCGCCGCTGGGCGATGCTACGCAAGGCTCGCAGGGCAACTCCGGCATGTACACCGGGGCCGCCGCAAATGCCGTGCGCACCAGCTTTCAGTATTCCCAGGATACGCTGTACGCGCTGGCCGGCGACACCGGCGGCAAGGCCCTCTTCGATTCCAACGATCTGGATCACGGCATTGTTCTGGCTCAGGAAGCCATCTCGGACTACTACGTAATCGGCTACTACACCACGAATACAAATCGCGATGGAAGATTCCGGCACGTGAAGATCGCTCTTGCGGACAACGCGGAAGCAAAGCTCGATTACCGGCAGGGCTACTACGCTGACAAGGAGTTCGCGAAATTTACCGCAGTGGACAAAGAGCGGCAGCTTGAGGACGCGCTGATGCTCGACGATCCGATCACCGAACTCACCATCTCCATGGAGATCGATCATTTCCAGCTCAATCGCGCGGAATATTTTGTGCCCATCATCGTGAAGATTCCCGGCCGTGAACTGGCGCTGGCCAAGCGCGGCGGGGCCGAGCATACGCTGATCGACTTTGTGGGCGAGATCAAGGACATGGTGGGCGGCATCACCGTTACCAACGTGCGCGATCACGCCAATATCAAGCTGTCCGATGCCACCGCCGCGGAGCTGGCTCACCGGCCCATCGAGTACGACACCGGATTCACGCTGCTGCCGGGCAAATACATGATCAAGTTTCTGGCCAGAGACGACGAGACGGGCCGCATTGGCACCTTCCAGACGACCTTCACCATTCCGAACCTCAACAAGGAAGAGAAGCGAGTCCCCATCAGCTCGGTGGTCCTCAGCAGCCAGCGTGTGGAGCAGAAACAAGCCATCTACGACGCGGCAAAGACCAAGGACCGCGAAAAGGAAGACGCGGTCAATCCGCTGGTGCAGGAGGGCAAAAAGCTGATCCCGAGCGTGACACGAGTCTTCAGCGCGAATCGCGAACTCTATGTATACCTGCAGGCATATCGGCAACCCGCGGCGGACCCGACGGCGTCGACCCAGCCCTTGTTTGCGTATGTCAGTTTGTACTCGGGTGGAACCGAGGTCTTTGAGAGCGCCGCCATCGCTGTTGCTCCAAACGCGGCTTCAAGGCTTGGAACGACAACGCTCAGCTTCGACGTGGGATTATCCCAGCTCGCGGCGGGGCAGTACGACTGCCAGGTCACCGTGCTTGACCCTTCTACCCAGAAGGCAAACTTCTGGCGCGCGCCGATTGTGATCGCACAGTAAGGAGCATCAAGCTGGAAGCGCCGGATCTCCTGACTTCCGGGGGGGAAATCGCCCGGCCTCAGTAATGGGCCGGGCGATTGGGTTCCTCGACCTCAACTCAGGAAGGAACCGTTTCAGTGTTGGGAGGCTCGCTTTTGACCGGAACCGCCTTCCTGGGAGCGGCCTTCTTTGCCTTGGCCGATCCTGACTTTTTGGCTGCCTTCGCTGTTCCTTCACTGGGCTTCTTCTTGCTGGCAGCCTTCTTGGCGGCTTTGGCCGGAGCCGCAGCCGCCGCAGCCTTCTTGGGCTTTCTGGCCGCTGCCCAGCGTTTCCGCTGCGCGTCGGCGATGCGCTTGCGAGCCTCTGGGCTCAGGACCCGCTTGGCGGGTTTCCGCGGTTTTTGGGCCCCCGCTTTTTTGACCGTCGAAGTGCCGCTACTTACGAGCAGCGCGCGTGCCTGACGGAGCGCCTCAATCTCCGCATCGAGAGCATCAATTATGGATTTAGCGTCCATGAAGTCGTATCTCCTCTTCTGGATTGTAAACTCGCGGCAGAAAACAGTCAGTGTCCTCATCTTCAGGCAGGTAACTCATCCATCGCTGGGAAAAAGCGAAGGGGCAGTCCGATATGGGCAGCCCAGCGTGCATCTATCTCTTCATGGAAAGAATGCGTCAGGCGGCGCACTGGTGCGTCTTGTGCGTGATGGTTTTGATCGCCCCGGCGCAGGCGCTTTCTTATTCATTGTTGACTCACGAACAGATCATCGATCTGACGTGGGATGATGCGATTGTTCCTCTGCTGCTAAGCCGATTTCCGAATGCCACCCATGATCAACTCGAGGAGGCGCGGGCGTATGCCTACGGCGGGTGCGTCATCCAGGATATCGGCTACTATCCATTCGGCCAGCCGTCATTATCGAATCTAACGCACTACGTGCGCAGCGGCGATTTCGTGGTAAATCTGTTTCGCAACGCCAAGGACCTGAACGAGCTGGCGTTCGCGGTTGGCGCCTTGTCGCACTATATTGGGGACTCGATCGGGCATCCGCTGGCCACAAACCTGGCTGTGCCGATTGAGTTTCCCAATCTGCGCCAAAAGTATGGGCGGCAGGTGAACTACGCCCAGGGCAAGCGCGAGCACGTGCGGGTGGAGTTCGCGTTTGACATCAACGAGGCAGCGCACCAGAGGACGGCGCCTATCAAGTATCTGCGCCACATCGGACTGCAGGTGTCGATGCGACAGCTCTCGCTGGCCTACTACCAGACCTATGGGATTTCTGCGGATTTTTCGGGAACGCGCGGACGCCGCGTGAACGTGCGCGCCTATAACTTCGCCGTGCGGACATTGATTCCGTCGATCGCCGACGCCCTTGTACTCATCCACCGCAAGCATGAGCCGCCTGACGTGGACACGCCTGAGGCGCGATCGTTGCACAGCGAGATTGACGCAATGGCGGCCGCCAACGACTGGGCGCACTACCGGAGCAAGCCCGGGATTAGGCTGTGGCTTCTGGCTACATTCATCAGGATCGTTCCCAAATTCGGGCCCCTGCGGCTAGCCGCCGTCAAGGGTCCTTCACCACAGGCCGAAGCTGACTACCAACGCAGCCTCGCGCTTTCAACGGCGGCGATGCGCCGGATGTTATGGCGATTTACGCCTCCGGACAAGCGCAGGCCTCCCCCTCAGTCACCCGGAGTTGATGGCAAAGTGGAACAGCCGTCAAGTGAACTGGCCAAGAGCGGGCGCGCGCAGGCCGTGAGCGAGGTGCGCATGGATCCCGGGCATCCTCTTCCCAATCGCGATCTGGATACTGGCAATGTTGTACAGCCGGGGGGATATGCGTTGACTGACGAGACCTATGCAAACCTGCTGCATATGTTGGCCTCGCAAACTAATCTTACAATTCCGCCGGGTATCAAGGAGGACATTCAGGCTTACTTCGCCAATCCCGAGGCATCCATCAGCATCAAGAAGGATCCGGAGCGTTGGTCGCAGGTTCAGAAGGATCTGGTTACGTTGCGCTCGATGCCCACCAGTCCGGTTCCGGAAATCCTTCCAACTTACGAGGAGGGAACGAGCGAGACAAAGTAGGCCGCGGGGACGCTTAACTTATCTGCACCGTAGCAGTGTGCTGAGTCGATAGGTCCGGTTCTGCGCGTATCGAATCGCTGGTCGCTGCGGGGCTGGCGGTTACGGGCAGAAAGACGCGGAAGCAAGTGGCGCTTGTTTGTCGCGCACGGATGCTGCGGCAGGAGAGCGAGCCATCGTATTTCTGCACGATCCCCTTGCTGATCCACAGCCCAAGGCCGGTGCCCTTGGTGGACTTGGTGGAAAAGAATGGCTGAAATAGCCGCTTGGCGTCTTCAGGGTTGATGCCCACACCGCTGTCAAGAATCGAGATCACCGTGCCGCGTCGTTGCGTCGCCCAGTCGGTAGCCTCGCGCACGGTGATGCCCAGGGTGCCGCCGGTGGGCATGGCTTGAACGGCATTGCCGACGAGGTTGAGAAAGACCTGGCGAAGTTCGACTGGAAACCCCTGCACGATGGGCGCAGTGAAGTAGCGCTTGCGGACCT
>Ga0210408_10006424_pt1 | contig 10167 bp, 11 predicted proteins | sample IncBWH4MmetaG_FD_155471 | JGI IMG/M metagenome (GOLD analysis project Ga0210408, IMG submission 155471) | Forest soil microbial communities from Barre Woods Harvard Forest LTER site, Petersham, Massachusetts, United States - Inc-BW-H-4-M | ecosystem: Environmental > Terrestrial > Soil >...
CGCCGGAGAAACGCTGGCCGGTCTGTTCACTCGGGACGTGCGGACCAACCGGCCGGTTCTGTCGATACCTTTGCCTGAGTCGGCGACGCAGGACCGGCTCGCTGGTGCGATTTCCACCTTGCTCAATATGCTTGGGCGAGCTGCGGGAGCCACTGGTGGCGGTTCGCTCAAATAGATCCCGCCGGCGGGGCCGAGGTCGGATCCGCGTTCGCCTGCTCGACCGTGTAGCCGATGGCAGCATAGCCCTTCAGCCGCCGGTCGTACATCCTGGCCAGCATCGGCACATTCAGGTCAATGTAATCGTTCACCTGCACGACATGTTTGCCATCGTGGAACCGATGCAACCGCCCTACGTACTGCTCCAGCGTGCCTTTCCAGGAAATCGGCATCGCCAGGAAAAGAGTGTTGATCCGCGCATCATCGAAGCCTTCGCCGATATAGCTGCGGGTTGCGATAATCACGCGTTCTTCGGTTCCAGGCACAGCCGCCAGAGCTCATCGAAAGCTGCCTCGACGGCCGTCGTTAGACAAGGAGAGATCCGCCGGAGCGCAACCCGTCCAAGCCGCCGCGCCTCATCGCTTGTCGATTCCGCGAAGTCTAGCAGATTGCGGTCCCGTGTCACCAAGTATTGTGCGGCGCCGTGGGCCGCCAAATTCAGGTACGGCTCATCATCAGGGTCACGCGGGAACTCAAAGAGCGCCGGCACAGGGTCAACTCGAGTGCCGATGTGCTGGATACGATCGAGAAACGCCGCAATGAAATCTCCCGTCAGAATAGGAAATCTGTGTTGGACCTCCGGCCGCAGCGCAATCAAAGACGCACCTAGGTCTATGTGGGTCGGCCACCTTCGTCCGCTCCCCCGCGTTGGCGACGAGACTCGCCTAACTGCTCGTCGAAGAACCGCTCGATTTCCTCTTCCGAGATGCCGTGAGCCTCTGTGAAGTCGTGAACGGGAGCTAATAGTTCGGCGAGCGTGCTTGCAGAACTCGGGGGAGCAACGGCCCGTTCGAGAAGTTTCCGCACGTACGAGTTCCGATCCACGCCAATCTGGCGGGCGCGTTGTTCGAGGCGGACGAGGAGTTCGTCACTGATTCCCGCAACTTCTATGGTGCGCTCCATGAGTACATCCTTATTATCATCCAAGATCCGTGGTGCGAGTGAGACTCGTTTGGCCCTAAGCATTCGTGTAAATTGTTCCTCGGGATTGGTCGCAGATTTGGACGGAGCTGGAATGAACGCGATTTACCAGCTCTGGCCGAGGTTGGATCTTCGTCCTGATGACCAGCTCAGTGCAACGAGCAAAACGTTGGGCCGCGATTAGAAGGCCGATTGGTGGTCGGACGCAGGGATCGAGGACGGTCAAAAGTATTGCTTATTTCTTGCCTATTATGTGCACCCACAGCCGGCCTCCCTGGACATGCTGGGGCAACTGCCGGCAGCTCGTAAGTTTTTGTCAGAGAGGAGGTTGGGCTCGAATCAGCAACAGCAAGCAACGACGCGCAAAGACGGGCAAAATCCGCCTGAATCGGCTGTTAACCGAAGGGTTGTAGGTTCGAGTCCTACCTGAGGAGCCAAACCCTTCTATAACTTAGGAACATTCCCCTCGACTTCGCGATTTAGGTCAAAGGGATTGTCAAAGGACCCGTGCGCGTTTTTCGCTTCAGATACGGTCCGCTCGGGCTTCGAAGCGAGCATCGGACCCGAGATGGATTCAACTGCGGTCCTGAGAGCAGCCTGCCCGATATGACCATAGCGTTTGGCCATTCGAACGGTGGTTGCGGGACTCCATCCCATAATCATCGCAAGGACGGGGAAAGCCACGCCCGCTTCGAGCATTCGGGTACACCCCGTATGTCGTAGATCGTGGAACCGGCATTGCACGCCGGCCCGCTCCTTCGCAGCCTCCCAGGCTTCCTTCCAGCGGCCGATGGGCTTTGTTGGGTCTGTATCGTAGGCGCACGCTTTGAAGTCATCTCCGGCGGCACCGTACCGCTCGGAAGGAAACACGTAGTGTTCTGGCTGTCTACCGGGGAAGTGGCTTGCCCAGAACTCCAGGACGGCACAAGCGCGCGCGTTGAGGGGAATCGTTCTACCCGTGCCCCACTCGCTCTTGCTCTTTCCCACGATCACCGCACGCCCGCTGAAATCGACCTGATTCCAGTGCAGAAGGCGAATCTCCGAATAGCGCATACAGGTGTTGAGAGCGAGCGTTACGGCGGGCAGCAACGATCGCGAACGACTCCGCCCACACGCGCTCAGGAGCTTCTTTTCTTCCTCCGGCGACACGGCACGCCCGATATCGTCGCGCGTCGGCAACATGCGCACGTCCGGTTGAATCGCTGCCCATAGCCGATTGCGCCGAAGGATCGCGCGAAGTGTCCCGATTTCCAGATTCACCGTCTTGGGCGAAGCCTTTTGCTCAAGCCGTTCCTGCTGGTAGCGGCTGATGTCCTTGCTGTCGATATCCGTGATCAGCTGCTTCGAGAACTCAGGGAGCAGGTGCTTGAGATTCGCCTGCTCGATTACGTAGCTGCGTTCGGCAAGACTGGGCCTTTTCAGAGTGAGCCATTCCTCGGCCGCTACGCTGAACAGACGCGGGGCAGCCCGCTTCTTCAGCCCGTGGTAGCTTTCCTCTAAATCGCGGCGACGCGCATTTTCGGCGCGTCGCGCCATTTCCTTCGAGCGGGTCTTCGCCGACTCGCGGACTTTCTGGCCCGCGAAATGAAATTCGTACCACCACATTTTCTTGCCGGGATATCTGAACAGTGCCATTCCTGTCACTTTCCTTTCTTCGATCTGTTTTTCGTCTTTGAACCGAGCTTCCGTCGGGCTTGGCGGCTATTTCTTTGGTTGTAGGTTTTCCTACAAGATTCACAACAACATTCCGAGTTGACCCGTGGTGCCCAGAAAATCCGCCTGCAAACTGCACATGATCTTATGCGATCTGCTCGGACGCCCCTTAGCGCACCCAGCAAAGGGTTGTCCGAAGCGGTAAACAGCCCATCTTCGTTGACAACGAGGTCGACGGCCACCGAAAACGGCAACGCCTGACCGGGAAATCGCGCATCCGAGATCATCAGACTCCCGCCGCGCTCACGCAGGCCCGCGCTACATTTCGCAATGGCCGAAAGCACCCGGCCAGCATCCCAGAGTCGAAGGTACTTTTCAGTGAACTCCTTATCCGAAGGCGGCCCAAGGTATGCGCGTGTTCGGGCCGAGAGCCTGGCGGACAGAGCCTTGCAATGTTCATGATAACGGTCAAGCGGTGACATCGAGTTATAACGTTCGGCACTGAAATGAAGATCGTCGTTGAGGGTTACCAGTAAGAGATCGGGTAGTTGCCGCTCGAACAACCGCTCTGCATTCACCAATTCGATGAACCGGGCCAGATCCGCCGGCGGCTTTGAATGGCCACGCCGTGTCACCGTTTTGGATGCTTTTACCATTACTAAGCTCTCGCTTAAACTTGCTATACCAAGTGTACAGCCGATACTCTGGGAGTCAAGAGGTGCCCTGATGAAAGACCGAGCATCAACAGAAGCGGTGACAGACAAGAGGGCTTACAGCGTGCCTGAACTGGGTCGCCTGTATCCGGTGAGCATCGGCTTCCTCCGTGGGGAAATCCGGCGTGGCGCCCTGCGTGTGCGGAGATTTGGCCGACGAGTCGTGGTGCTGAGGGAAGACTGGGAGTCTTACGTCCAAGAAGCGACGACCTACAAAAACAGGAAACGTTCGCAATAGATCAGACGGAGAATCACGCTGTATGCGACTGCTAACAATACCGGAAGCTGCCGAACGGTTGAGACTGAGGCCCAAAACCTTACGCTTCTGGATTTGGACACGAAAGATCGAGTTCGTGAAGGTGGGTCGATCAGTACGTCTTCGTGAAGATGCCGTCGAGCGCCTAATCGAACAGGGGACGATACCAGCGAAGCGGAACTGGCGGACCGATGCCTGACAAGACGAATGAGGCCACGAAGAGCGACGAAAGCATCCGGGTTCCTCGCGAAGCGCCAATTGAGTGGATCCCGGCGAATACCCAAGGTGCGTGTCCACCGTGTGGAGCATCGCTGGTGAACAATACTAGCAGCCAAATAGTCGCAAAGGTTGGCGTCGCAGTGCGAACCGAGGCCTTGCGATTCAGGGCGATTGATCGTCAAGATCCGAAATCAAGGATGGCCGGCGGCGCTCAGCACCTTCGTAGAACCCCACTCAGCGGTGCTTTCTGCGAGGAGTCTGCCCGCAGGGGCGAGGCGAGGCTTGAACTCTTATCGGTCTAGCCCCATAAGAACACGCCGCACTCGGGCCGAAGTCGATCGCCTTAAAGGCGATCTCTATGCCATATTGGCTGAACTGCAACCGGCTACAGTGCGGCAAACATTCTATGCAGCCGTCAACCGCGGCATAATCGCCAAGACCGAAGCCGCGGACAAGAACGTGGTGGGCCGCCTGCTGGTGCAGATGCTGCGCTGGAGGAATGCAATGCCTGAGGGCGAGCAGTGGGAAGTCGAGAGGTTCGAGTTCTTCTGCTACGCGCGCCGACGTCTGGTCGAATTGCCTGTGTGCAGATCGCGCGCCGGCGAGGGCCGGTGTGCATTCTGTGATGCCCGCCTGGAAATCCAATGGAGCGAGGCCGCATGAATCTTCCCGGATCGCCACTCACAGCGGCCGATTTTGCAAGCCTTAGCAACCGGGCAATTGGCGAAGATGATGCTTGCGCGGCCCTCCTGCGGAGGGTAACCAGTTTGGAGGGCGGAGAACTGGTTGGGCGAAACGGTGCAGGTAATTGGGAGGGCATCGTGATTCCGTACATACTCCCGGGTGAGAATCGCATCCGCGAGGTTCGGATACGGCGAGACCACCCGGACATTGAAAACGGCAAACCGAAGCTCAAATACGTCGCACCACCGGGACGAAGCAACATGCTGTATTTCCCGATCGGCACAGACCCGGCTTGGCTGCTGGATGTGGAGTTACCGCTGGTCGTTACGGAGGGCGAATTCAAGGCGATCGCTCTATTTGGGCTTGCACGCCACGGGCAGGGCGAAGCGGCAGACCGCCCCCGATTCCTTCCAGTCTCTCTTCCGGGAGTCTGGAACTTTCGCGGTGTGATTGGGAAGACCGTCGACGCTTCGGGCACCCGGGTGAATGAGAAGGGACCGATCCCCGATCTCTCGCGAATTAGATGGAATGGCCGGCTCGTCACGATCATTTTCGACGCCGATCTGGAAAGCAACGAGTCCGTCCGAGCGGCCAGAGGGATGCTCACCCGGGAATTGGAATCCCGCGGCGCGAAAGTGCGATGGCTTGTGTGGCCGCCGCAGGTTCCGGATGGCGTTAAAGGCATTGACGACTTGCTTGCCATTGTGGGTCCGGAACGCGTGCTTGAAATGATCGCTCGGGCAGAGCAACAGCGCACAAGGGCGTCAAAGCACGATGATTCGGCAATCATCAAGAGACTGGCGGATGCAATTACGACAGTGGATCGCTTCGCGAAGGATGCTGGCGGAAGGCTGTACGTCTATCAGGACGGTGTCTACCGACAAAATGGTGAAGGGTTCATCAAAGCGAGAGTGAAAGAGTTGCTCCTGGATTGGGAGCTCGCCGCGAGATGGCGAAGCATCACAGCGAAGGAAACCGTCGAGTACATCGGCGTCGACGCTCCCTCTCTTGAGTCCCGGCCGTCAGGCGCTATCCTGAACGTTCTCAATGGGCTGCTGGATTTGAATTCAGGGGGCCTACTGCCTCACAGCCCGGACTATCGAAGTTCCTTACAAATCCCGGTCCGCTATGACCCGTCTGCGGGATGTCCCGCAACCAAGAAGTTCTTGGGCGAAGTACTCCCCAGCGATTGCCAGGGTCTCTACTTCCAGCTAATCGCCTGGTTGATGGCGATGATCGATCATATTCAAAAGGCGGTCCTGCTAATTGGCGAGGGCTCGAACGGCAAAAGCACTCTAATAGCGGCGTTGACCGCGTTTCTGGGAAAGCAGAATGTTTCCGGCATTCCTCTCCATCGGCTCGAAGCAGACAGATTCTCGACGGTTCGGCTCCTAGGAAAGCTCGCGAACATATGCGCGGATCTGCCGAGTGCTCACCTTGCAGGCACGTCGGTGTTTAAGGCACTGACCGGCGGCGATGACGTGTTGGCCGAGAGGAAGTTTATGGACAGCTTCGAGTTTCGCCCATTCGCGCGGCTGGTCCTCGGGGGACACCCAAAACCGGCCATACGTGGACACCTGAAAACCGGCCAACGAGATAGCTGAATCGGGACATTGAACTGGCGGGGAGCTACGCTCCGTCACGTGAGCAATGTCTTGAGCGAAGAAAAGAAACAGCAAGTCATCGCGCTGGGGCGGCTGGGATGGTCGTTGCGGCGCATTGAGAGAGCGGCGCATATTCGCCGCGAAACCGCCGGAGCCTATCTCCGTGCTGCGGGAATCGCGGTGCGTCCGCCGGGTGGGTGGGGCCGGAATCCTGCAAAACCGGCCATAGGGGTGTCCACCGACTCTGCGGCGGAAAAACCGCCTCGGCAACCAGGCCGCAGTCCCTCGGCGAGCGCTTGCGAGCCCTACCGGGAGATCATCGAGGCCGCACTGGCTAAGGGCCGGAACGCGATGTCCATCTGGCAGGACCTGGTGGACGGCCATGGTTTCGCGGGACGCTATGCCAGCGTCAAGCGCTTCGTGCGAAAGCTGTGCGGCTCCTCGGCGCCCGAAGCCCGCGTGGTGATCGAAACCGCGCCAGGTGAAGAGGCTCAGGTCGATTACGGCACCGGCCCAATGGTGCGTGATCCGGCGACTGGCAGGTATCGGCGCACACGGCTGTTTGTGATGACGCTGGGCCATAGCCGGAAGGCAATCCGGTTGTTGGTGTTCCGCTCCAGCACACAGATCTGGGCCGAACTACACGAGACAGCGTTTCGCCGGCTGGGCGGAGTAACTCGCGTGGTGGTGCTAGATAACCTGCGCGAAGGCGTGCTCACGCCGGACATCTACGATCCCAAGATCAACCCGCTCTATGCGGACGTATTGAAGCATTACGGCGTGGTCCCTCTGCCATGCCGTGTGCAAGATCCGGATCGAAAAGGCAAGGTCGAATCCGGCGTCGGACATACGCAGAAAACGCCGCTGAAGGGTCAACGCTTCGAGAGCCTGGAGCTAGCGCAAACGTATCTGGATCGCTGGGAGGAGCGCTGGGCCGACATGCGCATTCACGGCACTACCAAGCGGCAAGTCGCGGCCATGTTCGCCGAAGAGAAGCCAGCGCTGTTGCCTCTGCCCGTGGAACCGTTCCGCTATTACCGCTATGGCGAGCGCGCGGTTCATCTGGACGGATGCGTCGAAGTCGAGGCCGCCTACTATGGCGCACCTCCGGGATGGATCGGACGGCGCGTGCAAGTGCAATGGAACGCTTCACATGTGCGGCTGATCGATCCCCGCACGGGGCAACTGCTGCGCGAGCACTTGCGGCAACAACGCGGCCGCCATCGCATCCAGGAGCAAGACCGTCCCACGCGAACTCCGCTCTCGACTCAGCAACTGCTCAACCGAGCTGCAAAAGCGGGAGGGCACATCGGCGCGCTGTGCCAGACCATGCATCGCAACCTGGGTGAGGAAGCGGTGCGCCGCATTCTGGGCGTGCTGAATCTAGTTAAGAAATATGGTGTCGCATCTACCGATGAGGCTTGCGCTTTGGGCATGGAAACCGGCGCAAGCCACTACCACTTCGTGCGTCGCTACCTGGAACGCAACCCACAACTGCCGCTGACTCTGCGTCAGGTCGATCCGCTCATCCGCCAGCTCACGCTCTATCGCGACCTCATCGAGAGCCGCACCCAAAACTCAGAACAGGAGAACCCATCATGAACGTCATTGAACTCGACCGCGCGTTGCGCCAACTGCGCCTGAGCGGCATGGCCGCGGTGCTCGAAACCCGCTTGCGCCAGGCACAAGCCGAAGCCATGGCTCCCATCGACTTGATCGCGTGTCTGGTCTCCGACGAACTCACCCTACGCACTGACCGTTTACTCCAACGCCGACGTAAACAAGCCGCCTTTCGCGATGCAGACCGGACTCTCGATAACTTCGACTTTACATTCAACCCGAAAATGAATCGCAGTCTGGTGTTCGATCTGGCCACCGGCGCATTTATCAACAAACGCGAAGACGCGTTGTTTCTCGGTCCGGGTGGAACGGGCAAAAGCCACTTAGCGCAGGCCATCGGCCAGTGCGCCATCCAGCAAGGCTACAAAGTGCTGTATCGCGAAACGCACATCCTGCTTGATGAACTGGCCGACGCGGTCACTGACGGCAGGCGCAAAGAGTATATGGAATCGGTGGCCACCGTGCCCCTGCTCATCATCGACGACTTCGGCATGCGAAAACTCCCGCACACCGCCGCCGAGGATCTGCTGGAAATCATCATGCGCCGCTATGAGCGCTTCAGTACGCTACTCACTTCCAACCGCCCAGTTGAGGACTGGGGCAAACTGTTAGGCGATGTCGCCGCCGTTAGCGCCATGCTTGATCGTCTGCTGCATCATGGCCACATACTCAAGTGCGGCCCACGTAGTTGGCGCACGAAAGCGGCGGCAGGAAGTGGCCAGTGATCGCGGCCCGGCGGCATAAGTCAACATGTGCAAGAGCCAGTCGAATAAAGACGTGGTTGGGCAGTTTTCCGATAAACCGTTTTGCTTGCCGAGGTTCGGCCACTTGCAACTTGCTAGCCTAATGGGGATGACCTACTGGCGCACCGCGATTGTACTGCTGGCCGCCGGCGGAGCCTTGCAGGCTCAGTTCTCTCTCGGGTGTAGGCCGCGCGTAGGCGAGAACTGTGGCGCGGACATGAAGCAGGTGAATGCCGCGCTGGTTTCGGCGGAAAGCGCCTGGAAGTTCATCACTTCTCCGCAATCCGGCTACTTCGAGCGTATGATCGTCGGTCAGAGGATGGTCGGTCTGATGAACGCCGCATGGATTCCCGAACTGCTGCGCGCGCGACGGGAATTGCAGAAAGAGCAGGCGCTGAACCGATTCGGGGTGGCACTGTCGCCATTGGACTCCAGGAGAATGCCTTGGCCTAAGGATGCGCCACCGCCCTTGGCCGGCACCAAGCGGACCATCCTGGGGCGCGAGTTTGTGGTGCCTGAAAAGTGGATCGACGCCCCCGAGACCGATGAGCAATGGATGCGCGCGCCCTGGCCTGCCCAGGTGGCTGGGATCGTGGGTGGCGTCTACGGACTTCCCGCGCAGCTAGCCGAGGAAGTGGCGCGCTATAGCGACCCCGCCAAGGTGCAGGCCATTGCCTTGACGCTGCCATGCGAGGATTACTACAGCGCGCAAGACCTAACCGACGTGGCGCTGATCGCGGTCTCGCGAACCCATACGGCGTCGCCCGCCCTGTTCGGGACGTGGCTGAATGCCATGCACAATACGCAGGGGGAGCCGCTGCCGCAGGTGGAGCGCGCCACGCTGGGCATTATGGGGCAGGCGGCGCGCGCGCTGTCACCGTCCGCTGCGGACGAGTCATGGGCGATGTTGCAGGTGCTGGGATTGGAGGAACTGGGCTCGAACTATTACGGCCATGCGGACCAGGTCTTTCGGGATATTCATCTTCTGCATCCGGTCCCGTATACGCTGGTGCTGGCCGCCGGCCGCTACCTGGTAGCGTACAAGAGTTACCCGGCGTATCAGTCGCAGCTCGCGTATTCCATGAACGTGCTGCTGGAAGGTGCTGGGGAGCAACCTTTTGAACGGCCGGAGTCTTTGTTCGTGGAGCATTCCCACACGCAGGCCGATTACGATGCGCTTGTGGATGCGTTCCGTAAGTGGTTTGCCCTGCACGAGGCTGGGCTGCGGGATAAGGCCGACAAGGAAACCGCGCTCATCGAGCAGGCACGCGGGAAGATAGTGGGTTTGGGGGGATGCCGCCAGTAGCCGGACCCCACGCCGAGGCTATGAGACGTTGATCACCTGTGCGCCTATCTGTTTTTTGTTGAAAGTGGCGAAGAAAGCTCATTAGTTGTTTTTACTTGGGGACTCTGTCCCCAAACCCCTGGGATTTATCGCTTTCGCGCCAGAATGTTGCTGGCAGGGCGGCTTACGCCGCCCCATGATTCCGGCCGCTGAGTCGGCGCTCCGGTCGCATCCCTGCGTCGCCGTATCCTCC
>Ga0210408_10006425_pt1 | contig 10165 bp, 7 predicted proteins | sample IncBWH4MmetaG_FD_155471 | JGI IMG/M metagenome (GOLD analysis project Ga0210408, IMG submission 155471) | Forest soil microbial communities from Barre Woods Harvard Forest LTER site, Petersham, Massachusetts, United States - Inc-BW-H-4-M | ecosystem: Environmental > Terrestrial > Soil >...
AATACTTGCGGCCATAAATCAAAATCAAGTTGCGCCGCTGCAATTTTCCAGTCTGCATCAGCGTGAGCATTTCCCAGAGTTCGTCCATGGTGCCGAACCCGCCGGGAAAAACAATCAGCGCCTTGGCAAGTTGCGCGAACCACAACTTGCGCATGAAAAAATAATGAAACATGATACTCAGCTCGGGACTGATGTAGTCATTGGGCCGTTGTTCGTGGGGCAGTTCGATGCTGAGGCCAATGGATTTTCCACCCGCCTCGGCCGCGCCGCGATTGGCCGCCTCCATAATCCCGGGCCCTCCGCCGGAGCAGATCACAAAGCGCCGCGGATGATCGCCAAGCGACATGGCCCAGGAGGTAATTCTCCGCGCCAACTCGCGCGCCTCTTCATAGTAGCGGGACATTTCCAGGGCCGACTTCGCTTCACGAAGAGAGGTCCGGTATTCCGGCGTGGCCTGACGCCGTTTTTCTCTTCGCAGCCTGTGGAGGTGGGCCATCGCTTGATCGCGCGACTGTATGCGGGCCGACCCGAACATGACAATCGTGTCGCCCACTTTTTCGCGGCGAAGCCGCTCCAACGGATCGATATATTCGGCCGTGATGCGCACGGGGCGCGCCGGCAGGCTTTCCATGAAGACCGGATCGCGATAGGGCGGCTCGATGTCTTTCGGGTGTCGCCTGCGACTCATGAACCCTCCACTGCATATGACTGCAATTTGACATTCTACGCAACCGCCGAGCAAAATTGCCAGCAACACGGCCACAGCGTGTTCGGTCTCTACATATTCTTCTGCTGGCGAAGTCTTCGCCGCGGCGGACCGACTCTCCGAGGCGCATTGGCAGCGAGCCGTGCTCTCACCCGCCACGAGCAGCCAACGCGGGGGCGAGTTTCTGCGTCCAATGGGGTAGACTGGCGGTAGGATGACCTTGCGACGAACGCTCGCGGTTTGCCTGACCATGCTTGCTGCAGGGTTGTTGTCGGCGGCTCCGCGCGCGCGCGCCCCACAATCTCAGGGGCCCATTGCGCCCAAGCCGGGAGCACCCGTGCAACAGCCGCCTGACGGCACGTTCCGTGTGCGTGTTGCGCTGGTGAGAGCGCCGGTAGTCGTGATTGACGGCAAAAGCGAGCCTGTCCTCGACCTTGCACAGAAAGACTTCCACATCTTCGATGACGGCGCGGATGAGCCGATTGAATCCTTTGACCTGGGCGGAGAACCGCTTTCGGCTGTGTTCCTTTTTGAGACCAGCTCACGCATCGCGCCGCTCTTGCCCGCCGTCCAGAAATCCGCGATTGTCTTCACTCAAACCATCGTTGGCCCTTCGGGAGAAGGCGCAGTCCTCAGCTACGACGACAGCATCAACCATCTGCTGCCCTTCAGCATGGACAACGATAAAATCGAAAAGACGATCGCCACCATGAAGCCCGGCAACAGCGGCGCGCGCTTGTACGACGCGCTCTCCATAGCCGTAGGGCTGCTGCGCGGTCGCCCAGCGGACCGGCGCCGCGCAATTATCGTTGTCGGCGAAGCCAGTGACAGCGGAAGCGAGGAAAAGCTCGGCCGTGTTTTGCGCGATGCGCAGCTTTCGAACATTGTGATCTATAGTGTGGGGCTTTCCTCGACTGCGGCGGCGATGCGCTCGCAGCCGTCGCAATCCGGCCCGTCCCCGGCCACACCTCCCGGCACTTTCGGAGGCCCACCCATGCCCGGGACGGCACAGACACCCACGAGCCAGCAACAATACGGCGGCAACATTGACCTCCTGGGCCTCGCGGAGTGGGCCGTGCGCAACGCCACGGCAGTGGTGAAGGATCGTCCGCTGGAGGTCGCGGCTACGGCCACGGGTGGGACGTATCAATCCGTGTTCCGGGACAGCAAGATCGAAACCGCGGTCGACGCGATCGGCGGCGAACTCAATTCGCAGTACATGCTGAGCTATCGGCCCAGTAGTTCGGATGCCCCAGGCTATCACCAAATCAAAGTGACCGTCAGCCGCCCGGGAGTGAGAGTCCGAACGCGGCCGGGATACTACCTCGAAACGAAATAATTTTTGGTAGCACAGGCATCCGCCGCGGCGGACCTGTGCGGGGTTTGCAATCGCAATCGAGGCGCATGGCCTTTACACACGACCCACAAAATCGCACAGCCAAGAGTGGCTGTGCTACTCAACCCACAATCGAGATCATCTTGAGGATGTGAAGGCCCACTGCTTTGTTGCCGGCGACTTGTACTTGAACTCTGGCCTCGTCGGCTAGGATCCCTTTTGTGAAAATGCGCCAGGCAATCTCGTGCGGGATCGTCGTTTCTGCAACTTTTTCTCCCTCTGGTGATGCAATCAATGTCCACGCGCCACCGTCACGGAGCAGATACCAACTCCCACCACATTCTCCATTGATATTGAATTGCGCGAGGGATCCGTCCTCGGCAGCAACGCTTCGATAGAAGTACGGTAGTGCCCGCATAAAACAATCCAGAACAGGAAAGTAGAATTCCCGCGTCATGATGCCGGGCTTGTTGACGGCAAGGCGAATTTGCTGCTGGTGATGCCAGCGTTCAGTGAATTCACGAGCGGTATCGAACCAGTTTGCGGACTCTTCCTCACCCGCCCAGCTCACGGGAAACATCGCCAAGCCGAAAGGATCGAGCGCCTGGTGATATTGCGTGCTCTCCCGCGATGCTTCTTCCATTCTCGAAATCAAATCCACCGGACTCAGTTGCCGATATTGGCGGACGCCCTCCGCATTGAGGGTGTTAATCAGGTCAACAAGCTTCTCGGGAGAAAGCTTCCTTGAGTTCTCAGGCTTGTACCCGTGCCGGGCCGCGGCCAATTTGCGAACTTGGGTGTCCAGCAGATGTGCCGCCACATCTTTCACTTTCCATTTAGGCGCGAGAGTTTGCTTTTCCCACTCCTCCGGCGTAAGCGAGCGCAAAAGCTCGATCAGCTTCGCTTCCAGCTTCGGAAAAAGATGTGCAGTGAAAATCGGTTGTAACGGTTCACGTGCGCCGCTCATGCCCGCCATTTTATTTTGATTGCGCCCGGTTCTCTTACTTCTTTTCTTCGGGAACTTCTTGCTCTTCCAGAATCGAGGCGGCGGCGGCGATTTTATCTTCGTCTTCGAGGCGCAGCAGGCGCACGCCCTGCGTCGAGCGGCCGGCTTCGCGTATTTCGTTCGCGTGCACGCGGATCACTTTGCCGTATTCGGTGATGATCATGACGTCGGATTCCTCGGTCACTTGCAGCGCCGCGACCACCGGGCCGTTGCGGTCCGTGGATTTCAAGTTGATGACGCCTTTGCCGCCGCGCGAGGTAATGCGGTACTCGGCGAGCGGCGTGCGCTTTCCGAAGCCTTTTTCGGAAACCGTCAGCATCAGGGAAGTGAGGGAATCCTTGATCGCTTCGTTCTCGATTTCGTCTAGGTTCTGCGTGTCCGACTTCGCTTCTTTCTTGATGATCTCAAAGTCGGGCTGCACGGGTTCCATGCCCACGAGGTAATCGTCCTTGGCGAGGTCCATGCCGTTCACGCCGCCGGCGTTGCGGCCCATCGAGCGCACTTCGGTTTCGCGAAACAGGATGGCCTGGCCGTCGTGGCTCGCCAGGAAAATCATCTGCTTGCCGTCGGTGAGATGCGCGCCGATCAGCTCGTCGTTTGGTTCGAGATTGATAGAGATAATCCCGGTGGAGCGTGGATTCGAGAATTCGTTTAGCGCGGTCTTCTTTACCGTTCCGTTGCGCGTTGCAAAAAAGAGGAACGTGCCTTCTTCCTCCAGATTGCGCGCCGCAACGACGGCGGTAAGATGCTCGTCCTCTTGAAATTTCACGAGGTTGGAAATCGCCTTGCCGCGCGTGGCTGCCGCGGCTTCGGGAATCTCATACACCTTGAGCCAGTACACGCGGCCCTTCGAGCTGAAGAGCAGGATGTAACTGTGGGCCGAAGCGATAAACAGATACTCGACGAAATCTTCGTCGCGCGTTTTCGCCCCGATGCGCCCCTTGCCCCCGCGCGACTGGTGGCGGTACACGTCCACGGGAGTGCGCTTAATGTAGCCCGCGTGGCTTACGGTGATGGCCATATCCACGTCGGCGATCAAGTCTTCAAGCTTGATTTCCTCGACGTTTTCGACGATCTCCGTGCGGCGCGCGTCCGCGTAGTCTTTCTGAATCTCGCGCAGTTCCTTGACAATCACGGCCTTCAGCTTCTTTTCGCTCGCCAGAATTTCCGTTAGCTCGGTGATCAGCGCGCGAATTTCCGCCAGCTCTTTCAGGATTTCGTCGACGGAAAGCCGCGTCAGCCTGTGCAACTGCAGTTCCAGGATCGCGTCGATCTGAGCGTAGCTCAGGCCAATTCCGGCGCCGGCTTGTGTCGCGCCGAAACCGACATCGAGGAGGCCGTATTTCTTGCGATCGAGTTTGATGCCTTTGAGAGTTTCTGTTTTATTGCCGGCGGTCAGGATCTTGACTTCCTTATTTTCAAAGAAATCGTGCAAATTCTCGCGCGCGTTCGCCCGGCTGGAAGACCCTCTGATGATTTTGATGACGTTATCGACGTGATCCAGTGAGATATGGTATCCGACCAGAATATGTTCTCGCGCTTCGGCCTTGCGCAACTCGAATTGCGTGCGCCGGCGCACCACTTCCACACGGTGGTCGATGAAGAGCTTCAAGAGCGGCAGGAGTCCCAGCTCGCGCGGCTGCCCGCCGACAATCGATAGCAGGATCATTCCGAACGATTCCTGCATCTGCGTGAGCTTGTAGAGGTGGTTGAGAATCAGCTTCGGCTCTTCGCCGCGCTTGATCTCAATCACGACTCGCATACCCTCGCGGTCCGATTCGTCGCGCACATCGGCGATGCCTTCGATCTTTTTCGTCTGCACGAGTTCGGCGATGCGCTCGATCAGGCGCGACTTGTTTACCTGATAAGGAATTTCGGTGATAACGATGTTTTCGCGGTCCTTGCCAACGCTTTCAATCGCGGCCTTGGCGCGCATAGTGAAGCTGCCGCGCCCGGTTTTGTAAGCCGCGAGGATGCCATCGGCGCCGGAAATGTATCCGCCGGTGGGAAAATCCGGCCCCGGCACGACCTTCATGACTTCCTTGAGCGTCGTCTCCGGCTTGTCAATCAGCATGATCGCGGCGTCAATGATTTCGCCCAGGTTGTGCGGCGGGATGTTCGTGGCCATTCCGACGGCGATGCCGCTGGCGCCGTTTACGAGCAGGTTCGGAATCTTCGACGGCAGCACTACGGGCTCTTCGCGCGTCTGGTCGAAGTTCGGGATAAAGTCCACCGTCTCTTTTTCGAGATCGGCTAGTATCTCCTCCGTGATTTTCGCTAGGCGCGCCTCGGTGTACCGCATCGCCGCGGGGGGATCGCCGTCGACCGAGCCGTAGTTCCCCTGCCCGTCAATCAGCGGGTAACGCATGTTGAAGGATTGCGCCAGGCGGACGAGCGTCGGATAAATGACGGCTTCGCCGTGAGGGTGATAGTTCCCCGAAGTGTCGCCGCAGATTTTCGCGCACTTGCGGTAGCCGCGATTCGACGCCAGACCCAGGTCGTTCATCGCGACGAGGATGCGCCGCTGCACCGGCTTCAAGCCGTCGCGCACATCGGGAATCGCGCGCGCGACGATCACGCTCATCGCGTAATCGAGGTACGACTTCTTCATCTCGGCCTCTATTTCGACCGGAATCATGTGTGCCTGTTTAGGTTCGTCCGCCATCGATCCGTCCTCAGTTGTCGTCTATCGCTTTGCCGCTCGCATCGCGACGTAATCTTTCACGGCGTCAAACGCCGCCGCCGTGTTCAAAAATCTCTGCGGCCCGAAATGCGCCTCGAGTTCCGCCAGCAGCGCGTTGCATTCCGCTTCGCCAGTGCAATCGAACGCGACGCCGCGCTCAGAATCCGGCGCCGATGTAGGATTCGCGCGAAATTCCGAACAGGAAAGCCCGCGCAGCCCCGGCAGAGTCGTCCAACTTAATTGGTAGAGCATTTCCCCCAAATTCGTTTCGACGGGTTGTAGGGCACGGCTTCAGCCGTGCCGTCCAGTGACCGTTTCCTAAGGCTTTAGCCGCTGCCGCTTTCGTAGCGGCTAAGGTCAAGAATTACTTTCCCATTCGCCGAAGACCATTGGTATTGTTCCGCGGTTCCAACCAACCTTGCCTTCACTGGATTTTGCTCGATGTACGATTTAGCCTGCCAGAATTGCTCCGCGTCCCTGATCCACCGATCGTGGAAGCTGCGATGCCAGATAGGGAAGGCCTGTGGCCTCTCGATTCCGATCCGGTGGGCCGAACCGCCTTTGATCATCTGCATCGCTTTTTCAATCGTCGTCTCATCACTCGGCGTGAGCAGTATATGCAAATGCTCCGGCATCAGCGCGAACGCGTGCAATTTGTAGAATCCACGAACACGGCACGTAACAATCTGCTCCACAACAGTGTTTGCCAAGACCGTGTTGACGAAAACCGTGTGTCGCTCCCAAGTGTCTGTCGTCACAAAGTAGACACCGGCTTGCCGGACGCGACGCGCGATTTTCGCCACTCTCGCACCGCCAGAGGCTAAAGCCTTCCACCATCAACACTTTGTCGGCACGGCTGAAGCCGTGCCCTACAAAACTCACCCAAAAAAACTGTCACTAAGACTAGAAAAACATAAAGACTAGAAAAACATAAAGACTAGAAAAACTGACGTCTGCTAAATATCCAAATTCACGACTTCGAGGGCGTTTTCCTCGATGAATTTGCGGCGGCTTTCAACGTTTTCGCCCATCAGCGTCGAGAAAATTTCCTCAGCGGCTGCGGCGTCGTCGAGACGCACCTTGAGCAGCGTGCGCGATTCGGCGTTCATCGTGGTTTCCCAGAGCTGCTCGGGGTTCATCTCGCCGAGGCCTTTGAATCGGGTGATCGTGAAATCTTTTTTCGCGTCTTCGAGTACGTATTCGAGAACATCCGACGCCTTTTCCTTCACTTCCTTGTCGCCATTGCGGGTCACGGTGAAAGGAGGATGATCGAACTCGCTGATTGCGTTGGCCGACGTGCGCAGGCGCTTATATTCCGGCGTCGAGGCGAAGGCCCAGTTGATTTTTTTGTCTCCGGGGCGCGCCGCGTTGCCCGGGATCAGCAGGTCATAGAGGCTGTGCTCTTCGTCGTAGACTATTTTCGGATCGATGTCGAGCTTCGCCTTGGCGATAGCTTTGGAAAGCTTTTCGAGCGCCTTTTTGTCTTCAAAATCGGTTTTCTTTTCAAAGTCACACGCTGCGAGAAGGTCGACCAGCAGAGGCTCGCGCAGTCTGCGCGCCATCTTCGCCGCCGCCGAAACGTATCGCTGCACGTCCAGCAAGAATTTTGTGAGCGCCGCGCCCTGGATCGCGCCGCCTTCCTTGGGTTTCACGATGTGGTCTTCGGTCGCCCGCGACATCAGCTCGTGGTTGAATTCATCCTCGTCGCGGATGTAGCGGTCCATCTTGCCCCGCTTCACGCGGTACAGCGGCGGCTGCGCGATGTAAATGTGCTCGCGCTTGATCAGCTCGGTCATATGGCGGAAGAAGAAGGTGAGCAGCAGCGTGCGAATGTGGCTGCCGTCCACGTCGGCGTCGGTCATCAGAATGATTTTGTGGTAGCGCAGCTTGGAGATGTCGAAGTCGTCCTTGCCTATTCCCGCGCCGAGTGCCGTGATGATGGCGCGGATTTCCTCGTGGCCCAGCATCTTGTCGTAACGCGCTTTTTCGACGTTGAGAATTTTTCCTTTGAGCGGGAGGATGGCCTGGTATTTCCTGTCGCGTCCGCCCTTGGCCGAGCCTCCTGCCGATTCGCCTTCGACGATGAACAACTCGCAGCGCGCGGGATCGCGCTCCTGGCAATCGGCGAGTTTACCCGGCAGGCCGCCCGAATCCATGGCGGATTTGCGCCGCGTCAGCTCGCGGGCCTTGCGGGCGGCTTCGCGGGCGCGCGCAGCATCGATACACTTGCCGATGATGCGCCGCGCCACGGTTGTGTGCTTGTCGAAATATTCGCCGAGGCGCTCGTTGATCAGTTGCTCGACCGGACCCTTGATGTCGCTGTTGAGCTTTCCCTTGGTCTGGCCCTCGAACTGAGGCTGCGGCAATTTCACGGAAACGACCGCAACGAGTCCTTCGCGCACATCATCGCCGGTGATGGAAACTTCGTCCTTCTGCTCCTTGAGCATATTCGAAGCCGAAGCGAAATTGTTGATCGTCCTTGTAAGGGCTGAGCGAAAGCCGGAAAGGTGCGTGCCGCCGTCGACCGTGTTGATCGTGTTGGCGAACGCAAAAACATTTTCTGTGTAGCTGTCGTTATATTGCAGCGCGATTTCGATTTCGACCGTGTCCTTCTTTCCTTCCATGTAAACAGGAGAATCGTGCAACACCTGCTTGCCCTTGTTCAGGTGTTTGACGAATTCGGCGATGCCGCCGGAGAAACGAAACTCGGCGGATTTGTCACTGCGCTCGTCAGTCAGTGTGATTTTCAATCCCTTGTTCAGGAAGGCGAGCTCGCGCAGCCGCTGCGCCAAAATGTCGTAACTGTATTTGTGGTCCTCGAAAATCGCGGGATCGGGATGGAACGTAATCTTCGTGCCGGTCTTGCGCGTTTTTCCGGTGCTCTTCAACTTTGCTTTGGGTTTGCCCGCGTTGTAGGACTGCTCCCATACTTCGCCATCGCGCCAGATTTCCAGATCGAGCCAGTCGGAAAGCGCGTTGACCACCGAAACGCCGACGCCGTGCAGGCCGCCCGAAACCTTGTAAGTGTCGCTGTCAAATTTTCCGCCCGCGTGCAGCACGGTCATTACGACTTCCGCCGCGGCCCTTTTTTCCGTGGCGTGCATGTCGACGGGAATGCCGCGGCCGTTGTCCGTCACCGTCACGCTGTTGTCTTCATGCACCACAACGGTGATTTCGTCACAATATCCCGCCAGGGCTTCATCAACCGAGTTATCGACAACTTCCCAGACCAGGTGATGCAGCCCCATCTCGCCCGTCGAGCCGATGTACATGGCCGGACGTTTTCGCACGGCCTCAATGCCGCCCAGCACCTTAATCGATGCCGCGTCATAGCGGTGTTCGGATTCGTTTCCTATTGCCGATGCTTTTTCTGCCATATTGTGCGTGCTCCTGCGGAGTCTACATACGGATGGGCTCGTCGCCGCGGCGACAACCCGCACCCGGGGAAAGGCGAAGTCTTTAACTTTGTTGGCGGGCTCCCTGAAAAGCCCGCAACGATCGAACCGACCGCCGCCTTACCCTGTGGCCCTCAGCCATTCCTTGCTGCCGGGGCTCGAAGGGTTTCTTGCTCCATCCCGTCCGGATTCCGATCGAGCGGAAGCGGACGCGGCGAAGACTGCTTTCCTCCAGGCCTTTCAGCGTCCCGTTTATCCTGACCCGCGATTTGCGGGGAAGGGCATGCTCTGGCGCGGGCATGCAAATCAGGGGCGCTGCCAGCCTGGCCGACGTGCCGTACTGGAGGAAACTAGATGTCCATCTGACCTCATATATCCTACTCTGAACGAGCCTTTTTCTCAAGGCAAAAGCAGCTTAGGAAGGCTTTGTATCACCTTTAGTTTCAATAATATGACAGGGTTCGATTGATCCTACATCCGGTTGGAGGTCAGAGGCAATTCAAGTAGTGCTGGGTATTTAGTATATTACCAATAAACTATAAATCCTAAATGGTAATTACGCAACTTTCTAGAGAACCGATTGGCTCAGCCTTGAATGTTCGCCATCGAAACCTCGATATCGGAAACGGCCAGACTGGTGTACGGCTCAATCTCTCCTTTGCATTTGGGACACTCATCGTTGCAACCACAACTCCAAAGGTCTGCCCAGTGTGTTCTACATTCCTCGTGCTTGTAGAAATTCAAAACTGCTTCATTGTAATTTACGCCCATATAGCCTCCCTCGTTCAATTGCTATCAATTGTTTTAGCCAATCGGTAGTGTCCATGCCCCAAAAACACGAGTAAACCAAGATCGCGTAGAGCCTGAAGTTGCTGTCTAATTTTGTCCCGAACATGGCGGTTGTGAGGATGGAGCTGACCAAGAGAAGTCTCGAACGTATAGACGTCTGAGAGAGCGAAATCGCTCTTGCCAAGCCCACGGACGGTATTTAATACATCAAGGGTCCATCCACGATTTTCACTTGTGAGCGCTTTAAGTG
>Ga0210408_10006428_pt1 | contig 10161 bp, 9 predicted proteins | sample IncBWH4MmetaG_FD_155471 | JGI IMG/M metagenome (GOLD analysis project Ga0210408, IMG submission 155471) | Forest soil microbial communities from Barre Woods Harvard Forest LTER site, Petersham, Massachusetts, United States - Inc-BW-H-4-M | ecosystem: Environmental > Terrestrial > Soil >...
GTCCACATTGGCGCCTTCCACATACTCCTGCGCCACCAGCCGCCGCCCCCGCGCATACGCATTCAACGTCCTCGGCGTGTTCTTTATATTCGCGGGAAATCCGGCGTCCTCCGGATAGCGCTCGCAAGCTTCCGTATGCACGTACACCGGACCCGGCAGCGGCAGACTCTCCATGCCGCCAAATGGATCGTAGGTGAACAGCGTCTGCTGCATCCCCGGAGAAATCATGCGCAGGCAATGGCGGCACGGCGCATTGCCCTTCGCCACGCTGGTGAACACCGGCAGCTCGAATTGTGGGTCTTCCTTGCTTTTCCGCACCTTGTCTGCAATTTCAGTCGGCATAGCCACCACTCGAATCGGAATCATTTCGTTTGCTCCTCAAGCAAAAAAGTTCCAGCGCATTCATGCGCCAAGACCAAGTTTGCCACCGGGCTTCGCACGCAGCTATCCGCTTCTCGCGGTCAAAGTGTAATCTGCGCGTCGCAGTTGCTCCGCGCAAAACTTGTGCTAGAATCCGCGAGCCTATGGAACGCGCTGGAACTTTTCTCGGCCGCACCCTTCGCCGCCTCCAATCTCCCGACGCTGCTCTCGCCTGGCTCTCCAGCGCCTGGCCGACCATCGTCGGCAAAGCGCTCGCCGCGCACACGCGCCCGCTCAGCTGCGAAAAAGGAAAATTGGAAATCGCCGCGGACGGAAAAGCGTGGCAAAAGCAGCTCGAAAGCATGAAACAGGAATTTTGCGCGCGCATCAACCAGGCCTGGGGCGGCCACCTGATCCGCGAGGTGGAATTCATCGCCGCGAAACGCGCCCTGCGCGCTCAGGAGTCAGCCGGCAAGCCCGGGCCGACGCGCTCGCACGAACTCGACAACGAGCACACGCCCTTCATTCGCCGCCGAAAATCCTAATCCCCGCTGTGCTGCATCGCCGCCGCTGATTTCGTCCCGGCGCTCTCATCCGCGTGCTGGACCAGCATCTCCATCGAGTCGCCGTCATGCGCGAAATCCGTGCTCAGCGCCGCGTCCGTATAGTTGCGCGCCGCCGGGTCGCGCTCCAGCCGCTTGCGGAACCAGTGGAATCGCCACACCAGTTGCCCCAGCTTGATGTGCTTGTAAATTATGTTCGCCATAAATCGCGGATAAAACACCAACGGGCTTTCCACCGGCATCGTCGGGCGCCGGTCCTTGCGATATTTCCTGCGGAACAATCCGCCCTGTAGCGGATCAATGTGCTCTTCCTTCACGCAGAAATGGAACCACAGCAGCAGCGTGATCATGTTGCCCATGCCGATGCCCGTAGCCACGCCGCGGCGCAGCACGGTTTCAATGTGTTCGAGCGAGAAAAATTCCAGCCACGAATCGCGATACAGTTTTTCCCAGGCCTCGCGCGACATTTTCGGATGCGCGGTGGTGACATGCTCCAGATCGTATTTGTTCAGGTCTGGATCCAGATACGCGCCGGCCTTGAATAATTTCTGGTGATCTTCCGACCCCGGCAGCGCCGTCAGGCAGTGCGGCTCGAGCAAATCAATCGGCAGCTCGCGCTGAATAATCTTGATGTCGTGCAACACGGATTCCGGCGTGTCCTCCGGAAATCCTAAAATGTATCCCGCAAACACGATGGCCCCGGCGCGTTTCCAGTCCAGCAGCATCCGGCGGTACTCGGCGATCTTGTTCTGCTTTTTTCGCGCGCCCAGCAGGCTCGCCGGATTGATGCTCTCGAGGCCAATGAACACGCGCCGCACGCCAGCGCGCCCGGCCTTCTCGATAAAATGCGGCAGGCGGTGGCACATGGTGTCCACCTGAATGCCGAACTTGATGTTCAACTTTTCTTCTTCGCGCAACACTATCAACCGGTCGAACACCGCTTCCCAATCCGTATTGCGCGCGAAATTATCATCGGTAATAAAAAACCGGCTGATGCCCTGCGCCAGATTCTTGCGCACGATTTCTTCAATCTCGTCCGGCGAGCGCCGCCGCGATTTGCGCCCCTGCACGTTGATAATGGTGCAGAACGAGCACTGGAACGGGCAGCCGCGCCCGGCATCGAAGCTGGTGTATTTTCCGATGGTGCCGCGAATCGTCGCCGCCGGCAGCATGGGATACGGCGCGCCCGCCAGCGACGGCAAATCCGCCAGGTAGTTGTACAGCGGCTTGAGCTTTCTTTCCCAAGCGTCGCGCAGAATCACATCCATGCGCCGCTCTTCCGCTTCCCCGGCAAAAAGCGAAATGCCTAGGTCCATGGCCGCCTGCAACTCCGGCGTCACGCCCGGCAGCATCGACAGGCATCCGGAAATGTGAAACCCGCCCATGCATACCGGCACGCCGGCCGCGCGCAACGGCCGCGCAATGTCCATCGCTCGCGGGAATTGGTTCGACTGCACGCCGACCAGCACCACCATGCCGCGCCGCCCGCGCAAGCTCTTCGCAATGCGCCGCGTGCGCACGCGCGTATTGTCCTCATCAATGGCGGTGATTTCGATATCCACGTCGTCGCCCAGCACGCGCCGCGCTTTGCAGTCCTGCATCAGCCCGTGGACCACGGCCAGCGAATTCGACGGAATCGCCGAACGAAACCACTGGATGACATAGCCGTCGTCGTCATAATGCGACGGCTTCACCAACACCAGCTTGAATTGTTCCCGCGTCCCCATTTTGGTCGTTTCTCCAACCTCGGGAAAAGCCCAATTTTCGCGTTAGATTACCATACCGCCGACCCATCCCTCTGTAGGGGCGGGGCTCAGACCCGCCCGCTCCCCGCGTTCGCCCCGCCTCGTTGCCCGTCATCCTGAGTCCGCCGCGGCGGACGAAGGATCCCTCTTCGCTCCCTCCCCCGCGCTGTCATCCCGACAGAGGCCGCCTTCTGGCCGACGAGGGATCTGCTGTTGCCTTTCTTCCCCTCCTTGCCTCTCCTGTGACTCCCATCATTGCGCGCAGCTATTCAGTTGACGGGATCCGTTAGACCGGCGCTACAATCCACCCGTTCCAGCCTTTCGGTGCCCCTTGAAGGAGGGCGAACCCATGCGTCTGCGCCTGATTTGCGGCCTGCTCTTTCTCTTCTTGCTCTCTCCCGCGTCCGGTCTTGCCGACACCGGTAACCGCGTCACGATTCTCTACGACGCCTTCGGCAAATCTCCGGCAGTCACCAAGGACTGGGGATTTTCCGCGCTGGTCGAATATGGCGGCAAGCGCATCCTCTTCGACACCGGCAACAACGCGGAAATCTTCGAGCGCAACGTCAAGTCCCTCGGCGTGGATCTTCGCAAGCTCGACTTCGTGGTCATCTCCCACCGTCATGCAGACCACACCAGCGGCCTCAACTATCTGCTCAACGTCAATCCGGGGGTGAAAATCTACACCCCCGACGAACCTTTCGGCCTGTTTGCCAAGGGCGTGCCCAACACGTTTTATCGCAAGGACCAGTCGCTGGCCGCGAATTCGCGCTACTTCGACGGCAATCCCCCGGCCGTGCTTTCGGCCGGCACTCCCTGGCCGCAGGGAAACTTCACGCCGGTCAGCGCCGTCATCGAAGTCGCGCCCGGAATTTTCCTGATTCCCACCATTTCGCAGGTCACCGGCACGCTCGAGTTGCGCGAAGTCTCCCTGGCCATCCGCGGGCCCGACGGTTTGATCCTCGTGGACGGATGCTCGCACGCCGGCGTCGAAAAGATTCTCGAAGCGGCCACAAAAATTGATCCGCACGTGCACATCCTCTTCGGAGGGCTGCACCTGGTCCAGGCGTCCGACGCGGACATCGACCGCATTTCCAACGCCCTCCGCGAGCAATGGAAACTCGATTACCTCGCCGTCGGCCACTGCACTGGCGAGCCTACCTTCGCCGCCCTGCAAAAGAAGTTCGGCGACCATTACCTGTACGCCGGCGCCGGCACCGTCGTGAATATTCCCTGATTCTCAACACGCACATCCACCCGCCGAAGGTAACTCTAGACGTGGAGACGGCCGTCATCCTGACCGCCTAATCCGGCGCACCGTGATCTGACGACCCGGAGAGGGTAGTCATCCGGAGGGAGAAACACGACCGAAGGATCTCGCTTCGCCCCTTCCCGCTCTGTCCCCCTGTAGGGGCGGGTCTCAGACCCGCCCGCTCCGCGCCTTTGCCCCCTCCCCCCTCGTCATCCTGAGCACAGCGAAGGATCCCTCTTGGCCTCGCTTCCCCGCACGCACGGAGACGACAGTGACCAAAAGAGCGAAAATAGCTAGAGGTTTTGAGCCGGAGGAGCCAGCATGCCTAAAGCCCGGAAAGGACGTGCGCTGAGTACCGCAACCAAGGCTCCTGAATCGCAAATCAACTCATTGAGCGCCGAATTTGACGAACTTCTCGCCCGCATGCAAAGACCCGGAGCCCGCAAGGCCATGAACAAAGCTTTCCGCGCCTCTCCGGCCGATCTGGGAAAAGCCGCGGTAGCGGCTGCGCGCAAGCGTAGCTAGGCTGTCCCCGCACTTGGCGGTTCCCAGGAGCAAACGGCACCGCCAAACGCGGCATAGTTGGCTGGTCCGATTTCTCTCTTGTTGCGGGGAGAGTTAGGGCCGTGTTCGCAGAAGCGATAATCCTGCAGAAGTCAGCGCCCCGACGCGGAGGACCGCTCGACAGCCACAGTTCGGCGGACAACCCACATGGCCACCGCTACCATCGCAAAATTCTGCACTAGCATCAGTAAGACGACCGCCGCAGCGATCGCGAAAATCAGGAAACGCGTGCCAATCATCACCTCGGCGTAGCCCGCGAATTGGCTTAGCGGCATTGCGACGGCCCATGAAATGGGAGCGAACAGCAAGAACGTCTTCGCCGCACCCGACGCCTCGCGCTCGGAACATTCGCACCTCAGCTTATGGTACAGCCACCAGGCAGCCGCGCCCGCCGGTAGCACAATCACCACCGCCAGGTTGACAAATGTCCCCACATTGGTTGCGTCCGGCCCGCCGATTCGTCGGTAAGTGCATAACAGCAGCAAACCAACCGCACCGGCAAAGATCAGCACTGCTTGCAACACAACCACGAACAATCGGCGCGCGCCCATCCCTTTGTCCTTATCCTGCTGGTTCATGACCTGATTCTCGACCGGCGGCGATTATACCTATTTCAGACGGAGGAGTTCATACAGATGCGCAACCTGAATTGAGGACCTGTACCAACGGCCAGTAGATTTCTGGCTACGTTTCTGCCAAGGTAACTGAGGAGATTTCTCGGATGTGCTGGTCAAGCTCACTCGTGCGGGGTCGATCGCCAATCTTCCCAATACGGAACTGCGAAAACGCGAGCAATGGGACCTGGCAGCTTGCCTCTTGGGAGCCTTTAGAAGGGGTAACTAGCCACTCATCACTCGCCACTAGCCACTGCATTTCTAATCGTTACACTGCGCGATTAGAATGCCCCGTAACCCACTCAAAACAAACGTCGCTGGTACTTTCTAATCGTTACGAATTCGCACCCCCCGGGGGAGTACCTTCGGGGTTACTCCCTCGCCCCGCACACTATCGTTCTAATCGCAACACCGTCGAAACCGGATTCGCCGTAACCCGAACAAAACAAACGACGGCGGTACTTTCTAATCGCAACAAAAAGACACCCCCCGGGGAGTACCTTTGGAGTTACATAAGACGAAGATAAGGCGAACGGTTGAGGAGCGGCAAGGCAACAGCAGGTCCCTCACCCCCATCCGCAGAAGGCGCGGCTGGGTTCGGGAAGACAACGGGAGGAGGGGTAGGGCACAAGGCGGGATGGCGTGTGCTAATCTCATTGCGATGAAAATTTCACGCGACGACGTTCTACGAGTGGCCGAGCTGGCTCACCTGGAGCTGACTGCGGAGGAAGTGGAGCTGTACCGCGGGCAGCTCGACGAAATCCTGAGCTATATCGGGAAACTTGAGCAGTTGGATGTGGCCAGCGTCGAGCCTATGGCGCAGGTTCTGTTCGATGCGCCTGATGGGGCGCATCCCGAGGTGCGCGAGGACACGTTGCGGCCGTGCAACGTGGCGGACGCTATCCTGGCGCAGTCACCGGATGCGGCAAGGCCCTTCTTTCGCGTGCCGAAGGTGATTGACCGGTAAGGTCAATGAAAAACGACCGGTAAGGTCAATGAAAAACGACCGGTAAGGTCGGAGGATACGGACTGGTGAGCACCGGGACGACATGGACGATTGCCGGCGTGCGGACGGCGCTGGCAGCAAAGAAGATCTCCGCGCGCGAGCTGGCCCGGGAATTCTTCTCGGCCATCGAGCGCCGCAACCCGGAGCTGAATGCCTTCCTCACCGTTTCAACCGACCGCGGTTACGCCCAGGCGGACCGCGTGGATGCGGCTGTGGCGCGCGGCGAGGCGCTTGGGCCACTCGCGGGAGTGCCCATTGCGGTGAAGGACGTGATCAGCACGCAGGGAGTGCGCACCACCTGCGGGTCGAAAATCCTCGAGAATTACGTCCCGCCCTTCGACGCGACTGCGGTCGAGCGCCTGGAGGCCGCCGGGGCGGTCATCCTGGGCAAGACCAATTGCGACGAGTTCGCCATGGGCAGCTCGACGGAGAACTCGGCGTACGGGCCCGTACGGAACCCCGTGGCTCTCGACCGGGTGCCGGGGGGGTCGAGTGGCGGGTCGGCGGCAGCCGTAGCCGCTGGTTTGGCCGTGGCCGCCCTAGGTACTGACACCGGGGGCTCTATCCGGCAGCCGGGAGCCTGCTGCGGGATACCGGCTCTGATGCCGACATACGGGCGCGTATCGAGATACGGGCTGATCGCCTTCGCCTCCTCGCTCGACAAGATCGGGCCGTTCACCGGCAACGTCGCCGATGCCGCCGCGGTGCTGGGCGTGATGGCCGGACGTGACGTGAATGACTCGACGTCCGCGGCGGTGCCGGTGCCCGATTATGCGGCTGAACTCGATAAACCGGTCAAGGGGCTGCGGATAGGGGTGCCGGAGGACTACTTCGGCGAGGGGCTGGATACAGAGGTTAAGTCCAAGGTAGAGAAGGGAATAGCGCTGCTGGAGGGGCTGGGTTGCCGGCGCATCCCGCTGAAAATGCCGCACACGGACTACGCCATCGCCACCTATTACATCGTGGCGACGGCGGAAGCCAGTTCGAATCTGGCGCGCTATGACGGCGTGCGATACGGGCTGCGCGTGCCGGGGTCGACGCTGACGGAGATGTACCGGCGGACGCGCGAGCGCGGGTTCGGAGCGGAGGTGAAGCGGCGGATCATGCTGGGGACCTATGCACTTTCGGCGGGTTACTACGACGCCTATTATCTGCGAGCGATGAAGGTGCGGTCGCTGATTGCGCGGGATTTTTCGGATGCGTTTCAGAAAGTGGACGCGATCATCACCCCTACGTCGCCAACTCCGGCTTTCAAGCTGGGGGAGAAAACGGCGGATCCGCTCCAGATGTATCTTGCTGATATATATACAGTTACAGGATCGCTCGCGGGCGTGCCGGGCATCTCCGTGCCATGCGGCAGGACGAAAGCCGGACTTCCAGTGGGGCTGCAAATTTTCGGGCTGCATTTTGGCGAAGGGCGCGTGCTGCAAATCGCGAACGTGTTTGAAAAGGCCGGCGGCGCGACGATCTAAGAAATTTCTTTGAAAAATTTGGCAGAATTCTGCTCGCCGAAATCCTGCTGTGAAATCCCAGAAATATTCCAAGATTAGACTTTCTTGACCACTTCCCGGCAAAAAATAGCCGTTGAAGCTGTGTCACGTTTTGCCGGTTCGCGAGTCAAATGATTGAAGGGGCAGGGGCTTACGGGCGCGGTAGCACGGAAGTTTAAGACCGATAGAACGGAAGCACTATTGCTCGGGGCTGTGCGGGCATTTAACCTCAGGTCAGCATCAAACTGACTGAGAGGCGGAAATCATGGTCCGGATCAAGTCGAGCCAGAAAATCTTCACCGAGGAAGAAGTCGCCAGTCTGACAGGAATTTGCCAGATGCACTTGCGCTCGCTGGCGCAGAACAAGCACCTCGGCAAGTTGGCGCGCGTGGCCGAAGCAGCCGGCGCGGAAGCCGAAAAGCTGCTGTTCACCAATTCCGACTTGATGATTCTGACCGTGCTCCAGCCGCGCTGCGAGCACTAACCCGAATTCAGCGATCCGGCGAACCGGAATATTCAGCCTCCCGCAAATCCATCCCCGATAGTCCCATTTCCCAATAGTTGTCGCGCGGCTCCGACCGGTCTATCCTGAGTTGTGCTCAACGCAGAGGACAGGATCGGCATCTGAGTATCCAAGAGGGTGTGATTGGGAATGTTCTCCATTGCACTAGCCGCGATGATCATCGTAGTGGTTGCGCCGCTGGGCCCGCCACGCGTGGCTGGCACGGCAATTTCCGTGCAGGACTCTCAAACGTCCGGCTCGCCTGCGGCCAAGCCGTTGGCGACGCCGCATGGGAAGAAGTTGGTGTTGACGGACGGGAGCTTTCAATTGGCGCGGGAGTACAAGATAGAAGGCGAGCGGGTGCGCTACTTCAGCGTGGACACGCGCCAGTGGGAAGAGATGCCCGCGGCGCTGGTGGATTGGGAGGCGACGCGGAAGCTGGAGGCGGAAGAAGCCAAGCGCAACGCGGCGGAGGTAGCCAAGGTGCACGCGCGGGACAAGGCCAGCCAGGTTCCGGAGCTGGACATCGACGCGAGCCTGGAGGCGGCGCCGGGAGTGTTCCTGCCGCCAGAGCCGGGCGTGTATGTGTACGACATGAAGATGGTGACGCGGCTCGAGCCGGCGGACACGGACGTGAAGTCGAGCAAAGGGCAGACCTTCAAGCAAATCCTGGTGCCGATTCCGATTGTAGCGTCCCGCCGGACGATTACGATCCGGGGGACGCGCGCCAAGGTGCGGGTGAAGGCAGGCCAGGCGGAAATTTATATCCGCACGGCGAACGCGCACGATCCGGAAATCCAATTGATACCCACGAAGGCGAAGGGGTACGCGCGGGAGATCGAGCAGATCGACACGCGCTTCAAAGAAGACACCATGAGAGTGAAGACGGTGAACATGCAGCAGTGGACGGTGGCGCGCGGCGTGTACCGTTTTACGCTGGGGGAAAACCTGCCGCCTGGGGAGTATGCCATCGCGGAAGTGGTGCGCGACGAGGGGATCAGCATTTACGTGTGGGATTTTGGAGTGGACGCAGGGACGGGGGTGGCGGGAAAGACGAAGTAAGCTTCCTGGTGCAGATTGTGCCGCATCCAGGCACACAAATCGGGATGCTCCGACCACGCCTGTAGAGTTAGGCTGATTTGACCGGCTGGGTTTCCAAGAGTTCGGTAAGCAAGTTGGCGAGAGCGGCGATATGGAAGGGCTTCTGCAGAACGTGCGCTCCCTTCTCGTTGAATGAGGAAACCAGGGCGGGTTCGAGCATGTCGCCGGTCATGAAAACGAATCGCGGCGGCGAGGAGTGAGACTGGGAGCGAAGGCGATCGAAGAGCTGTTCGCCATTGAGCCCGGGAAGATTAAAGTCGCACAGAACAACGTCGTAGCTGTGAGCGGCGAGATGCGCGAGAGCATCCTCGGCGCTAGTGGCACCTTCCACCTGCATTCCACGGGCGGATAGTCCTTCCTGCACAATTTCACGGATGCTGTCCTCGTCGTCCACGATCAGGGCGGAGTGGCCGCGGAGCACAGGAGAGACATGGGACAGCGGACGAGCGGCCATGTGCGGTTCGGGAGTGGGAAGATGTTCGACGGGAACCGGCAACACGACTCGGACGGTAGCGCCATTCGAGGGCGAGGATTGCACTTCAATGCGGCCGCCATGCTCCTTGACGATGGCGAGGCTGATGGTGAGGCCCAGGCCGGAGCCGCCGCCGGGGCGCTTGGTGGTAAAGAAGGGATCGAATATCTTGCCGAGAATTTCGGGTGAAATCCCAGGGCCATCGTCCACGAAGGCGATGCTCAGGTTTCCGACGACAGTAACGGCGGAAATTGTCAGCGTGCCGTGATCGCGGACGCTGGAGATGGCCTGCTCCGCGTTGGTAATGATGTTGAGGAAAACTTGCGTGAGCAGGCGGGGATCGGCCTCGACGGCAGGGAGAGAAGCGGAATCGTCGAACTGCACGGTGATTCCCTTCTGGCGGAGTGAAGCATCCTGCTGCTGGAGGATGCGCTGGATGATTTCCTGCACGCGCACCCTGGCGCGGCCCATGACGGCGGGGCGCGAAAAAGC
>Ga0210408_10006429_pt1 | contig 10161 bp, 7 predicted proteins | sample IncBWH4MmetaG_FD_155471 | JGI IMG/M metagenome (GOLD analysis project Ga0210408, IMG submission 155471) | Forest soil microbial communities from Barre Woods Harvard Forest LTER site, Petersham, Massachusetts, United States - Inc-BW-H-4-M | ecosystem: Environmental > Terrestrial > Soil >...
AAATCGCCGGCGCCGATCACCAAAATGCGCTGCTTCGTCATGGCCCTGAAATCGCGTTCTTGAGCCGTTGCGCCAACCTGAGCGACAGCGCAATGACCGTCAACGTAGGATTGGCCTGGCTCGAGGTGGGAAAGGTCGCGGCGCTTGCCACATAGAGGTTGTCGATGCCGTGAACGCGGCAATCGGCGTTGACCACGCTCGTGCGCGGGTCGCTACCCATCCGAGCGGTGCCGAGATGGTGGCCGCCATAGGCACCGAAACGCGTCATCTCGGTCTCGACGGACTCGGGATCGTAGCTGAAGCTGCCGAGGCCGCTGCGCCTGAAATCGTCCGCCAGCAGCGCCATCGATCGGCTTACCGTGTCCACATCGCCTGGCGTGTAGCGCCAGTCAATTCTCAAACGAGGCATCCCGAGTGCATCCACCCGCGCTCCGAGACTTACGCGGCTGGCGGGCTGCGGCTGCTGTTCCGCGTGAAATTCCAGGCTGTACAAATTGGCCTTCGGCTTGATGACGATCGAGGGATACTTGCGCGCCGCAAGCTTGCGATCCCACAGCATATGCCACGCAAACGCCACGGCGTCGAAGGGGCCCATCGAGACATTGCGCGCATGCTTCAGCCAAACCATCGCGCCGGTCCGGTCATCGCCGTACAGGCGCTGACCATATTCATAGGGGACGAGGGGCTTGGCGAGGTACAGCAGGGAGAGAATTGCGTTACGATGCGCCGGATCGGTGATGCGGGGATGGTGCAGGCGCGCGATAAAGTTGCCCAGACGATGCTGCCGCTGCGCCCGTGCGGTAAGCGCAATTCGGCGCCGGCAGTAGATTCCTTCGTCCGAGATGTCGTATCCGTTCCAAACCTCACCTAATGGGCGGTTGACGGACAGCGTCCCCATCGTGCCCGCAAAATGGCACATGTAGTAGCGTCCGACGACGTCGTGTTCATTGCCGACGCCGTTCGGCTCTACGTCGCGACTCGCCAGCAGCAGTCGCGCGACTTCCAGGCCGCCGCTGGCCAATACGAAGACCCTGGCCCGGATACCGAACTGCTTTCCCGCCAAGGTCCGCACCAGCGCCGATTTCATGGTCTTACCGGAAGGCTCGAGTTGCAGGGCGCTGACGTTCGCATGCAGCATCACCCGAATATTGCGGGCAGCCCTCAGCTTGCGGCCGTAGCGAGCGCCGAAATCGGTCGGGCAGCTGAAGCGCTCCAGGGTGTCGGTGGTGAAGTTGTCGCTGTGGAAATCCGCAATCATCGGTCGATGGGGACGCTTGAACGCCTCGCCAGCGACATAACTGAAGTCGCCGGCCTCGCACAGCCGATTCGCCTGGGCGTAATACGGCGTCAAGGTTTCTCGATCGATGGGCCAACCGCTGTTGGGCACGTAGTCGCGAGGTTCGAAATCGATGGCATCGAAGGGCACGCATCGGCCGCCCCAGATCGTCGTCGTGCCGCCGAACCGGCGCTGGCGGTAGCGGTCAGGGGGACTGTGGAGGCGCTCATCCGCGACCTCGCCTCGGTAGAGATCCTGAGTGGACTGCTCCGCCTTGAGACCGCCGGACTCGAGCACCAGCACGTCCAACGCGGTGTCGGCCAATGCCAAAGCCATGCTGATGCCCGCGGCGCCCGCACCGATGATGCAAAGGTCGCAAGACAACTCATGTTTGTCCGGAAAATCGTCGGTCTCCTGGATCATAAGGGGGCGAGACTGTATTTGGAGAATCAGTATACTAACGGGAACGGGTAAATGATTTCCGTTGTTTCCAACATCGTGCGCCGTTGCAGAGCCGGCGGTCGCCAGAGGGGTTCATTCGTGGTCGGGACAGTGAAACCTGGTGCCGCATCACTCCTGGCCGCCGTCATATCGATTGGCGGCTGCAGCAAACAAGCCGCGCACAGCGCCACGCCCGAACCCGACGCCGGCCCCGGCTCAGCCATTGCGCTCGACCTTCATATTCTTGTCGATCAATTCGGCTACTTGCCGGACACGGGCAAAGTCGCGGTGATTCGCGACCCCCAGGTTGGCTACGACAAAAACGACAAGTTCGTTCCGGGGACGAGCTACCAAGTGCGCAGCGCGAAAACCGGCGACGTGGTATTCGCCGGGTCGCCGCGGCCTTGGAGGTCCGGCAGTACGCAGGATTCTTCCGGCGATCGCGGATGGTGGTTCGATTTTTCATCGGTCACGGCGCCGGGTCAGTACTTCGTCTATGACGTCGCCCGAAACTTGAGATCAGCCATGTTTCTCATCGACGCTCAGGTTTACGCCAAGGTTCTGAAGGCCGCGCTGCGCATGTATTTCTACCAGCGCAGCGCCTTTCCCAAGCTTGCGCCTCATGCGGAAGCGTGCTGGACCGACACGGCCGCGTACATCGGCAAAGGCCAGGACCGCGAGGCCCATGATGTCACCGACCGCGACAATCCGAATAAAGTCAGGGATCTCAGTGGCGGTTGGTTCGATGCCGGCGACACCGATAAATACACAACTTTCGCCGTCCAGCCGGTTCACCAGCTATTGACCGCCTACAGTGTCAACAAGGCCGCGTTTACCGACGACTTGAATATTCCCGAAAGCGGCAACGGCATTCCGGATGTGGTGGACGAAGTGAAATGGGAGACGGACTGGCTGAAAAAAATGCAGAATCCCGACGGCAGCTTCCTGCTGAAAGTCGGCGATATCGTCTATGTCGGCGCCAGTCCACCGAGTTCCGACAGCTCGCCTCGATACTACGTTCCCAGCTGCACTTCGGCGACCGTCGCGGGAGCCGGAATGCTCGCGCATGCCGCCTATGTGTATGGCCAGTTTCCGCCGCTCGCGCCCGAGGCGGCCGATTTGCAGCGGCGCGCAGGGCTTGCCTGGCGCAATTATCAAGGAATCGGCAAGAAGCAGACCGCCTGCGATTCGGGGGTGGTCAAGGCCGGCATCGCTGATTTGAGCGTCGAGGATCAAAACGGCTTGGCCGTGGAAGCGGCGATATACTTGTTTGCGCTCACGTCCGAGCGCACCTACGACGACTACGTCAAAGCGCACTACAAGGAAACCCGGTCTTATCGCGACGTGGGCTGGTCCCGATACAATGCGGATCAGGGCGAGGCACTGTTATTCTACACGTCGCTGCCAAACGCCGACGCCACGCTCAAAAAAACACTCCTGGCAGACAAGCTCTCGGACGTCAGGGCGGGCAACAAGATCTATGGCTTCAATCCGGATGACGATTTATACCGCGCCTACCTACACGATCCCCAGTATCACTGGGGAAGCAACAATCCCCGTGCGAATTACGGCAACACGAATCTCGATGCGCTGACGTACGGCATCGCGCCGGAAAATGCATCAAGCTATCGCACGCGCGCGCTCGATACTCTGCATTATTTTCACGGCGTCAATCCGTTTGGCATGGTCTATCTCTCGAACATGTATGAATACGGCGCAACCAAGTCGGCGAACGAGATCTACCACACCTGGTTTCAACCGGACACCAAGTGGAGCGACGCCAAGTCCTCCAGTTGCGGTCCGCCTCCCGGCTATGTGCCCGGCGGCCCCAATGCCAGCGCGGCCAATGCGGGCGTTCCCGCGTATTTATCGCCGCCCGTCGGCCAGCCTTCTCAAAAATCCTACAAAGATTGGAACAAACCGTGGCCGGAGAACTCGTGGGCGGTGACCGAACCGGGCATCTATTATCAATCGGCCTATGTAAGACTTCTGTCCGCTTTTGTGAGATGAAGCGATACGGGCCGGTCCCGGGTGTCCCCGCAAAATTTCACATAATTTGAGTCGAGAATGGTACAGCAGACGGAAATCTCGTCGCGGTTGTGCTAAAGGATGGGAGGTCAAATTCTACGTTGTGCGGGCTTTTGCTCATGAGCAAAATCAGTTAACCGTGGGAACGAACGCTCGGTTGGCGGCAAATCGGATGAACAAGCCCCTACATGCCAGACCTCTCCTCGCGAGGCCCGTCGCGGGCGGACACGTGCAATCCGACCAATGGATACGCGATGACAGGTGGTCGCGGTTTACGGCTGCCTTGGTCTGGCTCCTGATCGTCTACCTGGTGATCCCGAATTCATACTGGACGGGCGATGTGCTCAGTACCAACGCTACGGTCACTGCAATGGCCCAGGTAAATGTCGTGGCGCGAGCGATCAAAGTCGGTTTGATTGCCCTCAGTTCGCTCGTCCTGCTGTGGCGTTCATCGCTTGCGATGCAGCTGGTGCGGACGCTCAATCCGTTCTTTTTGGTATTCCTCGCCCTGGTGCCGCTCAGTATATTTTGGTCCATAGACCGGTCAGCCACCTCGGCCCGGTATGTGTCGGTACTATCCATCGTCCTGACATGCTTTGCGTTCGCGCTGGTCGGCTGGCACCAGCGGCGATTTCAGAGCGTGGTGCGCCCCGTCGTGACCTTGCTTCTGGCCGCATCCCTGGTGTTCGGCATCCTGCACCCGGAACTCGCGATTGAAGCCGGCGAACAAGGGTCATTGAAGAATTCTTGGCACGGGCTCGCCAGCCAGAAGAATCAATTCGGCGAATTGGCGAGCTTCGGCGTGCTGTTCTGGCTGCATGCCTCGCTGTTCAAACAGGTAAGGTGGCAGATTACGCTGCCCTGTTCCGGGATCGCGTGGACCTGCGTCCTTCTATCGCGCAGCTCCACCTCGCTGCTGGCGAGCGTTCTGTCGACCGGATTCATGCTGTTGATGGTCTCCGTACCCGCAAATTTGCGGCGTTATATGCCGTACATGGTCGGCGGCTTCGCGATAATCGTCATGCTTTATGCGCTCGCGGTACTGAATTTGATACCAGGGTCCAGCTTCATACTCGAACCCATTACGCTGTTGACCGGAAAGGACATGACGTTTACGGGCCGCAGCGTAATTTGGGACATCATCAGGGAGCATATTCAGCTGGCCCCGTGGCTCGGTAGCGGTTACGGCGCCTATTGGACCGGCCTCTCGCTCGACTCACCCTCATATATCGTCTTCATGACCCGAATTTATTTTTATCCCAGCGAGGCGCACAACGGATACTTGGAAATCGTCAATGATCTCGGGTTCGCGGGGCTCGCCTGCCTGCTGGGCTATCTGATCGTGTGGGTCAGACAGTCGCTTCGGCTGTTGAGGTTCGATCGTGCGCAGGCCGCGCTGTTTCTCGCGATCTTCTTTCAGCAAGCCATCACCAACCTCTCGGAAAGTACCTGGTTCGCGATCAACTCCGCCTTTGCGATCGCCGTCGTCACGCTGGCGACAATTGCACTGGCCCGCGCGTTGCTCGAACAGCGCCTCACGCAGCGGTTCGGCAATGAGGGCGCGGGTACTTGAGGTCAACGGCGGTTCATTGATTCTCTCGATCGGTGCGAACCCAGCCCGAGCTCCGCCGCCGCAACATCAGCAAGATCTTCCAAATCATGAAGCCCGGAGCCCGGGCAAGATCCAGCAGACCCTGAGCGCCCAGGCCGCTCAACTGCCAGCCGCGCATGACGTAGATGAAGAGACAAAATCCGCATCCCACGCCGACCCAGATCCACGCGCGCAGCGACGGCTCCCACCGGCTTGCGAGACCGGCGAGCAGGATCACGGCCGCAACCTGGAGAACCACATAGGACAGGGGAAGCACGATGAGATCGACCGCCAAACCAAAGCACACGTCATCCCGCCGCAGAATCGCGGCCTTGAACAGCGGCAAGGTCTTGGTTCGAATCAGCTGAAATCGGCCGTCTTCCCAGCGCTGGCGCTGCTTGCCTGCGATCTGCTCGCCCGAGACCATATCCGCATCGCAATGAGCCTCGTCCGCAAATTCGACGCGAATTCCTGCGAGCCCCAATTCAATGCCGTATTCCAGATCTTCCGTCAGCGAGAATGAGCGAAAGGGTACCCGTTCGAGCGATCGATGCGTGACGCACCAGCCGTTGCCGACGATGCCGCAGGATAATCCCAATCTCCCGCGAGCCCGCGAGCGCACGGTATGGACCGACGCCGATGCAATGGTCATGAGCCTGGTTCGCCAGGAATCGCGGGGATTGAGCACGCCGTAGTTCGCCTGAACCGCGTGCGCTCCGTGCTCGAGGCGCGCTGCAAACGCTTCCAGTAGATTTGCCGACACTTCCGAGTCGGCGTCGATGATAACCACCGCATCGGCCCTGTCTTGGTGGCGGCTGATCGCGAAGGCATGCGCCAGTGCATAGCCCTTGCCGCGAAACTCCAAATCCACCCGTTCCAGGACCTCGGCGCCTGCGGACCTCGCAATGCTTGCCGTTGTGTCGCTGCAGTTATCGGCGACCACCAAAATTCGAAATAAATGAGCGGGCCAATCCAACTTGCGCAAGCTCGCGACCGTGCGCGCGATCACAGCCGCCTCGTTGTGGGCGGGTACGATCACATCGAAGCGCAAGCGGCGCGATGGGCAGGACGGCGGCGCAGGGCGTCCGGACAAGAGAGTTGCCCCCAGCAAGCAGATGCAAGGCACGAGCGCGGCGACCGCCAACAGCAGCAGGAGGGAATTCATCGCAATGATCATTAGAAATGGTTCAGCACGGCGCCGAGGATCTTCGACTGAGTCGGCGCCAGCCGGCGCAGCATTTCTCGAATGTCCTTGTACGAGGTGCGCTGAGCTCTGCTCAAGATCAGAACGCGGCAGGCGATGGTCGCAACCGCCAGGCCATCGGCGCACTGCGAGATCGGGGGTGTATCGATCACGACGAATTCATAATAGTTGCGCCAATCCGACAACAGTTTTTCAAAACGGCCGTCCGACAGCAATTCCAAAGGGTTCGGCGGAATCGGCCCCGCGGTCAACACATGCATCTGAGATAAACCGGTTACCGGATGATAGTTCGGCTTCTCATTTCGCGCCACCGCTTGAAACAAGCCATGCTCGTTCGCAGTTGGAAATAGGACATGCTGCTGAGGCTTGCGCAAGTCCGCATCCACGAGCAAGGTGCGGCGGCCCAACTGGGCGAAGGAAACGGCCAGCTCGGCGGCGAGTTGCGAACGCCCTTCGCCGGCTCCGGGACTCAAGATGGGAATTACATTTGCGCGCCGCGTCTCTTCATTGAGCAGCAGCAATTCGGTACGAAGCGCTCGAAGCCTTTCGCTGCGAGGATTGTCGGGATCATGCACGAGAATCAAGCGTTCGCCGGGTTTTACCCTCTCGCCATGCCGCACTACGACCTGCCGATCGAGAGCCACTCTACGCAATGCGGTTTCGATCAACCCCGCTTCCTCGGGGTCGACCTCACCCCGGATGGCTTTGATCGCCGCCGCCACTTGTTCGGCCGTCACCAGCCCTAAGCGCATTGCGGTTTCACTGAAACTCAAGTCGGCCGCTTCCATCGCCGCATAAATCTTGTCGACCGCGGCGGCCGATAGATCGAAGTGCGAAATGAGTTCGGCCCGCAGATTTTTCTCCGCGTCGAGTGAGGATTCAAAAGGCGAGTCGGCGCTCACGCGGAACTTCGAGCGGCAGGAATGGGGTCGAACTCGATGAGGACGGGGACGGAAAAGCTGCGTTCGAAGTCATCACGGCACCGGACGCGGCGATTGATGATCAACTCATAGGCGATCGGCCCAAAGATGCCCAGGAGGAGCCCCACGATTCCTCCCAGCAGCACGAGTTTGGGCTTGTTGGGTTTGCTCGCCTTCTGAGGCGGTACCGCGCGGCTCACCAAGCTGACAATCGCCGAGTGTCCGCCCGCGGCGAACATGATTTGGTCGTAGCCATCCAAGGCGCGTTTGTATACGGATTGCGCAGACTCCAGCTCCAGTACGTACTTGGTGCCCTCATCCTGCAGACGACTGATGGCGAGCACTTTTGCTCTTTGCTCTTCGACAGCGGCACGCAACTTGTCTTCCAGCTGCCGCGCCCCAGCCAGATCCGATTGAGCGCCGGCCGAGTAAATGCTGATTTCCGCTGCGAGGTTGCGTTTGTTGGCGTCGATTTGATTCTGAAGCTCCAGGACCTTCGGATGCTGCGCACCCAACGTGGCGCGGAGCTGCGCCAGCTGGGCCGTTTCGGTGTGGAGTTGAGTCTTCAGTGATTGGATCGTCGTCGAGCCGGCAGCCACGGTACTCAAGTTCTGGTCCGTGCCGGACTTGACTTCCGCCGCGCGGCGGGCGTTCTGCGCCTCTTGCAACCGTGTTTCAAGACTGGCGAGCAGCTCCGCCTCGACATTGCCGGTGCGGGTGGCGGCATCCGTTACGCCGGTGCGCTGCCTGAACGCCGTTACCTGGTCTTGCGCAATGCGTACCTTGTCTTTGAGCTCGCCTAGTTCCTGCGAGTAGCGCTTGGCTCGCTCGCTCGCCGGGCCCGCGCTTCTCAGCCGCTCCTGGTCGAGGTAAGTATCGGCAACTGTGTTGGCGAGTTGTGCCGCCAACTGCGGGTCCCGTGCAGACGCGTTCAAATAGATCAATTGACTGGAGAAGGCACCGAGCTCGATGTCCAAATCCTTGATCAGATTCTCTTTGACCCACTCGCGAAGGTCGCCGCCACCGCTGCGATAGCCGTTGGTGTAGTCCTTGTTCGAAGTCAGCTTGAGCTTGTCGATCACCGGCAGCAGGACTTCCGCGCTTTGCATCAGCTGAACTTCGGTCGACATGTAGCTGAAGAACGGCGTGGCGGCCTGCGCCTGTCCCGTGGCCAGGGGATCGTTGCTCTCGGTGTTGACCATGAGCGCAGCCGTCGCCAGGTAGGTTTTTGGAAGTGTCTTGGTAAACAAGGCGGAGACGATGAGAAACACTCCCGCAATGATGGCGGTATGTACTCGATAGGCGTGCACGATCGAAAGTATCTGCGCCTGCGACAGACCCGGGGTCGCAAAATCCTGCGGTATGCTGGGGACCGGCGCACTCGGCGTGGCGCTGACGGCCAACACGGGTAAATTTCTGGTTGACCTCAAAAAATGCTCTCCTTGACGCGAATGACGTCGTCAGGCTGCACTGCTTCGCCGAGCTTGGCCTTGGATGTCGCGTAGCTTCCGTCGGGCTTGTGGCGCTTGACTTCCACTCGCCTCTGGCTGCCGCGCAATGTGACGCCGCCGGCACGCGCTATTGCCTGGACGACGGTCATTCCGGGCTCGACCTTATATTTTCCGGGGGCCGTTACCTCGCCATAAATATAGAACTGATCGGCGCGGGGAACGAACACGGTATCGCCGCCCCTGAGCCTTTCCGTCTGCGTGGGCGCGGCACCGCTGACCATTTGCTTCAAATTGATGGGATAGCGCGTTTCCTTGCCGTCCTTGTCCGGTCGTAAGAGGAACACCACGTCCGCGCCGTTTTCGGTGACCCCGCCGGATTGCGCAAGGAGGTCAAAAATGGAAGTGTTCGATTCGATCGGATATCTGCCCGGCGTGCCAACCTGCCCCAACACCGACACCCGCTGGCTGCGGGACTGGGAGACGATGAGTGTCACGTGCGGATCGACCAAGTATTTCCCGTCGCGCAGCGCTTTCTCAATGCGAAGACTGGCCTGTGCGGGAGACAAGCCCGCGACCGGGACAGGCCCCGCCAGATATACCGGAATAGTGCCGTCGTCCGATACGTAGACCGTTGCGCCCATATCGGGCTGGCCATAGACCTGGATGGTGACGCTGTCTCCGGCACCCAATTGCAGCAATGGGCGGGTGTCGGGCGCGGCATCAGCCGCAGCCGGCGGCTTGGCGGGCGCCGCACCAGACGACCGTCCAGCCCCCATCGAGGCGACGACCAGCACCGCCACAAACACCAGGCGACCGACAAGCCGGCGAGTCAACACGCTAACACCTTATCAATACCTCGAGCCGCAGACAATCGGGTCAATACTTTACCCCAATAGCCTGATTACTATGAAGGAACTGGATGGGCTGCGCCAAGCATTCGTCTGTCAGTGAAATCTGACGGCATCGATGCGTTTCTCAGCCGACAGCGGGTTTCCCCTCGATCGCAATTTGCCGCTGCGACTCTATTGCCGACAGCACGACCAATCCGGCGACGTTTAACAATTCGCCGACGAGAATGCCGAGCAGGGCGCCGATCACTCCAAAATACCGCATACAGACGTAGCTCAGGCCGATCGAAAACACTGCGCTCACCAGCGTCAGCGTCGTCATCAATCGGAAACGCTGGCGCGCGCTCAGCAGGTACAGCAACTGATCGCGCAACAGAGTCATCAAGCTTACCGCGAACCACA
>Ga0210408_10006431_pt1 | contig 10160 bp, 10 predicted proteins | sample IncBWH4MmetaG_FD_155471 | JGI IMG/M metagenome (GOLD analysis project Ga0210408, IMG submission 155471) | Forest soil microbial communities from Barre Woods Harvard Forest LTER site, Petersham, Massachusetts, United States - Inc-BW-H-4-M | ecosystem: Environmental > Terrestrial > Soil >...
GCCAAGGAGGCCGGCCGCAAGTTGAAGGCGCAGGGGCTCACATTCGATATTGCCTTCACCTCGGTGCTCCTGCGCGCGCAGCACACGCTCGACCTGATGCTCGCCGAGATCGGCCAGACCGGGCTGCCGACCAGGAAGAACCTCGCGCTCAATGAGCGCGACTATGGCGATCTCTCCGGGTTGAACAAGGACGACGCCCGCAAGAAATGGGGCGAGGACCAGGTGTTGATCTGGCGCCGCTCCTATGACGTGCCGCCGCCCGGCGGCGAAAGCCTGAAGGATACGCTGGCGCGCGCGCTGCCTTACTACGTGCAGGAAATCCTGCCCTGCGCCTTGCGCGGCGAGCGTACGCTGGTCGCAGCGCACGGCAATTCGCTGCGCGCGCTGATCATGGTGCTGGAGAAGCTATCGCCGGAAAACATCCTGAAGCGCGAGCTCGCGACCGGCGCGCCGGTGATTTATCGACTCAACGCGGATTCGACGGTCGCGTCAAAGCTCGACCTGGCGTGATCGGCCAACAATTTGAGCCGTCATTCCGGGGCGATGCGGAGCATCGAACTACGATGCGCAATTGCGCATCGGAGAATCTCGAGATTCCGGGTCTGGTGCTGACGCACCATCCCGGAATGACGATGAGTGTTTTGCTAATGCAGCCCGACCTTCCCGGCTTCCCAGCCCAGCATCGCCTGCTTGCGGGTGATGCCCCAATGATAGCCGGTCAGCGCGCCGCTCTTGCCGAGCGCGCGATGGCAGGGCACCACGAATGATACCGGATTCCGCCCCACCGCGGCGCCAACGGCGCGCGACGCCTTCGGGTTTTTGATCTTGCTGGCGATGTCGGAGTAGCTGACGGCGCGGCCCATCGGGATCTTCAACAGCGTCTCCCACACCCGCACCTCGAAATCGGTGCCGATCAACACCACGCGCAGCGGCTGGTCCGGCCGCCACAGCCGCGTGTCGAAGATGCGTTGTGCCAGAAAAGCCGTCCCGTCGCGGTCATCGACATAGGTTGCATTCGGCCAGCGTCGCTTCATATCGGCGAGCGCGACTTGCTCGTCGCCCGGATCGGCGAAGGCAAGACCGGCGAGGCCGCGGCCGCTCGCGATCACGATCGCCGTGCCGAACGGCGAGGGGTGGAAGCCGTAGCGCAGCGTCATGCCGGTGCCGCCGTTCTTCCATTCGCCCGGCGACATCGCCTCATGGGTCACGAACAGATCGTGCAGCCGGCCCGGGCCTGATAGCCCTGAGTCGAGCGCGGCATCGAGCACGCTCGCGGAATCCCGCAGCAGGCCCTTGGCATGATCGAGCGTCAGTGCCTGCATGAAGGCTTTTGGCGTCAGCGAAGCCCAGCGGCGGAACAGATGGTGCAGTTCATCCGGTGTCACACCGGCCGCATCCGCCATCGATTCGATGGTCGGCTGGGCGCGCCAGTGTTCGGAGATGAAGGCGATCGCGCGGCGTACGGAATCATAGTCCCGCAGCGCTGCGTTCTGGGGGCCCGGCTTGGCCAGGCGGTGGTCATTTATGGCGAGTGTCATCATGGGGTTTGATGTAGGGCGCATGCGAGGTTCAAACCACCCGATTTCCGATAAGCCGCAACTAGACCGGATGATAGGTTACGCCGCGCCGCGCAGTCTGCAATGCAGCTCTTAAAGCTTTGACAAAGCTAGCCTTTTCGTCAGGTCCCAAAAAGCTTGCGATGGCGATGCGGCGACCGCGGGAAACCAGATAGAGCTTTTCGATGCCGAATTCCGCATGCGCCTTCTGGTCGATCTGCACCCACAGCGGATTGAGCACCCATTCGGCCACATGGCCGCGATGGTTGACGCGGCGCACGCGCAGCTCGGATGGCGTCACCAAAATCTCCTCGCAGGCCCGCGCGCGGCGGAAATTGATTCTAAACGCCCAATAGATCGCAAGCACGTCGAGGCCGAAAAAGCCGAACACCGGCCAGGCCCCCATCAGCAGGAAGATGACGCCGGCGGCAAGGCTGATCAGGCTCAAAAACGCCATCAGCACCAGAAATCCGGTGCGGTTCAGCGAGCGGTGCGGCGTCAACAGCGCCGAGAACAATGTCAGCTCGGCCGTCGCCGGATCAAAATCGTTGCCTGCGGTCATGACCTGCCAGTATACGAGAGACCATGGCCAAAATCATCCGCTCTCGGCGCGCGCGCAAATCCCGCGCAAAATCGGCGCCGAGGAAAACGGCCAAGAAGGCTAAGACGAAGGTCAAGATCAACTCCAAGACCGACTTATTCCCCCAGCGTCCGGCAAAGCCGCTGAAGGCGTCAAAGCCCAAATCTTCAAAACCCAAACCTTCAAGACCTTGGACACCGGCCGAAGTCCGCGAGGCGTTCGAGCGGTTCCGTCAAGCCAATCCGGAGCCGAAGGGCGAGCTCGAGCATCTCAACCCCTATACGCTCCTGGTCGCGGTGGTGCTGTCGGCGCAGGCGACCGATGCCGGCGTCAACAAGGCGACGCGCGCGTTGTTTGAGGTTGCCGACACGCCGCAAAAGATGCTCGCGCTTGGTGAAGAAAAGTTGCGCGACACCATCAAAACCATCGGACTCTACCGCAACAAGGCCAAAAACGTCATCGCGCTCTCGGAAAAGCTGATTGCCGGGTTCGGCGGCGAGGTGCCGCGCACCCGCGCCGAGATCGAATCGCTGCCGGGAGCCGGCCGCAAGACCGCCAATGTCGTGCTCAACATGGCGTTCGGCGAGCCCACCATGGCGGTGGATACCCATGTATTCCGTGTCGGCAACCGAACAGGCCTGGCGCCGGGCAATACACCGCTCGAGGTCGAGCTTGGGCTGGAGAAGGTGATTCCTTCCGAATTCATGCTGCATGCCCATCACTGGCTGATCCTGCATGGCCGCTACACGTGTCTCGCGCGCAAGCCGCGCTGCGAGGTGTGCCTGATCAACGATCTCTGCCGCTGGCCGCAGAAGACGGTCTAGGCGCACGTCCACCTGATGGCGATATGCCCTGCATTTTCGGCCAAGATCTTCGGCCGATCGCGATCTTGTACGCGCTCAATGGTGGGCATACGCTTGCCTCCCAAGGTCTGAATCTAAGGACCGCGCAAAAATTTCGGGAGGGCGCCGTGCGATTGCAGCATGCGTTCATTTCAGCTCTCGCAGTCCTGGCTCTCGCGCCGTCCGGCGCACGCGCGCAGATCTCCGACGATGTGGTCCGGATCGGCGTCCTCAACGATCAATCCGGCCTTTATGCCGATCTGGGCGGTCCCGGCTCGGTCACCGCCGCGCGGATGGCGGTCGAGGATGCCGGCGGCTCGGTGCTCGGCAAGCCGGTCGAGATCGTTTTTGCGGACCATCAGAACAAAGCCGATATCGGGGTGGCCGTCGCGCGGCGCTGGTTTGAAAACGAGAAAGTCGACATGGCGATCGGTTTCGACAATTCGGCCGTGGCGCTTGCGGTCGAGCAGCTTGCGGTCGACCGCAACCGGATCGCGATCGCGGGCGCGGTCGGAAGCACCGCCTTCACCGGCAAGAACTGCACGCCGAACGAAGCCTCCTGGATCTATGACAGCTACGCCCTCACCACGAGCCTCGCCAAATCGACGGTCGCTGAGGGACGCGACACCTGGTTCTTCATCACGGTCGATTATGCGTTCGGCCATTCGCTGGAAGCCGATGCGACCGCGGCGGTGCAGGCTGCCGGCGGCAAGGTGCTCGGCAGCGTGCGCCATCCGCTGAACACCTCGGATTTCAGCTCTTATCTGCTGCAGGCGCAGGCGTCCGGCGCCAAAGTCGTGGCGTTCGCCAATGGCGGCGGCGATATGGTCAATGCCGTCAAGCAGGCCAACGAGTTCGGCTTGACCAAAAACCAGACCATGGTCTCGTTGCTGATCTTCATTTCCGACGTTCACAGCATGGAGCTGCGAGCGGCTCAGGGATTGAAGTTCGTCACCGCGTTCTACTGGGATCGCGATGATGCGAGCCGCGCCTGGTCGCGGCGCTTCTTCGAGAAACAAGGCAGAATGCCGACCATGGCGCAGGCCAGCGTCTATTCGGCGGTCCGCCACTATATCGCCGCGATCGCCGCGGCCGGCACGGATGAAGCCAAGGCCGTGATGGCGAAAATGCGCGCGATGCCGGTTAATGACTTCTATGTCAGGAACGGGCGGCTGCGGGAAGACGGCCGGCTGGTTCACGACATGTTTTTTGCCCAGGTGAAGAAGCCGTCGGAATCCACAAAGCCCTGGGACTACTACAACATGCTCAGTGTCATCCCCGGCGATCAGGCGTTCCGCCCACTCGCGGAAGGCGGCTGCCCCCTGGTCGCGCGCTGACTGCTGCATTCAACTTATAGTGACTGGCGAAAGCGGCCTGGTCGCTGCGGCGGCGAAATATTGGCGTGATTGCGCGGTTCTTATGCTCGGGTAGTAGAGGCAGGGGACAAGACATGGACCACACGGCCGCGCTGGTTTCGCTTGCGACCTCGGTTCCACCCCATTTGTTTCACCAGGACGAAATCCTCAAGGCCGCGCGGGGAGTGATGGCCGATCGCTATTCGCAGTTCGAAACGCTGGCGAGCCTGTTTGCCAACACCGGCATCCGCCATCGTTACGGCGTCAAGCCGATGGAATGGTATCTCGAGCGGCGCGGATGGCCGGAGCGGACGCAGGCCTTTCTGGAGGGCGCCGAATCCCTCTTTCTCGATGTCGCGCGCAAGGCCATCGCGAGTGCCGATCTTGCGCCTGCCGATATCGATACCGTCGTGACGGTATGTTCGACCGGCATCGCAACGCCGACGCTGGAAGCACGTGTTGCAGGCAGGCTCGGCTTGCGAACCGACATATCGCGCGTGCCGATCTTTGGCCTCGGATGCGCGGGCGGCGTGTCGGGGCTCTCGATTGCCTCGCGGCTGGCACAATCGCGGCCCGGCACCAATGTGCTGCTAGTGGCGCTCGAGCTTTGCACGCTGGCCGTCCGTCATGATGAATTGACCAAGGCCAATGTCGTTGCCGCCAGCCTGTTCGGCGATGGTGCTGCGGCCGTCGTCCTGCGCGCCGGCGATGGCGGCGCGACCCGGGTCGAGGCCACGGGTGAAAAACTCTGGCCCGATACACTCGATGTCATGGGATGGAGCGTCGACCCGGAGGGGTTTGGCGTGATCTTTCAGCGCACGATTCCCGATTTCGTCCGGGACAATCTGGGACCCGCGGTCGCCGAAATCCTGGCCCGGATGGAGCTTTCGATCGACGATATCGACCGCTTCGTCTGTCATCCCGGCGGCACCAAGGTGATCGTCGCGCTGGAGCGGGCGCTTGCGCTCGATCAGGGCGCGCTCGATCACGAGCGCGAGGTCATCGCCGACTACGGCAATATGTCAGGACCGACCGTGCTGTTCGTGCTCGAACGCCTGCGCGCGCACGGCCTGCCGAGGCGGTCGCTTCTGACCTCGCTCGGGCCCGGCTTCACCGCAAGCTGCGTCGCGCTGCGGCACGCGGCGTGAGCCTTGCAACGATCATCCTGGCGTTGGTGACGCTGCAGCGCCTGGGCGAACTCGCTCTTGCGCGTCGCAATACCCAAAAGCTGCTGGCGCGCGGCGCGATCGAGGTCGGCGCCTCGCACTATCCGCTGCTGGTTTCGGTGCACGCGGCGTGGTTGATATCGTTATGGATTTGGGGCCGCGATCAGGACGTCAATTTGGTCGCGCTCGGGCTCTTCATCGTGCTGCAGGGCCTGCGCGTCTGGGTCCTGGCCGTGCTTGGGCCGCGATGGACCACGCGCATCATCGTGGTGTCCGGCGAACCGCTGGTCAGAGCCGGCCCGTATCGATATCTCTCGCACCCCAATTATGCCGTCGTCGCCGCCGAGATCGCGTTGCTTCCGGTTGCGCTGCATCTGCCCTTGCTGGCGCTGATCTTCACAGCGCTGAACGCCGCAGCGCTTGTCATCCGGATTCGCAGCGAGGCCCGCGCACTGTCCGCCATCAGTGGGCAGCTCGCACGCACGGCTTCATGAGCGACCAGCGCCAATGCAAAACCGACCGTCCGGCCATCGCGACATGGGTGGGTTTTCTTCTGATGTGCCTCGGCATGTTCATGGCCATCCTCGACATCCAGGTTGTCGCAACCTCGCTGCCGACGATCAGAAGCGCGCTTGCGATATCTCCCGACGCCATGAGCTGGATCCAGACCGGCTATCTGATCGCGGAGGTGATCGCGATCCCGCTGACCGGCCTGTTCACGCGGGTGCTGTCGCTGCGTTGGCTGTTTGCGGTCGCCGTCAGCCTGTTCACGTTCGCCTCCATCGGCTGCGCCTTGAGCGGCGACTTTGCCGTGCTGCTTGGCTTTCGGGTGGTGCAGGGATTTTCCGGTGGCGTACTGATCCCGGCGGTATTTTCGGCGGTATTTCTGCTGTTCCCGCCACGGCTGCATGCCGCGGCCACCACGATCGGCGGCGTCGTCGCGGTCCTGGCCCCGACGATCGGACCCGTCGTCGGCGGCTGGATCACGGACACCTGGTCGTGGCCGTGGCTATTCCTGATCAACGTCATTCCCGGGCTGATCGCAGCAGCCGCGACGCCGTTCCTGTTGCCGCGACAGGACGCGGATTTGAGCGAACTGAAGAAGCTCGACATGGTTTCACTCGTTGTGCTGGCGGCCGCGCTTGCAAGCCTCGAAATCGGGTTGAAGGAAGCGCCGCAGCGCGGCTGGCTGTCGCCGCTCGACATCGGCTTGCTCACGGCAAGCGCCGTTGGCTTGATGGTGTTCGTTCATCGCAGCTTGCACGCCGCGCATCCGGTCGTGCAGCTGCTGACACTGCGGCGTCGCTCATTCGCGGTCGGCTGCGCGCTGAGCTTTTGCCTTGGCGTCGGTTTGTTCGGCTCGGTCTATTTGATGCCGGTGTTTCTGGCGTTCGTGCGCCGTCACGACGCCTTCGAGATCGGCACCATCATGCTCGTCACCGGGATCGCGCAACTCGTCACCGCACCCTTTGCCGCCATGCTCGAAAATCGGGTCGGCGCGCGCGTTCTGACGGCGGCGGGCTTCGCCCTGTTTGCGGTTGGGCTTGGCTTGAGCGCGGTTCAACCGCGTACGGCCGACTTCGACGAGATGCTGTGGCCGCAAATCGTGCGCGGCATCGCCATCATGTTCTGCCTGTTGCCGCCGACGCGGTTCGCCCTCGGGGCGCTGCCACAGGCCGAGGTCGCGGACGCCAGCGGGCTGTTCAACCTGATGCGAAATCTGGGCGGCGCCATCGGCATCGCCTTGATCGATACGATCCTCTATGGCCGGAGCACGATCTATGCCGAGGATTTGCGCGTGCGCCTGTTGGCAGGAGACGTCAGTGCGGCAAAGGCGATCGGGCTTGATCTGTCACTGTTCCTGAACCAGCCGCCGGGACCACCCGACGAAGCCGCGATCGCTTATGTGCGCCCGATGGTGGAAAGGGCGTCACTGGCACTTTCTGTCAACGAGGCCTGGGCGATGCTCGCCTGCGTCGCGATCGCCGCACTCTTGTTGGTGCCGCTCGCGCGGGACAAGGCGTTTTCGAGCGAAGCCGAAAGCTAGAGCATGATCCGGAAAAGTGGGCACCGGTTTTCCCTCGCGACAAACGCGGAACGCGTTTGCGCGGAGATCATGCTCCAACAAAAAGATAGGACGGGATGACGATTCGAAGAAAAGTCATCCTGTTCTAGGCCGTCGGGACGCCGGTCCGCCGCGCCGGCTCGAGCAATTCCGGTCGCGGTCCCGACAAACGTTTATGCATGTGAACCATGAAGGCCATGCCGAACAGCGGCGTCGCCAGATTGACGATCGGGATCGACACAAAGGCCGCGATGAAGAGCCCCGCGATGAACACCAGCGTCGCGTTCTCTTTGCGCATCGCCTTGGCTTCCACCGGCGGACGAAACCGCATCGCGGCGAGCTCGAAATATTCGCGGCCCAGAAGCCATGCGGTCGCGATGAAGAAGGCGAGGAAGCCGGCGCCGGCCACGAACACGAAGGGCAGCGCGATCAGATAGACCAGGATTGCGAGCAGCGCGGTCTTGACGCCTTCACGCATGGCAAGACCCAACGGCAGCGCCGTGCCCGGACGTTCCGCCGAATAATATTCGCGCTCGACGTGGTCGGCGACCTCGTCGACAAATACGCTTGCGACCAGCGAGGTGATCGCCGGCATCAGAAAGATACCGCCGAGCACGACGCCAAGGCCGGCGGCGATCGACACGATCCATGCGAGTACATTGAGCGGGGTGTGGAAGCCGGGGCCGAGCATCGCTTCGCCCCAACCCTCACCATAGGTCGCAAACCAGCCTAACAGCCGCTGCAAGCCGATCGCGAGCACCGTGATCAGGACCAGGGCCAATCCGATCGAGCGCCACAGGATCGAGCGCATCGGCGGCGACAGGATCTGCGAAAGCGCCTTGACGGCGGCATCCAACATGGCGGTCGTGCCTCTCTTGTTTCCCGCGAGAGGTAGATATGCAAAGGGCGCCCGGCAAGAGCCCGCCGCGTAGCTGACGGCGGAAACTAGCCGCCGCGCTGATACATCAGGCGCAGCTCCGAGGCGGCGACCTCCCGCAACCGCACCAGCGCTCTCTTCAAGTTCTGGACTTCGGTTCCGGTGAGTCCGCGCTTTTCCAGATAAGCCTGCATCAGGGCTGCTTCGGCGGCGTGCGCGGCCTGACCGGTGGCGGCGAAGCCGACCGTTGCTCCGACGCCGTAGATGCTGTGCAAGTGACGGTAGGAATCCGAAACATATTTGATCACGCTGCCGTCGCCGCGCGACATGCGATCGGCCGAGACCATCGCGGTGTCGATCTTGCTCTGCAGCGTTGCTGCAAAGCGGTGCCGCACTCTGGCAACGCGTATTTCGAATAAATCAGTGTACATCGCGACCTCCCAGGTTTGATTGCGGCAAGCTTCCACGCGAGTGCTTAACTGCCGGTCACGTTTTTCGGTTAATTGCATACAGTACTAACATTCAATTGTCCGCGAACGCGCCCGATGCACGGGATCGCGTCGGACCAGATCGCTTCAAGCCGCAATACCTGAACCGTCTACGTATTCGTGCCGAGACGTTTATTATCCCTGCGTTAAGTCGACCTTGGTCCGATTGAAATGGAATACGGGATTTCCTTGCCGTGTTGCGGGACCCGTATTCTCAGGCTGCGTCGGCTACGATCCTTCTTCAAGAAACGGACGGCCGGACGTTGAGAAGGAGGTGTACAAAATGAACGGATCAAACAGGGTAATTCCAAAGATACTCGTTGCCGACGACGACCCTTGCGTTCTCAGGGCTATCGCGGCCCGATGCTCCGCCATGGGCTTCGATGTTGAAACCGCCACCAGCGGCCTGCAGGCCGTGATCAAGACCGGCGAATGTCAGCCCGACGTCCTCATCATCGATATTCACATGCCCGAGGTGGATGGTCTGTCTGTTCTGGAATATCTGCGGGACATCGCAAAGCAGCCGATCCACGTCATGGTTGTGACCGGAAATTCCGGCCGGGAAATCGCAGAAAGGTGCGACGGATTCGACGTATCCTGCATCCGCAAGGGACCCGATTTTTGGGACGAACTCGAGACCGGCCTCATCATGATATATCCCTCTTGGGAGGCTGCCATCATGCAATCAGGCAAGCGATCGCCGAAAGTCGAGATCAAGAAACGTCCGCGCGTCCTCCTGGTGGATGACGACATCAGCACCAAGAAATTCTTTTTCCACAAGTTTGAGAAATTGGGGGCAGAGCTTCTGTACGCAGCCGATGGAATGCGGGGTTTCTGGATGGCGCGGCGCCAAGAGCCAACCGTCATCGTAGCCGATTACCGCATGCCGAACGGCGATGCCGAATATCTTCTGACCAGGTTGCGCAATACGCCGGTGACCAAAGGTATTCCGGTGATCGTGCAGACGGGCCGGGACCTCAGCGACACAGTCAAGCAAAGGCTGCGGCAGGAGATTTGCGGACAACCGGGCGCGACGCGGATTTTGCGGAAATCCGCCGATGTCGGGGAATTATTCGAAGCGCTGCAAAGACTGTGCGGCTTCGCAACCGGCATCGACGGTGAGCTGCTCTACCGATAGGTCCAACTGCATGCGCGCCGCGCGAACGGCCGCGTTCGTCGTGGCCAGAACCAATGCTCGCTAAGGTGCATAGCGCGCAGCCGGCATGTCAAT
>Ga0210408_10006433_pt1 | contig 10158 bp, 12 predicted proteins | sample IncBWH4MmetaG_FD_155471 | JGI IMG/M metagenome (GOLD analysis project Ga0210408, IMG submission 155471) | Forest soil microbial communities from Barre Woods Harvard Forest LTER site, Petersham, Massachusetts, United States - Inc-BW-H-4-M | ecosystem: Environmental > Terrestrial > Soil >...
GTTAAGAAGAACGCTCTGTTTTGTTTGAGAACGGTGGCAAATATTCGGCAGCGCCCCGGAAGCAATAGCAACTCCGGCAACTTGTCGATGTTCGCAGCGATCCGCCGGGCCTCGTCGCGGGTGAGGAGGTGCGCCGCCGATCGCCGCCCCGGCTCCTACTCGAAATAGACGTAAAGCGAGCGTCTGGAACGGTCGGTCTTCACAACGTCCAATTTTGACCGCTCAATATTCAAAATTTCTGTCGATCATGCTCAAGGTGAGCGCCATGCGAATCCCCCTCGCGGTGACGATTATCTCGATTGCCATGCTCGCCAGCCCGCTCGCCTATGGGCAAGCGGCATCAGGCAAGGGACGGCCGTCCGGGCCGGCTGCGGGCGGTGGCGATCGTACCTTACTCCCACCGACGCAGCCGGCTATCGCCCCGCCAAGCGATGCGCTCAGTAATCTCGCCGGCGGCGGCTACGCCGACCCCAATTATGTGCCGCCTGGGACGCATTCAAAGAAAACGACACGGCATCGCGTGATCCGCGCGCCGCGGGCGCGGACCTCGCGCCGCTTTGAGCAATACAGCGTCAATCCGGCTTTCCCGTATCGATACTGTTACTGCGACTATTAGCGCTGCTCGCCGCGATCGAGCGCATCCCCACGTGCAAATCGGCCGCGACTACTCCCTGAAAACAATCGGCGTTAATCGGCCATGGGGCAGATATATTGCAAGGCATTCGGTGCATGGCTTGCCAAGTGCGGCTTTGGCAGCATCGAGAAATCAGTAAGGTCCGCCGCCCTCGATCTGGTCGAGCACCTTGCGGAAATCGAAGCATGGCGGGCAACGCTTAGCGAGAACGGCGACGGCAGTTAAAGCATCCTCTCAGCAACGTTGCCGCATGGCGAAAGGCAACAGCACAAGCTAAGGGCACCGACCTACGCCGGGCCGCAGCCCTAGCGTGGCGACGGTTTGTTGCTTGCGCAGAAGCATTGCCGGCGGACGAGGCGCGGCCACTGTGGCAGTCCGTGGCGGCTGAAGCTAAAATTCACGTCAGCTAGTACCCTAACTTCACTGAAGCACGAGTCAACCAGTTCCTGGGATTTCGGAGTCAAATGAGTCACTTACCAACGATTAGTGACACTGCGCTTCAGCGATTCTGGGTACTAGCGCAGTTACAGCCGTAGCGCACCGCTGGACTCCCTATAGGCCACGCCGCACGGCGTTAACGAGGTTCGCATTTCGCCCTGCAAACCAGGGGGGGTTCACTAGCAGATCGGGACAGGTCCAATCCAGATACAGCAGCCTCCGCCGCAGCCGTAGCCGCAACCTCCGCAGCCGCCGCATCCTCTAGCACAGCCTCTGCAGCCTCCGCAGCCTCTGCAGCCGCCGCACCCTCTAGCGCCACCGTGTCCGCAGCCGCAGCCGCCGTGCCCGCAACCGCCGTGGCCACAACCCCCCTTGGCGGCGAGCTGTACGCCGGGAGGATGTGCTCGGGCGTCTTCCTTGTCGAAGACATAAAAGGTCGCGAGGCTGACGTCGTAAATTTCTTCCTCGCTGAGCGTGATTACGTGACGCGATACAGTGTCCTTCTCGGCTATATCCTCGGCAGGACTGACGATTGCCGCGGATGCGCTGCCCGCCAGCGACAACGCCCCAGCCGCTCCCAACACCGTTACAGCTTTCCTCCGACCCGCTCGCTTCGAAGCTTGCTTGCGCGACATTGTAGAACCTCCTTGGGCTCCCCTGTGGCTCCAATCCGGTATTCATTCGCCAGGACATCACCCGACGCCGCTTACTGTGCCTTCGGCTTTTCCGACGGGGTGGGCATTGTACCTGTCGGGGCCGGTTTCTGCTTCTTCTTCTTCTTCGGAGCCTGCTCGGCAGGTTGCTGGGCCTCAGCATTTGACGCCGTTAGGACGGTAACGGGCACCGCGAAGCTGGCGGTCAATCCCACAAGAAGAAACAACTTTCGACGCGTCACTTGCAGTTCGATCTCTTCACTCATGGTGAACCCCCCTTGGCTTATGGAGACTACGCAGGATGAGGCTAAGCGTATGAACCTGAGGTGAACAACTCCGTTCAACCTCATCCTGGCAACCTAGGGCGGCGGGAAGCGGCGCGGCGGGCAACTTAGTGGATGCGCCGTGAGCCACAGGTGTAGACTCGCGAATACGAATCCTCCTGCAAGTAACGCGATCCCTGTCGGGATGCAGGTCAGGAGGGGAGGTCTTGCGGGTTGCCGAAGCATTGGAACAAGCGTGAAGCAGAAGAAGACGTTACCCGCACAAAGCGCGAGGTCCTGCCAGGAATTGCGCTCTGCGAGAAACAGGAGCTGATCCAACGTCGGCTTTTTGCAATCCGCGCGCGAATGAAACAATACCCAGCATCGAAAGCTAAAATTCACGATGATTAATGCTCAAGTTAAAGTTTGGTAAGATCGAATTGTTTCCAAAAATTAATTTTGCTTGTGAGCTTGGTTGAGCGATAACTCTTCCCGGGCTGGGATTCGGGGGGACTCTCCCGTTCATTTGACGTTTCTGCGAGTCGGCATCCACCAGTTGGGGGAACCACATGAACAAACCACTTGTTGCGCTTGCGAGTGCCGCGAGCGTTGGTCTAGTCGCGCTTGCTCCGATTAATGCAAACGCGGGCTGTTTCGGCTGCGCGGTAGGCCTGGGCATTCTCGGCGGCGTCGCCGCGGGCGCGATCGTTGGTAGCGCGATAGCGAACAGTCCTCCGCCCCCACCGCCGGGGTATTATCCACCCCCACCCGCTGGACCCGCTGGCTATCCTCCACCGCCGCCCGGAGCGGCTTATCCGCGGCCGCCGACCTATGCTCAGCTGGCACCAGGTTGTCATTGGGGACACGAGCGCGTCTGGGTCGACGGCTACGGCTATCAGCGGCGAACCGTACCGGTGTGCCCGTAATCGAGTGGCAGTTTCCGGCTGCCCGACCTTCTTCGTCGGCACGAGATCTCTTCGGCAAAGACCGGCTGCGCGATGACGTGCATCACACGCGACCATCGCCGTGAAGATCGTTAAGCCGCCGGGGCTGCTGTAGCGGTAAGCCCCCGCGTGACGAGATGGGGTCTGTCATGCTGAAGTGGCGGCGGGTGAATCAGCGTCGGATTGCGGCCACGCCTTTACTGGCTCTCATGATTATCACCGGGCATCACGCGCGAGCTGCCGGCACTGCCGCAGTCATCATCTTGTCTTGCGATGGAACGGTGAGAACCGGACCCCGGCCTGACGATGTGCAGCGTGTCAGCGAAAGGAGGGTAGTCGTCAATTTTGCTGAGCATACCGTCAGCGGCTTTGTCACATCTACCGGGTCGGCCCTGATCGCGAACATCGTCCGTGAAGATGACACTACCGTCGACTTCAGCGGCGGCTCCACGCCCGAAGGGACGTCCTCCCTTATTGGCACGATCGATCGTGTTACCGGCGCGACAACGGTGCACGCCACAACGTGGGCGAGAAATAAGATCCCAGGGGGCAAGACCATGCGGGGACTCAGCTACTTCCTTGTTTGCAGGTCTGACGGCGCCGCAGGGATTACCCTACCCCAATAACAAACGCGGCCGAGGACTTGCGCATGACAGCGCTAAGTTGAAGGAACGGTGCCGGAACGCCCGCTTCCCCGCCCCCTACTCCATCGAGGAGACCGAAGGTCTGCGGGCTCTTGGTTATGGTGCACGTCTGCTTCATCGTCCGGGACGACAGCGGGAGAGGCGCTCGCCTACCTCTATTTTGAGGACGAGGCCAGCTCGGCACGCGGCGGCACATCCGAATGACCCCACGAGGCGCGGGACAGCTAACCAGCTACCGAGTTGGGGGCAACCCTTGGGGTAGTGCTGAGTATCTCTTGTTTAAGACGCGCCTCGGCACGCTTCGGCGAGCCGAACGAAGTCATTTGCCAATCTCAGCAGGATCACTTGTGCCTCGGCGTCCGCAGTGCTCGCCATCGTGAGCGCTTCAGCTCCACGGTCGTGCCAGTAAGCTGGATTGTTGGAAAATCGGAAGGACATTATCAAGCGGTCCCCGAATCCGCCTCCCACGCCTCAAGGTCGCCCGTCATCAGCAGGCCAAATCCTGGGAACTGCGCGCGGCGATGAGCATGGCGCGGCTCTGGCGCGATGAGGGCAAGCGGAAGGAGGCCCGCGAGCTTCTCGCTCCGGTCTACGGCTGGTTCACGAAGGCTTCGACACGCTCGATCTGAAGGAGGCCAAGGCGTTGCTCGATGAGCTGAATGCCTGCCCTCCCGCAATCTCGACACTGCCCCGACGTTGTTGCAGCGCATGAGTCTGGAAATGGCCCTGAACGTCACTTGCGGCAATGCAACGATACCGTCGCTATCGGGGGATAAGCGGACTCATCGAGACCACCGTCAATCGGTTGCTCGTGACCCCAATGTATGGTCCGGCCGTGCGTTGCAAGAGAACTTTGATGAGTTGGCGGTAAGCGGTCTTGCATCAATGTATCCGGCCTTTGATTGGAGGCATGCTCCTGGCCATCATGGATATCAGCGCGCGTGCGACCTCATTAGCCGAAAGGTCTCAACTGGACCATTATAGGGTCACCAGTGTTCGCATGCGCCGGGAAGACCGTACTTCCATCTCGTCTCATCTCTCGCAGACCTCGGCAGGAAGTCCTTAGCTTCTCACGCAGAAACGGCTGGCCTTACCTCGAAAGCTCGACCACGAGCCAGCACAGCCCAGGCGATGCGTGCGAGCTTGTTGGCGAGCGCGATAGCGAGCACGTTGCGGTGCAGCCGCTTCTTGGCCGCCTCGATCCAGCGCTTGAGCCCATGACGCTCCCAGCTCTGCGGTTTGATCAGCACCACCCAGGCGGCCTGCACGAACAGAACGCGCAGATAGCGGTTACCGCGCTTCGATATCTTGCCGAGTATGGTGCGGTCGCCGGTCGAGATCTGCTTAGGTACGAGACCCAGCCCGGCTGCGAAGTCGCGACCTTTAGAGAACGCGTCGCCAGTACCGATCGCGGCCACAATGGCGCTGGAGATGATCGGTCCGATGCCAGGAACGCTCACCAATCGCTCACAGCCAGCATCCAGGCGCGCTACGGCCGTGATCTCGCCGGATAAGCAATCGATCCGCTCATCGAGCCGGCGCCAGTCCTCGGCCAAACCCTCAATGAGGTGTACCATGCGAGGCGACAGCACTTCGGGCGGCGCAGCCAGAATGCGCGGCAGCTCGCACGCAAGAACCGAAGTCCCTGACGCACCGCAACGCCGCGCTCGAGCAAGAAGGCGCGGATTTGGTTGATGATGCCGGTGCGGACTGACCAATCGCTCCCGCACCCGGTGAAGCGCCTGCAGGTCAAGCTGATCGGCGGTCTTCGTCGCCACAAACTTCATCGTCGGACGCTGCACTGCCTCGGCAATGGCCTCAGCGTCGCGAAAATCGTTCTTCTGCCCCTTGGAGTACGGCCGCACATACTTCGCCCGCATCAGCCGGGCGTCGTGGCCAAGCGCCTTAAGCTTGCGGCTGAGGTGATTCGCACCGACACAGGCTCCATGCCAATCAGGCACAGCGGCGCATTGGCCAGCCGCGCTTCGACCTGACCTCGCGACCACTTCTGACGCAACACGATGGCGCCGTCCCCATCCAGGCCGACGAGGTGGAACGAGTTCTTGCCGATATTAATGCCGATGACGGCAACTGTGCTGAGAATTTGGGACATGGCGTGCTCCTTGTCTGCGTGCCGCTAGCCAGCATACGACTGGCCAGGTAGGAGCACGGCCGGACCATCCCATTAGCCGACATCCGCGATCGCACTTTGCTGTGATGCACACTCGACCCTCATTGGTAAGCTGTAGTTCTCGACGTGAGGAGACGCATGAGGCGGCGGGACTTCATATCTCTGATCGGCGGAGCTGCCTGATTGCCGCTCGCGGCGCGGGCGAAGCAGCCAGCAATGCCTATTGTCACCGCAATAGCGGCGAATCGGCTCTAGGTTCCCACGATCCCCACCTAAGGAGACAAGCAATGTCCTACACCGTGTCGGAGCTACTTCTTCGCAATCTCCGTGATGTCTTCGGCGAAAATGACCCGGCGCGTAGGCGCGCGGCCATCAACGAGCTCTACAACGAAGAGTGCGTGTTCTATGACCCCAACAAAGGGGCCCACCGTGGCCGCGACGCGATCGACCGCATCGCCGGCATAATCAAGGCCACTCATCCAGACTATCAGTATCAGCCGATCGGCGCGCCTGAGGAGTTGGGCGATGCTGCGCGGTGCCGGTGGGTGTCGGGCACCCCTGGCAAGGCGCCAGCTTACGCCGGAACCGATTTCGTCATTGCGCGGAACGGCCGGATCGCCGCCGTCTATCTCTTCTTCGATGGCCCTGGCGATGTCTCACCGCCCAATGACCCTTCAAAGTAATTGCAAATCTTGAAACCGTCCAGCCTGGGCAAGGAGAGAAGACTATGAGTGACCCTTCTAACGCACTCTCCGGTATCGGCGCGTTGTTGACGCCGCAAAACAGCGAGTTTGTGATCAACCTCAAAACAGCCAGGGCGCTTGGCCTCTCGGTTACCGCCCACGTTGCTCGCGCTTGCCCATGATGTGATCGAATAGCAGCCATTTTGTTGCGACTGCTCCCGTCCGTTGTTGGCCCTTCTGTATGGACCGGCCGCGCGTTGCAAGCCGAAAATGATGATTTGGAGAAGGTTGGTCTTGCGCTTCTGTATCCGGCCTATGGACGGAGCCTTTAGGCTCCTGGCCATCATGGATATCCGCGCGCGTTCGATCTCATTCACGACTCGGCCACGAAGGCCAGAAGGGCCACCTGATCACGAACGCGCTGGCGAGACCTTTTCTCCATCTCCTCTTTTCGACTCGCAGACCTCGGCGGGAAACCCCTATTGCTTTTGGGATTAGCTTGAGCCGTCAGCCATCCCTGGCGAACTTGAGCGAGTTCATTTTTCAAACTGGTGGCTTCGTGATGCGCGCTTCATAGCCGCGCCCTTGTGCAGCACCGTCCAGGCGATACGCGCCAGCTTGTTTGCGAGAGAATGGTCAAGCGTAGACGCCAGCCGATCTCAGATTCAGAAGATCATCAAAATGCTCGGTCACAAACCTCAAAAGAAGGTGGGATCACAACAGCGCTCAGTCTTGTCACGCTAGAGTAATCTTACAAGCGGGCGAGCATGTCACCGGGCCGCTCGGCAATTCTCTACATCGTTGTCCAGTCACCAGCCTTTTCAAAAGCGGCTGCGGCACGATAGATTGTCGATTCGTCGTAGTGCTTGCCGACTAACATAAACGCAATCGGCAGGCCGTCGCCGATGCCGCAGGGAATGCTCATCGCGGGGTGGCCGGTGACATCGAAAGGCGCGGTGTTCGCGGCCATCTCGAAGGCACGTTGGACATATAACTCGCGCGAAGCATCGGCCGGTGGCAGCGGCGTTGCCTTAAGTGGTAGCGTCGGCATCAGCAGCAAATCGTGCTGGCTGAGCGCGGCGTCATATGCAGCGCGCAGCCTGCGGCTAAGGTTTTGTGCTTTGGCGTAGAAATGGCCGCGGTAATGCTTAACGAAGTAGTGTCCAACTAACATCGAGATTTTTAGCGTATCCGAGAGTTCGTCGGCGCGATGCTTCCACTGAGAGTGAGCGTTGAGAAGTGACGTTGTATACAAACCACGCCAATTCGTGCCCATCCCGTTACCCCGCATCATTAGCTCGGTTGCCCCTTCGAGTATAATCGGGTTCCAGATCGCCAGACCAACGCTATGCATGGGTACCGAAATATCGGAAACTGTCGCGCCAAGATCACGCAGCGTGCTCGCAGCCTTCTTGACTTTGACGTCAACGTCAGGTTCGGAATTGGGGAGCCCGAAGCTCTCCTTGACGACACCGATCCTTAGGCCTTTGACGCCGCCGTCGAGCGCCTGGGTGTAGGGCTCAGTCTTGACATTGTATTGGCGCGGATCGAGCCCGTCCTCGCCTGCCAATACCTCCAGCAACAACGCGTTATCGTCGACGTTGCGCGTCATGGGCCCGGTGTGATCAAGCGTGATCTCGATTGGCATAATCCCGGTGTAGGGCACGAGACCATGCGTCGGCTTCATCCCATAGACACCGCAATACGCCGCCGGGATGCGAATGGAGCCACCCTGATCGCCGCCGATCGCCATGTCGACCTCGCCCGCGGCCAACAAAGCAGCACTGCCTGAGGAAGAACCGCCCGCCGAATATCCCGGCTTGCGTGGATTATGCACCGGGCCGGCCGCGCTCGTATGGCTCCCACCGGAAAAGCAGAAATATTCGCAATGCGCCTTTCCAACGATGGTGCCGCCGGCGTCAAGGATGCGTGTGACGATGGTCGCGTCGACATCGGGCGTATAGCCTTCGAGTGTCGAGGCGCCGTTCATCATCGGCACGCCCGCGAGGCAAATATTGTCCTTGAGCACGACAGTCTTGCCGCTGAGCTTCCCGGCAGGCGCGCCTTCGATCCTCGTTTTGACGTACCAGGCGTTGTACTTGTTCTCCTCACCCTCGGGCTTGTAGCCGGGCGTGCGCGGATACTTCACCATCGGCAGGTAATCGGGCATCGCGGCGACGACATCGTACGCGGCGAAGTTCGCTTGCATGATAGCGAGGTACGAGGCGATGTCCGCATCCGACACGGACATGCCAAGGTCTTCTGCGACGGAACGCAATAGCTCGGCAGTGGGACGCTTTACGGTCACGGCTTCCTCCTCCGGTAGTGCAGCGTAAGTATGGCTCGTGCATTGTATCACACAAGCGCTGGTCTTATTGCGCGGCCGCGCTACTCTACACCGGAGTAATCGTTCGGAGGGCCATCGCAAATTGCGAAGCCGGGTTTAGGCGCCTGCGCCAACGGCGCAGAGCCTCGGTTGGGCCGCTACTCGATCGAAATCCAGTTCCTTTCCTCAGTGGCGACGCCTTAAGCCACGCGGCCGTAGCTGAACATCTTTGCTCGCGCTCACTCCACGTGGTTTCTCTGGCACGTCGCGGCGTCATTGTTTTTCCGCAGCTCGCTCAATGTTGACATGAAGCGAGCGGAGTGCTTCCCTCGCCAAACATTCTCTGGTTCTTTTCTCTCTGCTTTCGCCAAGATTTTCACAACTCGCGCAGAGCGCGGTCTAGTGGAGGGCCCATGACAACAAGCAGCATGGAGGAGCGTCTTGCACGACTCGAGGCGATCGAGGAGATAAAGGCGCTAAAAGCCAGGTACTGCGCCTATGCCGATGACAACTATGATGCCGAGGGCCTCGCGAGCCTGTTCGTCCCAGATGGGATCTGGGACGGCGGGCAGGAGTTCGGACGCTACGTCGGACGCGAGGATTTCAAGAAGTTCCTTGACCGGACACGAGGAGACATACGCTTCGCGGCGCACTTGGTGCTCAACCCGATAATCGAAATCCAGGACGCAACCCACGCCACAGGGAAGTGGCGGCTGCTGATGCCCGCCACCGTGATGGCTGACGGGGCGCGAGAATCACGCTGGTTATTGTGCGAATATGACGAGGAGTATGTACGCCATGAAGGGCGTTGGATGTTCAAGAGCGTGAAGATGAAGGTCAACTTCTACGCGCCGCACCTCAAGGGATGGGCTTAGGATGGAGCTGGGGTAGAGCGGGCATCCATGCCGCGAAACAGTCGCGGGCAATCGGCTCGAAGCCGCACGCAAATCAACAGCGATTGAATATCGAGGTAGAGCATGACGGCAGATGCAACTGCCATGTCGCCCGGCAACATCGATCCGGTGACGCTGGAGATCATTCGCGGCAAGCTTCTCGCTATCGTCGACGAGATGGCGCTTGTGCTCGCCCGCAGCAGCATGAGCCCGGTCATCTATGAAGTTCTCGACTTCGCCTGCGGGATCTGTGATCGCGATGGTCAGTTGGTCGCGCAGACCAACCGAATCACTGTTTTTACCGGCACCTTCTCAACCCAGATCGGCGCGGTGCTGAGCAAATTTCGCGGCAACATCAATCCCGGCGACATCTTCCTCATGAACGATCCCTACGAGGGCGGTTCCCATCTTTGTGACGTAGCAGTAATTAAACCAATCTTTATTGAGGGACGTCTCGTCGCATTCGCCATAGCTGTGGCGCATTGGAGCGAGATCGGGGGCAAGACGGCAGGCTCTTTGCCTTCGGATTCGACTGAGGTGTTTCAGGAG
>Ga0210408_10006434_pt1 | contig 10157 bp, 4 predicted proteins | sample IncBWH4MmetaG_FD_155471 | JGI IMG/M metagenome (GOLD analysis project Ga0210408, IMG submission 155471) | Forest soil microbial communities from Barre Woods Harvard Forest LTER site, Petersham, Massachusetts, United States - Inc-BW-H-4-M | ecosystem: Environmental > Terrestrial > Soil >...
AAGGTTTGGCGCCGTCCGGCTTCATGCCATTCAATCTGTTTTCTATCGTTTCGCTGCTATGGGAGATCGGTATTTTTCGCTTGACAGGCAGCAGGAGCTTCTCTAACCTTGCGCGATTATAGCAAGGTTTGTTCGCGACGCAACCAGCTTTCGTTAGCAAAAATCTGATTTTAAAACTGAGCAGGAAAAACTTCCCTTGCCATGCGGAGGCCCAATGCGGTCGTTCCACGCCAATCGAGTTCTGCTTGCTTTCGTCTGTCTTTGTTCTTCCACATTGCTGATCGCTCAAAGCACCGGCGGCCGAATTCTGGGCAGAGTTGCCGATCCCAGTGGAGCGGTGATTGCCGGTGTGACTGTGATGGCCGTGAATCAGGCGACGGGCGTCGCGCAAGAGAGCGTCAGCAACGACGGTGGAGACTATGCTTTCCCGCAAGTGCCAGTAGGCGTCTATCGAGTGGAGTTTGACCACGCCGGGTTCAAGAAAAACGTCCGTCGCGACGTGAGCGTCGATCTGAACCAGGTGGTCACGCTGAACATGGTGATGCAAATCGGGGAGGCGCGTGAAACGGTAGACGTAACTTCAGAGGCTCCCCTGGTCGATACAACCAGCACCCAATTAGGCGCGATTATGGACGAGCGGCAGGTTTCCAACTTACCGCTGAATGCGCGTGATACCTACCAACTTCTTCAATTACAGCCAGGCGTCCAAGGCGTTGGTGGTTCCGATCTGTTCTATGGCAGTAATACTTCAGGCGCCGTCTCGGTTAATGGCGGCCGCGGGCGGTCGAATAACTTCAGCGTGAACGGGGGTGACGGAAACGATCTCTTCGTGAACTCGCCGGCCATCCAGCCAACTCCCGACAGCATCGCCGAGTTCCGAGTGCTATCCAACACGTTCGATGCCGAATACGGACGAAACTCAGGTGCAGTTATCAATGTAGTCACGAAGTCGGGCACCAACGCCTGGCACGGCAGCGTTTACGAGTTCCTGCGCAACCAGGCATTCAACGCAAGAGGCTATCTTGATCCGCGTCGCCCCGACGATAAGCAAAATCAGTTCGGTGGAACATTTGGTGGGCCGATTATTAAAGACCGCACTTTCTTCTTCGCATCCTACGAAGGTCGTCGTGTCGTTCACGGCATCGCCTCCGATAAAGTGACGGTTCCGAACCCAACCGACCTCACATCTCCACTTGCGGCCAGCGGAACGATCACGACCGATACGTTCGCAGCGATCTTGAACGCTCGTTGCAATGCCAATATCCCCTTGCCGTCCACTGTTGGCGGCTCGGTTGACTACGCCGCCGCGTTTCCGGGTGGCGTTCCCGCGAACTGTTTTGATCCCGTCGCGGTCGACCTCGCCAAGTTATACGTTCCGGCACCGACGGGGGTAGATGCTGTCGGCAATCCTTTCTTCCAGTCGGTTCCCAATGACCATTCCCACGCGAATCAGTTCACGGTGAAGTTGGATCACCGCATCAACGATAAGCAGAACCTTGCCGTCTATTACTACTTCAACGATGGTTTTGACTCACAGCCGTTTACGAGGTTTCAAGCGGCGACGCCAAATCTATTGCCGGGATTTGGCAACGATAACCAGACACGCTCCCAGCAATGGAACATCTCTCATACATGGACGCTTAGTCCGAGCTCAGTGAATGAGTTCCGAATCACCTATTTCCGAGAATCGCAGCCGACCTTCCTTCATCCGCAGCGCACCAACCTGGTGCAAGACTCGTGTAGTTCGGCCGTATCGAACATCTGCTTCACAGGCACAACCGACACCCCGGGCGTGATTCCCTCGAACCCCCGAATCGGAATCACACCAAATCTCCCGAACGGGGCCCAGCACGAAGGCGTGCCTTTCATTACGATTCAGGGCGGATTCACTATTGGCAACGATTATGAAGGCGAGTTGCCGCAAGTTGGCAACACGTACCAGTTCAGCGACAACTTTACGCGTGTCATGGGCAATCACACCGCGAAGTTCGGCGTTGATTTCAGAATCCAAAAGTTTTTCCAAACCTTGTACTTCGATCCGAATGGTGACTACACCTATTCCGGAGGGGGCCCCAACGACACCGGTAGCACCATCGGCAATTATTTGCTCGGGCTTCCCGACTCCTACCTGCAAGGCTCCACCCAGTCTGAAGACATCCGCAGTCGCTCTCTCTACCTGTTCGCGCAAGACAGCTGGAAGATTCGCCCAAACATCACCCTGAACTACGGTCTACGCTGGGAGTACAACCAGCCGATGTATGACGCCGGCCTGCGATACCAGACATTCCGGCCCGGACAGGCCACCACTATTTTCCCTTGCCAGCTTTCTCAGGCAAGTCTGAGTACGCTCGGATATAGCAATCCCAACTGCAGCGACCCGTCATCGGATTCTGCCGCTGTGTTTCCGCTGGGCCTGGTGATTCCGGGAGACAAAGGTGTTCCTAAAGGCCTTACCGCCAGCTATTACAAGGCTTTTGCTCCTCGCATTGGTGTTGCCTGGGATCCCAGGAAAGATGGGAAGATGACCGTTCGAGGAGGGTTCGGAATCTTCTACAACCCAGTCGAGCAGTTGGTACTTGAACAGTTCCAGGGCGAGCCGCCCTTCGGTGGCAGTTCGCTGATTTCCGAAGGCCTCTTCACGACTCCATTTGTGAGCCAGGGCGGAGGGCCGGGTAGCCTGACGATTGCTCCCAACCCGTTCAACGGAATCCTGACTCCGAAGCCCGGCACGCCTGTCGACTGGTCGGCCTTCCGGCCGATTCTCCTATTCGGTGAACTGCAGCCCAATCTTCGGGCACAGTACACAACGCAGTACAACCTGGGAATTCAGCGGGAGATCGCCAAAGACCTTGTTCTCTCCGTGGGCTATGTGGGCTCGCAGGGGCATCGCCTGCTCGTCACGCGCGATTTGAACTACGGGAATCCCCAAACCTGCCTTGACCTGCAGGCGATGTCCAACACCTATAGCGACACGAACCTCGGCTGTGGGCCGTACTTTGCCGACAGTCCCTACTTCATCCCGACTAAGGAAGGCGCCATTCCTACCGTAGCTCCGCCGGGAGGCCTGCACCTGCCGTACGGGGTCAACGGCCCCACAGTGATTCCAGCGGGCACGCGGATTGATTCGGTGGCGCCGAACGGCATCACGCTGGTCGGCTTAAGGCCGTATTCCTCGCCGCGTTGCGATCCATTGACAGGAAACGGTTGCCCCTCCGACGGCGTGCCGGTCTTCTCCAGTATTTTTTCTCAGGATACCGCGGCTGCCTCCAACTACAACTCGCTCCAGGCTTCGCTCGAAAAGAGAATGAGCCACGGGCTCCAGTTTGAGCTGGCCTATACGTTCAGTAAGTCGATCGATAATGCATCGAGTTTCGAAAACATCATTCGGCCAACCTGCGATAGATGTAACCGATCTCTTTCCCTTTTCGATGCCAGGCACCGACTGGTGTTGAGTTATATGTGGGAGCTTCCTGTCCCGCGATATGAAGGGTTCAAAGGAAAGGTACTGAATGGCTGGGCAGTGTCTGGCATCACCAGCTTTCAGACGGGCTTTCCGATCAGCATCAAATCGAATGCGGATGCCGAGTTGATGAACAGCTTCGATTTCGAGTTGCCGGGTAAGCCGAACTTGGTTGCGCCCTTTCACACGCTTGATCCGCGGAATCACAATGAGTACGCGTTCGATGTGAGTTCGTTTATGTTGCCGGACTACACTAATACGAGCGCGAATCCAATCTCGCTTCTAGGAAATTCATCGCGCACTCTCTGTTGCGGTCCCGGGATCAATAACTTTGATTTCTCCGTACAAAAACTATTGCCCGTCGGCGAAGGCAAACATTTCGAATTTCGCGCGGAATTTTTTAATATCTTCAACCGCGCTCAGTTCCTGAATCCGGATGGAAACATCAGCGACGGCAACTTTCTCGCGGATGGCTTAACACCGGATCCCAATAACCCCGGGGATTTCGGGCGTGTGAAACACACTCGCGATCCACGTCAGATTCAATTTGCGGTAAAATTTGCTTTTTAAACCCCAAGTCCCGGGCGGCTTCCCGCCGCCTGGGCACAATCTAACGGCCGCCATCCGGCCTGAGCATCTCTGGAGACTCCCGATGTACCCCGAATTGCAGAAGGAGCTCGAAACTTTCGAGCGCCGTACGCCGAAATCCGCCGAGGCCCACAAACGCAACCTGAAACGACTGCCGCTCGGAGTCGCCAGCAATTATCGCGCCTACGATCCCTATCCAATCTTCGTCAAAGAGGGCCAGAGATCGCACTTCCGCGACCTCGACGGAAACGACTACGTCGACCACAATCTTTGCTTCGGCGCGCTCATGGCCGGACACTGCCACCCGGCGGTCATGAAAGCCGTCAACGCGCGGCTGTCCACCGGCACGATGTTCGGTATGCCCCACGACATGGAATGGCAGCTCGCCGAAGAAATCTGCAAGCGTTTTCCAGTCGAAATGGTTCGCTTCGGTTCCAGCGGTACCGAGGCCACCATGCACGCCGTGCGCCTCGCGCGCGCTGCCACCGGTCGCGACAAGATCGTCAAGTTCGAGGGCGGCTACCACGGATTGCACGACTCCGCTCTCGTCAGCGTGAAGCCACACGCGCCCGATTTCGGCGATATCAAGAATCCCGTTTCTGTCCCGGGCGGCCTGGGAGTGCCGCAGGCTTCGATTGCCAACGTGGTCATCGCAACTTTCAACGATCTCGAGACGGTAGAGCGCCGATTCCGCGAAAATCCGGGACAAATTGCAGCCATCATCCTCGAACCGATTCTGATGAACGTCGGTCTTTGCATGCCGCAACCCGGCTTCCTCGAAGGGTTGCGGGCGATCGCAACCAAAAATGGCGCACTGCTGATCTTCGACGAAGTAAAGACCGGAGCGAAGCTCGGCTGGGGCGGTGCCTCGGAATACTACGGCGTGACCCCTGACATGATTTGCCTGGCAAAGTCGATTGGCGGCGGATTCCCCCTCGCAGCATTCGGGGCGCACAAGTCGGTGATGGATCTGATCTCGCAGCACAAAGTCTTCCACGGTGGCACCTACAACACCAATCCCGTTTCAATGGCCGCCGGACTCGCAACCTTTTCCGATGTCCTGACCCGCGAGAATTATGCCCATGTCGAAAAACTGAGCAAGAAGCTGGTCGACGGCTACAAAAAGACCATCGCGAAGGTCGGCCTGCAAGCCTACATTGCGCAAGCCGGCGCGAACGGCGCGCTCATGCTCTATCCGCAGGAGATCAAGAATTACCGCGACTGGCTCGCGGTCGATGTCGATCTATGGCGTCACTACTGGTTTGGCATGGTGAATCGGGGTGTAATGCCGCAACCCTACTGGCAGGACGAGCAATGGACCATGTCGGTTCAACACACCGAAGCCGACATTGATCAGCACATCGCTGCGTTCGACGACATCGCAGCGTCACTGGCGAAAGCGCAACAGGAACGCGCCGGGAAAGAACCGGCTCTGGCCGCCCATTGAGAATGTGGGGCAGGCACTCCGCCGGCCCCGCATTGCTCAATTGCTCTTGCGCGCTCGCGTGTGCGCATTGTGACTTGGATTGTCATTCTAAGCCGAAGCGAAGGACCTGCTGTCGGTGATGCCTACTCTGCCGGCGCTTACGACACCGCGCAGCGAACTATGAACTAAAGGGAACCCTGTTGCCCACCGATCGCTCCGAAACCGACCAGCCGCAGCTGAAGCGAGTCCTTGGTCGCTGGGACTTGGTTCTTCTGTTCGTAGTGGCCGTCTTCAACCTCAACGTTGTGCCCTCGATCGCTGCCAACGGAGGCGTGACGGTATGGCTTTGGATCATCTCGCTTCTGCTCTTCTTTTGGCCACAGGGAATCGCCGTCATTGAGCTGGCCCACCGCTATCCGGGCGAAGGCGGCGTTTACCTGTGGGCGAAGGAAGTCTTCGGCGACTTCCACGGCTTTCTCTCCGGTTGGTGCTACTGGACCAACAACATGCTCTACGTGCCGACGGTGATGCTGTATTTCGTTGGGGTATCGGTGTTCGCCCTCGGACCTGGGCATGCCGCGTTGGCTGACGACAAGAACTTCGCCATGGGCGCGTCGATCGTGCTGCTGGCTCTGCTGACGGTCGTAAACATCCTCGGTCTTGGCGTGGGGAAGTGGCTAAATAATGTCGGCGCGGTTGGAACGTTCGTCGCCGCTGCCGTTCTCATCGGTCTCGGTGTCACGATCTTCTTGCGTTTTGGAACTACCGTCACAGCGGGTGATTTCCGCATTCCGGCAGACCCGAGATTTGTTCTGAACTCCTTTGGCGTGATTTGCTTCGGACTTGTAGGGCTCGAACTCGCCTCGATCATGGGAGACGAAATCCGCGATCCCCAGAAGACCCTTCCCGGAGCGGTCGCATGGGGCGGTGTCGTGTCCGGCGCACTCTACATCGGAGCGACGCTCACGCTCCTGATTGCCGTTCGTCGCGATGAAATCAGCGTGTTGCAGGGAATCGTACAAGCGGTGAGTCACATGGCCGGAAAAGTCGGCGTTGGCTGGATCATCCCGCCCTTCGCTTTAATGCTCAGTCTCTCGATCGCGGGAATCGGTTCGGCTTGGATGGGTGGGTCGGCCCGCATTCCCTTCGTCGCTGGGCTCGATTCCTACATGCCTTCGTGGTTAGGAAAGATCCACCCGAAGTACGCCACGCCTTACGCCGCCCTGATCGTGCAAGCCATTGTCTCCTTGATTCTGGTCGTCATCAATTTTTACGCATCCGGCGGAGTACAGGAAGCTTTCCAAAAAATGCTGTCCCTGGCGGTGGTGCTGCAACTCGTGCCGTTCCTCTACGTGTTTGCCGCGCTATTGAAGTTCGCACTGCGCAAGACACTTGAGGGCGGGCGCTACGGCCGGGGAACCTTGTTTTTCGCGGGCGGCGCCGGCTTTGTGACGACCACGCTGGGGATTGCTCTGGCCTTTTTCCCTGCCAAGCAGATCACCTCGGTTTGGAAGTATGAAGTGACGATGATTGGCATTACGCTTGTATTTTTATTGTTGGCAGTGTTTTTCTTTTTCGTTTATGGCCGTCTGAAAACGTCGCGGGTGGCCGAACTCAAGACCGTGGAGGCTGCACGATCCACGTAAACGACGGCTTCGCGACGGCGGACGCGCCACGGTCCACGTGACGACGATTTCGTGCATGGGGGACGGACGCGCCACGATTCACGTAAAGACAGCCGCCCTCGGCTGTCTGGTCGGGCATAGCCCGGCAATGGTTTGAAATTGAAGAGCTGTGCTGCGTGCGGGGTGAAGACGTCCCGGCACAGGCGATTTGTGGAGGATTTATGCCCAGTGGAGTCCAGACCGAAGTCAAAACCTACCAGATGTACATCAACGGCGAATGGGTCGACAGCAAATCCTCGAAGACCTTTCCCGTTTACGATCCCGCATTGGAAGAGATCATTGCGCAAGTCCCGGATTCTAGTTCCGAGGACGTGAACCGAGCCGTCGCCGCGGCCAAAGCCGCATTCGAAGAAGGCCCGTGGGCAAGTACGACCGCTCAAGAACGCGGGCGCGTGCTCTTTCGCCTTGCCGACAAAATCCGCCAAAACTTGGCGCTGCTTGCGGAACTCGAAGCACGGAACTGCGGCAAGCCCATCGTCGAAGCCGAGTTCGACATCAGCGATACCGCAACTTGCTTCGAATACTACGGAGGACTCGCAACCAAGATCCTTGGCTTCGTGAATCCGGTCCCTGACAACGCAGTGAGCCTCACTCTGAAAGAGCCGATCGGCGTGGCGGGACAGATCATTCCATGGAATTACCCGCTGTTGATGACCGCATGGAAGCTCGCGCCCGCATTGGCGGCGGGTTGTACCTGCGTTTTAAAGCCAGCCGAACAGACCCCGCTGACCGCGCTCGAATTTGCAAAGTGGTTCTCGGAAGTTGGGCTTCCGCCGGGCGTCGTCAACATCATCACGGGTTTTGGCGAGAGCGCCGGCGCGCCCCTCGTGCAGCACCCCGATGTGAACAAGATCGCGTTCACGGGCAGCGCAGCCGTGGGGAAGATCATCGTCAAGCAGGCCGCCGATACCGTGAAGCGCGTGACCTTGGAACTTGGCGGCAAATCGCCCAACATCTTTTTCGCCGACGCCGACTTCGAAGCCGCCATCGATGGTGCGCTGTTCGGCGTCTTCATCAATCAGGGCGAAGTTTGTTCCGCGGGCAGCCGTATTCTGGTGCAGAGGCCGATTTACAAGAAATTCGTCGACGCCATGGCCGAGAAGGCCAAGAAGATCAAACTTGGCGCTCCCCTCGACCGCGAAACCAAAATGGGCCCGCTGGTCAGCAAAGATCAATATGACCGCGTGCGCTCTTACCTCGAGGTCGGCAAGAAAGAAGCCAAGCTCGCCTTCGGCGGTAGCCGTGCCGAGCAATTTGCCAAAGGCTACTACGTCCAGCCGACTATTTTCTACGACGTCGACAACAGTGCTCGCATTGCTCGTGAAGAGATCTTCGGACCCGTGGCCGCGGTCATCCCCTTCGAGGACGAAAAAGATGCGGTGAAGATCGCGAATGATTCTCCTTACGGCCTGGCAGCCGCGGTCTGGACGCGGGACATCTTCAAGGCATTCCGCGCCGTGAAGGCGCTCCGCGCCGGTATCGTGTGGGTGAATCACATGCAGCCGACCTATGTCGAAGCGCCGTGGGGCGGGTACAAGCAATCGGGCTTCGGACGCGAACTGGGTCCATGGGGCATCGAGGAGTATCTCGAGACCAAGCAGGTGCACATCAATCTGAACGAAGCTCCAATCGGATGGTACTGAGATGGCGACGATTCAACTGAAGACGCAAATCCCGGGGCCCAGATCCAAAGCGCTCGGCGATCGCCGGACTGCTGCGATACCACGCGGGTTGTCACAGGGCACGCCTGTCTACGTGGCCAAGGCGGAGGGCGCAGTCCTCGAAGACGTCGATGGCAATCGCTACATCGACTTCGCCGGCGGAATCGGTTGTCTGAACACGGGCCACCGCGCTCCCGGCGTTCTGGCGGCGATTCAAAAGCAACTCGACAAGTTCCTCCACGTCTGTGTGCAAGTCACGGGCTACGAAAGCTACGTTCGCCTGGCCGAGCGCCTCAACCAGGTGACACCCGGCAACTTTCCGAAGAAGACTTTCTTCGTCAACACTGGCGCCGAGGCAGTCGAGAATGCCGTAAAGATCGCGCGCGCGGCCACGGGACGGCCGGGAATCATCGCCTTCGAAGATGCCTTTCACGGTCGCACCATGATGGCCCTGTCGTTGACCAGCAAAACGCATCCCTACAAAGCCGGTTTCCATCCCTTTCCGGGAGAGGTGTACCGGATACCGTACGCGTATTGCTACCGCTGCTCGTACTCGCTGAAATATCCGTCGTGCGATCTCTACTGCGCACGTCACCTGGAAGATACCTTTAAACGGGTCGTAGCCCAGGAAGGGGTGGCCGCGGTGATTGCCGAACCGGTCCTTGGCGAAGGCGGTTTCGTCGCTCCGCCGCCCGACTATTTCCGAACCTTGATCGATATCTGTCATCGGCATGGCGTGCTGTTCATCGCCGACGAAGTGCAAAGCGGGTTTGGTCGCACAGGCGCACTGTTTGCCAGCGAACGCTACGGGATCGAACCCGACATCATTGTCACTGCAAAATCTATCGGCGGCGGCCTGCCGCTGGCGGCCATTACGGGCCGCGCTGAAATCATGGATGCCCCAGGACACGGAGGTCTGGGAGGTACGTTCGCCGGCAATCCGGTCGCGTGTGAAGCGGCTCTTGCCGTGCTGGATATCTTCGAGAATCAGGACCTGTTTTCTCGCGCCAACGAATTGGGGGACCACTTCCAGAAGCGGGCGCGAGAGTGGCAGAAACGCTGGCCGATGATCGGCGACGTGCGCGGGCTCGGCGCCATGCAGGCGATTGAACTCGTGCAGTCGCAACAGACACCAGAGCCGGCCGCGCAAGAGACCAAGGAAATTACCCAATACTGCTACGAGCACGGACTGATCACCATCTCAGCCGGCTCGTACGGGAACGTGATTCGCTTGCTGATGCCGCTTGTCATCACCGACGAGCAACTCGACGAAGGGCTGGGCGTTCTCGAAAGTGCGCTCAAGACCGTCTACGAAAGAAAGCACGAGGCAGCGGCAC
>Ga0210408_10006435_pt1 | contig 10156 bp, 6 predicted proteins | sample IncBWH4MmetaG_FD_155471 | JGI IMG/M metagenome (GOLD analysis project Ga0210408, IMG submission 155471) | Forest soil microbial communities from Barre Woods Harvard Forest LTER site, Petersham, Massachusetts, United States - Inc-BW-H-4-M | ecosystem: Environmental > Terrestrial > Soil >...
TCCATCTCCGCTCGTACTTGCGATGGTGGAGGACATCACGGACAAAAAGAAGGCAGAGGAAGCGCGGTACAGGCATGCCGCAGTTATCGAATCGTCTGACGATGCGATTGCTTCGGGGACTTTGGATGGAATTATCGTAAGTTGGAACACAGGTGCGGAGAAGATTTACGGATACACGGAGGCTGAAGCCGTAGGTAAGCCGATTAGCATGCTTGTCCCGCCTGAGCTACCGGATGAGGAGAACAAGATTCTTGAAACGTTGAAATCGGGGGATCGCATCGAGCATTTTGAAACGGTTCGTGTTACCAAAACGGGGAGAAGAATTAACGTATCCCTAACTATTTCGCCAATCAAGGATTCAACTGGCAGAACTGTGGGCATTTCTGGGATAGCCCGTGACATCACAGAGCGAAAGCTGGCAGAAGAGGCGCTGCAAAAGAGCGAACAACGGTTTCGTCTGGCGGCTCAAGCCGGAAAGATGTATGCATACGAATGGGACGTTGCAACCGACATCGTCGTGCGCTCCGAGGAATACATGAATGTCCTCGGTTTCAGCGACCAGACTACGCCGCTTACCCGCCAGCAACTATTGGCCAGCATCCATCCCGACGACCGCGCCTTGTTTCTCGGCTCGGTTGACCAGCTTACTCCCGAGACCCCGACTACTCATGCTGTCTATCGCGTGTTGCGTCCCGATGGTTCGGTGGTTTGGTTGGAGAAAAACGCCCGAGCATTCTTCGGCGGGCAAGGCAGGATGTTGCGTGTGATAGGAATGGTGGCGGACATCACCGAGCGCAAGCGGGTGGAAAGGGCACTGGAGAAGTCAGAAGAGAAGTTTTCGAAGGCATTCCGGCAAAGTCCGATGGCCCTCGCGTTAACAAACGCCAAAGACCATCATTATATAGATGTTAACGAAACCTTTGAACGTATAACCGGATGGCGCCGTGACGAGGTTATCGGGCGCACGCCGTTCGACATTGGGCTCTGGGTGGATCCGGCCGAAAGGGTCGAAATCACAAAGCGGCTTCTGGCCGAAGGCAGTCTTCGTAACTTGGAGCTCCGTTTTCGTATGAGAGACGGCAGTGTTCGCGTCGGCTTCGCATCAGCGGAACTGATCGAACTGGACGGTCAGCCTTGCGTTCTCGGCGTGACTGCGGACGTCACCGAGCATAAGCGGGCGGAAGAGGCACTGCGCGAAAGTGAGGATAAACTCCGACTTCTTCTCGACTCGACTGCCGAAGCTATTTACGGGATCGATCTCGAACACCGATGCACGTTCTGTAACCCTGCCTGCGTCCGCGCACTGGGATACAAGCAGGTTGACGAAGTGCTCGGCAAGAAAATGCATGACCTGATCCATCACAGTCGTGCGGATGGAACGTTGTTCCCCGTAGAGGAGTGTCGAATTCACAGCGTAATACGAACCGGGGAAGGAGTCCATGCGGAGGACGAGGTGCTGTGGAGGGCGAACGGAACGAGTTTCCCCGCAGAATATTGGTCGTATCCCCAGCGGAGAGGGCACGACGTTGTTGGGGCAGTGGTCGCATTTATCGACATCACCGAGCGCAAATTGGCGGAAGTTGCGCTTGCAAATGTGAGCCGCAGGTTGATTGAGGCACAAGAGCAGGAACGTACCCGCATCGGCAGAGAGCTTCACGATGACATCGTTCAACGTCTCGCCCTGTTGGCTGTCGAGCTACAACAACTTCACGACAACTCTCTGATTTTGCCCGACGTCCGCAACCGCATGGGTACACTCCAGAAGCAGACTTCGGAGATAGCCACCGACATTCAATCCTTGTCACATGAGTTGCATTCGGCAAAACTGCAATATTTGGGTATTGCTGGGGCGATGAGAGGCTTCTGCCGAGAGTTCGGCGAGCAGCAGAAAGTGGAGATCGACTTCCAGACCCACGATCTGCCTAGCCCTTTGACACCGGACATTTCTCTTTGCTTCTTCCGGGTACTGCAAGAAGCCCTCCACAATGCGGTCAAGCACAGCGGGGTACGGCACTTCGAAGTGCGATTGTGGGGAACGTCGGATGAGATTCATCTCATGGTTAGGGATTCCGGCGCGGGCCTTGACCGCGAAGCGGCAAAGACGAGCCAAGGGCTTGGCCTCATCAGCATGGAGGAGCGACTGAAGCTTGTGAAGGGAACGCTTTCAATCGAATCGCAACCCAAGCGCGGCACCACGATCCACGCTCGTGTGCCTTTCGCTTCGGGAAGCGATTCCATGCGTGCGGCGGGATAGGAACAGTGGAGTCGCCGCCACGTTTACCGCGTTAAAACGTTGTACCGCTGAATGTATTGGCGGACAATGAAACGTTCCACCACAGAGGTAGCGTTCCGCGCTCCACAACTATAATGCACAAACTCTGGCGCTCAGCGACAGAATGTTTAGTTGCCAGCCTCGCCCTGATATTACTTACGGTTGTTTTCTACCGACTGCGTTTGAATCTCGCTACGGCCAGCCTTCTCTATGTGATTGTTGTCGTTCTACTATCCCGCTCAGGGAGCTTTGCTTCATCAATCGTCACCTCCGTGGTTGCGGCTCTGTGCTTGGCACATCTTGCTCCCCCCGCTTACTCGTTTCGAGTTGACAATCCGCTCGATGTTGTAGCCATCGCTGCTTTCTTGGTCACTTCATTCATCATCGCCAGCCTAGTATCCAGAGTGCGAAAGCAGGCGGAAGAGGTGCTTTCCAGCGTGAGCTACAAGGTGATTGAGGCAGAAGAAGCGGAGCGCCAGCGGATCGCAAAAGACCTTCACGAGGGCATTGGTCAACGTGTGACTTTGCTGGTTATTGAGATCGAACAACTCAAAGCAGGCTCGCTCAACGGGGTTGAGATGGCTAGGCGGATTGACGGCGTACTGAAGCAAAGCCTAGAGATACTGACCGATGTCAAAACCTTGGCACACGAACTGTACTCTCCAAGGCTGGAATATCTTGGTATCGCAGGGGTCATGAGAAGCTTCTGCAAAGACTTTCGTGATCAGCAAAGGGTGGAGATTGACTTCAGGAGCTACGGCTTACCCAACTTCGTACCGCTGGACGTTTCCCTTTGCCTCTTCCGCGTGCTACAGGCAGCCCTGCACAATGCGGTCGAGCATAGCGGGGTGCGGAATTTCGATGTGCAATTGAATGGAACGTCGGATGAGATTCATCTAACTGTCAGTGATCGCGGCGTGGGCTTTAACCTCGAAACGGCGAGGAAGTCCGAGGGGCTTGGTTTCAACCACATGCAAGAGAGACTGAAACTGGTGAAGGGAACCCTTTCAATCGACTCGCAACCGAAACGTGGTACGACGATCCACGCTCGTGTTCCTCTCCGTTTGGGAAGCGATTCCATGGGTGCCGCTGGGTAAGAACGCTTGAGAAGAGCTTTTAGGCCGTTTCCTCCCGTAGCGATGCGGAGGTCTCATCAAAGGGGAGGTTCGCTGACTTGACTGTCGCCAAGTTCGGCGGGAACGTGACCTGCCAATCCAGCACTGACAAACCGCCTGCCCTGACGCACAGCTTCCACGGCAACCAATAGCTCTCTTCCGGCATGCGCCTTGACAACGTAGCCCAGTGCCCCCAAGGCAAGAGCTTCCTGCGCGACGTCGGTAGAAGATTCTTGCGTCACGAAGAGTATTTTGGAGTGGGGGGCTACCTTACGAATCCGTCGAGCAGCGTCGATTCCATTCAGTGTTGGAAGTCCGATGTCGAGGAGTATCAAGTCCGGTTGTAGTTCTTCGAATTTGTGAACCGCTTCTAGCCCGTCTGAGACCTCGCCGACGATCTGCAATTCCGGTCTTTTCACCAGCGCGGAACAGACAAATCGGCGAAACGGTTCGTTATCCTCTACTACAATAATCCGAGTGATTGATCCTTCCAAGCGAGTCCCCCTCGCAGTTCAGAACCCCCGTCTCCGAGGATAGTTGCTGAACAGGATGTTGTCGGTTTCGCAAGGAACCGTCACCGTGAGGATGATCAACGGATCGGGGGCGGAAGGATGCGAAGGGACGATTTAATAGCGCCGGACGCTGCCCAATACTACCAGAGAACTCTAAATGCGCTAATGGGAAACCGTCTGCCCCACGGGTTGGGACGAAGAGAGCACTGGGAAGACATGTTAGGTGGGCGCAAAGGGAGAGGTCAAACGCAGGGCTTCTGTTGAGAGATTCGCGTCCGTGCTGGTCAGCCGGGTATACCTTCTGAGGCGGGATGCTCTCTCTCCGATTCGGTGCTACACTTCCGAACTGTCGCGCAGGTGTTCAGCGTGTCTATCGTTGATGCTATCGCTCGCGGGACGATGACCACTATGGTCATCAACACTGTCGGCATGCTTGGTAGACGTTCAAGCGTGGCATCCGACGACTTTGGCTCACAAGCTCGTGCTACAGGTTGTCGTAAACTATGTCACGTTCTAAACTTCCTGCTTCTACTGCTGGCGTTCTCTGTTGTTTTCCGCACTATAGCGATTGCCAACGTCCGTGAAGTCCGGCGCGTACTGGTTTTGAACGACTTCGATGAGATCGCTTCACCGGGGATCGCTCTTTTGGATCAAGCAATATTTGCTGCTCTCAACCACTCGCGTTACCAAATCGAGTGGTATAGCGAGAGTCTGGAAGCGAACTTGTTTACAGATGAAGCTTCCCAAAGCAGGATTCGCGACGGGTACATTCGCAAGTACGAAGATCGCAAGCCGGACTTAATCATTGCAGTTGGCCCTGCATCGCTTCAGTTCATGGTTCAATCACATGAGAAATTCTTCCCCGGAGTCCCGATTGTTTTCTGCGGCAGTTCGGAGGACATGCTAGAAAAGCTGAAGCCGGACTCTAGCTTCACGGGTGTTTGGGGAGTGGTTCAGCCGAAGGAAACCCTGACGGCAGCGTTACGCTTGCAACCCGGCACCAAACACGTCGTGGTGGTAGGTGGTGTGGGAACCTATGACAGGTACTTAGAGGAAATCGTCAAGCAGAGTTTACGGAATTACGAATCAAGGCTTGAATTTACTTACCTTACTGACTTGGACATGCCCACACTGCTGAGGCGATTAGGGCAACTCCCCAGCAACACCGTCGTCCTTTATACCTCAATTTTTCGGGATGCTGCCGGAACCCGTTTCATCGACGCAAATCAATCAAGTCCCGCTGTGATTAACGCTTCCAATGCTCCGGTCTTCGTCCTGTTCGACGTGAACCTTGGCACGGGAGCGGTGGGGGGAGACATTATCAGCTTTGCCTCAGATGGCAACGTTGCCGGACAGATGGCAGTCAGAATTCTCGACGGGGAACAGCCACAGAATATCTCTGTCGTGAAGAATGCTGATGTCTGGACATTCGACTGGCGAGCGTTACGTCGCTGGGGGTTTAAGGAAAGAGACCTACCGCCGGGCAGCATAGTGCTGGATCGTCAGCCCGCGCTCTGGGAGTCGTATAAGTGGTACATCATCGCGGTTTTTTCTTTGATCATACTGGAGAGCCTGTTGATCGTGGGATTGTTGTGGCAGCGGGGAAGACGGAAACAGGCGGAAGCCGAGTTAAGAATAATGTTCGAGCGCCTTCATCTTGCGATTGAAGCTAGCTCGGTCGGGGGTTGGGATTACGATCTTAAAACCGGCAAGGATGTCTGGTTCGGCAAGGCGCATGCGCAACTCGGGATGACACGCGATGAGACCTTGGGATCGCCTAAGGAATTTTGGGATCGCGTACATGGGGACGACCGCGAACGTTTGGAGCACGCATTACAAGTAGCCAAAGAGAAACGCGAGGACTTTGGCGAGGATGTTCGCGTTGTTTGGCGGGACGGCACGACCCACTGGTTGCGTTCGCGAGGACGCTTCCACTACGCGGCAAACGGAGAAGCAGAGCGGTCGGTAGGCATATCACTCGACATTACCGAGCGCAAGCGAGCAGAAGAAGCCTTGTTGAGGTATGCCGCAATTGTCGAATCGTCTGAAGATGCGATTGCTTCGGGGACTCTGGATGGAATTATCGTAAGTTGGAACACAGGTGCGCAGAAGATGTACGGGTACACGGAGGCTGAAGCCGTTGGTAAGCCGATTAGCATGCTTGCCCCGCCTGAGCTACCGAATGAGGAGAACAAGATTCTTGAAATGTTGAGAGCGGGGGGGCACATCGAGCACTTTGAAACCATTCGTGTTACCAAAACCGGAAAGAAAATCAATGTATCCCTGACTATTTCGCCAATTAAGGATGCAAGTGGTCGAACCGTGGGCGTTTCTGGAATTGCCCGTGACATCAGCGAGCGAAAGCTGGCAGAAGAGGCACTGCGCGCCAGCGAAGAACGGTTGCGATTGGCGCAGCAGGTTGCTCACATTGGCAGTTTTGAGTGGAATATCCAGACAGGCGTGAACACTTGGACACGGGAACTGGAGGCAATGTATGGCTTGCAGCCCGGTACCTTTACCGGAACACAGACGGCTTTTGAAAATCTGGTTCATGCCGATGATCGGGCAGGTGTCATTAAGTTGGTCGACCGCGCATTGAAGACGGGACAGCCAACGGAGGGAGAATGGCGGGTAGTCTGGGCAGACGGGAGCGTTCATTGGATAACTGGACGCTGGCAGGTTTTCATGGATGCGTCTGGCGAGCCTTCAAAGATGATGGGCGTCAACATAGATGTCACGGAGCGCAAGCTGGCAGACGAAGCGCTTGCGGAAATGAACCGCACCTTGGTAGCGCAGGCGGCATCGCTGCAAGCGCGGGAAGAACTGCTCAGAGTTTTCGTTAAGAACGTGCCAGCGGCGGTCGCCATGCTCGACCGTGACATGCGTTATCTGCAAGTCAGCGACCGATGGTGTAGCGATAATTCGGTTGAAGCTTCAGAGTTATTGGGTCGTTCGCGGGAGCTGTCTCCCGAAATGCCCGATCGCTGGAAAGAGGTGAATCGCCGCGCTCTCCAAGGGGAAACCTTGCGAGCCGATGAAGACCGTTGGGAATCCGGAGGCAGCACTCGTTGGGCGCGGTGGGAGGTTCGTCCTTGGAGAGCCGCTGACGGCACTGTGGGAGGGATTCTCATCCTTACAGAGGACATTACCCGTCGCAAGCAGATGGAAGAGACACTCTCAGATATGAGTCGAAAGTTGATCGAATCGCAGGAACAAGAACGCGCTCGCATTGGAAGAGAGCTTCATGACGACATCAACCAGAGGCTCGCAATGCTGTCGCTCGAACTCGAACAACTGCAAGAGAATCCTTCTGAAGTCCAAAGCCGTGTGCAAGAACTCCGAAATCAGACGACCGAGCTTTCGAACGATGTGCAAGCAATGTCGCACGATTTGCACTCTTCAAAACTGGAATATCTGGGTGTCGTCGCGGGGATCAAAAGCTGGTGCAAGGAATTCGGCGAGCGGCAGAGAGTGGAGATCGACTTCAGCAATGATGTACACAGTGCTCTACCATTCGAAATCGGTCGTAGCCTTTTTAGAGTTCTACAGGAAGCCCTGCACAATGCGACGAAACACAGCGGGGTGAAACGGATCGAAGTGCAACTTCGGGAAGACTCTGGTGAGATTCATCTCATCATTCGCGATTCAGGCAAAGGGTTCGACGTCGAAGCTGCATTGCAAGGCAAGGGTCTAGGTCTCACCAGCATGCGCGAACGTGTTCGGCTGGTGAATGGAACGATTTCCATTGAATCCAAACCGATGGGTGGAACCACTATTCATGTTCGCATACCTTTTGAGTCAGAGCACTCCTCCCAACGGGCGGCGGGATAATTCTTTCAACGGGGTTCCACCAAAGAGGGTAGCGTTCCGCGCTCCACAACCATAATGCACAAATTCTGGCGTTCAACGGCAGAAAGTTTGATTGCCAGCCTCGCCCTGATATTACTTACGGTTGTCTTCTACCGACTGCATCTCAATCTCGCTACAGCCAGCCTGCTTTATGTGATCGTCATCGTGCTAGTATCCCGCGTCGGGAGCTTTGTTTCATCAATCGTTGCCTCCGTGGTTGCGGCACTATGCTTAGCACACCTTGCTCCCCCAGCTTACTCGTTTCGGGTTGACGATCCGCTCGATTATGTAGCCATCGCTGCTTTAATGGTCACGTCATTCATCATCGCCAGCCTAGTATCAAGAGTGCGAAAGCAGACGGAAGAGGCGCTTTCCAGCGTGAGCTACAAGGTGATTGAGGCAGAAGAAACGGAGCGCCAGCGGATCGCAAAAGACCTTCACGAGGGCATTGGTCAACGTGTGACTTTGCTGGTTATTGAGATCGAACAACTCAAGGCAGGCTCCCTCAACGCAGTTGACGTACCTAGCCGGATTGACGGCGTCCTGAAGCAAAGCCTAGAGATACTGACCGATGTCAAAACCTTGGCACACGAACTGTACTCTCCAAGGCTGGAATATCTTGGCATTGTAGGGGTCATGAGAACCTTCTGCCGAGAATTCGGTGAGCAGAAGAGGATTGAGATTGATTTCAGGAGCGACGGTTTGCCCAACTTCGTACCGCTGGACGTTTCCCTTTGCCTCTTCCGCGTGCTACAGGCATCCCTGCACAACGCGGTCGAGCATAGCGGGGTGCGGAATTTCGATGTGCAGTTGAATGGAACGTCGGATGAGATTCATCTGACGGTCAGTGATCGCGGCGTGGGCTTCAACCTCGAAACGGCAAGGAAGTCCGGGGGGCTTGGTTTCAACCACATGCAAGAGAGACTGAAACTGGTGAAGGGAACGCTTTCAATCGACTCGCAACCCAAACGTGGAACAAAGATCCACGCTCGTGTCCCTCTCCGTTTGAGAAGCGGTTCCATAGGTGCCGCTGGGTAAGAACGTCGAAAAGAGCCTTTATTCCGTTTTCTCCAGCGATACGAAGATCTCATCAAAGTGGGCAGGTTTGCCGACTTGACTGTCGCCAAGTTCGGCGGGAACGTGACCTGCCAATCCAGCACTGACAAACTGCCTGCCCTGACGCAAGGCTTCCACAGCAACCAATAGCTCTCTTCCCGCATGCGCCTTGACAACGTAGCCCAGTGCCCCCAAGTCCAGAGCTTCCTGCGCGACGTCGGTAGAGGATTCTTGGCTCACGAAGAGTATTTTGGAGTGGGGGGCTACCTTACGAATTCGCCGAGCAGCGTCGATTCCATTCAGTGTTGGAAGTCCGATGTCGAGGAGTATCAAGTCCGGTCGTAGTTCTTGGGCTTTGTGGACCGCTTTTAGACCGTCCGAGACCTCCCCAATGATCTGCAATTCCGGTCTTTTCCCCAGCATTGAGCGGATGAATCGCCGAAAAGGCTCCGAATCCTCCACCACAAGAACACGGACTGAAGAAGTGTCCAAGTCGCTCCCCTCAACGAATGTACAAACCCGACTCCGCAAGTTTAGTTGCTGATGCCGTTTTAGAATCGCATGCTCCGCAATTCAGGTCGTTGCGCACGCGCACCCATAAATCAGCAACGATTCTGGCTGGTGGACTGATACGAAAGAAGTGATTAAATACTATACCTCTGCTTCTCGTTTAGCAGCCAGAGCCGCACTGACCCCGGAGGTAATTGTGTTGTGAGCGGAGGAGACATCCAATACCGTGAGAACTGGAGTCGCCTCTGTCAAGATTGACAGGTGCTCAAATATCGAAAGTGTGCTTGATGAAGGCTGTCAAGAGGTCGCGTGGTGGCGACCCCGACTCGGCACTCGCGAACCGCTTTCGTTTGACCGTTGCGGTGCTTATGTTTGGATATTGAGACGGAATGGACGTTGAACGCATTATTGACGACATCGAGCAGCTACAGGAAATGTTCGAAGCGCCGGACATTAGACCACTCAGCGCAAGCGGTCTCTCGGCTGCGAATCGAAGGCACGACGATACGCTCGCGCACAGCCCGTGGTTCCGGCTGTGGCAGCATTTTGGCGTATGTTGCCGACCTCAGTCTCCCGTCGTTAGCGAGCACCCCGGCAGCCACAAGTGAGAGGCGCATGTCTGTTTCATACGATTTTTCCGGTCAAACAGCCATCGTCACTGGTGGGGCTAGAGGAATCGGCAGGGCTGTCGCGACACAGTTCGTGCGATCAGGCGCTTATGTCTGGATTTGGGATGTCGATCCAATTGAACTCGACGGTGCGCAATCCCTGAAGGTGGATGTTACGAACTCTGACCAGATCGCAAAAGCTGTGGCGTATGTCCTCGGTCAATCGCTACGCAT
>Ga0210408_10006436_pt1 | contig 10156 bp, 8 predicted proteins | sample IncBWH4MmetaG_FD_155471 | JGI IMG/M metagenome (GOLD analysis project Ga0210408, IMG submission 155471) | Forest soil microbial communities from Barre Woods Harvard Forest LTER site, Petersham, Massachusetts, United States - Inc-BW-H-4-M | ecosystem: Environmental > Terrestrial > Soil >...
CCAATCCGGCAGGTACCGCGACGAGCGCAATCAGCCAAGTGCTGCTATCGCGGGCAAGCAGATAGAAGGGATCGTAGCTGCGCCAGAATCCGCCACGCTGGGCATCGAAGAACGGCGCCGAAAGCTTGACATCGAGTTCCGGCCATAGGGCGAAGATCAAACCCACTGTTGCGGCGACCGTAACCGCGATAGCAAGCCCAGCACGATTCATGCTTCCGGCTTGTATTTGTATTGAGCAGCAGCCGCTTCCGGCGAGAGGTAGCCGTCCTCGATGTCCTTGCGCACGAGTTCTTTTGAGCGCTCCGACGGATCGCCATGACCGGCACCCCCGGCCTGCTCCAGGCGCACCACTGTGCCCGCGGGGAGCATGCGAGTTTCCATGCAGTCCATTTCCTCGGCCTGCGGGGTGTCCGGATTGATCACCGCGCGCGACAGCCTCGGCGGTCGGCCACCATCGAGGCCCCAGGCGCCTTGCCGATGATTGGAGGTGCGAGCCGTGAGGATACAGTCGACGAGCAGTTGATATTCCCGAACATTACCCATCCCGCCGCGATAACGACCCGCTCCCGCGGAGTCGCGCCAGATGTCGTAACGCCGCACCATGACAGGGTATTCGGTCTCGATGATCTCGACCGGCGTGCCCGGGGTGAAATGGTTCATCGCGAGCACGATCGAAGTTCCGTCGTGGGTGCTCGTGCCGCCGAGCGAAGTCACCATCAGCTCGTATTGCACGGTCGGCTTTCCCGTGCGCCCTCTGGTGTAGCCGATCGCGATCGCCCCAGTGCCGAATCCGGCCGGTGCCACTGCACGCGCCGGGTTGAACTTGCCGAGCGCCGCCAGCACGCAGGTGTAGACCACATGCGACGTCGGAAAATAGTGATTGACGCTTCCTGGGAACTGCGGATGGACCAGGGTGCCGGCCGGCATGATAAAATCGACCGCGTCGAGCACGCCGGAATTCATCGGAATGGTCGGGTCGCACGCGGCAATGACCGCGAGCAGCGACACCGCCTGCGCAGTCGGCAGCGGCGTATTGACGGGTCCCTTGGCCTGCTTGTCTGTCCCGGAGAAATCGAGCGTGAGCCGGTCTCCTTGTTTGCGTGCGTTGACCCTGATGCGCACCGGCTTCGAACGATCGGCTCCGTCGTGGTCGAGCAGCGCCTCTGCCGAGTGCTCTCCGTCGGACCAGCGCGCAAATTCGCCACGCACGCGTGCCGTCGTGCGCTCGATCAGGCTCGCCATAGCCGCGCGCAGGGTATCGGCACCATACTCGTCGCACAGTGCGCACAGACGCTCGGCGCCGAGCCGAGTGCTGCCGACTTGCCCGCGCAGATCACCGACAACGACCTCCGGCACGCGGCTGTTATTGCGGAGGATCGCCTCGACTTCGCGATTGACCCCATCCCTGGTCCAATAGAGGACCGGGGGAATGAGGATGCCGTCATGAAAAATCTCGCGCGCGGCCGCACCCGAAGACCCCGGAACGAGGCCGCCTACATCGGCCTTGTGTGCAACGCTCGCGCCGAACGCGATGAGCTCGCCGTGATAGAACACCGGAGTGATCACCACGATATCCGGCACGTGCGAGTTGCCGGCCTTGAAGGGATCGTTGGAGATGAAGCTGTCCCCATCGCGCATGTCGGCAACGGGGTAGCGCTCCACCACGCTCTCGACCGCGCGGGTGTAGAGGAGCGAGTGATACTGCAGCCCGCCGCCCACCATGATGACGCGTCCCTCGGCATCACACAGTCCGGCCGTGCCGTCCTGGGACTCGCGCAGAATCGGCGAATAGCCGCTGTGAAACAGCGCATGCGCCATTGCGGCGGTCGTCTCGCGGATGCGGCTGTTGATCACTTCGGTTGTGATCGGATCGAGCTTCATGACGCGCTCTCGGCGATCAGGAGATTGCCCACCTCGTCCACCCGAACTGTCTGACCGGCCAGCACGACGGTGGTCGAATCGTACTGCTCGACGACCGCAGGCCCGACAATGCGGTCATCGGCGCCCAGGCGGCTGCGATCATACACGTGGGCGTCGACAAATTTGCCGGTGCCAAGATCATACAGTGGCCGCGTTTCGATGCGCGCGCCGGCACTCCCTGCTCCTGCCGCGATCCGCGGGACGCGCAAATGCTGGACCGGCACTTCTGCCACGAGCCGCAGGGTCACCAGCTCCGCATCCTCCTCGGGCGCGCTTGCACCGTAGGTGCGCCGGTGCAAGGCGTCGAAGCCAGACTTTATCGCTTGCTTATGCTCCTCCTTCACATCGCCCTCAGGGGCGTCGACGGTGAGATGATAGCCCTGATGGAGATAGCGCAGATCTAGCTGCTGTGTCAGCCGCAATGCTGTCGCGTCGAGCCCCTCCTCTTTCACGTCCTCCAGCGCTCGCCGGCGCAGCTCGGCAAAGATCCCGTTGATCTCGTCGACGGGATAGGAGGAAAGGAGCCCGACCGCCGACCGCAGATAGAGGTGGCGCACGTCGGTCTGCAGCAGACCCATGGCGCTGGTCAATCCCGGGTGGGGCGGCACGAACACTTCGGGAATGCCAAGGTCGCGCGCGAGGTAGGCGGCATGCAGCGGGCCTGCGCCGCCGAAGGCGAGGAGCGCAAAACGGCGCGGGTCCTCGCCCCGGCTCTGGAAGGCGAGGCGCAGATCGACTGCCATGTTGGTGTTGACGATCTTGAGGATGCCGGCCGCAGCCGTGATCAGATCGAGCCCGAGCGGGCGCCCGAGAGCGTCCATGATCGCGGCCTTTGCAGGCCCATGGTCGAGCGCCATGCGGCCGCCGAGCACGCTCTTTGCTCCCAGTGCGCCGAGAACGAGGTTGGCATCCGTCACCGTCGGGGCGGTGCCGCCGCGGCCGTAGCACGCCGGACCGGGAACGGCACCGGCGCTCTGCGGGCCGACTTTCATCAAGCCATCACGGCCGATCCAGGCAATGGTGCCGCCACCCGCGCCCAGGGTGTGCACCGCGAGCATGGGCGTGCCGATGTCCTGACCGGCGATGCGGCCATTCGCGGTCTCGCTTGCTCGCCCATCGACGATGACGCTGATATCCGTGCTGGTGCCGCCGATGTCGAGGGTGACGAAGTTGCGCCGCCCCGTCGCCTCTGCGAGCGCGACGCCCGCTACGACCCCGGCCGCCGGCCCCGAGGTCAATGTCTGGTTGGGAAAACGCGCGCCCATGGTGATGCGCATCAGCCCGCCGTTCGACTGCATCAGAAAAACCTGGGGGGTCGCGATCCCGTGCTGCTTGAGCTGACGGTCGAGCTCGACCAGATAGCGCTCCATGATCGGACCGACATAGGCATCCACGACCGTGGTGGAGAGCCGGGGATATTCGCGGATTACGGGAAGGACCCGCGAGGAGAGCGAGATGCGCCAGCCCGGCTCCTCCTCCGCGAGGATCTCGGCCGTTCGTTCCTCGTGTGCAGGGTTGCGGAAGCTGAAGAGATAACAGACCGCCACCGTCTCCACGCCCTTGGCCTTGAGCCGCTGCGCGGCTTCCTGTACGCAACTTTCGTCGAGGGGCTCGATCACCTTTCCCTGATAGTCCAGGCGTTCGGAAATCTCTTCCGTGCGCGACTGCGGGATGAGGAGCGGGGGCTTGCGAAAGAATGGATCGAGCAACTCGCCCGGCTCGGGTCGCACCCAGCCGCGGGCCTCATAAACCGCGCGAAAGCCGCGGGTGATCAGAAGCCCGGCACGCACCCCGGCGCCCTCCAGAACCGCGTTGGTGGCCACCGTGGTGCCGTGCACCAAGAATCCGATGTCGCGCGGCGACAATCCCTCGCGGAACAGCTCGTCCAGACCGTTGATTACCGCCCTGGATGGGTCTGCCGGGACGGAGGGCACCTTGATGGTGTGCAGCTTTCCGGAGCTCGGCTCGAAGGCGACGAGATCGGTAAAGGTGCCCCCCGTGTCGACTCCGACCATCCACTCGGCCATGCGCCCCTAACCCTCCCCCTGTTCGCGCCACGAGCCGACGCGGCGATCAAGGCGAGTGAGCGCGAGGTTCACCCCCACCGCGACGAGGAGCGCGAGCAGCATGCCGAAGTAGACATGACCCGTATCGAAGAGTGTGCGGTGATACGAGATCAGGAACCCGACCCCGCCGAGCGAGGCGAGCATTTCCGTCACGACCACGCCGATGACGACGAGCCCGGTGCCGACCCGCAGCCCCGAGACGATTGCGGGCAACGCGAGCGGAAAGATGATACGCGCATGGGTCTGCAGCGGCGTTGCTCCGACCGAGCGCGCGAACACGATGTAGCGCTGCTCGACAGCGCGCACGCCGTCGATGGTGTTGAGCGCGATGGGAAAGAAGCCGGAGAGAACACCGAACACGATCTTCGACAGCGCACCGATGCCGAGCCAAGCCATCAGAAGGGGATAGATGATGATCAAAGGTATGGCAAAGAGCGACGAGAGGACTGGCGCGGCGGCCGCCGCCCATGCATGCGAGCTGCCGAGGAGTATGCCAAGGCCGACACCAAGCGTCCAAGCAATGAGGATGGCCGTGCCGATCTCGAACAATGTGGTCGCGAGCGCGCGCGCGAACACGAAGCCGTCCTTCGCCGCTGCAAGCGCGATGTCGCTCGGCGCAGCTAGGATAATCGCGCTGATCAGCCCAAGCCGAACGATCAATTCCCAGGCAGCGACAGCAGCCGCGAGGATCAGCAATGTCTTGACGGTACGGGGCCGGATCATTTCGGTGTATCCGCGATCAGATGCCAGATGCGGTTGCGGATGCGGCCGAAGCGCTCGGTGCCGATAAGGTCAAGCTCGCGCGGCCGGGGAAACTCAATGGGAATGGTATCGAGAATGCGTCCCGGCCGAGCGCTCATCACCAGCACGGTCTCGGAGAGATAGATCGCCTCGGTCAGACTGTGGGTGATGAAGAAAACGGTCTTGCGCGTCTTCTCCCAGATCTCGAGCAGGTCGTGCCCCATGCGGGTGCGCGTCTGCTCATCGAGCGCGGCAAAAGGCTCGTCCATCAGCATCAACCGGGGGTCTGGCGCAAGGCCGCGGGCGATCGCGACACGCTGGCGCATCCCGCCCGAAAGCTCATGCGGGTAGTTGTCAGCGAACTCGCCTAGTCCCACAAGCTTGAGCAGGTCCGAGCAGCGTTTGCGCCGTGTTGCGCGATCTATCCCTCGCAGGTCGAGGGGAAACTCGACATTGGCAAGCGCCGTCTTCCAGGGCAGCAATGTCGGGTCCTGGAAAACCATGCCGATCTTGTCCGGCATCGGCGCGCGAATGGGTTCTCCGGCAATGCGCACCTCGCCGCGGGTAGCCGAAATCAGGCCGGCGAGGATTTGCAGCAACGTGGACTTGCCACACCCGCTCGGTCCGACGAGGGTAACAAACCGACCCTCCTCGACCGAGAACGACACATCGGCAAGCGCATGGACGACCGCGCCTCCGGTGCGGAAATCCTTCGCCAGGCTGGTGACTTCAATGATGGGCATCAGGCGATGGAGGTTCTGCGGTAGAACCGGCCGACGTGCAGCTCGGCAAGCCGCATCGTCTCATTGACCGCAATGGTCAGGATCGACACCAGCATGATCCCGGCCAGAAGCTCCGGTATCTGGGCGCTCTCGCCCCACCCGAAGATGCGGCGGCCGATGCCGCTGCGCGACGCGTACATCTCGGCCAAAAGCACGCCGATGATGCACAGCACCATCCCGATGCGCAGTCCCGTGAGCACGAGGGGCAACATCGCCGGCAGATAGATGCGCGTGTAGATTTGCGCGGGTGTGGCGCCGAACACACGCGCCACGGCGATGATGCACAGCACCATCCCGATGCGCAGTCCCGTGAGCACGAGGGGCAACATCGCCGGCAGATAGATGCGCGTGTAGATTTGCGCGGGTGTGGCGCCGAACACATGCGCCACGGCGATGAGGGGGTGGGGAATCGAGCGCACCGCGGCAAAGCTGTTCACCAGAATCACGAAATAAGCGTGCGTAATTCCGAACAGCACTTTCTCAAGAAAACCGATGCCAAAGGCGAGAATGAAGACCGGCAGGAAGATCGATTGGGGCACGGCCAATATGAAGTGCACCACCGGGTTGAAGGTTTGGGCGAGGAGAAGCCGCTCCCCGAGAAGAAACCCGCTGGTCACAGCCAAGGGGGCGGCGATCAGGAAAGCAACTCCCACTTCGCCGGCGGTGACTCCAAGATCGGCAGTAAAACGTGGATCGTGCATGAACTGCCAGAGAATGGCGCAGACCTGCGAGAACGGCGGAAGAAGTTCGGGATCAACGAGATCCAGACGGGCGATGAGCTCCCAGCCGCCGAGGAGAATGACGGCAAAGATCACATATCCCAAGAGCGCAGCGCGCATCGCCCGGAGCGATGCTCGTCAATCACCGTTCACGCCACTGAACCGATCGGTGAAGATCACGTCGATAGGGGGAAGGTCAGTAATGCCGCCCAGTGCGGCGAGTGCGAGCGAAGCTTCGAGCCAGGGCCGCTCGATCTTCGCGGACGTGGGCCGTTTCGAGAGCACGTCGTTGTAATCAAGCTCGACGACCTTATCGTCCTTCTCGCCGGTGAACTTGCGCATGTAGTCGATGCCGTAGGCGCGGTTCTTTTTCATGTATGCCGTCGCCTTGTAGATGGAGCGCAGCGTGCCTTCGATCGCTTGCGGATTGGCATCGATGAGCGATTGGGTTGCAACCCACACGTCGGGAAGATTGGCGTCCATTTCCTTGCCGAGGTCGGCGAGGGAACGGCCCTCCCCGGAGAGGATGAGCCGAAACGGCACCGGCGGATTGAGGACGGCCGCCTCGATCTGCCCCGACTTGAGCGTAGGCACCTGCGCCGGCGCGCCGAGCGGAATGGTCTCGACCTGCACGCCTGCGCGCTTTGCGGCCCAGAGGGCGTAGAAGTCGGTTGTGGCGCCTTTGGCCGTGATCCCGATCTTCTTGCCTGCGAGATCGGCGATCGTGTGAAACGGCGAGCTCGCCATCACGACGATGTGCCAGCCATCGGGCCTTGCCGATCCGATGCCCACAATCTTTTCCTTGATGCCTTTCTTTGTCGCGAGCGCGACACCCGGCGGGAAGAAGTTGATGATGTCGGCCGCGCCGGCAGCGAGCGCCTCTTGCGCGGCAGGTCCGCCACGGTACGCGGTGATCTCAGCGGCTATACCGTTTTCCTTGTAATAGCCCAGCTCGTCGGCCGCATAGAGCGGCGCGAATGGTCCGTAATTGGGAACGGCAAGCCCGATCCTGATGGTGGTCTGGGCGTGCGCGCCCTCCGCCCCGGCGAGGAGCAACCCGATGGTCGCAAAATGCGCCGCAAGACAGCGAAGACGATTTTTCACGCGGTTCCTCCCTGGCTTCGTGTACTCGGGTGATGGGAGGAATGGTAACAGATCGCGTCGCGGTATCCGAGTCTGCGCTGCTAATGCGGCTGCGGCGCCTCTTTGCGGCAGACCTGAGCGTGGCTGATCGGCGAAATGAAGTCCCCGCAGCTGTCACAACCGGTGAGCAGGAGCGTGAAGGCGATCATGGCGGCGGCGCGGCACGCCTTCACCCGCACACCTGTTCGCCGCGCATCTTTCACTCGCCCCTCAGCGCGCATACCTTCCATATAATCCCATGTCTTTCATATAACTTCGTCAGCGCCGGCGCCGGCGTGCATCATCGGCCCTGTGCGTAGCGCGATTTCTTAGCGGATTTAGGGCGGAGGTGGGGCCGGTCTCGGCAGCATCGATCGGTCGGCCGGCCCGAACAGCGGTTTCCAGAACCCGGCATTCCAGCCGGCAACGGCCCAATAGGCGAGGCCGCCCGCAAGCCCCGCGGCGATGACCGCCAGGGGCTGGTTGAGCGGAAGGCGGCTGTCGTCCATGGAGCCGAACAAGCTCCAGGCAATCCAGGCCGAGAGCGCGCCATTGCCGGCGTGAAACATCCAGGAGCGCAGCGCAAGGACTTCCGAGAGCAGGATACCGATTGCCGTCGGCAGCCACATCATGCTGAGCAGAATCACGAGCAGGACCGGCGCCGCGAACGCGTAACCGTAGATCGCAATCGCCCGCGCCTCGACGTCGAAGGAGTCGATCCGCCCGATCTTCCAGGACCCGAACAAAATTACCAGCGTGCCCGCGAGCACTCCGGCAAAATAACCGACCGGCACAATGATGAAGCGCAGCAGCAGACGGGGGAGGGCATCCATGGCAAATCAATCCGTGATTGCCATGGCGCGCAGCGCAAGCCGCTCTCGGGCGGACAGATTTTCCGTGGCGCTCTTGAGCTGGCCGCAAGCGGCAAGAATGTCGCGGCCGCGCGGCGTGCGCACCGGAGAGGCGTAGCCGGCGTTGAAGACGATCTCCGAGAAGGTCTCGATCTGATCCCAGTCGGAGCACTCGTATCCGGTCCCGGGCCAGGGATTGAATGGAATGAGGTTGATCTTGGCGGGAATGCCCTTGAGCAGCTTCACCAGCGCCTTGGCATCGGCGACGGAGTCGTTGACGCCCCTGAGCATCACGTATTCGAACGTGATGCGGCGCGCATTGGACAGTCCCGGATATTCGCGGCAGGCCTGTAACAGGTCCTCGATCGGATATTTGCGATTGAGGGGGACAAGCTCGTTGCGCAACTCGTTGCGCGCGGCATGCAGCGAAACGGCGAGCATGCAGCCGATCTCTTGTCCCGCGCGGGGAATGCTCGGCACCACGCCGGAGGTCGAAAGCGTGATCCGGCGCTTTGAGATCGCAATGCCTTCGCCATCCGCAGCAATAAGGAGGGCGTCGCGCACCGCCTCGAAATTGTAGAGCGGCTCGCCCATGCCCATCATCACGATGTTGGAGACGAGCCGGACACCGCTCCCCTTGTTGGCCCGCTCGGCGCTCGGCCAATCGCCAAGACTATCCCGCGCGATCATGACCTGGCCGACGATCTCCCCCGGGGTCAGATTTCGCACCAGGCGCTGGGTGCCGGTGTGGCAGAATGTGCAAGTCAGGGTGCATCCGATCTGGCTGGAGAGACAGAGCGTGCCGCGGTCGGGCTCGGGAATGTAGACGCACTCGACCTCGTGCGGCGGTCCGCCCGCGTGCCCGCCCGGCAACCGCAGCAGCCACTTGCGCGTGCCGTCGACGGAAGTCTGCTCGGCCACGACCTCGGGCCGCGCCAGCGTGTAATGGGCATCGAGCTGGGCGCGCAATTCCTTCGACACGCTCGTCATCTCGTCGAAATGACGGGCACCGCGCACATAGAGCCATTGCCAGAGCTGCTGGACGCGCATCTTGCGCTGCGCTGCAGGTACTCCGATTGCCGCAAATGCGTCGGCCAGCTTGGCGCGCGAGAGCCCTACCAGCGAAGGTTTGCGGGGTGGGACGTAACGCTCGAGCGAGACCTTTTCCACGAGTCCAGGAGGCGGGAGGGACTGGGTTGAAGCCGTGTCGGCTTGAAGCAGCGGATTGCTCATTGATCCCTAAATAGGGCGCGCGCGGCCGCAGCGATAGGTCAACCGAGTCGCTCGATGAGCGCCATGGCAGCCGCCGGGGCTCGCGCCTTCGCGCCCGATATCATATAGATGAACACGTCCCGTTGCCTTTTGACGGGAGCCTGGGGCCCGACAGTGGCAAGGTCATCGGGCACGCCGCCATCGGCCCAGATCTTGGCGCGCTTGGCCCAAAGTCCGAGCATGGAGGGGCTATAGCCCGTCTTCACCTTCTCGGACGTGCGCTGCAGGCGGGCATAGACAAAATCCGCGGTGACATCCGCAATCAGCGGATGCTTGTCGGAATCGACCAGCACGATGGCGGCCGCGGTCTTGCGCGCGAGCGCAATGAAAGCCGGATCTACAAAGCTTGCATGTCTCACTTCGACGACGTGCCGCAGCACCCTCCCGTCGAGCCGAGCAGGCAGCAGCCCGAGAAAAGCGGCGAAGTCTTCTGGTTCGAACTTCTTGTTGGGATGGAGTTGCCACAGTATCGGGCCGAGCTTGGGTCCCAATTCCAGCACTCCGCTTTCGAAGAAAAGCTCGATCGATTCTCCCGCTTCGGCGAGCACGCGCCGGTGAGTCGCATAACGCGGCGCCTTGAGGGCAAAGACAAAGTCGTCCGGCGTCTCGCCGGCCCATTTGCGGAAGCTCTCCGGCTTCTGCGTCCGATAGAAAGTACCGTTGATCTCGATTGATGTCAGCTT
>Ga0210408_10006440_pt1 | contig 10150 bp, 8 predicted proteins | sample IncBWH4MmetaG_FD_155471 | JGI IMG/M metagenome (GOLD analysis project Ga0210408, IMG submission 155471) | Forest soil microbial communities from Barre Woods Harvard Forest LTER site, Petersham, Massachusetts, United States - Inc-BW-H-4-M | ecosystem: Environmental > Terrestrial > Soil >...
AATATTCCTATCTTTTCAGCTAGCAATATTAGCGCCCGCGCCGGCGCCTTCCTGGAAGCGAACTATCCTGGCCGCGGCAAGGACGAGCGCATCGCCCACGATCTCGGGATCAGTGCAGGCATGGCCAAGATGCTGCGCCGGGGCCGCGCCTGGACCGTCGGGAGAATCGACCAGTGCATGGCACTGTGGCCAGGGTTCCGCGACTTTGTCTTTCCGCCGTCACCCAGCGACCATTTCGCCAACCGGCTCGAGCAGCTGGCCGCCGGGTTCGCGCGGCTCGCCGACGAGGTCGCTGAGCTACGCCAAGAGTTTCGCGCTGAAAGGCCTCTCCGCGACGGCGCCCGCGATGAGCCAGCGAAGGACCAGGCCGAGTGATGCCGGATCCCGATGACATCCCCCTGGCCGAGGTCGCGCGGCGGCTGAGCCATTCCTCGCGTTGGCTGCGCGAGATCCTCGCCGGCGACCGGGACCGCCATCCGCCTCGCCTGCAATTTCACCACTACATTGGACGGAGGCCGTTGTGGACAGAGGCAGAATATCAGGCGCTGCGCGCAGCACTCATCGCCATCGGAAAAGAGGCTCGCGCCGGCCGCCCGGGCTCGACATCGTCGAGCGCGACGGCCACTGGCATATCCGCGGAACTCTCCGGGTCGCGGGAAATAGCCGCCGCATCCGCAAGAGTACAGAGCTACCGGCCACACCGGAAAACCGCGAATACGCCGAGGCCCTCCGCGCCACCATCGAGCGCGAGATCCGCGACGAGGTCGTCCACGGCGTCAGACCGTCGATCGCGACAGCGATTGCGTGTGATCGCTACCTCCGGAGACCGCGACGGCGGCCAATAGGTCACCGCGAGGCTGCAGCCATCCGCGAGATCGACGCCAGGTTCGGGCAGCGCAAGCTGTTGACAATCGGCGCCGCCGAGTGGCAGGCCTTCGTCGACGACCGCCAGCGCGGCAACAGCCTGACGAGCCGCGAGCGCTATATCACCGCGGTTCGCGCGTTCCTGAATTGGTGCCGCAGGCGGCCGCGGCAGTGGATTGCCGACACCCCGGAATTCGATCGCGACAAGGAAGCGGCACGGCCGCCAAAGCGGCGTGCACGGCGCGTCGCCGATCTGACGCCGGAACTGATCATGCTGATGATCGATCATGCAGCACCGCATCTGCAGGCGCAGCTCGTCGTCGAGTGGTGTACCGGAGCGCGGGTGTCGAGCGTGCTCTACGGTTGCCGGCTCTGCGATGTCATCCTGGTGCCCGGCCGCGGTCAAATCACCTTCCACGACACAAAGAACAGCGAGCCGGTCGTCTCCGCCCTGAATGACTGGGCGGTGGGGCGCCTGCTCGACTATATCGAGCTGCGCGGCGGCCGGCTCGACGATCGCGAGAAGCCGTTCTTTCTGACCGATGAGGGCGTGCCCTACGCCGACAATGGGAAGACCTCCGGCGGTCAGAACAAATCCGCGTTCAAGGGCATGAGACGGCGCACGGTCAAGACGATCCGCGCGAGCGGCGCCGCCGAGGCCTGGAGCCGACGGCGTGCCGGCGATCGCCGGGGAGCGGCCGGGGCTATCGCTGCAGCGAAGGACTGCGCTGCACTTGTCGCCTCGGTGACCCAGCATTGGTTTCGCCACAAGCTCGCGACCGACATGGTGTCGCTGACCGGCGATCTGCGCGCGGCGATGGCTCAGGGCGGCTGGAAAGACGTCCAGAGTGTCATGGGCTATTCCCACGACGTACCGGCGCGCCGCCGGCAGCTAATCAACAATTTACCGATCGGCGACATACGCAGTCGCGACAGCAGAGACAAAATCGCTTAGCAGCGGCCAGTCGCGCTGCGCGACTGCGCGCAAAAGGGACAAGCAATGCCCAAGTTGGGGTCACTACACAAAAGTGCTCTGGGTGTACGACATCTTGGACGAAGCATGAACGGACGCTGATATGTCCGCTGCACCCTTGATGGCTGTCGCTCGGGTGGTGGCCGGTGTCACGTCTCTGACGTGACACGAGCGGAAGTTTCTTGCGCGCCGAGCCCCGCGGCATGGCAGTCAGACCTTTCTGAACACACGCCTTAATCGTAACTCATCGTTGACCGCCGCCCGAGTCGTAGCTGTTCTTATCCAGCTAAGATGATGTACTAATGTCGATGCTGTTTCCGTGGATCCACAAAGAGACAATTTACCTACCGAGGGAGGAACTTCATGGAGAAGACATCAACCACAAGTCGTCGCCGGTTTCTCAACACATTGGGCGTGGCCGTCGGCGGGGCGGGGGTCGCCGGCGCCGGTATGATTGGCGGCGCCCGGGTTCTTAAGGCAGCCCAGGAACCCGCGAAGGGCCAGATTCCCGATACGCCGTTCAAGGTCGGCCATATGACCTTCCTGACGAGCGCCGCGGCGGTGCTCGGCGAGCCGTCGCTCAAGGGCCACACGATGGCAGCGGAGGAGATCAACGCCCAGGGCGGCCTCCTCGGCAAGCGCAAGATCGAGACGATCACCGCGGACGAAGCGGCCGGCACCGACGCCAATGTCAAAGAGCTGCGGCGCATGAAGCTCGACGCTAAGATCGACCTGTTCACCGGCGTTATCTCCAGCGCCAACTCGCCGGCGCTGGGCCCCGTGGCCGAGGAGCTCTCGACGCTCACCATCTTCACCGACGGGTGCACCGACTTCCTGTTCGACAAGGCCGTTCCCAATCCGAAATACGTATTCCGCATCACCAACATCCAGTCGGCGGACGGAATCACAGCCGCTATCGGCGTGGCCCAGACCTGGCCGCAGGTCCGCAAGATCGCGCATATCCATCCTGACTACAGCTATGGGCGCAACGCCGCCGAGCACTTCACCCTGGCGCTCGAACGGCTGCTGCCGGGAATCGAGATCGTCTCGGAAAGCTGGCCGAAGCTCGGCACCACCGACTTCACCGCCCACATTACCAAGATCATGTCGGCGCAACCCGATCTGCTGATTTCCTCGGTCTGGGGTGGCGATTATGTTGCCTTCTACAAGCAGGCACTGCGCTATGGCCTGTTCGACAAGATGAAGGTCGCCAGCACGATCGCCTTTGGCGTTGCCCCGCATGCGATCGGCAAGGATCACCCGGAGGGTGTGCTGGCCGGCGTGCATTCCAACTATCACTTCACCTATCCGGGCGGCGACCGCTGGCCGCTGAACAAGAGCTTTGTGCAGCGCTACTACGAGCGGTGGAAGGAGTACCCGAACTTCCAGTCGGAAGGGGCGTATGTGGCGCTCTACCTCTTGAAGTCCGCCATCGAGCGGGCCAACAAGCTGATGGGCGGGTGGCCCGAGGACGAGGCGATCATCAGCCAGCTCGAGGGCCTCGGCATGGATACCCCGTCGGGCTATCTCTACATGCGGCCCGACCACCAGGCCTACAAGGACGCGGTCACCGGGTTCAGCAAGAACCTTCCACAATACGAGTTTGCCAGCTGGGATCCGGATCGGATCATCACCATTCCGATCCGCAACATCACGGCGCCTCTCGGCTGGCCAAAGCCGGGTACGACCCATAACGAGTCGACCGCGGCTGCGAACTGGATCAAGACCACCTGGCCGAAGGCAACCGTGTGAGCCTTTTCGGCTCGCGTATGTACTAGAAAACTCCCGCGCACGGGCAACCGAACGCGGGGGTTTTGATCCGCGACGAACACGCGCAAATCGTGTTACGAGCCTCCGTAAACCAGCGGCCAGGGTAATCTGGCGGCTGGTTTATCCCGGACATTCGCCGCAACCGGCGTGAGGCCGGGCTTGCGATACGAGCGACTGGATGTCCAGAGAGGCGACTGGTGGCGATCCTCACCATTCAGATCCTGAACTCGCTGCTTTACGCCTCGGTCCTGTTTCTGATCGCCGCAGGGTTGAGCCTGATCTTCGGGGTCATGCGCATCGTCAACCTCGCGCATGGCAGCCTCTATGCGGTCGGCGCGTATGTCACCGCCTGGCTCGTCGGGCGCGGCATTGCGCTCGGTGTGCCGCTCGGCTGGCTGTTCCTGATGCTGCCGGTGGGGGCTCTGTCGGTGGCGCTGATCGGGATCGTGATCGAGCCTCTGCTGCTTCGCCCGTTCTATCGCCGCGCCGAGGAATACCAGCTGCTCGTCACTTTTGGCCTGTTGCAAATCCTTGAGGACCTGATGCGCCTCGTCTGGGGCGGGACGCCGCTGTCGGCCGATACGCTGATGGACGTCCTGCCGATCCTGCGCGTCGGCGGCCTGTTCTATCCCGCCTATAACCTTTTGGTGATCGGTGTCGGCATCGTTGCGGCTGTGATCCTCTGGGCGGCGATCTATCACACCAAGTTTGGCGTGATGCTGCGCGCGACATCTCAGGACCGGCGGATGGCCTCGGCGCTCGGTCTCAACGTCGGGCTGGTCTATGTGATGGCCTTCGGCATTGGCTGCTTCATGGCGGGCCTTGGCGGGGCCATCGTGGTCCCGACCCAGGCGGCGGTGCTCGGCATGGGTATCGATGCACTGGTCATTGCCTTTGTTGTCGTCGTCATCGGCGGGCTCGGCAGCCTAAAAGGGGCGTTGGTCGGAGCGGTCGTCGTCAGCTTTGTGCGGACCGCCGGGATTCAGTTCTTCCCGGAGCTCGAACTGGCCGTGCTCTACCTGATCGCTGCCCTGGTGCTGCTGGTGCGGCCGACCGGCCTGTTTGGAACCGCGTGATGACGACCGACGCTCCGCCGCTGCGGAATCGCTCGCTGCTCAAGCTCGTGGCCGCGGCTGTGCCGGTCCTGCTCGTGCTTATAATGGTGCCGAGCCTTGTCGGTACCTATCAGCTGCAGCTTGTGATCTACGGTCTGATCGCGGCGATCGCTGCGCTCGGGTTCAACCTGCTGCTCGGCTACACTGGCCTGTTGTCGTTCGGACATTCCGCCTATTTCGGCGTCGGCGCCTATTCTGTCGCCTTTGTGGTCGAGCATCTCGGCCCACATTCCATGGAGTTCTACCTACTGATCGGAATCCCGATTGTTGCAATTACGTCGGCTCTGTTTGGCTATATTTGCGTTCGGCACACACGGATCTTCTTCGGCATCCTGACTCTGGCGATCTCGCAGGTGATATACAGCTTGGCGCTGAAGCTTTACTGGATGACTGGCGGCAGCGACGGGTTACGGGTCCCCCGGCCGGCATTGCTCCTGGGATTGCTTAGCTTCTCGGGTCCCCAGGGGTTTCAGCACTTCGTGAGGTCATATTACTACTACGTGTTGGGGATTTTCGTTATCTGCGTCATCCTGATGTGGGTGATCGTCCATTCTCCGTTCGGCAAGGCGCTGCAGGGCATACGCGACAACGAGGTTCGGGCGCGTTTTCTCGGTCTGCAGATCCGCCGGTTCCGCTGGATCTCCTTTCTCGTCTCGGGCACCTTCACCGGGGTCGCGGGCATCCTTTGGGTGCCGCTCAACGGCTTGACGACCCCGGACGTGCTTTACTGGACATTCTCGGGAGAGATCGTGTTCACCGCACTGCTCGGTGGGTTTCGCAATTTTACCGGACCGATAGTCGGCGGCATCGTCTTCACCTATCTGAAGACCTACGCCGTAGCCAGCACCGAGTACTGGCAGCTTTTGCTCGGCGTCGTGCTGGTCACCCTGGTGCTGGTCTTGCCGACCGGCATCGTCGGCGCGATCTCGCGAGCCGGACAGAGACTGAGCAGGCGGAAAGCCGCGACGTGATCCTTCTCAAGACAGTCAACCTAAGGAAGCAGTTCGGCGAAACGCGCGCCTGCGACGGCCTCAACTTCGTCGTGAACAAGGGCGAATTCTTATCGCTCGTGGGTTCGAACGGAGCGGGCAAGACGACGCTCGTCAATCTGATCAGCGCGCATCTGCAGCCGGACAGTGGCCAGATCCTGCTCGAGGATCGCGATATCACCTTCACCACGGTGACGGAGCGAATCAAGGCGGGAATCGCTCGCAGCTTCCAGATCGTCAACCTGTTCGACGGGCTTTCGGTGTTCGACAATGTCGCCCTGTCGGTGTTCTCGCGCGAGGGCAAGACGGTAAAGATGGCTAGATTGGCCGCCCACGACCACGATGTACGGCGGGAGACGCTCGAGGTGCTGGGTCAGTTCGGACTGGCGAGTAAGGCTGCGGTTCCGGCGGGAGGACTCGCACAAGGCGAGCGCAAGCTCCTTGACGTTGCGGTCGCTTATGCGCTGCGTCCCAGCCTGTTGTTCCTCGACGAGCCGACCAGCGGCGTCAGCACGCATGAAAAGGCGCAGATCATGGATACCGTATCGTCGGTGGTACGGGGAGGGATGGTCACTGCCGTCGTCATCGAACACGACATGGACGTGGTATTCCGCTACTCCGACCGCATCGTGATGATGCATGAGGGGTCGTTTCTCGCCGACGGCACGCCCGACGAGATCCGCGCCAATAAAGAGGTCGCCAGCATCCTGCTCGGCGCTCCGCTGACTGCCTGAGCGGGGCCAACCCGGTGCTGCTCGAGGTCCACGACATCAATACCTACCGCGGCCCCGCCCATATCCTGCGCGGCGTGTCGATCAACGTCGATACCGACGAGGTGGTGGCCTTGGTGGGACGCAACGGGGCGGGGCGTACCACCATCATCGAGAGCATCATCGGCCTGCTCCCTGTTCGCTCCGGCCGGATCCGGTTCCGGGAAGAAGATATCACGTCCTTGCCGCCGCATCGGCGCGCTAAGCGAGGCATCGGCTACGCGCCGGAGAACTCCGGCATCTTCCCGGAGCTTACCGTCGCCGAAAACCTGATGATCAGCCGTTGGCTCTCCGCCAAGACCGGGCGCAGGGGCGCGAACGGCGGCGACGGCGACAGTGAAGAGGGAGCCTTCAGGGTTTTTCCCGAGGTCCGCCCGCTGCTCGGCCGACAGGGGCTGAACTTGAGCGGCGGCCAAAAGAAAATGGTGGCGATCGCCAGGGCGATGGCGCTCGCACCCTATCTGCTGATCCTCGACGAGGCGTTCGAAGGCCTAGCGCCCGCCGTGGTGAAGCGGTTTCGCGAGGCGGTGATGACGATCAAGGCGATGGGTATTTCGCTATTGATCGCCGAATCCAACCTGGTCAGCGCGGCGGCGATCGCCGACCGGCTATACGTCGTCGATCGCGGCGAGATCCTCTTCAGCGGCACTCCGCAGCAGGCGCTAACCGACGAGGAGGTCATGCGCGCGCTGCGCGGGTGACCGGCGCGGCGGAGTATTCGATGCCTCTAAAGGTCAAACCGCGGAGCGTGCTTCTAGTCCTCGCGGCGCTGTTTATGACCCTGGGCGTGGCGCGGAGCGGTCACGAGCTGCCGGTCTACCCGTCCTATTATCCGCACGAGATCGCGATCGAGACGATGCCGCCGGAGCGCGCCGCCATCTTGCTCGGCGACGCCGAGCTTCACGCCTACCTGGGGGCAGAGCCGCGCTTCCCGGGCACGACGCCACCTTCGATTCGCGGGGTCGAGTCGCTCGGCAATTTCGTGATCGTCCGGATCAACCCTGAGCGTATGGCACAGGACGAGCAGTCCGCATGCGCCGTCGTCGAGGCGATCGTTCGGGATATGGCCGGCAAAGACGGGTTCGTGTTTCATCCCTACCCGGTCACGCCCTTTCACGGCGATTACCTCTACCACGTCGATCGCGCCGAGGCCGAGAAGACGCGGTTGCTCGGCACGCTGGCCGCGTCACCGCCGCGCGATCTGAGGGTCAGGGCGAGCGGGATGCTGGCGAGTCTCGTCCGCCCGGAGTGGCGGGCGCGAGGACAGGATTGGGATGCCGCAGTCGAGGCGGTCGGCGCGGCGGAGTTGATGGCCGCGTCGATAGTCTCAATCAATGGCTGGCTCGGGCCGGCCTGGGTCAAGACCGGGTGGTTTCACGCCGAGCGCATTCTGGCCGATGCGACCGATGATGCGGAAGCGAGGCATCGCACCAAGGCCATGTCGCTACGCCTCGAGACCGGGGATTATCGCGACACGGTCGAGCGCGTGAATCTCGAGCGCGAGCTTGTCGCGGCACTCACTGGCGGGTGCCTCAAGCGCGTCGCCGGCTACAGCGTCAAGCGCCAGTATTTCAGCGCCGAATTCACTGACGGGATCGAGAACGTCGGCTTTGATTCGATCGAAGGCCTCAATTCGCCGATCTTCATTCGCACCGTGAAGCTCAAAGACTTTCCATGGAACGGCTGGCTGACGCTGGGGATCGATGCGCATCCCGACGCAGCTTGGAACCCGATCGCCGGTTTTACCGATGGGTTCGGGCGACTACTTTGGTCCGCGATCGGCGATCCGGCCCTGTTCTTCGCACCCTACGATTCGAGCTGGATGCTCAATCGCGTCGCGGATGTTCAATCGAATTCCAGTCGATAAAAGGCGGGGGAGCGCTGTGTTGCGTCTCGTTTCAGCAAACTGGGCGCTGGCTCTCTTGCTTATTACCGCCGGTGCGCCTGCTCTCGCCGGGGAGCTCACATTCGACATCAAGATCGAGCATGGCCGCGTCTCAGACACGATGCGGCTCATCCGCGTCAATGAAGGCGATGTCGTGAAGCTACGGTTGACAAGCGATCAGCCCATTGTCCTGCATCTTCACGGGTATGACATCGAAAAACGCGTTGCCGCGGGAGCAATCACCGAACTCGCGTTCACGGCCTACGCGACCGGGCGATTTCCGATCCACGTCCACGCGCAAGGGGCAGGCGCCGGCGGCCATGAGCACGAGGACGCGCCGTTGGCCACCATCGAGGTCTATCCGCGGTAGCCGGGTGATGCTCCTCGATCGAGCGAAGCGGCCGGTCGTCGCGCCTGGCGCGGCTATTGCCGGAGCTTGTGCATTTACGGCCCCGGCCTGGGCGCATGGCTTCGGCCAGCGCTATGACCTGCCGCTGCCGCTGTCCCTCTATCTGTTTGGCACGGCCGCCGCGGTCATCGTTTCTTTCGTCGTCGTCGGGCTCTTTGCTCGTCATACCCCCGGCGCGCGCGGCTATCCGCGCATCGATCTCCTGGCTCATCCCCTCGGCCGATGGCTCGCCCATCCAGTTCTCCTGGCGTTGCTCAAGCTCATCACCGCGGGCGTGTTCATCTTGACCGTGACGGCTGGATTTTGCGGAAACCAGGATCCCTATCGCAACATCGCGCCGACGATGGTGTGGATCATCTGGTGGGTCGGGCTCGCGACCTTTTCGGCCTTCGTCGGCGATCTCTGGGCGGTGGTCAACCCGTGGCGGAGCCTGTTCGATGGGGCCGACCGGCTCTATCGGACGCTAACCGGCCGCACCAACCTCGCCTTGCGCCTACCCTATCCCGAGGCCCTCGGCGTGTGGCCCGCCGTTGGGCTGCTGCTCGCCGTTTCCTGGACCGAGCTGGTGTTTCCGAGCCCCTCCGTGCCCGCCAATATCGCCTGGTTGGCGCTCGCCTATTCGTTGCTGACCTGGGGCGGTATGGTTGTGTTCGGGAGCGAGGCCTGGGTCAGGCACGGCGAAGTTTTCGCGATATTTTTTGGTCTATTTGCCCGTTTCGCGCCGACCGAACCCCTGATCCGTAAGCAGTCGGGCGCCCGCGGATTGGCATTGCGGCCATTCGGGGCCGGGCTGCTGGCAAACACGCCCGCATCCGCATCGATGGTCGCCTTTGTTCTGCTGGTGCTGTCGAGCGTTCTCTACGACGGCCTGCTAACCACGCCGGAATGGGCCGAAGCCGAGCAGCGGCTAATCAACTTGATGCGGGCCCTCGGGGAGCCCGGTTCGGTTGTCGTCAGGACCATCGGCCTCCTGGCGTTCTGGGCAGTGTTCCTCGCCGCCTATCTCGCGGTGAGCACGGTCATGAGCTGTATCGCTGGGCGCCACTCGCCGCGCGACATGGCGCAGAGATTCGCCTTGACCCTGGTGCCGATCGCCATTGCCTATCACCTGGCGCATTACCTCGCGTACTTGCTGACCCAAGGACAATACGTGGTGCCGCTCGCCTCCGATCCTCTCGGATACGGCTGGAACCTCTTCGGGACCGCCGGGTATCGGGTCGACATCACCATCGTCGGTGCGCGCTTCGCCTGGTACGCCGCCGTGACATCGATCGTTGTCGGCCACATCGCCGCCGTCTACCTCGCCGATGTCAGGGCACACCAGATCCTCGGGTCTCGGCCCGCGGCGCTGCGCTCACAGGTGCCGCTGACCGCG
>Ga0210408_10006441_pt1 | contig 10145 bp, 6 predicted proteins | sample IncBWH4MmetaG_FD_155471 | JGI IMG/M metagenome (GOLD analysis project Ga0210408, IMG submission 155471) | Forest soil microbial communities from Barre Woods Harvard Forest LTER site, Petersham, Massachusetts, United States - Inc-BW-H-4-M | ecosystem: Environmental > Terrestrial > Soil >...
GAGGCCGTAGGCGGGGAGATCCCGGAACATGTAGGCGTCCGGGTAGGTCCGCTCCATCTCGGGCACATTCTGCGCCGCGAGATCGGCGCCCCCGCCGCCCCGCGCGGTCATCCGCACGTTCGTCAACGTGATGTCCGAGACGGGATGCCCGGGGATGCCGGTGATCGAGGAGGCGATGATGGCGCCGACCGCCTCCACGTTCGTGATCGAGACGTTCTGGAGCCGGCCCGCGGCGGGGACGTCCTGCCCGCGCCCGCGCTGGCCGAGCCGGATGAAGATCGGGGAGCGCACCCCGCTCATGCGGATGTCGGAGACGGTGACGTGCCGGATGTTCCCTCCGTCCACCGTCTCGATGGCCACTCCCGAGCTCAGGTCGCCCTTCCACGTGTGCGGGCGTCCGACCACGGTGCAGCTGCGAAAGACGATGTGCTCGAGGTCGGCGCTCGTCTCGGTGCCGATCTTGAGGGCGTTGTGGATGGTGGTGAGATGGCAGTCGCTCACCGTCACCCGGCGGGTGGCGCGGCGCCGGCCCAGGGCGAAGCTCGTCTTGATCGCGATCGCGTCGTCGCGCGTGTCGATGCGGCAGGCCGCGATCCGGACGTCCTGGCAGCCGTCCGGATCGATGCCGTCCGAGTATCCGTTCACGATGGTGACCCCGACGATGTCGACCGCGTCGCAGCCGAGCAGGCTGACGTTGTAGTTGCCCGAGTTCGCGATGGTCACGTTGCGAAGCTCGACCTTCCGGCATTCCTTGAGGGCGATGGGCTTCGGTCCGTCGCGACTCGTCCGGTTGCCGTCGATCCGGCCGGGGCCGAGGATGCGGACGTCCTCCAGGCCCTGCCCCTGGAGGAGGGCGAAGCGGAAGCTGGAGGTCTCCGCGTCCGCGAACGGCTCGTAGCCGAGCTCCTCGACCGGATCGAAGTCGGCGTCGTCGGCGCTGGCCACCAGGGTCGCGCCGGCCGCCAGCTCCATGGTGACGCGGCTGCGGAGGCGGACGGTGCCGGAGCGGTAGGTGCCGGGCGGGAAGTAGACGGTGCCCCGGGCGGCGGCCGCGGCGTCGACGGCGGCCTGGATGGCGCGCGTGTCGAGCGTGCGCCCGTCGCCGGTGGCCCCGTGGTCCCGGACACTCTGCGTGGCCCGCCGGACGCCTTGCGCGGAGGCGGCGGAGACGCCGAGCCCCCGCGCAAGCAGGAGCGGCGCCGCTATCGCCGCCGCCCTCCGCAAGAACGTCCTTCGAGTGTGCCGGATCGCCTAGCCCGCCGCCGGCTCTTGTGTGTTCAGGTTGTTGACGACCTTCTTCACGCCCTCGACGGACTGCGCGACCCGCTCGGCGAGCAGCTTCTCGGCCCGCGAGGGCACCGAGCCGCTCAGCACGACGGTGCCGTCCTGGGAGCGGATCTGCACCGTCTTGAGCGAGACCGCCTTCGTGGAGTAGAGCTCGAATTCCACCCGCCGCGCGAGTCGATCGTCCACGCTCTCCGCCGCGGCCGCGCCGTCGGCCACCGTCAGCTGGCTGACCACGTTCTGGACCCCGGGCGCCTGCAGCGCGACCTGCTCGGCGGCGCGCTTCTGGGCGACGGTGTCGAGCGCGCCGTCCAGGGTCACGACCTGCTTGCTGACCTGCACGCCGATGCGCTTGTCCTTCAGCTCGGGAGTCTGGGCGAGCCGATCGATCACGATCGTCTTCACCTCGAGATCGGCGATGCGATCGCCGAGGTTCGCCATCCCGGGGTTTCGTCCGGCGCCGGGGTTCACCACGAGGTTGTTCTCGACCTGGGCCACGCCCGAGGTGTCCTGCGCGATCGCGCCCGCGAGCTTGCGGGTCTCCTGGCTGGGGACCTCACCGGTCAGGCTCACCACGCCGCGCGTCGTGGTGGTGGTGATGTCGAAGGCGGAGACGTTCTTCGAGAGCAGGAGCGCGGTCTTCACCTTGGAGGTGGTCGCCGCGTCCTGCGACGTGTCCTTGAAGGAGCGCAGCATCTGCCGCAGCGGCGTCGCTCGGGGCGAGAGATAGAGCATCACGCCTCCGACGACGATCACCAAGACAAGGATCGCGAGCACTGCCCCTGAGAATCGTCCGCGTCTCATGCCGTCCCAGGGGAGGCATCATTCGTGCCACGCCGGGCGACCGAGAAGCCACGGATTCTTCGGGAGTGGCCGGCGCGACGTCCACGAGTCGTGACGGGCCGGCGCGTAGTCGGTAACGTCTACCGAGAAAACTTGACCCGCGTCAGGCCGCAGGCCGTTGCGCCGCCCTTCCAAAGGGCATCCACCGCGGGCCAAGTGCGTTCACGGCCGATCCGGACGAGGGCGCGCGTGCTTGGCACGTGAGATGCCTTAGCCTGTACGGCTGGGATTGAGCCGATCTCGAAACTCCAACCCGATTCTCGGAGGCCACGTATGCGTGCAGGTCGGAAGAGTGCGATGTGGGCGGCCGGGGTGGCCGTCGCGGCGATCGTCTTCGTCAACGGATGCGCGCAGGAGAGGGCGAGCATGTCCGGCATGGCCAACCGGGTGGAGAGCGCGGCGGCCAAGTCCGGGACGACCCTCTCCGGATCGCAGGAGGTTCCGCCGGTGAACACCCAGGCGTCCGGGGTCAGCACGATCGAGGTCATCGGAGACAAGACGGTGATCGGTAACGTGCAGACGACCGGCATGACCGGCACAGTCGCCCACATCCACATGGGCGCCAGCGGGCAGAACGGCCCCGTGATCATCCCGCTGGTCAAGTCGGGTGACAACACGTGGGCCGTTCCCGGAAACACGGTCCTGAGCAGCGCGCAGTTCGACGCGTTCCGGGCCGGGAACCTCTACGTCAACGTGCACAGCGCCGCCTACCCGGCCGGCGAGATTCGCGCCCAGCTGAAGCAGTAGCGCGCGGCGGCGTCGCACGCGGTCTCCTCGGGTCGGGTTAGCGGGCGGGCGGCGTGGTGTCGGCGCAGTCGCTGAGTAAGAGTGGCTCGGCGGCGGCGCCGTCTCCCGGCGCCGGCAGCGTGGCGTAGCGAGCGGTCGCGGCCTGGGCCGCGACCGCGGCATAGAGCTGGGGCACCGCCTGGTCGTTGGCCAGCCCGACCACCCACTTCGGCAGGGAGCCGGCGGGGTCCGTGAACACGCAGTACCGCACGTCGGTCGCCGCGCCTTGATCCTTCACCGGCCTCAGGTCCCAGTACCCGCTGTTCACCGTGACCCGGACCGCCGCGTCGGGCTTGACCCCGGGCGGCAGTCCCGCCTCGAGCCGCCAGGTGAGGGCGTAGGCCACGCGGCCCTCGGAGTCTCGCGCGCGCCGCTCGGTGATGCGGATCAGGTAGTGGCGGTCCTGGACGAACGGGATCCCGAACGACAGGCGCTGGTAGTTCAGAACGTCGCCGGGCGCGTCCGCCGGGAGCACCCGGCTCTCCTTCACGTACGGCATGAACGCGGGGTATCGCTCGAGGTCTGCGATCACCGCCCGCACCACGTGGGGCGGGGCGGCGATGACGCCCTGGGCGCGGACCTGCTTGACGTCGCGATCGGGGATCGCGCGCGTCTCGACCTTGACGTCGGGCGAGGCCGGGGGCGCGGGCTGACCCCACGCGGCCTCGCGCCCGGTGGGCAGGGCGAGCGCGAGCACGAAGACCAGCCAGGAGCGGCGGGCGAGGGAACGCACCCGTCCCGACCCCGCCGGGCTTATTTCGCGCCGACGGCTTCGGGCTTCAGCTCGTCGAGGTAGCGCTTGACCAGCTCGGCGAGCTTCGCCTTGTCGGGCACCTTGTAGAAGAGACGGTAGGCCGCGTCCGCCGCGACGCGCTCGGCGACCTTGCCCAGGACCGTCTTGATGACGACTTGCACCGTCTGGTTGTCGCCGACCGAGATCTTGCCGAACGCCCCGAACGACGCGCCGAAGCCGCCGAAGCTTCCCCCGGTGATGCCCCCCACCATCGCCGCCTTGAGACCCGCGGTCTGCCCGAGGTACTCGATGGCCTGCGCCTTGGTCTCGTCGATGCCGCAGCCGCTGGCGACGAGCGCCACCGGCTTGATCAGCGGGGTGCCGTCCCCGTCGCCCTGCCCGCGGCTCTTGAGCGTCACGTCGATCACGGTGGGCCGGAGCGGTGCCTTCTTGGGGTCTTTCTCGAGGTCCGGCGCGGCCTGGTTGAAGGCGGCCGGATAGTAGATCTTGCCCGTCGCGTCCGTCCAGATCGGGCCCCGCACCACGTAGTCGCCCACCGCGTCGATGATCACGGACAGGACGCCCGCGATCTCGGTGTTGCCGACCGTCCGGGAGATCGCGGGGGCGGGGAGGTTGTTGCCGAACCGATCGATGTACTTGCCGTCCACGTAGGCCGAGACGTAGGCGACCAGGACCTGGTTGAACTCCTCCACGCGGGCGAGGTCCGCCTTCACCGTCTCCTTGTCCAGGTCGTTGGCGAAGAAGCGCTCGTGGATCCGCCCGCCGAAGTCCTTCAGCGTGTTCGCGTTGAGATCGTGCAGGGCCCGGAGCTTCTCGGCCCGGCTCTGCTGCGGGGTGACGCCGATCCGGATCGCGTCGACCACGAAGTTCACGACCGCGTGCTCGTGCAGCCGGGCCTTGACCGCCTGGATGCGGTCCTCGACCGGGTCGCTGGGCGGATCGGGACAGGCGGTGGTCAGGCTCTCCCGCAGAGGCACCACGTCGGCGATGAGCTGGCGGGTGGGAATCCCCCCGCAGCCGGCGCACAGCAGGCCCACGACCACCGCCCATCGCACCAGCATCGGAGACCGGCTCATGCGGAATCCTCCTTGTCGTCGACGATCCGTGGAGTGGGCATCGAGCGGATGGTAGGAGTCGTTCGCTCCCCAGTCAAGGCGCTCGCTGCGCCTACTGGGTACGAACAGGATTGACTCGTCGCGGGCGTGCGGCCACACTCGATCCGGCGACACGGGAAGGAGGCGACGCATGGCCTGGAAGGACGAGATCCAGCACGTCGTGGTGTTGATGCTCGAGAACCAGTCGTTCGACCGCCTGCTCGGGTTCCTGCGGCTCGACGACCCGTCACAGCGGATCGACGGGCTCACCGGCGGCGAGACCATCCCCGCCGATCTCGGGAATCCCGCGCGCGTCGTCCGTCTCGAGCGGGGCACGCAGCCGGCCCTCTACGTCACCGATCCGACCCCGGGGCACCAGTTCGAGGACATCGCGGTCCAGGTCTTCGGGCAGGCGCGGGTGCCCGATCCGCCGACCCCCACCATGAACGGGTTCGTCGACAACTACGCCCGGCAGGAGGGCGCCGACCACAAGCCGATCGGCGCCGAGCGGGCGGCGGCCGGCCTCGCGTGCCTCGACCCGTCGCTGGTGCCGGTCATCTCGACGCTCGCGAAGAGCTTCGTGGTCTGCGACCGGTGGTTCTCCTCGGCGCCGGGCCCGACCTGGCCGAACCGGTTCTTCGTCCACGCCGCGACGTCCAACGGCTACATCGACAGCCCGACCGATCTCCAGGCCCTCGCCGGCTTCCTCACGACGCGGTTCCGGATGCGGACGATCTACGAGAACCTCGGGGCGGCAGGCCGCACCTGGGCGGTCTACTACGGGGACCACGCGCAGGCCTTCGGGATCGGCACGCTGCACCGCTACGCGAGCGACAACTTCCGCCGGCTCGACGCGTTCGCGGCCGAGGTCGCGGCGGGGACCCTGCCGCACTATTCGTTCCTGGAGCCGCCCTACATGGACAATCCCGGGAGCCCCGCCGGCGATCAGCACCCGCCGCATCATCTCCTGGAAGGCGAGCGGCTCATCGCGTGGGTCTACGACACCCTCCGCGGCAATGCGGCGGTGTGGAACAAGACGCTCCTCGTGCTGCTCTACGACGAGCACGGCGGCTTCTTCGATCACGTGCCGCCGCCCGCGACGGTGGCGCCCGACGATGCCTCCGCCCAGGGTGAGAAGTTCAAGTTCGACCGGCTGGGGGTCCGCGTGCCCGCGCTCCTCATCTCCCCGTGGGTCCGCAAGGGACGGGTCGACCATCGGGTCTACGACCACACGTCGCTCCTGGCCACCGTGAAGGGCCTCTTCGGCCTGCCCGCGTTCCTGACGAAGCGGGACGCCCAGGCCAACCCGCTGGACGACGCGAGCTTCCTCCCGGCGCCGCGAGCCCTCGACGACACGCCGGCCAACCTCGCGGCCCTGGTGCCGGCCCACGATCCCTCGCCCCGGGGCGGAAAGCTCTCCGACCTCCAGCAATCGCTGGTGGCCCTGAGCGCCGTGCTCGGCGGAGCGGGTGGGGCCGGGCCGCCGCGGCCCGCGGTGGGAGGTGGGGAGATCCAGTCTCCCTGAGGGCGGCCGGCACGCTGTAAGCGCAGGTTTCGGTTGCGGAGCGGCGATCGGCGGAAGGATCGTGGGATCGTCGGCTGCGCGGGGTGCTCTCACGACTTCGGAAGGAGTCCGGGAAGGGGTCCGACATGAGTGTGGCCGCAACACTCGGGCGTGGTGCCGGATGGGTCGTTGGGCCGTTGCTGGTGCTGGCGCTCACCGGCTGCTTTGCCAAGGTGAAGGAGCTCCCCGCTCTCGACAAGAAGCCGGCGTTCGCGCCGATCCCGGAGAGCTCGCCCGACCTGCTCGTGGGGCTGGCGATCTCGGGAGGCGGAAGCCGAGCGGCCACCTTCGCGGCCGGGGTCCTCGAAGCGCTGGCCCGGGTCCGCGTGAAGGATGCGGCCGGCGAGCGCAGCGTCCTGGAGAAGGTCCAGTACATCTCGAGCGTCTCGGGTGGCAGCCTCGCCACCGGGTACTTCGCGGCCCGGAAGCCGGCGAAGGCCGAGCCCGTCCTCGCCCCCCGGGGGTTGTCCCCGGCCTACGAGCGATTCTTCGCGGACTACAAGGCGGCGATGCAGGAGGATTTCGAGCTGCCGTCCGCGTGGCGCCAGCTGCTCTACTTCCGCGCGTTCAACCCCACGAAGCTGGCCTATTCCCTCTCCGAGGTGTGGGACGGACGATTCTTCCACGGGATGACCTTCAGCCAGCTCTACGAGCGCGAGCGGGCGGGGGACAGCCCGCGCATCATCCTGAACGGGACCTCGTACAACACCGGGCGGCGTTTCGCCCTGACGACCCTCCCCGCGGCCGACTTCGACTACGACTTCGTCGGCGGACTGCTCCAGGACCTGATGCGGCGCTCCGACCGGGTAACCGCCGAAGGGAAGGCGATCATTCAGCGCAACCTCGAAGGGGCGCGGAACCAGTTCCTGCCCATGACCTTCGAGCAGATCGGCGCCGACCATCGGGCGCTCCCCCTGTCGCTCGCGGTGGTGTCCTCCGCGTCGTTCCCGCCCGTGGTGGGGCCGGTCACCTACGCGATCGACGGGCGGCCGCCGTACCAGCACGTGGGCGACGGCGGGCTCTTCGACAACCTCGGCACCGAGTCGCTGACCACGCTCTTCCTCAAGAAGATCCCGAAGGGATCGCCGAAGCGAGGATTGATCATCGTGATCGACTCTGCCTTTCCCTTCGACGCCAATGCGGAGGTCCTGGCCACGAACCCGAGAGGCTACCAGGTGTTCAAAAAGGACCCGTCGCGAATCGTCGGCATCATGGAGGAGCGGGCCAACGCGTACCAGCTGATGCTGTGGGACGCGCTCCGGACCGAGGGGGTGGCCCTCCCCGACTTCGCGAGCCTGCGCGTCGAGGTGCTCCAGCACACCGAGCCCGACTGGGGCACGTATCGGGATCTGCCCGAAGAGTGCCGTAGCCAGTTCGATCCCACCGTGACCACGCAGGCGATCAAGGAGGCGGTCAGCGAGATCCCGACCTTGTTCCGCATCTCGAAGTGCCACGGAGCGCTCATGATCAAGGCGGCGGAGAAGGTCGTGGAGGCGCACCGCGCCCGGATCGTGGAGTTCCTCGAGCGGCCGCGGTAGCCGGCCACCACGGAAGTGAGGGCGGTCATGAGTCGACTGAGCCGACGGGCAGTCCTCGTCCTGGGAGCCATCGCGGTCGTCGGGGTGGCCGCGTTGACGCTCGGGCGTTCCACGCATGGCGAGGAGGCGGCGCCGGTCATCGACGAGGCGCGCCAGGCCGGCCTCTCCGCGAAGCATTTCCTCGACCGTATCGCCGACGAGGACTACTTCCACGACATGGACGGGGGGATCGCGCTCACCCCCGGTGAGATCAAGGGCCGGAACACGTGGCTCGTGTGGACCGGGGGTAACGATCGGCTGTGGGACGTGCTGTCGACCGCGAGCTTCGGCAACCTGGACTTCCTCAAGACGGTCTCGTCCCATCCGGGCCTGAAGTTCAGCCGCGACAACCGCTGGACCTATCTCGGCCTCGTGAACGAGCCCTGCTTCGCGAAGGCGACCGGGCCGGACCCCGAGCGCTTCGGCCTCTGGCTCGACAAGCGGCGCGCCGACTGCCCGGCCGATCCCTTCGAGAACGCGACCAAGTATCCGGGGGTGGCGGTGGGAGCGCGGGGGAAGGACCTGGGCGGCGGCCGGACGCTGCCGGTCGGGTCGTTCTACGGCTACGCGAGCGGGATCGTCGGCCTGCGCCTCTTTCCCAATCCCGCCTTCGACGCGGAGGCCGCTCGCAAGTGGGACCCGGTGCGCTACTACGAGGACCCGACCTACTACCTGTCGAAGGACCTGGTGAGGCCCTACCGGGTGGCGATGTCCTGCGCGTTCTGCCACGTGGGCCCGAACCCCCTCAAGCCGCCCGCCGATCCCGAGAAGCCGCAGTGGGCGAACCTCAGCTCGAACGTGGGCGCGCAGTACTTCTGGCTCGACCGCATCTTCGGCTGGGACGCCAACCCGTCGAGCTTCATCGTCCAGCTCTTCCGCACCTCGCGGCCGGGCACGCTCGACACCTCGCTCGTCTCCACCGACAACATCAACAACCCGCGCAGCATGAACGCGATCTACCTCCTCGGCCCCCGCCTCGGGCGCGCGCGGCAGGTGGGCAAGGAGACGCTCGGGGGCGGCGGCCTCGACAACAAGCAGTTCAACGACTTCGTCGACGGCGGCCCGCTGACCCAGTTCTTCGAGCGCCCCGCGACGGTGTGGACGCCGCGGGTCCTGAAGGACGGCGCCGATTCGGTCGGGGCCCTGGGCGCGCTCAATCGGGTCTACCTGAACATCGGCCTCTTCAGCGAGGAGTGGCTGCGGCACTTCAACCCGCTGCTGGGCGGGAAGCGCACCACCCCGATCCTGATCAAGCTCGCCCGCGAGAACTCGAGCTACTGGGGGGCCACCGAGGGCCAGACCGTCGACATGGCCCTCTTCTTCCTCAAGAGCACCGCGCCGCACCCGCTCAAGGACGCGCCCGGCGGCGCCGCCTATCTCACCACCGACCCGGCGAAGCTCCGGCGCGGCCGCGAGGTGTTCGCGGAGCGCTGCGCCCGGTGCCACTCGAGCAAGACGCCGGAGCCGCCCGCCACCCTCGGCCTGCGCGCGTGCGAGGGCCCCGGCTATCTCGAGTGCTTCAAGACCTACTGGCGCTGGACCAAGACCGACGACTACAAGCGCCGGATCCGCGAGCTCGTGCTCCGGGACGACTTCCTGACCGACAACTTCCTGGGCAGCGAGGTCCGGGTCCCGGTGACGCTGCTCGAGACCAACGCCTGCAGCCCGCTCGCCACCAACGCGATCCGGGACAATATCTGGGACAACTTCTCGTCCGAGACGTACAAGAACCTGCCCTCGGTGGGCGAGATCACCGTCCACAATCCGATCACCGGCGAGCCCTACCCGTACCGCATGCCGGCCGGCGGCCGCGGCTACACGCGGCCGGCCTCGCTGGTGAGCGTCTGGTCGACCGCCCCCTTCCTGCTCAACAACAGCGTGGGCCACTTCGAGAGTAGCCCGTCGGTCGAGGCGCGGATGCGCTCGTTCCAGGACTCGATCGAAAAGCTGCTCTGGCCCGAGCTGCGAGAGTACGACAAGCTGCTCGGCACCAAGGTGCCCGGCCTCATCGATCGGACCACCGCGCCCAGCTACCTGCGGATGCCCTCCGGCTACCTGCCCGACTTCCTGCAGCCCCTGATCGGACGGCTGCACCGGGTCTTCCCGACGATCTTCGGCGAGGGCGGCCTCGAGATCGGGCCCATTCCCACCGACACGCCGGTGGGCCTGCTGGCCAACCTGAACCTGCTCTCCGAGGATCCGAGCCTGGTCGAGCGGGTGAAGTACCAGGGCCGGGTGCTCGC